>ENA-ORUQ01001408-ORUQ01001408.1-human-gut-metagenome-genome-assembly--contig:-NODE-1408-length-23140-cov-3.101798_pt1 | contig 23140 bp, 20 predicted proteins | sample MGYA00242081_ERZ509211 | MGnify/ENA primary metagenome ERZ509211 (study PRJEB26280, sample SAMEA2338785) | human gut metagenome | biome: human gut; feature: human-associated habitat; material: faeces...
GGTTATACTGTTCAATTATCAAGGTTCTTTGTGTTTTGTATTGTCTGTCTCAGCGACAGCTTCTATATACTAGCACACTTTCAAGCGTTTGTCAACAACTTTTTTAACTTTTTTCAAATCTTTTTTTGAGATTTGAAAGTAAAGAAAAAGAAAACCTTTGCGCTGCCTTACGGCAAACCCAAAGGGTGACACAATACATATGGGACTGTAAGTAAATCTAATAACCTTTTGTTATGATACTACACTTTCCTAAAATAGAAACGGAGAAAGAGGGATTTGAACCCTCGCACCGCGCAAACGGTCTACACCCTTAGCAGGGGCGCCTCTTCAGCCACTTGAGTATTTCTCCACAACTATAACTTATATGAATTGCTTAAACGCATAAATGATTATATCCCATGTTTCACTTAATGTCAATACCTATTTTTATTTTTTTTCAAAAAAGGGACGCCGAAGCGTCCCTCACAACATTATCATATTACACTTCTTTAGAACCTACAGTCTTCTCAGAAGTCTCAGCAAATTCTTCTTCCTTAGATTCTTCAATAAGTTCAATGCTTGATACCTTAACGTTTTCCTGATCTACCTGCATTAGCTTAACACCGCTGGTATCTCTTCCTAAAACAGGAATAGTATCTGTCTTCATACGAATCACAGTACCTTCCGTTGTTATTAACATCAGCTCATAGCCCTCTTTATATACCTTTACGCCAGCCAAATTGCCGGTCTTTGCATTGACGCGATAGCAGCGAATACCCTTACCGCCTCGATTCTGGTCTTTAAATTCACTCATAGCAGTCTTCTTGCCCATACCCATTTCGGATACAAAAAGAAGCTCACCATTCTCCTCTGCGACCTGCATGCCAATTACACTGTCTCCATCTGCCAGGTTCATACCCTTTACACCCATGGATACTCTTCCCGTTGCTCTGGCATCATTTTCATCAAAGCGAATACACTGACCCAGATGTGAAATCATGATGATATCACGCTTTCCATCTGTAACATGAACGTCAATCAGCTCATCACCCTCGCGCAGACTAATTGCCGCCAATCCTACCTTACGAATATTTCCATATTCCGACAGATTTGTTCTCTTAATCATGCCAAGCTTTGTTGCCATGGTCAGATAACCAGACTCATGTCCCTCATTTCTAAGAATCGAAGTTACCTTTTCACCTGCCTGCAGCTGCAGCAGATTAATAACAGCTGTTCCTCTTGCAGTACGACTTGCCTCAGGTATCTCATAACCCTTAAGCTGGTACACTCTTCCGAGATTTGTAAAGAAAAGAACATAATCATGATTATTAATTGTAATCAGATCTGCAATATAGTCCTCATCTAAGATATTCATTCCCTTAATACCTTTGCCGCCTCGGTTCTGCGCCTTAAAGTGATCTGGGGACATTCTCTTAATGTAGCCAAGCTTTGTCATAGCAATAACAGCTGCCTCATTTGGAATTAAGTCCTCTGCATTAAATTCATCCTCTGCCAGCTCAATTGCCGTTTTACGGTCATCACCATATTTAGCCTTAATCGTAAGAAGTTCATCACGAATAACGCCAAGCAATACCTTCTCATCACCTAAAATACTCTGCAGGTAAGCAATTCGCTCCTCTAGCTCCTTATATTCATTTTCCAGACGATTTCGCTCCAATCCAGTCAATGCGCGAAGACGCATATCTACAATTGCCTGAGACTGGGCATCTGAAAGACCAAACTCTTCAATCAATGATGCTTTTGCAGCTACTACATTTGCAGAACCACGAATGATCTCAATCACACGATCTATATGATCCAGTGCAATTAACAGTCCCTCCAAGATATGAGCACGCTCCTGTGCCTTACTTAAATCGTATCTGGTGCGTCTTGTTACAACCTCCTCCTGATGCTGCAGATAATAATACAGCATATCATGGATATTAAGGATTCTTGGCTCGCCGCCGACAAGCGCCAGCATGATAACACCAAATGTGTCCTGCAGCTGTGTATGCTTCATAAGCTGATTTAACACCACATTAGGATTTACATCACGGCGCAGTTCAATTGAAATTCGCATTCCTTCACGACTGGACTGATCGGCTAAATCAGTAATTCCATCCACACGCTTATCCTTTACAAGCTCTGCGATCTTCTCGATCAGCTTTGCTTTGTTGACACCATAAGGAAGCTCCGTTACTACAATTCGGTTCTTGCCATTTTGCATCGGCTCAATGTTTGTTACTGCACGGACAATAATCTTTCCCTTTCCAGTACGATATGCCTCTTCGATACCGCGTCGGCCAATAATTGTTGCACCTGTTGGGAAATCTGGTCCCTGAATAACACTCATCAGCTCCTCAATCTCTGTATCACGATTCTCGTCAATACGGTTGTTAATCATTTTAACAACTGCATCAATTGTCTCTTTGATGTTATGAGGCGGAATATTTGATGCCATTCCAACTGCGATACCAGTGGTACCGTTACACAAAAGATTTGGGAAACGGCAAGGAAGCACATCTGGCTCTTTCTCTGTCTCATCAAAGTTCGGACTGAAATTTACAGTGTCCTTATTGATGTCTGCAAGCATCTCCATTGCAATCTTAGACAGACGCGCCTCCGTATAACGCATGGCTGCTGCGCCATCTCCATCCACAGAACCAAAGTTTCCATGGCCATCAACAAGCGGATAATGGGTAGACCACTCCTGCGCCATATTGACTAGTGCTCCATATATTGAGCTGTCTCCGTGCGGATGATATTTACCCATGGTATCGCCGACGATACGTGCGCATTTACGATGCGGCTTATCCGGACCGTTGTTTAACTCGATCATGGAGTATAAAACTCTTCTCTGTACTGGCTTTAAGCCGTCTCTAACATCAGGCAGCGCTCTCTGAGAGATAACACTCATAGCGTAGTCAATATATGACTGCTCCATCGTTTTCTTCAGATCGATCTCCTGCACTTTATCAAATATGGTTTCGTCCATGTTTCCCTCTCATTCTTACTATGCATCCTTATATCCCGACAGACCAATTTGGTCTGTCATCAGATATCAAGGTTCTTAACATACTTTGCGTTTTTCTCAATAAAGAGTCTTCTTGGCTCAACGCGGTCTCCCATCAAGGTGTTAAAGGTAACATCAATATCTGATGCATATGACTCGTCAAAGTTTACCTTCAAAAGAACACGATGCTTTGGATCCATTGTAGTCTCCCACAGCTGTTCCGCGTCCATCTCTCCAAGTCCCTTGTATCGCTGGATCTTATTATTTTGGTCTCTTCCTACCTCATCAAGAATTGCTGCAAGCTCCTCATCTGTGTACGCATACCAGACCTTCTTGTTTTTCTCCAGCTTATATAACGGCGGCTGTGCACGGTATACATAGCCCTGCTTGATTAACTCCGGCATAAAGCGATAGATAAATGTCAGAAGTAGTGTTGCGATATGAGCACCATCAACATCGGCATCAGTCATGATAATGATTTTATGATAGCGAAGCTTTGTAATATCAAAATCTTCATGTATACCTGTTCCAAATGCTGTAATCATAGCCTTAATCTCTGCATTTTCATATACACGATCAAGTCGTGCCTTCTCAACATTTAAAATCTTTCCTCTAAGAGGTAAAATTGCCTGTGTTGCACGATCACGCGCTGTCTTTGCAGAGCCACCAGCAGAATCTCCCTCTACAATGTAGATCTCACATTTTTCTGGATTCTTATCAGTACAGTCTGCTAACTTGCCTGGAAGCGTCATTGAATCAAGTGCTGTCTTTCTTCTTGTCAGATCACGTGCCTTTCTCGCTGCCGCACGTGCACGCTGTGCAAGAATTGCCTTGTCACAGATCATCTTCGCAACGCTTGGATTTTGTTCCAGAAAATATGTTAACTGTTCACTTACAATTGCAGATACAGCACCTCTGGCTTCATTGTTTCCAAGCTTTTGCTTTGTCTGACCTTCAAACTGCGGATCCTCAATCTTAATGCTGATTACAGCAGTCATACCCTCACGGATATCCTCACCAGACAATGAATCCTCATTGTCCTTTAAAAGCTTATTTGCTCTGGCATATTTATTAAACAGATCTGTCAATGCCGCCTTAAAACCAGACAGATGGGTTCCTCCCTCTGGTGTGTTGATGTTATTGACAAAGCTGTAAATATTTTCGTTGTAGTAATCGTTGTGCTGAATTGCTACCTCAACAGCAACGTTATTCTTTGTTCCTTCACAGTAAATAATCTGCGGATACAGCGGCTCCTTCGCACTATTTAAGTACTCAACAAACTCCTTAATTCCACCCTCATAGTGGAATGTCTCGCAAAGATTTGGCTCCTCACGCTCATCCGTCAGAATAATTTTCAATCCCTTTGTCAAAAACGCCATTTCACGAAGACGCTCTTTAAGCGTATCATAATTGTAGACTAAGGTATCAAAAATTTCACCGTCAGGCTTAAACGTAACCTTTGTTCCATGCTTGTTTGGATCACAGGTATCCACTTCGGCAAGCTTGTTTACTACATGACCACGCTCATAGCGCTGCATATAAACCTTGCCCTCATGATAAATTTCAACTTCAAGCCAAATGGAAAGTGCATTTACGACAGATGCTCCTACACCATGAAGACCTCCTGAAACTTTGTATCCTCCGCCGCCAAACTTTCCGCCTGCATGAAGAATTGTAAATACAACCTCAACCGCTGGAATGCCAGCCTTCGGATGGATTCCAATCGGAATTCCTCGTCCATTATCAACAACTGTAATTGAATTGTCTTTATGAATGATCACATCGATCTTGGTGCAGACACCTGCCAGAGCTTCATCCACGGCATTGTCTACTATCTCATATACCAGATGGTGAAGCCCTCTCTCAGATGTGCTTCCGATATACATGCCCGGACGTTTTCTGACTGCCTCCAGCCCCTCCAGTATCTGAATCTGACCTGCTCCGTATTCGTCGCTCATTGTGTCCTCCTCACTGATTAAAAAATCGTTTCACTATTCAGGGAATTTACCCTAGTCACTACGCCCCGCTCCACATGATAAATCTGATCCATGTGAAACCGGTGCCTTACAAACTCCTCTAGACCTGTACATGTAATAAAGGTCTGAATATCATGAATGCTGTCCAGCAAATAGTTTTGTCTGCTGCTGTCCAACTCGCTAAGTACATCGTCAAGCAAAAGAACCGGTGTATCATTTACCTTTCGCTTTACAATCTCAATCTCCGCAAGCTTTAATGCAAGCGCTGCACTTCTTTGCTGCCCCTGCGATCCAAATGTACGGATATCTGTCGTTTGTCCTGTTGCCATATTTTGTACACGAAATCGAATGTCATCACGATGTGGCCCCGTCAGTGTTGTCTTTTGCCGTATCTCCCTCTCTCGATTAATAAAAAGAATCTCATCAAACCTATCAGCAGATACATTTGGCTCATACGAAACTGCCAGCTGTTCCCTACCGCCTGTCAGGGAATGATAAATCTGTGCGATTACTGGTGCAATCTCACCAACAAATGCTTCCCTAAGCTGTACAATTTTTTTTCCATGCTGAATTAGCTGTGCATCCCAGACATCGAGCATTGCCTGTGCATCCTTCGACAGATCTATCTCTTTTAACAGTGCATTTCGTTGTGTAAGACATTTATTGTAATGCGTCAAAAAATGCAGATACACCTTGTCAAGCTGGCAAAGCTCCATGTCCAAAAAGCGTCTGCGCTCTCCAGGACCGTTTTTTATCACCTGAAGATCCTCTGGTGAAAAGAAAACGACATTTAAAAGGCCAATCAATTCACTTGAGCGGCGGATTGGCACGCCATTAATTGCAATTCCCTTTGTCTTTGATTTTTTTAAATGCATATCCACCCGGTATGGAATGCCTTTTTTTTCAGCCTCAAGACGAAGGTGCGCCTCCTCTTTTCCAAAGCGGATCATCTCTCGGTCATGACTACCTCTGTATGATTTATTTGTCATACAAAGATAAATGCCCTCAAGGATATTTGTCTTTCCCTGCGCGTTATCCCCATAAAAAATGTTGATGCCATGATGAAAAGATAATTCCTGTAAATCGTAATTTCGAAAATCTGACAGCGCAAGTGATTTTACAATCATATGATTATTCCTTTACAATCTCAATTGTCTCTCCTGCAAAGCTTACCACATCCTTGTCATATAGCTTTTTGCCGCGCTGCAGCTCAACCTGACCATTCACCTTAACCTTTCCGTCAAGAATCACAATCTTTGCCTCCACACCGCTTCCAACAAGCTTTGCTGCCTTTAGTGCCTGACCAAGCTTAATGAAATCCTCTCTTAATACTATTTTTGCCATTTATTTATTCATCCTTTCATACTCATTATAATTTATTTTATCGATTTTAATAAACGTTAAAGTTTACCGGAAGAATCAGATAAATATAAGTGCCTTCATCATTGCGAATAAAGCAAGGTGCCTTTGGATTAATCATGTAGATGTTAATCATCTCATCATCAATTACTCGAAGCGCATCAATTAAAAATTTTGGATTAAATCCAATCATGATATCCTTGCCGCGCTTATCAATTGCAAGTTCTTCCTTCATGGAACCATATGCAGAGTTTAACTTTACCTCCATGCTGTGATCAGTGATGCCAATAATAATCGGTTTCTTGTCACTATCCTTAATCAGCATTGTGGTACGGTCGATACATGAAAGCATCTCCTTTTTATTCACTGTCAGCTTAGTATCATAATCACTGTTTAACATCTGGTCAATACGGAAATATTCTCCCTCAATCAAACGTGACACAACAATAGTGTCGTCAAACTCAAACAAAACATGATTCTCAGTAAAGTACAAGCGAACTTCGTCATCTGTTCCGCCACTAATAATCTTGCTTACTTCGTTTAGTGTTTTTCCTGGAACAACAACTTTAATAGAATCATACGAATCCTTTAACACAATCTTGCGAATTGAAATACGATGACCATCCAAAGATACAATGCGCAGGTTATTGCCATTAATTTCCAACAGTTCACCTGCCATCATCTTGTTATTCTCATTATCTGAAATGGAAAATATCGTTTGGCGGATAATTTCCTTCAGAGTAAACTGAGACAGTGTAACACAGTTTAAGCGTTCCACCTCTGGAAGAAATGTAAACTCATCTGCATTCTTTCCAGGAATTGTAAAATTAATCTTCTCACACTGAATTTTCACAGAGTCAGTTCCATCGGTTTCAATGGAGATATCATTGTCTGGAAGACGACGAACAATCTCAGAAAAAATCTTAGCATCAATTGCAATACGTCCATTGTCCTCAATGATGCCATGAATTTCTGTTTCAATCCCCAATTCCATATCATTTGCTGTCATAAGAATGCGTCCTTCTTTCGTCTGGATCAGAATGCACTCTAAGATCGGCATGGTTGTCTTATTTGAAACGGCTTTTGAAACAATTGAAACACCTTTTTGTAACTCTTCTCGTGGACAGATAATATGCATGGTGGCACTCTCCTTTTTGCTGATAGATAGATTTATAATATATATAGTAGTAGTAGTAGGGGTTGGGGATATTGGGGATAACTCTAAAAAACCTAGGATTTATGCGGCTTACAGAAGAAAAATTTTGGGGATAACTTGGGGATAACTGGGTAAGTTATCCACAATATCCCCAATCAATCCCCAAAGCTCAGCCAAGAGCCGGGTTGATTTTTTTCTGTAAAACGTCGATGGTATCTTGTAAAAACTGGCTGTTTTTGAGATCCTCAGTAATCTTTTCAATTCCGTGCCGGACAGTCGTGTGATCACGATTTCCGAGTTCCTTTCCGATCTGCTGAAGAGACAAATCGGTCATTTGACGGCACAGATACATCGCAATTTGGCGGGAGTAGGCGATATCCTTATTACGCTTCTGTGAAAGAAGCTCATCTGCCTCAAAGCCAAAGTGTGATGCAATGACCTCAACAATCAGAGGAACAGTAATCGTAACCTCTTTGTGGTTGTTGATGATGTCGCGAAGTACATCTTCCGCCATATTAAGCGTGATTTCTTTATTAGAAAGACGTTTAAAAGCGGTAATTCGATTGAGCGCACCTTCAAGCTCACGAATATTAGTATTGATATTTTCAGCAATATAGTTGATAATATCGTCAGAGATCTTTGTGTTCTCTGTTTCTTCCTTTTTATGAAGGATTGCCACACGAGTCTCATAATCAGGAGCAGAGACATCGACTGGAAGACCAACAGAAAAGCGAGAGCGAAGACGTTCCTCAAGGTTTGTGAAATCCTTTGGAGGTTTATCAGAAGTAATGATAACCTGCTTGCCCGTTTCATATAAGTAGTTGAAGGTGTGGAAAAACTCCTCCTGTGTGCTTTCCTTTCCAATTAAAAACTGTATATCGTCAATCATAAGGACATCAATGCTGCGGTATTTCTCTTTAAACTCAGCATTCTTCTTGCCTTTAAGAGAGTCGATCAGGTCATTTGTGAATGTCTCACTAGTGACATATAAAACGCGTACACTTGGATCATTGCGCAGAATATAGTGGGCAATAGACTGCATCAGATGCGTCTTGCCAAGACCTGCGCCGCCATAGATAAATAGTGGGTTGTAGAGGGTTCCAGGAGATTCAGCAACAGCAAGTGAAGCAGCATGTGCGAATCGGTTATTGGAGCCAACAACAAAGGTATCAAATGTATAGCGTGGGTTTAAGTTGGCATTCATCACAGCAGCATAATAGGAGTTTAACTCGGGGGTTACAATGTTAGAAGCTTCTGCAGTGAGGTTTGGACGCTTCTCAAGGTCCTCCGAAGTAACAAAGATCACATTGCAGTGCAGGCCGATCTTCTCCTCAATGACAATCTCAAGAATCTGCTTGTACTTCTTCTTGATATAGTCTAGTATATTGGGGATACCTTTTGTATCTGCCAAGATGTAGACCTGGTCATTGTCTACATTGTGGATTTCCATAGGGACAATCCAAGTATCGTAAGATACCTTTGAAATATCATAATTTTCCTTCAGGGTGTCTTTTATGGCATCCCAGTTTTCCTTTAATCTGTCAATCATTTGTTACTCCTGACGTCGGTATATGGTAATTTTCGAGAAAAGAGCCTATTAGCCCATATAATGATATTATACTAAAAATAATGAAGAATTTCAAGAGAGAAGAGGAGAGCAGTCTGTAAAAAATATCAACAACATTGGGGTAAAATGTGGATAATATTGTGGATAGGCTGTGGATAACATGTGGATAAGTGGAAAAAAGCTGTGGATAGAGTGGGGATAACTCAGAAGTGGGTATGGCATATAAAATTGTGGATAATGTGGATAAGATTGTTTATATATAAAAACAGAATGAGTTATCCACAGAGTTATCCACCAAACACATGTACTTATCCCCAATATCCACAAAAAAAAGTTTGTCGTAAAATCAAGGGTTTGAGAATGGTTTTTTGTATTATCCCCAAAGTTATGCACAAGTTATCCACAATTTGGGGATAACTTTTATCCACAACATTTCTGAATGAAAAAGTTGGGGATAACTTTGGGGATAACTTTTTTGTAATAAAAAATAAAAAACACTAAAAAAAACCTTGACGAAATGCGAGTTTCTTAATATAATGCGTATGATGTCCAATTTTTGCAACGGCGTTAAAAAACGCCGAAAAATCGCACTTTTGGTGCAAGCTGTGGGACTGATATCCACAGTGTAAGAAACAGTATTATTTGAAAACTAACACAGAAAACAAGGAGGTGTTTTGTTATGAAGATGACATTTCAGCCAAAGAAGAGATCCCATGCAAAGGTTCATGGTTTCCGTGCAAGAATGAGCACAAAGGGAGGAAGAAAGGTTCTGGCAGCAAGAAGAGCAAAGGGAAGAAAGGTTCTCTCTGCTTAATTGAGCAGTATCAACTCTCTTAAAAAGAACAGAGACTTTCAGAGAGTCTACAGCAAACGGCAGTCTTTTGCAAATCGTTCGCTGGTCATGTACAAGATGTCAAACGACCGCGCTGATACCCGCATTGGCATATCTGTCAGTAAAAAGGTAGGAAACAGTGTGGTCAGGCATCGGGTTACAAGAGTGATCCGTGAATGCTGCCGCTTACACGAAAAAGAATTAATACAAGGATTGGACATAGTGATTGTTGCCAGACCGTTGGCGAAGGAACAAGGATTAATGGAAATTGAGGAAGCTTTTTTTCATGTAGGAAGAAAGCTGAATATTTTTTTAGAATCGAAGTAGGGTCGGGACTATGAAGAAGATTATGATTCATATGATAAGGTTTTACCAGAAGTATTTATCACCTCTCAAAGTCCGGACCCACTGTATATATACCCCAACCTGTTCGCAGTATGCAATAGAAGCGTTGGAAAAGTATGGAGCTTTGAAAGGCTCCTTACTTGCTATATGGAGGATATTGCGCTGCAATCCATTTTCAAAAGGGGGGTACGACCCTGTTCCGTAGGTAGCTTAAGGAGGAAAACAAGTGGATTTTTTATCATTAACACAAAGTAACTGGTTTCTTGTAGGGCCAGTTGCGAAGGTGCTTGGTGTTGTCATGAATGGAATTTACGAGTTCCTGGATATGTTTGGCATTGCAAGCATTGGATTGGCGATCATTTTATTCACGATTATTATTAAAGCATTGATGCTTCCGCTTTCCATCAAGCAGCAGAAGTTTACAAAGCTTAATAGTATTATGGCGCCAGAACTTCAGCAGGTTCAGAAAAAGTATGCAAATCTGGACAAGTCAAGCCCGAAGTACAATGAAATGCTTTTGAAGCAGAATGAAGAGATGAAGGAAGTCTATGCAAAGTACGGAACAAGCCCGACAGGCGGTTGTGTTCAGATGCTGATTCAGATGCCGATTCTGTTCGCTTTGTATCAGGTTATTTACAAGATTCCGGGCTATATCACAAAGGTAAGAGCGTTCTATGAGCCGATTGTTGAGGCACTGCAGAACATTCCTACTTACATGGATAACGCAGATTTCGTGACATTGGCACAGCAAAACGGCATCAATGCAGCAGGACTGAGTGATTCTAACAAGCTGATTGATCTGCTTTACAACTTCGATAAGACCGAGTGGGCTAAGTTTACCGAGATCTTCCCGAATTTGAATGAGTACGTAGCCAAGGCACTGCCAAGTATCGAGAAAGCAAATTATTTCCTGGGAATGGATTTGGCAACTGCACCTGCACAGCAGCTGTGGCCTGGTGTTTTAATTCCTATTCTTGCCGGTCTTACTCAGTGGCTTAGCTCTAAGATGATGCAGACAGATAATGGAAGCAAGAATTCAGATGACACAATGGGAAGCACAATGAAGACCATGAACATCATGATGCCTCTTATGTCAGTGTTCTTCTGTTTCACATTCTCTGCAGGTATCGGTGTATACTGGATTGCATCTTCTGTTGTTATGATTCTGATTCAGATGATCGTAAACAAGTATATGGAGCGCATTGATATTAATCAGATGGTTGAAAAGAACATTGAAAAGGCTAATGTAAAGCGTGTTAAGAAGGGTCAGAAGCCGCTTAAGGCAAAGGCTGTTATGAATGTTCGTACTATCGAAGAAGAAAGAGAACTCGAAGAAAAGAAAGAAGCTGAGCTGAAAGAGCGTGTGACAAAGCAGGTTGAGAAATCAACTGAGTACTATTCCACCACCCAGAAAAAGAAGGGTAAGCTGGCATCTAAGGCCGGAATGGTTCAGCAGTACAACGAAAAGAGTGAAAAGAAGAACAGAAAGTAATCAGTGATTGTAAGGCTGATTACTTGCTTGGGGAAGCTTGCAGATTCAGAAAGGTAAGGTTTGTATGACAGAGTTTGCTACGTTCACTGGAAAGAATGTAGATGAAGCCGTAAACAATGCACTGCTTCAGCTTCAGATCACCAGTGAAAAACTTGAGTATGAGGTTGTTGAAAAAGGTTCGAATGGTCTGCTTGGTTTTATCGGTTCTAAGCCGGCGGTGATCCGTGCACGTAAAAAGTCAGATTTTATCGATGAGGGAGAAGAATTTTTACAGAATATTTTCCACGAGATGAATATGGAAGTTGATATCGCAGTTGCCTACAATAAAGAAGAACAGGTTGTTGATATCGTTCTGACCGGAGAAGACATGGGCATCCTGATCGGAAAAAGAGGACAGACACTGGATTCACTGCAGCATCTGGTGAGCCTTGTTATAAACAAACACAGCGAAGAATATATTCGTGTCAAGCTGGATACTGAGAATTACCGTGAAAGAAGAAAGGAAACTCTCGAGCAGCTGGCAAAGAATATTGCCTACAAGGTAAAGAGAACAAGACGTCCGGCATCGCTTGAGCCGATGAATCCTTACGAGAGAAGGATCATCCACTCTGCACTTCAGGACGACAAGTTTGTATATACCAAGAGCGAGGGCGAGGATCCATTTCGTCATGTAGTGGTACTTCCTAAAAAAGAAGCAATTCCGCAGAGAAGATACTACAAAAGCTATGACAAAGGATACAAAACAAATTATGACAGAAGCGCAGCTGGTACAAGAGAAACAGCTGAAAAGCTGACTTCTGAGGAATAATAGAGAAAGTGCCATTCAAAGTTCATACGGACTATTGAGTGGCATTTTCTGTATCATTCTTGGCAACTTACGAAAATCGAAGTGAGGTAGAATATGAAAGAAAATAGTACAATTGCGGCGATTGCAACGGCACTTAGTCCAGCAGGAATTAGCATTATTCGAATAAGTGGACCTCAGGCGCTTGATGTGATTGATCGTATTTATAGAACAAAAAAAGAGGTAGAGTCGATTAAAAAAGGAGCATTTGCTGCGGCAGCGTCATCTTCAGCGAAAAAGCTCTCAAATGCACCTACACATACCATTCATTACGGCTATATTTGTGATGAAAATGAGGTAATTGATGAGGTTATGGTATCCATCATGAAAGGACCTCGTTCCTTTACTGCAGAGGATACAGTAGAGATTAACTGTCACGGAGGCATTCTTGTTACGAGACGTGTATTAGATTGTGTGTTTAAAAATGGGGCAGCACCGGCACAGCCTGGTGAGTTTACAAAGAGAGCCTTTTTAAACGGACGAATTGATCTGTCTCAGGCAGAGGCTGTTATGGAGCTTATATCTGCAAAGAATCGTTTTGCAATAGATGCATCACTAGAACAGCTATCTGGAAAAATTAAAAACCGCATACAAGACCTCAGAAGCACGCTTTTAGACGAAATTGCTTATATAGAGGCAGCACTTGACGATCCAGAGCATATTTCGCTTGAAGGCTATACAGAGGGCCTCACAGAACGTGTTCAAAAAATTAGAGCAGCAGTAAAGAAGATGGCAGACTCCTTTGATAATGGAAAGGTTTTAACAGAGGGGATTCGCACTGTGATTGTAGGAAAGCCAAATGCCGGAAAGTCATCTTTGCTCAATGCGTTATCAGGAAGACAGAGGGCAATTGTCACAGAGATTGCCGGTACGACGAGAGATACTCTTGAGGAGCAGATTATGCTTGGCGATTTGAGTTTAATTTTGGTAGACACAGCTGGTATTCGTGACACATCTGATGTTGTTGAAAAAATCGGCGTAGAGAAGGCACGTGAGGCTGCTGCAAAGGCAGACCTATTGATTTACGTGGCAGATTCCTCAAGAAATCTCGATGAAGATGATCATAAGATTATGCAGTTGCTAAAAAACAAAAAAAGTATTATTCTGTTAAATAAGTCCGATTTATCTTCTGTAATTCAGCCGAAGGATTTAAAGGAGGCTGGAGTGGATGCACCTGTTCTTTGGATATCAGCGGCAAATGAAGATGGATTAGATGCGCTTGAGCAGACAATACGTGACATGTTTGAACAGGGAATGATTGCAGGAAATGATGAGGTTGTTATCACGAATGCACGTCAAAAAACATGTCTGTTAAATGCCTGCGAAAGCCTGAGGCTTGCAGAGGAGGGCATTGAAAATGGGATGCCGGAGGATATGCTGACAATCGACATGATGGATGCTTATACCAGTTTGGGAGAAGTAATCGGCGAGGAGATTGAAGAAGATCTGGTAAATCGTATTTTTGCAAAGTTCTGTATGGGTAAGTAACTAGATAGTGGAGGCAAAATATGGCTGTTTTAGAAGAATATTATGATGCGGTGGTGATTGGAGCAGGACATGCCGGCTGTGAGGCGGCGTTAGCTTGTGCCAGACTGGGATTAGAAACGATTGTTTTTACTGTGAGTGTGGAAAGTATAGCAATGATGCCGTGCAATCCGAATATAGGAGGAAGCTCTAAGGGTCATCTTGTAAGAGAAGTGGATGCGCTTGGCGGAGAGATGGGCAAAAATATTGATAAGACGTTTATTCAGTCTAAGATGTTAAATACATCAAAAGGACCATCTGTGCATTCACTTCGTGCGCAGGCTGACAAGCAGGCGTATTCGCAGGAGATGCGTCGTACCATGGAAAATACTGATAAGCTGACAATACGACAGGCAGAGGTATGTAAACTTCTTGTTGATGAAAATAATAATATAAATGGAGTTGTAACGTATTCTGGTGCAATTTACCATTGTAAATGTGTAGTGCTTGCAACTGGAACATATTTAAAGGCACGCTGCATTTATGGTGATATCAGCAATGAAACAGGTCCAAATGGATTGCAGTCAGCGACACATCTGACAGATTCATTAAAGGAACTCGGCATTGAGATGTTTAGATTTAAGACTGGAACACCAGCGAGAGTTGATAAAAGAAGTATTGATTTTTCAAAAATGCAGGAACAAAAAGGTGATGAGCGAGTTGTTCCATTCTCATTCACAACAGATCCTGAGAGCGTTCAAAAGGATCAGGTTTCCTGCTGGCTGACGTATACAAATGAGCAGACACATGAGATTATCAGAAGTAATCTGGATCGCTCACCGCTTTACTCTGGCGTGATTCATGGAACTGGACCTCGTTATTGTCCGTCTATTGAGGATAAGGTAGTGCGTTTTGCTGATAAGGATCATCATCAGGTGTTTATTGAGCCGGAAGGCTTGTATACAAATGAGATGTATCTGGGCGGTATGTCAAGTTCTATGCCAGAAGATGTGCAGTACGAAATGTACCATACAGTAGCAGGTCTGGAAAATGTAAAAATTGTACGAAACGCATATGCAATTGAATATGACTGTATTAATCCAAGACAGCTAAAGCCGACGCTTGAGTTTAAAAAAATAGGAGGATTATACAGCGCAGGACAGTTTAATGGAAGCTCTGGATATGAAGAGGCAGCGGCACAGGGAATTATAGCAGGAATCAATGCGGCGCTGCATGTGTTAAAACGTCAGGAATTAGTGTTAGACCGTTCACAGGCATATATTGGTGTTTTGATTGATGATCTTGTGACAAAGGAGAATCATGAGCCATATCGCATGATGACATCACGCGCAGAATATCGTTTGCTGCTTCGTCAGGATAATGCAGATCTTCGTTTAACTGCAATTGGTCATGAAATCGGATTAATATCTGATGAGCGTTATCAAAAACTAAATTATAAAAAAAGACAGATCGATGAAGAAATCAAGCGTCTTCAAACGGCAACTATCGGCACAACACCGCAGGTACAGGCATTTCTTGAACAGCATAACAGCACACTTTTAAAGAGTGGAATGACACTTGAGGAGCTGTTAAAACGTCCGGAAATCTGTTATAATGATTTGAAAGAAATAGATACAAAGCAACCAGAACTGCCAGAGGCGGTGACGCAGCAGGTAGAGATCAGTATAAAGTATGAAGGCTATATTAAGCGTCAGCTGCAGCAGGTAGAACAGTTTAAAAAGCTTGAAAAGAAAAAGCTTTCACTTGATTTTGACTACAGTCAGGTACCGAATCTGAGAAAAGAAGCTATTCAAAAGCTTAATGAATATCAGCCGGCATCAATAGGACAGGCGTCAAGAATATCAGGTGTTTCACCAGCTGATATATCAGTATTACTTGTCTATTTAAATAGATAAATAAAAAAACACTTTATTCGATGTTTTTGTGGAAAAGATAGTTGATATCGAATAGTAAATATAGAATAGTGGAAATAAATGCATAAAAAGGAGGAAATAAATGGCAGAAACGATACAACAGGGAGAATGCATTGAAAAAATTATGAATGCGTTTGCCAAGATTGGACACGAACTGACTAATAAACAGGCAGAGCAGTTTTTTCAATATTATGAAATGCTGGTTGAAACAAATAAGGTAATGAATTTAACCGCAATCACAGAGTTCGATGAAGTGCTGCAGAAACATTTTGTGGATAGCGTGCTAAAATCAGAGATTTTTATTAAGGAAGATACGAAGACTCTGATTGATGTTGGAACTGGAGCAGGATTTCCAGGTGTTCCATTAAAGATTATGTATCCACAGTTAAAGGTAACATTGCTTGATTCTCTGAATAAGAGATTAAACTTTTTAAATCAGGTTATTGAAAAGCTTGGTCTTGAAAACATCGCCACTGTTCATTATCGTGCAGAGGATGGCGCCAGAAAGGCAGAACTAAGAGAACAATTTGATTGTGTTGTATCAAGAGCTGTTGCCAACATGTCTACATTGTGTGAATATTGCCTTCCATATGCAAAAGTAGGAGGATGCTTTGTAGCTTATAAATCAGGTAATGCAGAAGAGGAGATTGATAAGGCAAAGAAAGCAGTTCATCTGCTTGGTGGAGTAAAGGAAAATGCAATCTACTTTGATCTTCCGGATTCAGATATTGGACGCAGTCTTGTTATAGTGAAGAAAAAAGAGCCTACATCAAAAAAATATCCTAGAAAAGCTGGATTGCCAAGCAAGGAACCGCTGCAGTAGGGAAAATTATAGTTCACAGGACGCCAATTCGCAAAACGCGAACAATGTTCCACGTGGAACATGAACAATTAAAAATACAAAAGAGATGTTCCACGGGAGATAATGTTCCACGTGGAACATTTTTTTATGGCATTTTGAAGAAAGAAGTGCTATACTGTAGAAAAGATGCAAAAAACGTTACAGTTCACAGGACACCCATTCGCAAAAACGCACGTTCCGTGTGAATTGTAATAAAATCATGCTATTTAGCAGAAATGAGGATAAGGATATTATGGGAAGAATTATAGCTGTTGCAAATCAGAAGGGTGGAGTTGGCAAGACTACTACTGCAATCAATCTGGCAGCTTCATTAGCAGAATACCAGAAAAATGTACTTATCATTGATATGGATCCTCAGGGAAATACAACCAGTGGATTCGGCGTTGATAAAAATGAACTTGAGCATTCACTGTATGATCTGATTACAGATAACTGTACAATACAAGAATGCATTCTTGAAAATGTATTATTCGATACCCTTTCACTTATTGGGTCAAATGTGAACCTGTCAGGAGCGGAAATCGAATTGATTGATGTGGAACGTAAGGAATTTATTTTAAAGGATGCACTTGATGAGATTAAGGATCAGTATGATTTTATTGTAATTGATTGCCCGCCATCTCTGAGTATGCTCACTGTTAATGCGCTTAGTGCAGCTGACACAGTACTTGTTCCAATTCAGTGTGAATATTATGCACTTGAAGGTCTGACACAGCTGTTACACACAATTAATCTGGTAAAGAGCCGCTTGAATCCGGATCTGGAAATGGAAGGTGTTGTATTTACCATGTATGATGCGAGAACTAATCTGTCACTTCAGGTAGTGGAGAATGTAAAAGACAATTTGCAGGAGCGAGTTTATAAGACAATTATTCCAAGAAATGTGCGTCTTGCAGAGGCACCGAGCCATGGACTGCCAATCAATTTGTATGACGCAAGATCAACAGGAGCAGAAGCATATCACCAACTGGCAGAAGAGGTTATAAACAGAGAGTAGTTAAAAATTATTCGCAAAATTGCAAATGGTACTGAATGATAGAAAGGATGAAAGAATGGCACTCAATAAAAAAGGTGGTCTTGGAAAAGGTCTCGGCAAGGGTATCGATTCCTTGATCAGCAATGCGTATGCAGTAGAAACAAAGAAAAAAGATTCAGCAGCTGATAAAAAAGAGCCAGAGACAACAGTAAAGCTGCGTCTTGTGGAGCCGGCATCTTCTCAACCAAGACTGAAATTTGATGAGGATACATTGACTGAACTTGCAGAATCTATCAAAAAATATGGCGTAATTCAACCGATTGTAGTAAAGAAGGTAGAGGATCATTATCAGATTATTGCTGGAGAACGCAGATGGAGAGCAGCAAAGCAGGCTGGATTGAAGGATATTCCAGTCATTATAAAAGATTATGATGAACAGCAGATCGCAGAAATTGCACTGATTGAGAATTTACAGAGAGAAGATTTAAACCCTATTGAAGAAGCAAAAGCATATCAGTCATTGATTGAAAAGTATCAGCTAAAACAGGAAGAGATTGCAGAGAAAGTATTTAAAAGCCGAAGTGTAATCACAAATGCACTTAGATTGCTTAAGCTAGATGAAGAGGTTCAGCTTATGCTTATGGAAGGTAAGATTACAAACGGACATGCGAAGGCGATTTTGGGACTGGAAGATAAAGAAGAACAGCGTGCTGTTGCACAGAAGGTTGTGGAAGAACAACTAAGCGTGCGCGATACTGAAAAGTATATTAAGAGTTTGTTGGATAAGAAAATTGAGCCAGCTGTTACAAAGCCAGTTTTAAAGAACCAGACATTATATGAGACACTGGAGAGTCGTATGAAGTCTCGCATGGGTACGAAGGTGCAGATTAAGAGAAAATCTGATGACAAGGGTAAGATTGAAATTGACTATTATTCAAATGACGATCTTGAGCGTATCATTGAATTGATGGGAATTACTGAGGATACAATCGAGTAAATTAGTTAAAACTTAGAAAAAGAAAAATTGAACAGAGGATAACTGTTCAACTAGAGGAAAGGAAAATAAAATATGGAAATTCTGAATCAGGCGATGGAATTTACACAGCAGTACAGCCTGTTTTTTCTGGCAGGAATGTTCGCTGTGATTTTGATTCTTGTGATCTGCATGACTGTTATGAACAGCAGAATGAAAGAATTGCAGGCAGCATATGATGATTTTATGCGCGGTAATGATGGAAAATCACTTGAGGGCATTTTAAAGACAGTAGTAGAAGATAATAAGCGTGTAAAGATCCAGTGCAAGCGTGATATTGATGAGATCATTAGCATGAAGAAAGGACTTAAGGCAACATACAAAAAGATTGGTATTATGAAATATGATACCTTTCGAGGAATGGCTGGAAAGCTGAGCTTTTCACTGGCACTTCTTGATGGTGATGACAGCGGTTTTGTATTAAGCAGTATGCATACGCAGGATGGCTGCTACAGCTATTTAAAAGAAATTATTCATGGACAATCACATGCAACACTCAGCAATGAGGAGCGAGATGCTTTGGAGATGGCATTAAATTATAATATCGATGCAGCTAAATTAGAAGAGAAACAAGCGCAGCAGGCAACTCTAGTACAGCAGGATACAAATGAAACTAAAAATTAAATAGAGTAATTAAAAAATGGCTTTCAGAACAGAAACTACTGATCTGGAAAGCCGTTTTTTTGTTAATAAAGAATAGAAAGTAACTCACTCAGCTGTTTTATCTCATAAGTTGGTGCCTGTGACATTGTATTATCAGAGCCATTTGGGTTAAACCAGCAGGTATCAATGCCATATTGGATTCCACCGATGATATCGGAGGTTAAAGAGTCACCAATGACAAGTGCTTTAGAAACAGAAATTTGAAGCTTTGAAAATACGGCATCAAAAAATTCTTTTTTAGGTTTTTGACATCCGAGTTCTTCTGAAATGAATAGATCAGAAATCATTGGTGTCAATTCAGAGTGAGATAGGCGGCTGTGCTGAGTGGTGCTTCGTCCATTTGTAATGATGGAAAGCTTATATCCTCTTTCATACAGAATGCGGCATACACGAAGAGCATCGTGAATAGGCGTGCAGTCTTCGCCAAGGCTTGTCTGATAAAGCTGGCACATTAGAGCCGGATCACCATCTTTGCCAACAGCAGCAAGAAAATCATGAAATCTGGCAATTGCTAGTGCTGCAGAAGTAATTTCACCGCGCTCATATGCTTTCCAATAGGAAAGATTTATGCGCTGATATAAAGAAAGTACTTCATCAGAGTATGGAATATGAAAAGTATCGCACACCTTATGAAAAGCATAAGTTTCTCCAGCATCAAAGTCAAAGAGCGTACCATCAAGGTCAAATAATAAATGGGTATAAGTCATGTTAGTTTCCTTTCTGGTGATGATATATGCTATCTTAACACTAAAGCAGACAATTGACAACAGGTGATGTTCCACGTGGAACGTAATGCTACCCGGAAGTTTAACAAAGCGGTTCGACGATTGTTTTGTCGGCGTCTCTTTTCCGCGGACACCTGTTACATTTCTTTTTATTATACATTATTTTGAAAGTCCCGCTACAACGTTCCGCCTCGTAAAATCAACTCGTCTCACCGCTAATCTAGGTTACAATTGACAACAGGTGATGTTCCACGTGGAACATGCGGTTTTGTGAATGGGCGTCTCGTGAACAGCGACAATATAATCAACCCCACAACCTACTTTACAAAAGAGAATCCGTGGTATATAATAAATAATGTCTGTTTTCCTTATAAAACAAGGCATTTATTGAGTATGAGAGTAGAGACAGAAAGGTTTGGAAAACTATGTTAGATATCAAGTTTGTCCGTGAGAATCCGGACGTTGTCAGACAGAACATCCGTAATAAGTTTCAGGATGCAAAGCTTCCGCTGGTTGATGAGGTAATCGCTCTGGATCTTCGCAACCGTGAAATCAAAAAGGAAGTTGAGACCCTTCGTGCAAATCATAAGAAGGCATCTAAGCAGTATGGTGCACTTCGTGCACAGGGAAAGTTAGAAGAGGCTGAGAAGCTACGTGCAGAGGATGCTGCGTCAGAAGAACGCATGGCAGCATTGAGTGCAGAGGAGAAGCAGGTTGAGGCAGATCTGAAGCAGAAAATGATGATTATCCCGAATATCATTGATCCATCTGTTCCGATTGGAAAAGATGACAGTGAGAATGTAGAGGTTGAGCGCTTTGGCGAGCCAGTTGTTCCAGACTTTGAGGTTCCGTATCACACTGATATTATGGAGTCTTTCAACGGTATTGATCTGGACAGTGCAAGAAAAGTAGCTGGAAACGGATTCTATTATTTAATGGGTGATATCGCAAGACTGCATTCAGCAGTAATTTCCTACGCAAGAGATTTCATGATCAATCGTGGATTTACTTATTGCGTACCGCCTTTCATGATCAGAAGCGATGTTGTTACAGGTGTTATGAGCTTTGCAGAGATGGATGCAATGATGTATAAGATCGAGGGTGAGGATCTTTACCTGATCGGAACAAGTGAGCATTCCATGATTGGAAAGTTTATTGATACTGTTAACAAGGAAGAAAATCTTCCATATACTCTTACAAGCTACTCACCATGTTTCCGTAAGGAAAAGGGAGCTCACGGTCTGGAGGAAAGAGGTGTATACCGTATCCATCAGTTTGAGAAGCAGGAGATGATCGTAATTTGTAAGCCGGAAGACAGCATGATGTGGTATGACAAGCTGTGGAAGAACACTGTAGATTTATTCCGCAGCATGGATATTCCTGTTCGTACACTTGAGTGCTGCTCTGGTGATTTGGCTGACCTTAAGGTAAAGTCTGTTGATGTTGAGGCATGGTCTCCGCGTCAGAAGAAGTATTTCGAAGTAGGAAGCTGCTCTAACTTAGGTGATGCACAGGCACGTCGTCTTGGCATCCGTGTTGTTGGACCGGATAAGACAAAGTATCTGGCTCATACTTTAAATAACACTGTAGTAGCTCCGCCGCGTATGTTGATTGCATTCTTAGAGAACAATCTGCAGGCAGATGGAAGTGTTCGTATTCCAGAAGTTCTTCGTCCATATATGGGTGGAATGGAAAAAATGGTTCCGAAGAAATAAAAGTATAAAATGATAAAGGAGGGAATTTTATGCACGCATACTTACCAGCAATCGGATTTGGGCAAATCAAGAAAAAGTCTCAGCTTCAGCAGCTGTTAAGCAGCGTGCAGAATTTCCCAGATCAGGTTCAAAAAATTCGTCTGGATGAGGAGAGCAGTCTTGTCGTCTATACAAAGGAAGTTGCACCAGACATCGGTCTTATGATCTGTGGAGAAGAGGATATGCAGGGCAGCTTTCAGATGGAATATTATGAGCCATATATTAACACTAATGTCTGTTCTTCTAAGGCAGAATGCAGCATAGAAAAGGAAAGTGCGAGAGAAGCGTATGATGGCGTCTGTGATGATTGCCGATTAGGACTGAATCTGATTTTTTCTGTAAATAATTTTATGGAATATCGAAAATATCAGGTACTGCAGGGATTTTTTCCAACGGTGACAGATGCCTGTCTTTCTGCTTTGTGTACGCAGGGAAAAATTTTACTCCCCATTTTGAAGAGACCAGAGGCTGCTCGTATTGCAAAGAAAAAGGAACAGGGACGTCAGAAACTGATTGAGGCAGCAAGAGAAGGAAATCAAGAAGCAATTGACAGCTTGACAATTGATGATATGAATTTGAGTAATAAAGTAGGCAGGTTGTTAAATAGTTGTGATATCTATACAATGGTTGAATCAAGTATTATGCCATGTGGAATGGAGAGTGATCGATATACAATCATTGGTGAAATTCTAAATGTGGTGCCTCTTGTAAATGAAATCAGCAAGGAGCCGCTGTGCCAGATGGATGTGAAGTGCAATAATATTTGTATACGCGTTTTGGTGAACCGTTCAGGGCTGATGGGAGAGCCGATGGCAGGACGGCGTTTTAAGGGCGATATTTGGCTGCAGGGAGTGGTAAACTTTGTTTGACAGACAACAGAAAGTATGCTATTATAAATGGCGTGTGAGGCACCATTTTATGGTAAAAAAGAATGGATTGCCTGATGCATATGTGAATAAAGTTCTCTTAGTTAAATGGATATAACAGGGACCTCCTAAGTCTCAGTTGTGGGTTCGATTCCCGCAGGGAACAGTTGTTTGAAGCAGTAATGATTAAGAAAATTCATTACTGCTTTTTACTCCCAAATGAGAGGTAATGATTTCCACCCGGTATTTTCAAGTATTGTGTAATATAGGAAAAGGGTTGTCAAAATCTGTAAAATTGTT
>ENA-ORUQ01001411-ORUQ01001411.1-human-gut-metagenome-genome-assembly--contig:-NODE-1411-length-23117-cov-5.400356_pt1 | contig 23117 bp, 19 predicted proteins | sample MGYA00242081_ERZ509211 | MGnify/ENA primary metagenome ERZ509211 (study PRJEB26280, sample SAMEA2338785) | human gut metagenome | biome: human gut; feature: human-associated habitat; material: faeces...
CCCTCTTGTGCGCCCGCGCGGCGTCAGCGCACTCCCCGCTGAGGTTCAGCGAAAATCCCCCGCCCGTCAGGGGCGAACACGCCTGCGGCAGTTCGTGTGCCCCGGTCAGCCGGCGTAGAAAAAGGAGCCGCCCGGCAGGGGCGAACACGCTAACGCAGTTCGTATGCCCCGGAAACTCGGTGCAGAAAAAGGAGCCCGCCTTGCAGCGAGCCCCAAAGAGAGAGGATAGATTCGATTTTAACCTTCTGCGGTATCCGGCCGAGTCACCTTCTTGACCCATTTCCAGCTGTGCAGGCGGATCGCCACGGGAATGATCTTATACAGCTGATCCCACTTGAGCAGGAAGAACACGACAACCGGCGGGAACTTCCACCAGAAAGCCGCCATTGCCGAGAACGGCACAACGATAAGCCACATGCTGATGATATTCATCTTGGCGCTGAACTTGGTGTCGCCGCCGCCGCGGATGATGCCGTTATCGCACGCCATCTGGTACGAGGTGCCGACCGTCGTGATGGCGAGCACCAGCATGAACTGCAGGGAATACTTGTACGCCGTTTCGGTGAGCGTACCGCCGAGCAGCGCAAGGATCGGTACGCGCAGAAGGAAGATCAAAAGACCCGAGCACAGTCCGATGGAGACGAACAGGACCTGCAGCGTATGCACGAGCGGACGCAGCCGCTGCTGGTTGCCCTCGCCGATGGTGCGGCCGACCACGATGCCGGATGCGGACGCGGCGCCATAGCAGACAACCGACAGAACCTGATATACCTGCACCGCGATCGCGTTGGCAGCCGTGGCATCGCCGCCGAGATGACCGAGGATACCGGTCTGTACCATCTGCGCGATGCCCCAGAGCGCCTGATTGATGAGTACCGGCAGGGAAACGTGCATGTAATCCTGCACATAGCTGGTGTCGATGTGAACCAGCTTGCGCAGGCTCAGGTTCAGCTTGTGCTCCTTAAACTTCAGGTAGTAGATAACGATGAGCAGCTCCACACAGCGGGAAACCAGCGTTGCGATAGCCGCACCGCGCACGCCCAGCTCCGGACAGCCGAAGTGGCCGTAGATCAGGCAGTAGTTCAGGCACACGTTGATGATGAGCGTCGAACCCGAGATCATGTAACCGATCTTTACTACACCGATCGAGCGGAGGGATGCGACCAGAATATTGGTTATTGTAAAGATAATATAGGTAAAGCAGATGATCTGGAAATACTTTTCACCTTCCGCAATGACCGTTGGCGAGTTGGACAGCAGCGACAGCAGCTGGTGCGGGAAGAACAGCACAATGCCGAACATCAGCACCGCCAGTGAACCGCCGAAGCGCAAAGCCACACCGATGATGTGCGGGATCGGCTCCAGCTTGTTTTTGCCCCAGTACTGCGAGCCCATAACGACCGCGCCCTCGCCTGCACCGACGACCAGCATCTGCAGCAGAAACTGCACCTGATTGCACAGGCTTACGCCGCCCATGGCATCCTGACTGTACCGTCCGAGCATCATGGTGTCCATCAGGTTTACGCCGTAGGTGAGCAGGTTCTGCAGCGCCAGCGACAGTGCCAGCACCATAAAGGATTTATAAAACGTCTTTTCCTTTATCATTACAACAACCCCTTTTTGTGGAGGCAACACCGCATAATTAAACTGCGGCTCCTTGCGCAGGCTCCGGTCGCGCTGCCGCGGCGCTTTGCGGTAATTTTGTGCGCTGATGTCGTTCCGACTTTTTGCAATACACAAAGTATTGCTGCAAAGCCGCGCCTAATCAGCACGCAAAATTCCTCATAAATCGCTCTTGTTCAATTATGCGGTGTTACCTAAAGCCGACCAAATGAGACAGGCCGCAATATCTATCGTTCCGGTTCAGCTTTTTTACTTCTGCTAACAGCATACCGAATTTTCTTTGATTTGGCAATAACAAAATACTGCAATCTATTCATATTTTGTGCTATCATAGAAGGCAGAGGAGGGAATACCGTGAAGGTTTTCAGTGAGCCGGGTGTGCTGTCGCGCTCGGAACGATTTTTCTCAACGCCGTCCGCAACGGCTCGGCGGCTGTTTTACTATGTCACCCGCGTGGGACATTATTACTACGATGCGCGGTATAATTTTCTCGACAGCTGCGACATCGCCCATCTGGAAAGCCATAAGAATCTCTTTCTGACCTACGTTCGCTCGGGTACGATGTACTTCGAGACCGACCAGCTCTACTGCGCCGAGCGCGGACAGATCGGACTGGTGGACTGCCGCAGACCGCATCATTTTTATACCAAGGGCGACGCGGAAGCGCTCTGGATTCACTTTGACGGCGCAAATGCGGCGGCATTTTTCGAGCAGATACTCGCGTTCCGCGGCGGCAGGCAGGTGCTTACGCCGCCGGCGGATTTACGCATCGAGCAGGAGCTGGCACAGATCATTTCCGGCTTGCGCACCGGCGACATGACCGAGCTTGACCGCTCGCAGCGCATTTACCGAATCCTGTGCGCGCTGCTGTTTCCGGTGCAGGCGGGACCCGACCGGAAAAACGATGCCATTGCACAGGCGGTCAATTATATCGGAGAACACCTGTTTGAATCGTTGTCCGTGGAGAAGGTGGCGGACGCGGTCAGCCTGAGTCCGTCGCATTTCTCGCGACTGTTCCGCAGCACGACCGGATTTTCCCCGCACGAGTACATCATGCTGCATCGGATTGACGAGGCCAAGGCCCTGCTGCAGTCCACGTCGCTTTCGGTCAAGGAAATTGCGTTCCGCGTCGGCTACCGCAGTGAGGTCAACTTTATTACAGCCTTCACCGAGAAAACCGGCGCAACACCGACCCAGTTCCGCAGAAGTACGCTGTAAGGCGGTCTGCGGTTGCGGCGCGTTCCGGTCTTTGCTATAATAGTAGAAAAGGCAAGGGAGTGACCCCGTATGCGAGAACGCCCTCTGGTTTATCTGGTGCCGCCGATGGCTGCCGCGCTGTACGCGGCAGTCTGTCTGGAGCTGCCGGTGCAGCTGCATATCATTGCGCCGATCGCGCTTCTTCTGGTGCTTGCGGCTGTATTTCTGCGCCGCCGCAAGTGTCTGCTGAATGCGTTTGCTGTGCTGGCGGCTGCCGCTCTTGCGCTGACCGGCTTTGCCGTGTTCCGGGATTTGCGGGTCGTGCCCATTCGTGCTTTAGCCGGCGAAACGCAGGAGATCACCGCAGCCGCCCTGCGGGATGCCGAGGTGTACGACACCGACCAGCGCGTGCTGCTCTCGGCGGAGACTGCGGACGGCAGGCGGTTTCGCCTGCGGTGCTACTTGCCGGAAACCGAACCGCCATTGCTGGCAGGAGACAGGGTACGCGTCATGGCCGCACTTTATGTGCCGGACACGCTCGGCGGCTTTGACCGTGCGGCGTATCAGGCGTCCGAGGGCTGCTATATCGCGGGCGCGTATGCGACCGACGAGGAGCACAACGCGGTGCAGTTCGAGGTCTTGGACTCTAAACGGGACAGCCTGCGCTTTGCGCCGCAGAGGATCGCGCGGTTCTGCCGAAATGCGGTGCAGCGTGCCCTTCCGGAACGTGAAGCCGGACTGCTGACCGGACTGCTGGTCGGCGGCAGCAAAAATCTGAGCGACACCGACCAGACCGCGTTCCGCATTGCGGGTCTCAGCCATCTGGTGGCCGTTTCCGGACTGCACATCGGCTTTCTCGTCGGGTTCTGCACGCTGCTGTTCGGCAAACGGTGGGGAACGGTTGTGTCCATCCCGCTGGTGCTGCTGTTTGTGCCGGTCGCGGGAGCCACGCCGTCCGTGCTGCGCGCGGCACTGATGTACCTGACGGCCGCAGGCGGATTTCTGCTTCGGCGCCGGTCGGGCGGATTGAACGCGCTGCTGATGGCACTGGCTGTTCTGCTGTTTGTCAATCCGTACGCGATCGCAAGCGTGGGCCTGCAGCTTTCATTCGCGTCCACGCTCGGTCTTATCCTGTTCGCAGGGAAGCTGCAGCATGCACTCGAAAAGCCGTTTGCCGGTGCGCCGAAACTCGTGCGCAAGGCGCTTGCGGTCATCACGAGCGCACTCAGCTGCACGGTTTGCGCTACGATATTTACAGTACCGATTCTGCTGACCTCGTTCGGCGCGGTGTCTGTGCTGTCGCCCATCAGCAACCTGATGACGGTCGGCGTGACCTCGCTCTGCTTTGTGGGCGGGTTCGTGCTGTGTGTTGCAGCAGCCGTCTGTCCGGCGCTTGTGCCGATGCTCGCCGGACTGGTGCGTCCGCTCATAAGCTATCTGCTCTGGTCAGCGAATATCATCGCGGACCTCGGCTTCGGCACGCTGCACCCGAACAACACCTTCGGTCTGGCGGCGCTCGGCATCGTGTTCGCGGCGCTGCTCGTGTGGCTGACTGCCGAAAAGCACGTCAAATGGAAAGCCGTGCTGCCGTGTCTGGCGGTGGTGCTGATCGGCTTGTGTATTGCCGAGGTGCATCACCAGAACGGCTGGTATACGGTGACGTATCTGCCGTGCGGCAGCGGTCAGGCCATTCTGCTGAGCGATACCGAACACGCGATGCTCATAGACTGCGGCAGCTATCGGAACGCTGCGCGTCAGGTGCGCGAGTGGCTGCGCTGGAATGGTCTGAAGCGGCTGGATACGGTCGTGCTGACCGCGGTCGATCAGGGACATGCGCGCAACCTGCCGGAGCTGATGGAAACGGTCGAGGTTGGGGAACTGCTCATGCCCGCAGGCTGTCAGGAGCGCAGGACCAACGCCGATTTGCTTTCCTTCGTGCACGAGCGTGAGGCGCAGGAGGTAAGCGAGCCGGTGACGCTCACGAACCCGATCGCGCCGGTGGAGCTTTTCCCGATCACCGAGGGAAAACTGGCCGTAAGCATAGCGGACGAGGTGCTCATCCTGCACAGTCCGACCGAGAAGCAGCTTTCAGCCTATTTGGAACAAAACACGCTGCCTGCCGCAGCGGAGCTGGTGCTCAGCGCGAACCATCTGAGCAGCGGCGAAAGCATGGCACAATACGCTGAAGCGGCAGGCGCACAGCATATCACCATTGCGGCGAGTTCGGAGAAGGGACTGCGGTCGCACAAGGGACTGGACGTGCAGAGCACCTATAAGGAAGGCGAGATCGCACGGCAGTTCGAAAAGGAGTAACACATGGCGGCAAGAGAAACCAAACCAAACGGAAAATCACAGCTGATCCGCGACCTGAAAAACGGCGAATTTGCCACGCTGTACATCATTTCGGGCGAGGAAAGCTACATGAAGGAATACTATCTGCGGCAGCTGCGGCAGAAGGTGGTGGACGAGACCTTTGCGGATTTCAATCTTATTGAGTTTGAGGGCAAGGGCCTGACACCGGAAATGCTGACCGAGGCCATTGACAGCTATCCCGCGATGGCAGATAAAAAGCTCATCATCGTCAAGGACTTCGACCTGTTCAAGCCGCCTGCCGGCTTCGCGGACGTGCTGCCGAGCGTACTTGGTGATCTGCCGGAGTACGTCTGCCTCGTGTTCTACTACGACGTGCTGGACGGCAAGCCGGACAAGCGCACCAAGCTGTACAAAACGCTCGAGAAGCACGCCTGCTTTGCCGAGTTCGCACACGCAGAGGAGCAGGAGCTGGTGGCGTGGCTCGAGCGGCGTGCCAAGGCGCTCGGCTGCATGATCGAACCGGGAGATGCGTCGTACATGATCTTCCTGTGCGGCAATTCCATGACCAACCTCGCCGGTGAGATGGAAAAGGCAGCCGCGCACACCACGACCGGCGTTATCAAGCGCTATAACATCGATGCGGTATGCTCGCCGGTGCTGGATGCAGTCGTGTTCGACCTGACCGACGCGGTAACCGCAGGCAGGTTTGATCGGGCGGTCGCACTCGTAGGGGAGCTGCTCGCGCAGAAGAACAACGAGATCATGATCTTCACCGCCATCACACGTCACATCCAGCGTCTGTATGCTGCCAAGTTGTGCGCGGAGAACCGCAGCGGCGAAAAACAGCTGATGGAGATGATCGGCTCGAAATCGCCGTACTACGCAAGGCAGATTCAGAATGCAGCACGGCGTGTGCCGCTCAGCTGGCTGCGAAAGGCGGCGTCGCTGTGCGCGGAGACCGATGCCGCACTCAAGGGCGGCGCAGCAGACCGGCAGAAGCAGATCGAGCTGACGCTGCTCACCATGGCGGCAGAGCTGAAGGGGGAAAAGAAATGACGCGCATCAGGGAAGCAATTCTGGTAGAGGGCCGGTATGATGTGAACACCGTCCGGCAGGTGGTGGACACCGTGGTGCTTGAAAGCGGCGGATTCCGCATTTTTAACAATAAAGACCAGCTCAAGCTGCTGCGCCGTATCGCGGAAACGCGCGGTCTCATTGTGCTGACCGACAGTGACGGTGCGGGCTTTGTCATCCGCAACTATCTCAAGGGCGCGCTGCCGAAGGGCTGCGTCAAGCAGGCGTATGTGCCCGATATCGCGGGCAAGGAACGCCGTAAGCGGCATGGCTCCAAGGAGGGTAAGCTGGGCGTGGAGGGCATGCGTCCGCAGGTGATTCTGGACGCGCTCCGCCGAGCGGGTGCAACCTTTGCACAGCAGGACGAGAGCGAAGCGCCGGTGCATCCTGTCATCACCAAGGCGGATTTTTACGAGTGGGGACTGTCCGGCAGACCGGACAGCACCGCACGCCGCGCTGCTGTTCTGCACGCGCTGGATTTGCCCGCGCACATGACGGCAAATGCGCTGCTGGAGTTTATCAACGCTGTTGGCACGCATGAGCAGGTTGCGGAAATCATTCAGCAGTACGCGGAGAAAATTGAGGAATAATTTCCGCACGAATGATTGAAAAACCTGTCGAAGTATAGTACAATGGTAAAATACTAAGTGCAGCTATTGCAGAGCTGATGAAAATAAAGCAAAAAACAGGGAGTGGCAGCATGAACTTTTTAGAGGAACGAATTGTCAAGGATGGCGTTGTTAAGGAAGGCAACATTCTGAAGGTAGACAGCTTTCTGAACCATCAGATGGATATTAACCTGTTTGATCAGATGGGCGAGGAGTTCAAGCGCCGTTTCGCGGACAAGCCGATCAACAAGATCGTTACCATTGAGGCATCCGGTATTGGCATTGCCTGCATTGTGGCACGTCATTTCGGTGTTCCGGTCGTGTTTGCAAAAAAGACCCAGAGCGTCAACATCGACGGCGAGGTTTATGTTGCCGAGGTCGAATCCTTTACGCATAAGTGCAAGAATCAGGTTATCGTTTCCAAGAAGTTCCTCGGTCCGGACGACCATGTGCTTGTTATCGACGATTTTCTGGCAAATGGCTGTGCGCTGCAGGGTCTGATCTCCATCGTGGCACAGGCCGGCGGTACGGTCGAGGGCATCGGCATCGCCGTAGAGAAGGGTTTCCAGCAGGGCGGCCGTATTATCCGCAATCTGGGCTATCAGCTCGAGTCGCTCGCTATCGTGGAGGGCATGGACGCTGAGACCGGTGAGGTGCACTTTAGAGAGCAGTAATATAGAAAGTTTGAAAGGGGAAGGCGTTGAGCCTTCCTCTTTTTGTTTGCGGGAGTGGGATTAGATGAAAGACAGGAGTTAGGAGTTTTCGGAGAGTGAAGAGAAACGATGGTTTACCCTTTTTCATGTTTTATATTACATATATCGTAGGGTGCGACGACTCGGCGCACCGCATTGAACGATTGGCACATGTTATATCGTAGGGGAGCACATTGTGCTCCCATGCAACGTCATATCGAACGTGTTCTCGGGCACACATGGTGCGCCCCTGCGGTTAGGCAAGGCGCAGGGGAGACTGCGAAACCCATCGAAAAATGAAATGGCTGAGTTGTAATAGTAAACTTGCCAAAAACTGAATTGTATAATTTAGGTAATATATAAAGCATACAATATCTTCACTTTTTAGGTTTGTATACACCGTATTATCGCGCTTTTCGGTATTTTAAGTACGCAAATAAGGAGTGACTTTTTTCGCTGCTCCTAAAATGAGAAAATATGCGATTTGGACGGTTTATTCCTGCTGCATATACAGTTCGTACACTGTATTGGAGATTGACCAGTTGAGAACCTTGCGTGGATAGTTATTGATCCAGTCCTGCAAGGCAGCGATCTGTGCTGCCGTCACTTTGGAGAAGTCAGTACCTTTTGGAAACCATCGCCGGATTAGACGGTTAGCGTTCTCATTAGAACCGCACCCCCACTCGATGTGGACTCCTACGCCAAGCGCTTTCCAAAAGCGGTTCAGTGCCTTGAAGACGAATTGGAAGATTCTCTGGCCTTCTATGCATTCCCAATGCTGGACGCTCGAAAAATCTCGTCTTCCAACATGATTGAGAGATTGAATCGTGAAATCCGCAGACGTACCAGCGTGATTGGAATCTTTCCGAATGAAAGTTCTTATGTTCGTCTGGTGACAGCGTATCTCATGGAATACGCCGAGGACTGGTCTGTTTCCAGAGCCTACCTCAGCCAGGAATCCATTGCGGCTACAGTAGCTTAACTTCATTTTTCAGGAGCCTTTTTGCGAACTTTACTTGACGCCGCTGACAGCGCATGCGTCACACGCAGAAAGTCCTCCAGACCGACACAGCCGTACTGCTCGAGAAGCTGCTCCATATGTTTGCGTCGTTTGGGCGCTCTGCGCTTCTCAAGCCACGCCGTGAGCGATTGCAGGCGATTGGCCGCAGGTCGGTATACTACTCACGAAGAATAGCACTCTCCTCGCCAAATTCATCCTGCGCGCAGGAGAACAGCGCATACGGCACATCCTTATTCATCAGGATATACTCTGTCGCGTTCCTCACCTCTGCACCTTCTCAAACACCCTCTCCGCTACTGCCTCGCACTCCTCGGGCGTACACCGAAACGAGCGGGTGACGAAGGACGCGCGGAATGTCTCGTAAAGCATATTGCCGAGTGCTGCCGCATCCGTATGCGGCTCGAGCCGCCCTCCGATTGACTGGATTTCCTCCATGTACTCGTTGCAGTCCCCGAACTTCATCGGGTCCCACACGCGGATTTCATCAATAAGCGCCTTCGCAGGCTATAAAAGATATTCCTTGCCTGCCTTGCGGCGCGCCTCATCTGCGATGGCCGCCACGCCCTCGATTGCCTGCGTATGCGTACGATCGAGCAGATGCGTGTAAATCTTCTGCGTGGTGGCCGGTGTGGAATGTCCGAGCGCCTTGCCGATATTGTACGCCGGAATGCCCGCCTGATTGGACAGCGACGCGAATGTATGCCGCAGATCATGCAGCACGATTTTCGGCAGATCGTTATCCGCAAGGAACTTGCCGAACAGCTCAGACAGATAATTCGGCCGGAACGGCCTGCCGTCCTCCATCACGACCACATAATCGTTATCGTCGTAGGCGTTCTTGTATTCTGCCCTGCACGCCTGCTGATTCTCCTTCGCCGCCTTCAGCATATCGCACAGTGTATCCGGCAGATAAAGCGTGCGCGTCGAGGACGCCGTTTTCGTGCCCTTCTCGATTTCCTTTTTACCGGCCTGCGTGCGCGTATTCTCAATCGTGATGGTCTTGTGTTCAAGGTCAACATCGCTCCACCGCAGACCGCACAGCTCGCCGCGGCGCAGTCCGAGATACGCACAGATAAACATCGGCAGCTCGAGCCGCGTTCCGACAGCCTTGGCGAGCAGAACACCAAGCTGTTCGGGCGTGTAAAACTTCGCCTCGCGCTGACGCTTTTTCGGCGGCGAGACCGCACGCATCGGATTTTTCGTGATATACTCCTGCCGCTCCGCCGCGTTCAGTGTGTTCGTTAGCAGGTTATGATGCTTGATGACCGTATTCGGCGACAGCTTTTTCTCGTCCATCAGCCAAGTGTAATACTGCTGAATATCACGCGCTGTCAGCTTTTGCAGCCGAATTTCGCCGAGCTGCGGCTTGAGGTAATTCTCGATCATGCCGCGGTAGCCGTATGCGGTCGTTTGCTCGATCTGCGGCACGCTTTGTGTCGAACGTCCGGTACTTGCGGACACGCTTTTCCTCGCGGTCAACGCCGTAGTCAAAGCACACGCGGTACTTGTCGCCGCGCTGCGTAATGCTGCCACATGCCATGCTTCTCGACTCTGTGGCTTAACGATGCCATGAAATTTTGCGGCTGTCAATGGCTGCAAATTGCTGCAACGCAAAATTGCATTCTCACAAAAATATTATTTGCTGCAGATAAAAGCAAAACCGACGGCCTAAACCGTCGGTTTTGTGTTGGATTTGGTGGAGCCGAGGGGAGTTGAACCCCTGTCCGAAAGCGCATCCACGAGGACTTCTCCGGGCGCAGTTTGTCAATTAAGATTCCCGCCGCGGTACGCCGGCAAACAGGCTTACCGTTTTGGTAGAGTCATTTTACATGACGAGGGCAACTCTTACCTCGTACACGTTCACCACTAATCGACGCCGGGTCTCTGAGCCGTGGTCCTCTCTGAGCCGACGGGCTAAGCCTAATTAGGCAGCCTGAAGAGTATAATTGTTGTTGTTTAATTTATAAACAGTTGGAGCTTTTATCGCAGATCCCCACTGCGGCCCGCTATCCCGGCTTCAACACCCCCGTCGAACCCGTTACGGCCCCATTTTGAAATGGAGAATGGAAAATTGAGAATAGAGAATGAGTCTGCTCTCAGCTTTTCCATTTTTTGATTAACGATTACGCTCTTTCATCGCACGGTCCATCTCGCGTTTTGCATCGCGTGCGGCGATACTGTCACGCTTATCGTGCAGCTTTTTGCCCTTGCACAAACCGATTTCAACCTTCACGCGCGAGCTTTTGAAATAAACCGCCAGCGGAATGACCGAATAGCCGTCCTGCTTGGTCTTGCTGAACAGGTTGACGATCTCGCGCTTGTGCATGAGCAGCTTACGCACGCGCAACGGGTCCTTATTGAAGATGTTGCCCTTTTCGTACGGCGAAATGTGCATGCCGCGCACGAAAATCTCACCGTCCTTGAACGAACAGTAGGAATCCTTGAGATTGATCTGTCCCAGACGGATGGACTTTACCTCGGTACCCGCAAGCTCGATGCCCGCTTCATACTTTTCCTCGACAAAGTAGTCATGCCATGCCTTTTTGTTGGCCGCAATCTGCTTTGTGCCCTTTTTGTCAACAGCCATGGCGAAACCTCCCTTACCGTGGTATAGATTATAATACCACGATATACCGTTTTTGTAAAGTGGCAACCGCATTACATTTTTCGACGAAAAATGTAATATTAAACTTACCACGAGGAACACACCTCAAAGGTAAGCTTTTTATATCTGTATAACAGAAGGAGGTGCTGTAAAATGGCTGAAATGGGTCCGGTTCGTAAGATAGATGATCTCGGTCGCGTAGTCATTCCCAAGGAGTTTCGGAAAACCTTTAATTGGCCCATCGGCATGGAGGTTGAAATTTTCGCTGCTGACGGGAAAGTAATTGTCGCAAAACATTCAACGGCTTGTGTCTTTTGTGGTAAGCCAACTCGTGTGCAAATCGGTGAACAGCATATTTGCCCTGCCTGCGCTGCAAAGTATCAAGCACAGTTCGATGAAATCGCTCATATGTCGATGGAGTGAAGTTAATGTCGTATCGTTTACACATCACCAAGTCGAGTGTGTTCCAATGTAACACGCAGACCCAAAGGAGGAAGATTGATGACTTATCAGCTTTCTGACAACCCGTCTTTTCGTGAGCGAGTGGGGGGTGCCGTCCGTACAGGCGGTCGTCAAGGTCGGTGACACTGTGTCCGACATTCAGGAGGGCAGGAACGCCGGTGTCTGCTCGCTCGGCGTGCTCGAGGGCGGGCATGACGCAGGCAGCCTATGAGGCGCTCTCCGCTGAGAAAAAGCAGGCCGCACTTGACCGTGCGCGGCAGGTGTTCCTCGAGGCCGGCGCCGATGATGTGCTGCTGAATATCGAGCAGCTGCCCGCATGGATTCAAGCGAATAACTAAACCAGATTAAATACAAAACCCGAAGTACAGGTTTTACGCCTGCACTTCGGGTTTGCTTTTTGCTGTTTTTAATGCTCAGCCCAATCAAGCGACCGTCCAACCGCCTTATCCCAGCCGGAGAGCAGTTTGCGGCGTTTATTCTCGTCCATCGAGGGCGCATACAGCGTATCGCACCGCCAGAGCTGCTTCAGCTCCTCGCGGCTGTGCCACACACCGGTCGCGAGTCCGGCAAGATAGCATGCGCCGAGCGCGGTCGTTTCGCGGATGACCGGACGGCGAATCGTGCAGTCCGAAATATCACTCTGGAACTGCATCAGGAAGCTGTCGCGGCTGGCACCGCCGTCCACAGAAAGGGAGGAGAGGGCAGTGCCGGTATCGCGTTTCATGGCGGTCAGCAGGTCGTTCACCTGATAGGCGATGGACTCCTGTGCGGCGCGGATGATGTGCTCGCGGGTCGTGCCGCGCGTCAGACCGATGAGACAGCCGCGTGCGTACATATCCCAATGCGGCGCGCCCAGACCGGTGAATGCAGGCACGAGGTACACGCCGCCGGTGTCCTTCACCTTGCCCGCATAGTATTCCGCATCGCGGCTCTCGGAGAAAAAGCGCATCTCATCCCGCAGCCACTGGATGACGGCGCCGCCGACAAACACGCTGCCCTCGAGCGCGTACTGCGTCTCTCCGCTGATCTGAATGCCGATGGTGGTCAGCAGGCCGTTTTTGCTCTCGCAGGCGGTTGTGCCGGTGTTCATCAGCAGAAAACAGCCCGTGCCGTAGGTGTTTTTCGCATCGCCTGCCGCAAAGCAGGTCTGACCGAACAGCGCCGCCTGCTGGTCGCCTGCAATGCCTGCAATCGGAATATCGCCGCCCGGCAGGGAAACAGAACCGTACACCTCGCTTGAGGAGCACACGCGCGGCAGCATCGCCCGGGGAATATCGAGCGCTTCAAGCAGGGTATCGTCCCAGTCCAGACGGTGAATGTCGAAGATCATCGTGCGTGCGGCATTGGTCGCGTCCGTAATGTGCACCTTGCCGCCGGTCAGCTTCCACACCAGCCAGGAATCCACCGTGCCGAACAGGATTTCTCCGCGCTCGGCCTTCTCTCGTGCGCCCTCCACATGGTCAAGCAGCCACTTGATTTTCGTTCCCGAAAAATACGCATCCGGAACCAGACCGGTCGTGCGGCGGATGTGCCCGGACAGACCGTCCTGCACCAGCCTGTCCACAATATCCGCTGTGCGGCGGCACTGCCAGACGATAGCGTTGTGAATCGGCCGTCCGGTATTTTTATCCCACAGGATGGTCGTTTCGCGCTGGTTGGTGATGCCGATGCCCGCCACATCGGACGGAGAAACATCGGCGGCCGCCAGCACCTCGAGCATAGCTGCATACTGCGTGGACCAAATTTCCATCGGATCCTGCTCGACCCATCCCTCGTGCGGATAATGCTGGGTCAGCTCATGCTGCCGGATGGCGAGAATATTCTGTTCGCTGTCAAATAAGATCGCTCTCGAGCTTGTCGTGCCCTGATCGAGCGCCAGTATATATTTTCCCATAGCGGAAACTCCTTTTTACCCTTTGCATCTATCATACCGTTGCGGACGCGGATTGTCAATCACTGCAAATTTGACGGTGCGGTGCATTTTGTGGTAAAATCAGTGCGAAAATGCATAGAAGAAGGGGATTGCATGAGGATTTACGAATACGGCGAGCCGAATGCGAAAAACGTGCTGCTGCAGCCGGTTGGGGACCACGACCTGCCAGCCATCGAGAACGAAATCCGAGAGATCAAGCGGCTGACTGCACAGCCGTTCCGTATGATTGCCGTCAAGGTTGAAAGCTGGAACAACGACCTGTCTCCGTGGTGTGCACCGGCAGTTTTCGGTCATGAGGACTTCGGAGACGGTGCTGCGGCACTGCTCCGCGAAATCCTGCCGCTGTGTGAGGACGCAGACAGACGATACATCATCGGCGGGTACTCAATGGCAGGGCTGTTTGCCCTGTGGAGCGCATATCGGACCGACCGTTTTTCCGGCATCGCGGCAGCCTCGCCGTCTCTGTGGTTTCCGAAATTTCTGGAGTACATGCAGGCGCATGATCTGCACAGCGCTGCCGTCTATCTCAGTCTGGGCAACCGCGAGGAAAAGACGCGCAATCCGGTGATGGCTGCCGTCGGTGACCGCATGCGGGCAGCGTATGCGCTCCTGCAGGAGAAAAACGTAAGCTGCACACTGGAATGGAACAGCGGCGGACATTTTCAGCAGCCGGACTGCCGCACGGCAAAGGCGTTTGCGTGGGTACTGGAACACTTGTTTTGTTAAGGTATAACTTATGCTTGAGAAGTCTGTCGGATTCCTGTATAATAAAATAAATAAATGTTACCGGTTGACTACAACCGATAACAAAAGTACTTTGGAAAGGGAATAGAAATTATGTTGGAAACGATCAACTCCGTTATCGCAGCGATATCGGATGTACTGTATCAGCCGTGGTTTGTGCCGTTGTTTCTGATAGTCAGCGGCATTTACTTCACGTTCCGCTGCAGGTTCATCCAGATTCGTCTGTTCAGGGACGCGTGCAAGGTCATCATGGAGAAGCCGGAAAGCGAGGGGAGCATTTCCTCGTTCGGCGCACTCATGATCTCCACCGCGTCGCGTGTCGGCACGGGCAACATCATCGGTGTATCCACGGCAATCTGCCTCGGTGGACCGGGCGCTATCTTCTGGATGTGGGTAACCGCACTGCTTGGCGGTGCAACCGCCTTCATCGAGTCTACACTCGCGCAGATTTACAAAAAGCGTGCACCGGACGGCAGCTGCTACGGCGGTCCTGCGTACTACATGCGCGATGCACTCGGCAAGCGCTGGATGGGTGTCATCTTCTCGGTGCTCATCATCCTGATCTATGCAGTCGGCTATAACATGCTGGCGGCGTACAATCTGCAGTCCACATTCTCGGTGTTCAAGTTCTACCATCCGGTTATCACGCCGGCGTTCATCGGCGTCATTCTGGCGTTCCTGTTCGGTGTAATGGTACTCGGCGGCGCAAAGCGTCTGGCAAGCATCACCGAAATCCTTGTTCCGTTCATGGGTATCCTGTATGTACTGGTTTCGCTGCTCATCATCTTCCTGAACATCAGAAATGTACCGGGCATGTTCGCGTCCATCTTCCGCAACGCATTTGACTTCCAGTCCGTGATGGGCGGCTTCTCCGGCAGCTGCATCATGTACGGCGTGAAGCGTGGTCTGTACTCGAACGAAGCAGGTATGGGCTCTGCACCGAATGCAGCCGCAACCGCATCTGTTTCCCATCCGGCCAAGCAGGGTCTGGTGCAGATGCTGTCCGTATTCATCGACACGCTGCTCATCTGTACGGCAACGGCGTTCATGTGTCTGTCCACCAGCGTTGTTCCGACCGAGGAAATCGCCGGTGCGGTTTATGTACAGAATGCTATCGCATCCACGCTCGGTACGGCAGGTCCGGTGTTCCTTGCTGTGGCGATGATGCTGTTCGCGTTCACCACGCTGCTCGGCAACTACTCATACTGCGAGGGCTGTCTGGAGTTCATCCTGCATCGCAGCATCAAAAAGCATGAGCTGCTCCTCTTCCGCCTGTTTGCTACGGCCATCGTGTTCATCGGTGCGATTGCAAACGCCGGTCTGGTCTGGGATACTGCGGATATGCTGCAGGGTATGATCGTCGTAGTCAACGTGCCGACCATCCTGATTCTTGGCGGCACGGCAATCAGGTGCCTGAATGATTACGTTGCAAGCCGCAAGCGCGGTGAGAATCCGGTATTTCACGCGAAGAACATTGGCATCAAGGAAGAAACTGATTTCTGGAAATAAGCGCATAAGAAAAGGACTGCTGCACAAGGATAAAACCTGTGCAGCAGTCCTTTTTTGTTATGCGTTTGTGTTCTCCTGCGGCAGATTTGCCGTTAAATCGCGGAAATGCTGCAGGCGTGCCGTCCACAGCACGGTATCCTGCGGTTCATCCGGCGAGATCGAGAGATTGCTCTTCGTCCAGTCCGCGAGAAACGCACTGAATTTCTCCGCACCGACACAGTTGTAATGCAGTGAGTCGTAGAAGTCGTTTTCCGGATCTGCGGCAATCTGCGCGGTGTAGTCGCTGCAATTCAGTGTTGATACGCCGTCGCGTCCGTCAAACTGCGCGGTCAGCCTGTCCCAGTCAGCGTCGTGCAGACGCTTTGTCGGGGCACGGTACAGCACCAGCTGAATATTGTTCCTGCGGCAGAGCGCGTAAATATCTTCGAGGGCATCCATGTTGCGCGCCCAGTCCTCCGGGGCAATATCAACCGTTTCGCAGTCGTCCGGACCCTTGTCCGTGCCGCCGGACAGAAAGGTGTAGCCGGCCAGCATATCCTCGGTGTACGGCTGCACGTCCTCGCTCTTGAGGGTCGTCCAGCGGTCGTGATAGAAGTACAGCGGAAACAGCAGTCCCTTGCGGACCTCGGGTTCGGCATTAAAAAAGGTCGCGTGCAGACGATTGATGCCCCACGGCATCTGACCGATGTTGGTTTTGGTAAAGCCCATGTATTGGTGGAACGCTATACCGGTGCACTCCACAAAAACCGCCTTGGGTGACTGCGTGCGCAGGCTTTCCTTTAAGTAATCCAGCGTCAGCGGAAGCGGCTGCTCGGGTCCGGCCTGCACAAAGGCGGTCAGACCGGAATTTTCCCAGTATACGGCAGGTACCACATCGCAGTAGGTGACGGACGAGCCGAAGAACAGCACATCGATCGAATCCGTCTGCTCCTGTTCGTACATGCCCCAGACCGAGCCGTAATCATGCTGCTGCGGTGTGAGATAATGGGTCGCACCGGCGAGGATACCGCCGAGCACTGCCGCAGCGGCAAGGAAGGCCGCCAGTTCTCTCTTGAAAATGTGTTTCACGGCGATTCCTCCTTAAAACTGGAAATAGACGAATTCCTGCGGGTTGAATCCGGTGCCGTACGCGCCGCACACGGCCGTCACTGCCAGCAGGATAACCCAGACCGCGTACCGGAGCCAGACGGTCTCCAACAGCTTTTCCCGCAGCGGAAAACGGTCGCCGATGATGTCGGTCAGCACCAGTCCGATGAGGCTCATGGCAAGCACATGCAGCGCACGCTCGGTCAGACCGAGATGCGTCAGGTCAAGCGGGAAGCATGCGCCTGCTGCCGTCACAATGCGTTTGATAATAGCACACGCCTGCAAAGCAGAATCCGCGCGGAAGAATATCCACGCAAACGTGGAAAGGCCGAAGGTGATAATCACGCGGATGATCTGCAGCCAGCCCGCGTCCCACGGGATGTGCAGTGCGGCGCACAGGCGCTGCTTTGCCGGTGTCAGCAGGCCGCCGATAACCTGAAAAACGCCGAATAGCAGTCCCCAGAGCACATATTTCATGGCGGCACCGTGCCACAGGCCGCTCAGTGCGAACACGATCAGCACGTTGATGTAGGTGCGCGCTTTGCCCTTGCGGCTGCCGCCGAGCGGGAAATATAAGTAGTCGCGGAACCAGGTGGACAAGGAAATGTGCCATCTGTGCCAGAATTCCTTGGAGCTTTGCGCCATGTACGGTGCGTGGAAGTTTTCCATCAGCGTAATGCCGAACAGCCGCGCGGAGCCAATCGCCATATCGGAGTAGGCGGAAAAGTCGCAGTAGATCTGCAGGGCATACGCCACCGCGGCGAATGCCAGCTCCAGACCGGAAAACTGCGCCGGATCAGCGTACGCAGTGTTGACCAGAATCGCCAGATTATCTGCGAGCAGTACCTTCTTGACCGTGCCCTCGATGAGCCGTTCGGCGGCAAAGCGCACATCGTCCGCGTTTGCGCGGCGCGGCTGCTTAAACTGCGGGAGCAGGCTCTTCGAGCGCTCAATCGGGCCGGACAGGATCGCCGGAAAAAAGGTGGTAAACAGCGCAAAATCGAGGAAATTGCGCTCGGCTTCACGACCGCGGTACACGTCGATCATATAGCCGCAGATGACGAACGTGTAGAACGAAATGCCGATTGGCAGGGCCAGCTGCGGCAGACTGAGCTGCACACCGGTGCAGCCGAGCAGCTCTCCGAAAAAGCCGAGGTATTTGAATAACCCGAGTGCGCCGAGGTTGAGCACAAGCACCAGCGTGAGCAGACTGCGCTTACGCTCGGTGCGTTCCAGCTTTTGCGCTGCAAAGAAGTTGAAGGCAACGGTCAGCGCCAGCAGCGGCAGAAATTTTACGCCGCCGATGGCGTAAAACATGAAGTTCAGCAGAAGAAGAAAGGGTTTCTTGGCCTTCTGTGACAGTGGGTGGTAAATGAGTGCGCCTATCACCAGAAAGACGATATAAGCGAATGAATTTGGTGTCACGTTTATTTCTCTCCGTCCCCAAAATTATTTGTTGTAGCCGGTCACGCCGTTTTTATTCATCCAGGTCAGCTTGACCTGCAGCAAACGGGCGATCACCGGATTTTCCTGACCGTGCCGGGCTGCATACAGCCGCTGCAGCTCAAGCAGGTCGTTGTAGGTCAAATACGGATAATCCTGCCCGGAACAGGTGCCGTCCGGCTTGTAGGAGTAGTTCAGATCACCGTCCGGCTTGTACCACAGCAGTTCGCTCTGCTCAATGCCGCGCACCATGCGGTCAGCGAGGACGGCGTAGCTGTCCTCATCAACTGCGTCTGCCATCCGGTACAGGAATTCGGCTTCGGCGGCATGATGGTTGAGCGAAGCATGTGTCGGCGAGGACTCTCCGTTCGGGTGCCAGTAATCCTGCACGAGCCATCCCTCGTCATCGCCGGCCCCGAAGGTGAAGTGATGCTGCTCGGCAAAGCTGACGAGAAAATCCGCATACTTGCGGGTCTTGTCCAGCCAGCCGGTCACGCCGAAGTTTTCGGCTGCGTTGATATTCGCCAGCCAGAAATCTGTGTTGAAGCGGGTGTCGTAGTAGCCGGGTTCGATGCCGTAATCCGTCTTGAGCCATGTGCTGCCCGCCTGAGAGGGGATAAAGCCGTACTCGTTCTGCTGCTCACGCATCAGGTCGATCATCGCCAGACCGATCGCGCGGGAGGCCGGCTGATCGGTGTCGTTTGCCATCTTGCCGGCAATATGCGCCGCCGGAAGCGAGTAGAAGTAGTTCTCGTCGAACGGATAGTAGGTCGAAGGTGCGGTATAGTAGTAGCCGTTGTAGCACCAGCGGTTGGTGCCGATCAGGCTGTAGTTCGCCCAGCGGCTGAGCATGGACGGGTCGCTCCAGTCGATGAGCGTCTGCTGAGAAGTCAGCAGCAGATAGTCGCTGTAGGTGCCCTGCGTAAGAGCCGCAACCTGTACGGAGAAGCGGAAGCCGGAAGCTGTCCGCTCGATCTTCAGAGAGCCGTTTTTGCCCGGAAAATACTCGATCATGCCGTTGTCTCGCGCGGCATAGGTCATCGGCGTGACGAGAATGCTGTCCACGCCGTCCACCCGCAGGAAGTACATGCCGCTCGGCAGCGTACCCGCAGTGAGCGGCTGCTGTTTCCACGAGGACGCTGCGGTGTCGTACCAGCGAACGGTGCCGGACGTGCCCTTCATCTCAAACTGCGCGGCTGTGTGCGCGGGTGCGTCCAGTACGGCGGCAGAGTGTCCCATCTCAACCGCGCAGCCCTGACCGTCCGTGTAGCGGCGGGTCGCTCGATGGACTTCGGTCAGGTCCTGTTCGGTCTCGCTGCGCGTCACGTCGCCCAGTTTGGTGGTGAAGGCTGTGTAGGAATGGGTCTGCGGCGGCTTCGGTGCATCGGTTTCTCGCTGCTGGTAGGAGACCATCGGCGCAAAACGCTGCAAAATAGTCGCCAGCTGTGCGCGGGAGACCGTGCGCTGCGGAGACAGCGTGGTCGCGGTCGTGCCAGTGATCAGTTCCTCGGCGTTGGCCCACCGCATAGCGGTCTGCGCATACGGATGAATCGAAGAAGCATCCGTGTAGCCGGAGAGAGCGCTTTGTGCCGTCACATCCAGCTTTTTGTATTCGGCAAAGCGGTACAGCATAACGGCGAACTGCTCGCGCGTAAGTGAGGTGCCGGGGCGAAATACCGTGTCGCTGTAACCGGTGATGATGCCGTTGGACACACCCCACTGAACCGCGGTCAGGAAGGACGCATCCTCCGCAACATCCTGAAAGGTAAGCACTGTGTCAGCTGCAGGCGCGTGCTCCATGCGGTACAGCGCCTGCACCAGACAGGCGCGGGTCGCAGGTGCATCTGCAGCAAAGGTGTATTCCGAAATGCCGTCCATCAGATTGGACTGTACGGCGAATTCCATGGCCTGCTCGGCCCAGTGCGGCTTTAGATCGGAATAATCGGCGGCAGCGGCGCCGGTCAGCATCGAAAGACTGAGCATTACGGCCGCCGCGGTATAGCGATGTTTTTTCAAAAGAGTAAACCTCCGTGATTGTTTTCGCGCAGAAAATCATGCGCGTGGTTTATCCACTTTCACAATTTATCATTATAACACCGCGGCAGGGCGGGCCGCAATAGCAATTCTTTGCAATATCAGCAGAGAATTACTGCAGATTCTCGATGAGTTTGCGGCAGGTATCGGCGGACAGGCTGCTGTACAGGTGATAGACGATGTCATCGTGCGTCCAGAGGAGCGTGACCGTGCCGTTTTTCTCGATCATCGTAACCGGACTGCCGTGCAGAGCAAATTCGGTAACGGATGCGTTTTCCGTGTCCACGAGCTTGTGTGCCTCCGAGGTGTCCGTAATCCGGGTGCAGGTCAGGTCGAGAAAATCGGTAGTGCTCTCGTAGGTGACAGTATAGCTGTTAGGTGTGCTGCACTCATCGGTTTTGTGCATGGTATCCGGCAGACCGGACAGAACCGGCGGTGTGAACGCCTTGCTGTCGGTTTCGGACGGCAGGGCCGATGAAAAACGATAGTCGGTCAGGTCGTTAAATACGCGCACGACAGTATTGATAAGCGATACGCGGTATGCCTCTACGCTCATCGCGCAGCCGAACGAAACCGCAGCGGAAAGCAGCAGAACAGCGGCCGTGCGGCGCGCAAGACGGAGGCTCCGGTTGAACGCCGCAGAGTGCTTTTGCGCACGCACCAGACGGCGCATTTCACGCCGGAATTTTCGGGAGAAACGGTGCTCGGGCAGCGCATCCGGCGTGCAGGCTTGCAGCCACAGTTCGCGCGCTTCGGCGGCCTGCGCGGACAGCATATCGTCAGTGATCTTCATTTACGGTTCCTCCATCCCGCTCAGCGCTGCGCTGAGTTTTTCCTTGGCACGCTGGATGAGCTTGCGCACGTTCGGCTCGGTCGTATCCAGAATATTCGCAATCTCCGCGTTGGAATAGCCGCAGTCGTACCGCAGGAGCAGTACCGAGCGGTAACGCGGCGGCAGGGACGCGATAGCGGCGGCCAGTGTGTCGCGCGCGGCGAGACGCTCGATCTCGGCGGCAGGCGCGGCTCCGATATATTCCTCGGCAAGCGGCAGGACATTGCGGCGCTGCTTTTCGCGGTACAGGTCGATTGCTTTGTGCTCGGTAATAGTGACGAGCAGCGCACGCGTTTTGTGACACCTTGGTGAAGAAATGGTATCCAGAATTTCGATGACTTTGAGAAAAGCCTGATGCACCACGTCCTCCGCATCGTTGCTGTTGCGCAGAATGTGGTTTGCGGTGTAGTACATCAGATTTTTGTATTCGCTGTAAAGAATCTCGAACTTGGACTTGTCCGCATCCGAGTCGATCATTGCCAGATAGAGAAACATTTTTACGCCTTCCTGCCTGTTATTTTAGCAGATTATAGCATATTGTGTCCGGCTGTGCAATCCAAAGAGCGAATTTGCAGGCCGGTTTTTCTCATGCCGAAAAAATTCAAAAATTTTTGCGGGAGCGTGTCACAAAACCGGAAGGACATTCGTCTATATAGTATGAGCAGGACAGGAGAGCCGGAAAGGAGGGAGTGCATGAACAATCGCAGGATATGGTTTCGATTAGGCGGCGTACTGGCTGCGGCAGCTGTCTGCACAGGCGGTGCGGCCGTTGTCTCCGACCGTGCGCAGGAAGCAAAAAATGTACAGAGGGCGTTCCTCGGCGCGATGGAAACGCAGATGCAGATAGGGTGCTATCCATCGGAGACCGGCTCACCGGCCGACCTGACCGAGCGGGAACGCACGGAACTGCAGACGGCATACACTTTACGGGTGGAGCAGTACTACACCGAGGAAAATCCCTGCAGAAAACGATACATTGCACTAAACGAGGATTTTCTGACGGCTTGCGATTCTGATGTAGAATACAGCGAGTCCGGCGGCGTGGCCGACTGCCGATTTGACAGCGTGCGGCTGTATGCAGACCGAATGACGGCGGTGGTGCAGGCACAGACCGTTGTTTGGGATAAACGGATCTCCGGCAATCCGGAGCAGGGATTTTCGGTGGAGCTGCCGGTCAATCGGGATGCCATCACTGCGACTATGAAGAAGGAAAACGGCGTGTGGAAACTGGACTCGATTGATTCACAGATCAGTCTGTCGGCTGTCGTACCGGCGGATGATGAGGTTTGCAGAGAACGCTATCCGTCATTTGAAACGGCAAGGCAGGCGGCAGACAGTATAGATGACCAGGCATACATAAAGGAGGCGCGTTTCGCTTGAACTATTTTGGGCTGCACCGTGTGGCTGCTCCCGCATGAAAAGGATAGAGCGGCGGACTTGTTGTGGGGACAAATCCACCGCAAAACGGCAGAGAAAAGTGAAACAGTCACAGACTGAACTGCTGTGACTGTTTTCGTCTGCTTGCAGAATATACAAAAATTTTTGAAAAAAGTTGTTGACATTTCTGAGAGAATATAATATACTAAACAAGCGCTGTAAAAAACGCCTCTGTAGCTCAGTCGGTAGAGCAGGGGACTGAAAATCCCCGTGTCGGTGGTTCGATTCCGCCCGGAGGCACCATTTTTTCAATGAGTGCCGTGGCACTCATTGAAAAAATAATACCTCCAAGCCAAGGAATCGAAAGCTGGCTCTTGGAAATATGCCGGTGGCATATTTCAACCAGCGTGGCTTTTGCCGCAGCAAAAGCGATTCCGCCCGGAGATGTAGCGTCGGAGCGGCAAGTAACCCGTCTTCGAGTCAAAGAATCGCGTTAGCGCGAAAAACCAAATATGCGGCTGTAGCTCATCTGGTAGAGCGCCACCTTGCCAAGGTGGAGGTAGC
>ENA-ORUQ01001412-ORUQ01001412.1-human-gut-metagenome-genome-assembly--contig:-NODE-1412-length-23114-cov-2.584284_pt1 | contig 23114 bp, 24 predicted proteins | sample MGYA00242081_ERZ509211 | MGnify/ENA primary metagenome ERZ509211 (study PRJEB26280, sample SAMEA2338785) | human gut metagenome | biome: human gut; feature: human-associated habitat; material: faeces...
AATACATGGACAAAGAAAGAGGGAGAATTGACATGAAACGTAGATTTGCTTTGGCTCTTGCGGTCGTGATGCTGGCAGCCCTGTGTTTAAGCGGCTGCGGCGGTTCCGCCCAGACGGGGGAAGACAGTCAGTCCTCTTCTTCCGCGGGCGGTGAGACAACCGGTTCGGGCAACTGGCCCAATGACTCCACAATCCGCTTGATTTGCGGATTTTCCGCCGGCGGCTCCTCGGATCTGATGTGCCGGATTTTTGCCGAGGCTTTGGGCAAGGAACTGGGACAGACTGTGGTGGTGGAAAATCTGCCGGGTTCCGGCGGACATGTTTCCTGGAATGAAGTGGTGCACAACACGGAGCCTGACGGCTATACCATCTGTGTCATCAACTCTCCGGGCATCTGCATCTGCAAGGAACAGGCGGAAAATCCCCGTGATTACAACCATACGGATTTTGACCTGCTGGGCAACCATGTTTCAGACTATGGAACGGTTTGCTGGAAGACAGATGAGACCCGCTGGAGCGATTTCAACTCGCTCATTGAATACGCCAAAGAGCATGAGCTGCTTTACGGCACGTCCCAGATGAACATCGGCGGAGATGACTACGCTTTTGCTGAGATGATGAACGCTGCCTTTGGGACCAAGTTCTCGGCGGTGATCACGGAAGGCTCCAAAGACAATGAGGTGCTGCTGCTGAATGGCAGCTGTGACCTGCTGATTGGCAATATCGGCGATACTCTGGTAGGTGACCAGGGCGGTACGTTCAAAATTGGCGCTGTGGCGGCACCTGAGCGTGTGACAGACCTGATTCCGGATGTGCCCACAGTAAAAGAGCTGACGGGGCAGGAGATTGTCAGCTTCTCCGCCCGGGGATATGCGACGGCACCCGGCACGGATCCTGCAATTCTGGAAAAATTGCGTCAGGCAACTGAAGCGGCCATTACCAATCCGGATACCATTGATCAGATGAATGCCATGGGATGCGTAACGAACTTTGTGACGGCGGAAGACGACAGCTATCTCAACTATATGAATGACGTCCGCAAGCTGTATCTGGATATTTTTGGGATTGAAATGATCCCGGATTGACATGCTGCGCACAAGTTCATGTGGCCCGCAGAAAAGATTCTGGCAAAGACAGGGCATGGTCCCTGTCTTTGCTTTCAGAAAGGAGAAGGCTATGTCACCAAAAGCTCGCGAGTCTGTCATCACTTCGGTGGTGCTGTTGATTATTTATGGATTCCTCTTTGCCCAGACAATGGGAATGCCCAGTACACCGGCGCTGTTTCCCCGCATGTGTTTGATCTTGCTGACTGTGCTGACCGTGATCATGCTGTATCTGGATGTACGGAAATATGCCAAAGATCATGACGCGGAAAGCGGAGTGCACTGGAAGGAAATTGCCGTGCCGCTTGTGGCCTTTGCGGCGATCGTGGTGTATGCGGTTTTGTTTGATCTGTTCGGCTATTTTCCGGCGACCGCCGTGATGCTGGTTGGATTTATGATTGCTCTGAAGGTCAAGCCCTGGTGGCTGATCCTGGCCATTACGGCTGGTTATGCGCTGTTTATCTATTTGATGTTTGTGGTTTGGCTGAAGGTCAGCATCATTTAGGAAGGGAGGAGTCAAGATGTCGTTGACACAGATGCTGCTGAGTGCAGCGGCGCAGCTGTTCACCTGGGACTGCCTGTCGGTTTTGATTATCGGTGTGGTGGCAGGCATGATTGTAGGAGCCCTGCCGGGCCTGTCTGCGTCCATGGCGGTTGCTCTGCTGGTACCTCTGACTTTTAAAATGGATCCGGCTCCCGGTCTGGTAATGCTGACGGCTGTTTATACATCTGCAATCTATGGAGGCAGTGTGACCGCTTGCCTGATTCACACGCCGGGAACGCCGGCATCCGCGGCTACGGCGATGGATGGATTCCCGCTGACGAAGAAGGGAAAAGGCCTCAAAGCTGTGGGAATTTCCACGATCTCTTCCATGATCGGCGGTACCATTTCCGCGGTAGCGCTGCTGGTGATTGCACCGCAGCTGGCAAAAGTTTCCCTCTGGTTCAGTTCGTTGGAGTACTTCCTGCTGGCGTGCTTTGGCCTGACCATTATCGGGTCCATGTCCGGTGAAAACATGGTCAAAGGCCTGATTTCCGGTGCTCTGGGATTGCTGTTCGGCACGGTGGGCATGGATCTGCTCAGCGGATATCCGCGGTTTACCTTTGGCATCATCCCGCTGGAATCCGGCATCCAGCTGGTTCCGGCAATGATTGGGCTGTTTGCCATCTCGCAGGTCATGATTTCTGTGGAGGAACTTCGGGGAGGACAGACCAAAATTCTGGAGGGCAGTGTCAAGGATTTGGCGGTAGGCTCTCCGTGGCCCAGCTGGAAAGAGATGAAACAAATTATGCCCACCATTGGGTTCTCTTCCGTTTTGGGAATTTTGATTGGAATCTTGCCCGGTACCGGCTGCGATATCGGCTCCTGGGTGGCCTACAACAGTGCAAAAAAACGTTCCAAGCATCCGGAGATGTTCGGAAAAGGCGCCATTGAAGGCATTGCCGCATCGGAAAGCGCCAATAATGCTGTAACCGGAGGCGCGCTGATTCCCATGCTGACTCTGGGAATTCCTGGTTCGGGAACCTGCGCGATTATGTTGGGCGGCATGATGATTCAGGGTCTCACACCCGGATACGAGCTGTTTACCAAGCAGGGAGAGATTACTTATGCCGTCATCCTGGGATTCCTGATTGCCAATGTGCTCATGGGCGTTCTGGGAATGCTGGTGGCCAAGTATGTGGTACGGATCTGCGTGATTCCGAATGCCATCTTGATTCCCCTGATCATTGGCTTGGCTACGATTGGCGCCTTTGCAATTCAAAACAGCAATTTTGACGTTACGATTATGCTGCTCTTCGGACTCATCGGATACTTTGCCCGGAAACTGGGATTTGCAACGGCACCGATGATCCTGGGAATGATTCTGGGGCCGATGGCCGAGAAAAACTGGAATCAGGTGCTGCTGATCTGCCGGGGCGATTTGGTGGGATATTTCTTTTCCCGCCCGATTTCCATTGTGCTGTTTGTGATGGTTGTGATTGGCCTGTTTACGCCTGTCATCATGCGCTTTTTCAGCAAAAAGACCATTGGAGATCCCGACGTTGTGTCAAAAGAGGACTGATGGAGAGCGGAGGGTATCATGGAAAAGATTGCAATGCTGGGCACATTTCCGGAAGATGGCCTGGAGCGGATGAAAACCGCCTGCCGAAACCGGTATGAACTGATTTGCTGCACCAGAAGGGAGATGCTTGCTGAAGCCAAAGGAGCGGATTACGCAGTTCTGCGGGGAATTCCCATTGGCGCGGCGGAGATGGATTTGCTGGGCCCGCAGGTGAAGCTTTACCACCGCTGGGGTGTGGGATATGACACCGTGGATGTGGAGGAAGCGGGGAGAAGAGGGATTCCTGTGGCGATTTCCACGGGGGTCAATTCGCAGGCGGTTGCAGAACTTGCAGTGCTGCTGATGCTTGCCTGCACCCGCAGGCTGTTTGCCTTGGCGGAGCGGGCCCGCCAGGGCAGCGGCTGGAAGGAGGACATTACCGATGAGAGCTGCCTGCTGAGCGGCAAGTGTGTAGGGCTGCTGGGTCTGGGAAATATCGGAAGCAGAGTTTGCCGGATGGTCCGCGCTTTCGGCGCGCATGTCTGCTACTATGATCCGTTCCGGGCGACAGCCCAGAAGGAAGAGGAGCTGGGGGTGACGTTTGCCGCCTTTGATGAGGTGGTTGCCCAGGCGGATATTTTGAGCCTGCACCTTCCCTTGAACGAGAGCACCTATCATATTATCGGAAAAGAGACCTTTCAAACCATGAAAAAGAGCGCCGTCCTGGTCAACACAGCCCGCGGCGGAATCGTGGATACGCAGGCGCTGGTGGAGGCACTTGCCGGCGGGGAGATTTGGGGAGCGGCATTGGATACTGCGGAGGAAGAGCCGCTCCCGGCGGATCATCCGCTGTTTGCCATGGAGAAGGTGATTGTACTGCCGCACGCCGGGGGCAGCAGCAAGGATCTGAATGCAGATATGGTTGATTGTATTCTCCATAATATTGAAACGGTTGCCTCCGGAGGATGTCCGCAGAAACGATTCCTGGCCAATGCCGGCTATTTTCAATCCTGATGATGTTGGCCGCTGCGGAGCATCCACTCTGCGGCGGCCAAGTGTATATGCCTGCGTGGAGGGCGTCGGCCATGAAACTCAAAGCGAAAACAAAAGGAGCGTTGTTGATCCTGTTTTCTGCATTTTCCTTTGCCTGGATGAGTACATTCGTGTTCCTGGCAGGGGAGATCCCGTTTTTCCAGAAGGCGCTGTTCCGGAATGGAGTGGCGCTGCTGATTGCCGGAAGCAGCATGGTGGTTTCCAAGCGGACATTGTCTGTGCCGCCGCCATGCCGGCTGGCATTGGTGTCCCGGGTGCTGTGCGGAAGCGTGTCGGTATTTTGTAATTTTTATGCCATTGACCAGCTGCTGCTGGCAAGCTCCAACTCGCTGAACAAGCTGGCCCCGTTTTTTGCCATTGTTCTGGCAGCTTGCTTTTTGGGGGAGCGGATTGGGAGGCGGCAGGCGGTGTGCATGGCGGTGGCGTTTGCGGGAAGTTTGTTCTTGATTGTACCCTCGCTGGATACACGAGGGCTTCCCTGCCTGATTGCTCTGATCGGGGCCGCAACCTCCGGCGGTGCGTTTGTTTCTCTGCGGGCGCTGCAGCGGGTGGGAATTTTGGCTCCGTCGGTCATTGTGTTCTTTTTTTCGCTGACCACAACCACCATTGCACTGGTGCCCAGCGTCCTTTTTTGGACACCTATGCGGGCACAACAGCTGCTTTTTTTGCTGCTTGCGGGCATGGCCTGTGCGATAGGACAATTTGCGCTGACGTATGCGTACCGCTATGCTGCACCGCGGGAGATCTCTCTTTGTGACTGTACGCAGATCGTATTTTCCGGCATACTGGGATTTTACATTTTGGATCAGGTTCCAAGCGGTGAAAGTTTGATTGCATATGTGCTGATTGTGGCGGCCTCGGCCATGCTGCTTTGCAGCAGGGAACCGATGCGCACATCAGGCGCTGAGTGAAAGGCAGGGAGAGCATGGAACGAAATATTTGTGTTTTTCAGGATTTTTTGACACAGGCGCACCGGGAGCGGATCGACGCCGCCGCCCGGGCTGCGAAGATGCATGTGCGCTATTTTACAACCGGGCAATTTGAAGAGGCAAAGGAATATCTGCAGCATTGCGAAGTCCTTTATGCCCAGTCGCCGGAATTGCTGCGTGCTGCTCCGCCGACTCTGCGGTGGTATTGTACCTCTTCGGCGGGAGTGGATCTCTATTGCAGGAACGATGGGATTTTTGCAAACCCGGATTGCCTGCTGAGCAATTCCAATACATATGGAGTGACGATTGCGGAGCATGTGGTCATGGTTGCCCTTATGCTTTTGCGTAGGATGCCGGACTATCTGGATTCCATTCAAAACCATATCTGGGCTCCGCCGCTGCCGGTTCGGTCCATCCGGGGGTGTGAAGTGACCATTCTGGGAACGGGGGACATTGGGTGTCATGTTGCGCAAAGGATGCGCAGCATGGGGGCTGCAAAAATCATTGGATTGAGCCGCAGCGGCAAAAGCAGGGAGGCGGTTTATGATGCACTTTATCCCATTGGGGATCTGGATGCCGTTCTTTGCGAGACGGAACTGCTGGTGATGGCGCTGCCGGATACGGCACAGACCAGGGGGATGCTGGATCGGCGCCGCATTGCGCTGCTGCCCCGGCAGGCATTGGTGATCAATGTGGGGCGGGGGACGGCGATAGAACAGGAGGCGCTGGCGGATGCACTCAACGAGGGCAGGCTCTCCGGCGCTGCGCTGGATGTTGCGGTGCCGGAGCCCCTGCCCGCGGACAATCCCCTGTGGGCAGCAAAAAATCTGATCCTGACACCCCATATATCCGGCAATATGACGCTGGGATATACATGCGATGCCAATGTGGAGATGTTCTGTACGGATCTTGCCAATTATGCCGCGGGACGTCCGCTGGTGCATTTGGTGGACCGCGGGTATTGAGAACGGGGCTGCAGTGCACGGAGCCTTGACAGGTGTGGACAGCCTGTTATAATGACAGCCATACAGCGCGGCAGTCCTTCTGCGGAGCAATAGTGTTTGCCCATCGGGCGCCGGCCGCGGGTCGCGGCTGGTCTGCAAGGATCCAATCGAATTCGCTTCGCTCAGGCGAGACTGCTTGCGGTATCCCTGCACACCGCCGGTGTGCATGCAAAATACCGCTGCACAGCTCACCATGCACAGTTTGTATGGTTTCGCAGAAGGCAAGAGGGGGGGAGAGCGCTTTGATTGTTTATCGGGAGCTTTCCTCCCTGGAGCGCGATTTGGGGATTCGTGCCAGTACTCTGTACGCTGTCAGCAATACGGTGGAGAGGCATTATCACCCGGTTTCCCTGCCGAAGCGGGACGGCAGCTGCCGGTTGCTTTCGGTTCCGGATCCGCAGCTGAAAAGGATTCAAAGGCGCATTGCTCAGGTCCTGCTGGCCCCCATGCCGGTGTCTCCTTACGCTATGGCTTACCGCTACGGTGCCAGCGTGGTGCGCAACGCTGCGCAGCATGTGGGCAGGCCTGCGGTGCTGAAACTGGATATCAGGAATTTTTTTGATAGCATTCTCTACGCTTCGGTAAAAGAAGCGGCGTTTCCGGCGGAGATTTATGGGGAGCCTCTGCGGATTCTGCTGACCATCCTCTGCTATCACCGGGATGGACTGCCGCAGGGAGCGCCCAGCTCGCCGGCAATCAGCAACCTGGTACTGCGTGCGTTTGATGACGAAACTGCGGCCTGGTGCCGGGACCGGAAGATCCGGTATACCCGGTATTGCGATGATCTCACGTTTTCCGGCTCCTTTGAGCCGGAAGCGGTGATCGCCTTTGTGCGGGAACAGCTGAGAAAACGGGGATTTTTTCTCAATGAGAAAAAAACGGTGTTTGTTCCGGCGGGGCGGCAGCAGGTTGTGACGGGGATCGTGGTCAACGAAACGCCCAATGCTCCTGCGGAGTACCGGCGCCGGCTGCGCCAGGAGCTGCGTTTTTGCCGGAAATTCGGCGTGTCGGACCATATGGCGCGTCTGGGAATTCCGGGTTCGGAGGAACACTATCTGCATCATCTGTTGGGACGCGTCAACTACGTGCTGCAAATTGCGCCTGAAAAAGCGGAGTTTCTTCAGGCACGGTCTTGGCTGCTCCAGCAGCTTTCCTGCAGCGGGAAGGACAATCGCTTGCCTGCTGAGAAGTTGGAAAGCAGTTAAAATTCAGCTGCGGTAACAGAAAAAAAGGACTCGCCGTCTATTCAGACGGCGAGTCCTTTTTTGCGCAATGACTGGCAGAGCTGTGCCGGGATGCGGCGGTGAAGAATTGGAACAGCACGCGGAACGCAGCTGCGGCGGCTTACTCCGCCGGCTCATCCAGATCGCTGCCGTTGTTTTCTCCGCGAACGATTTCCAGATATTTGTATAAGGTGAACTTGGAAATATGCAGATGATCGCAGACCCGGTCGCCGGATTTGCTGATCAAAAAGGCACCTTTCTTGTCCAAATAGTCCAGAAATTTCAATTTGTCGGCTTTCGTCAGCTTCTCTACCGGTTTTCCGGTGGCGGCGGTTGCTTCGCTGATCAAATGCTCCAGAAGGTCTTGGATGCTGTCCGGAAAAACCTCGTTGTGGTCCAGAGCGGTTTCCTGATGGCCGTCCAGACCGTTGTAGCTTTTCAGGTATTCCTCCATGCGGATGGTGTCCGTGATATCCGTGTTGATGCAGATGGCTCCGACAACATTGCCGTTTTCGTCCCGGATGTGCATGGTGGAAGAGCGCAGGGTATTGGAGGGCTTTGTGTAGGTGATGTAGTTGTAGTGATCGCCGTTCTGGGTTGTGCCCCGCATGACTTCCAGGCCCAGATTGGTCATGCAGTCTCCGATCTTGCGCCCGGTGATATGGCCGTTTCGGATGTCGATGATGGTACTGTCATAGGGAGGGGTCAAATCGTGCAGCACAATCTCGCTGTTTGGCCCCAGGTGATGTTCCAGCAAACTCAGTATCTGCTGGTAAATTGCTTTATGATCCTGCATGTATCCCATGGTAATCCCCCTGGTTCTGGAATCGTTCGTGTTGGAAGCGGCTTGGGAAAATGCGGCTTGCACACCAAACTAAAATTTTTTATTAATTATATCAGCTATTTGAAAATTTGTAAAACAAAAATTCAATGCGATCTAAAAATTTATCGTATTTTTATGGAGTATTCCAGCTTCTGAATGAGAATTGCCAAAAAAATATTTTGTTTGTAGATTGTGCATAGTTTAAATATAAAAAATAGTTTGTTTTATGCATTGAAAAAACTAAAAAAATGTTTTATTCTGTGGGCGTAGAGGTGAATGGTTCCCAGCTTCTGCCTGTTTTTTCTGGATTTTTCGTTAGGAAACCAAACAAATTTTTAGTTTGCAAAAAGCCCGGAAAAGCAATTCCCATCGGCAAACGGAACCAAAAAAGAAAAGGGAGGAAAGTTTATGTTAACCGGTGCTCCGCTGATTGCGGTCTTTCTCGTCACAATGGTCATTTTGTTTGTGCTGCTGATCAAATTTAAATTCAGCGCAACCATTGCCCTGGTGCTTGCCTCCATGATTCTCGGCATTGCCAGCGGCATGCCCCTGACCACGCTCTCCAATTCCATTAACGGCGGTTTTGGCGGGACGATGACCAGTCTGGGATTGCTGCTGGCGTTTGGCGGCATCTTCGGATTGCTCCTGACTGAGTCCGGCGGCACGGAGGAGCTGGCCAAAGCCATGCTGCGCAAGTTCGGCAGCAAATACGATACCCTGGCGCTGAACCTCACAGGCTTTATTATCTCCATCCCGGTGTTCTTCGGTTCCGCTTATATCATGCTGGCGCCTCTGCTGACGTCCATGGCCAAGATTACCAGGAAAAAGCTCCCGGTGTATGTGATTGCCCTGTATACCGGCTTGTGCATTACCCACTCCATGGTGCCTCCCACGCCGGGACCGGTTGCAGTGGCAGGCGTGCTGGATGCCAACCTGGGATTTGTGATTCTCTACGGCTGTATTTTGGGCATCATTGCAAGCCTGCTTTGCGGCTGGCTGCTCAGCACGCCGCTGGGCAACCGCCTGGACTACACCCTGGACGATGATTCCCTGCCGGAGAACACCGCCATGGATCAGGAAGCCCTCCTGGCCCACAATCCCAATGCCCCCTCCGCGGGTTTGATCGTTGCGCTTATTCTGTTCCCGGCCGTTTTGATCTGCGCCGGTGCCATCGGCGTGCTCTTTGTCAGCGAAGGCCCGGTGTACGAATTTTTGTCCTTCATCAGCAATGGTGCCGTTGCGCTGTTCTTTGCCATGCTGCTGACGGGATTCTGCCTGCGCAAGTATCTCGCGGACAAGGGTACCGTGATGAAGCTCATTGACAAGCTGACCGATCAGGTGGGCAACGTCATTTTGGTCGTGGGTGCCGGCGGCGTGTTCGGCCAGGTCATCAAGGACACCGGTCTTGCCGATGCCCTGGTGGATATCTTCAGCCGCTACAACATGCCCGTTTTGATTCTGGCCTTCCTGCTGACGCTGATTATCCGCGCTTCCGTGGGTTCCGCCACCGTGGCCATGCTGACGGCTGCGTCCATTGTGGGCCCCGGTGCCATTGAACTGGGTTATTCCCCCGTTGTGCTGACCATGATCATCTGCGCCGGTTCCATGGGCCTGTCCATCCCCACCGACGGCGGCTTCTGGATCGTGTCCCGGATGAGCAACCTGGATACCAAGCAGACCCTGACCTGCGTGTCCGTCCCCTCGACGCTCTCCTGCATTGTCCTGTTTGCGCTGGCGATGATTCTCAACAGCTTCACCGGCATTCTGCCCGGTCTGTAAGCGGCTGGCTGCGTTAAAATCCGGTCCCGTTTCTCATACTGACTTTTTTCACGTGGAGGCGATTTTGATGTTGGATCTTCTGATAAAAAATGGTATGATTGTTGATGGTAGCGGTAAAGAAGCTTTTCCTGCAGACGTTGCGGTTCAGGACGGAAAAATCGTTGCGGTGCGGCCTGGAATTGAGGAGCCGGCCGGAAAGATCATTGATGCGAAAGGGCACTATGTCACGCCCGGCTTCATCGACATGCACCGTCACGGAGACGCTGCGGTTTTCCGCGAGGGATTCGGCGAAATTGAGGTACGGCAGGGCATTACCAGCATCGTGAACGGACAGTGCGGACTGAGCATTGCGCCCTGTCCTCCGGAGCACCGCGAGGAAATGTTTGCGTTCCTCAACACCATTGTCGGCAGCGTCAATCCGGACATCCCGTTCCACACATTTGAAGAATACACCGCGCAGGTCAAAAAGCAGCCCCTGCCGATCCACGTGGGCTGCTGCGTGGGCAATGGCGCGGTTCGGATGGCCACCAACGGGTTTGCCAACGGGAAACTGACTCCGCAGCAGGTCCGCATTGCGCAGGATCACATCCGGGCATCCATTGAGGCCGGTGCACTGGGCGTGACGCTGGGATTGGTGTATGCGCCGGAAAACCAGTATCAGGTGCCGGATCTTGTTGAGGTTCTTCAGCCCATGCGGGATTTTGATATTCCCATCGCTACCCACATTCGGGGAGAAGGGCGTACGCTGCACGACTCGCAGCGGGAGGTGCTGACAGTTGCCCGCGAACTGGGCGTTCAGCTGGAGTTTTCGCATTTCAAATCCACCGGAAAGGCGTTCTGGGGCGAATTTATCACCAAGGCGCTGGAGCTTGTGGAGGATGCCCGGGCCCAGGGGCAGAGAGTGACCATCGACGCGTATCCCTGGACGGCCGGCGCCAGCCAGCTGTACCAGTATCTGCCGCCTGATTTCCAGGACGGCGGCTACGACGCGGCCTGCGCCAGAATGGCAGACCCTGTGCAGCGTGCCAAGCTGACGGAAATTCTGAAGCACCCGCAGGAGTATTTTGAAAACCAGCTTTACAATGTCGGCTGGGAAAATACCATGGTCACCGGAGTCAGCCGTCCGGAAAACAAGCAGTCTGTCGGCCTGACGGTGACCCAGATCGCCGAAAAGATGGGCAAGGATCCCTATGACGCTGCCTATGACCTGCTGATCTCGGAGCGCTGCAATGTCGGTATGATCAACTTCATTTCCGATGAGGCGGACAATCAGAGAATCATCCAGAAGGACTATTGCAGCATTATTTCGGACTCCCTGTACGCAGAAGGCGGTTTGCCGCATCCCCGTGTGTATGCATCCTTCCCCAGAGTTCTGGCCACATTTGTAAGAGAGCGGCATGCGCTGACTCTGGAACAGGCGATTCACAAAATGACCCGGCAGCCCGCTGAGGTATATCGTCTGGAGCATAAGGGCCTGATCCGGGAGGGAATGGACGCTGACATTGTAATCTTTGATCTGGATCGGGTGAATACAGCGGCATCCTATGTGGATCCCAAGCAGTTCCCCACGGGCTTTGACTATGTGCTGGTCAACGGCGTTGTGGTGGTAAAGGACGATGTGATGGATCGGACCGTGCATCCCGGAACCGTGCTGACAAACCGCTATGTTTCCTGATGGATCAAATCGGTATTCCCAGAATTCCTGCGCCGTGTACCCCGGCTCTGCGCCGGTTTGCGCGGTGTGATATCAGGAAGAAAGCAAAGGAAAGGATGGCATGTAATGGACATTTATGCAAGACTGAAAGAGCTCGGACTGGAACTTCCGCCTCCCCCTCCGCCGGGTGGACTGTATAAACCCGTCAAACAGGCAGGGAATCTTCTGTTTGTCTCCGGCCAGGGCTGCACCCGGGAGGGCGTTCCCTGCTTTACCGGCAAAGTCGGAGCGGAGCGCACCGTGGAAGAAGGCCAGGAGGCGGCCCGGATCTGCGTCATGAACGCGCTGAGTGTTCTGCATGATTATTTGGGTGATCTGAACAAGGTAGAGTGCCTGGTGAGACTGCAGGGCTTTGTGGCCAGCGCCGAGGGCTTTAACATGCAGCCGAAGGTGATCGACGGCGCGTCCCGTCTGCTGGCGGATATTTGGGGTGAGGACAACGGCGTCGGTGCCCGTACCGCCATCTCCGCTTATGAGCTGCCCGGCAAGATCACGGTTGAGATCGAGTTTATTTTCCAGCTGAAGGCATAAGTATAAAGGAGGGGCTATTCTATGGATGCAGCCATGTATCGCGTTTCCCACTCTGACGAGCTGATTACCCCGGTTCTTCTTTACTACAAGGACTATATTATCCAAAATATCCAAAAGGCCGTTGCCATTGCGGGAGACCCGCAGAGACTTTGGCCCCATGTGAAGACCCACAAGACGCGGGAATTGATCAGTCTGCTCATTGAGCATGGTGTTACCCGCTTCAAATGCGCCACCATTGCAGAAGCGGAAGTGGTTGCATCCTGCGGACCGACCGACATTATTCTGGCATATCCCCTGGTTGGCCCCAATGTTGCCCGCTTCCTGGCACTGCAGCAAAACTTCCCCGATGTCCGGTTCTGGTCCATTGGCGATGATCTGGAGCAGCTGCGCCGTGTAAGCGACGCCGCCCAGGCAGCCGGTACCACGATCCGCTTTATGGCGGATGTCAACGTGGGACAAAACCGCACGGGCGTGGCCCTGGACAAGGTCGCCGCGTTCTACAAGGAAGCTGCCGCCATGGAAGGACTGGCTCCCGATGGCTTCCACTGCTATGACGGGCATATCCATCAGTCGGACTTTGAGGAGCGCACCCGTCTGGCTGCCGAGATCATGGACAAGGTTTTGGCTCTGAAAAACAGCCTCGTTGCGGACGGATATTCCTGCACCCATCTGGTGATGGGCGGAACGCCCACCTTCCCCTGCTATGCCAAGTATCCGGACGTGTACATGGCCCCCGGTACGGTATTCCTGACGGACTATCTCTATTCCCGGGACTATCCCGAGATGGGCTTTATCCCCGCGGGCATCATCATGACCCGGGTCATCAGCCGCCCGACCCCCAGCACCTTTACGCTGGATCTGGGCTACAAGGGCATTGCGGCGGACCCCGCCGGAATCCGCGGCGTCATCGTGGGAATGGAGGACATTGCCACGCCGGTTGCCCAGAGCGAGGAGCACTGGGTATTCCAGATTGCGCCCGGCCATGAGGGGGAAATCCCGCCTGTGGGAAGCGAGCTGTTTGTGATGCCGTCCCACATCTGCCCCAGCACGGCACTCTATCCCGATGTTCCGGTTGTGGAACATGGCGAGATTACCGGCCGCTGGGAGATTGCGGCCCGGAACAGAAAGCTGACATATTGACGTTCCGGTCTGCGTCAAACGCGCCGGCATTGCGTATCATGCCTTGATGAAAGGGTCCCCTGTTTCCTGTGAAGAGGGGACCCTTTTTCTATCAGGTTGCCCGGCGGACACCGTGCTGCAGGTGTTCGGGCCGGGGTTCGGACAGGGCAGCACCGATCTCATTTCGGGAGGAATGCATCATGCGGTATCGTCAATTGGGCCGGACGGGCCTGTCGGTCGGGGAGATCGGCATGGGCTGCGAGGGATTTTTGAACCGCCCCTATGAGCAGGTATGTGAGTATGTGGACATCATGGAGCAGGCGGGAGCAAACCTCATAGACCTGTATGCACCCAATCCTACCTTCCGGTCGGATTTGGGAAGAGCCCTGGAGGGGCGGCGGGATCGATTTATTCTGCAGGCGCATTTGTGCACGGTCTGGAAACATGGCCAGTATCAGAGAACCCGCGATATCCGGGAAGTGAAGGAGAGCTTTGAAAGCCAGCTGAAGGCGCTGCGCACGGACTATGCCGAGATCGGGATGATCCACTACGTGGATTCCCTGGCGGACTGGGAGTCGATTCGAACCGGCCCCGTTCTGGAGTATGCCAGGCAGCTGCTCCGGGATGGAAAGATCCATCATATCGGATTGTCCAGCCACAATCCGGAGGCGGCTCTGGCTGCGGTCAACAGCGGGTACATTGATGTTTTGATGTTCAGCGTCAATCCCTGCTATGACCTGCAGCCGGCAAATGAGGATATGGAGGAAATGCGGGCTTTGAAAAACTACGAGGCCCCATTGGTCAACATGGCGCCGGAGAGGCAGGAACTGTATGAGACCTGCCAGCGGCTGGGTGTGGGCATTACGGTTATGAAGGCCTTTGGCGGCGGAGATCTTTTGAATGAACAGCTTTCCCCGGCCGGAAAGGCTCTGAGCCTGTATCAGTGCATACACTACGCCCTCACACGTCCCGGGGTTGCCTGCGTGGTCTCCGGAGCGAGAACACCGGAGGAGCTGCGCAGCAGCATCGCTTATGAAACGGCATCCCCGGAGGAGACGGACTATGCGGCGGCATTTGCGCAATTCCCCCGCATCAGCTGGAGAGGCCACTGTATGTACTGCGGACATTGCGCGCCCTGTCCGGTTGGAATTGATGTGGCTTCCGTGCTGAAATTCCTCAATTTGGCCAAAGCACAGGGAACACTGCCGGAGACGGTGCGGGAACACTATGCCTTGCTGGAGCATCCCGCCGGCGCGTGTATTTCCTGCGGAAGCTGTGAGCAGCGCTGTCCCTTCGGCGTGCAGGTGATGGAGCACATGCGCCAGGCGCGGGAGGCGTTCGGCAAGTAACCCGCTGCCGGAGCGGTGTGTGCTTCCGGTGAAGCTTCCTTTGGATAATCAAAAAGACAGCCGTCCAAATGGACAGCTGTCTTTTTCTGGAGCGTAAGACCAATTGAGATATTTGCGGAAATCCATGACTTTCAAGGCTTTGCGGGTCTTCACCCATTATTTTTTTGCCGTTTTGCTGCGATGGCTGCGGATTTTCCACCCGAGGGTCAATTTTAGTGTTCGACCAAAAAAGATGTCCGCTTTATCCATGTCGAAAGATTGACTGAGGGAAGCGCCTGCTTCATCGGACACGTCATCCAAGGAGTTCGTCCAGCAGGTAGTTGTATTCCGGCAGCTGATCCGTGTACTCTTTCATCCATTCCCGCATAGCTCGCTTTTCCAGATTGGTGGCTTCCGTGTAATCCTCGCTGTGTCCTTCCTGCTCCATAAAGTCGTATGCGAGATTCTGATAGACCTCTTTCACCAATGTTTCGGGATCTTCCAGTCGTGTTACATCGGAGTCATCAATGGAATCCGCCGCAGGCAGGCCAAGCAGAACATACCCGAACTTTTTCGAATAGACCACATCGAGCAATTCAGAGCCTTCAATGTAGTTCTGGAATACCCCAAGGACCCTCTCAAGCTCACTTTTCTTTTCCTCTAATGAACTCATGGCAACATCTCCTTCCTGCCGGAATGAGCAACTTTCCCGGTCTGGTGTATGTGGTTCCTTTATTATACCGCATTTTCTTTGGCCGTGGAAGAGAGGTGGGACGGGAACTTTTCCCAATCACATGGTCTGTTCCATCGTTGCCACCCGGAAATAACCATGAGAATATGCGGGGGCCAGATCAATTTCGCCATCTGGGCAATAGACCCGGACTCCTGCTGCGGTCAATTTTTCTCCAATCGCCGCCAAACCTTCGGCGTCACGAGCCAGACGGTCGCCGTTCATCACCAGCACACGGTCATAGACTCCATGTCGTGCATCACGGATCAGCGTTCGAATGCTCTGTCGGTTTGCGTCCAAGCCGCTCTCATATTGGAGCATCTCTGCGGAAATCGAAAAACCAAGCTGGCCGGCGAGGCTTCGGAGTGCGGTGAGCTGCTGGTTTATGGCGAGACAGTTGCTTTCCGTAGACGCTCCATCTACCCGGCAGTATAGGCAGCACTTAGACATCTGATTTGACCTCCTTGAACGAATTTGGGGAGACGCTACCACTCAGCCCTGACATTCATCCCGGATGAAATCATACAGGGCTTCCGGTTCTTTCAGGCACCACTTAGTTTTTTCATCATCGGTCCAGACTTCATAGTCCGGGGCGGCATCGTAAAGCCACCAGCTGATATAGTCGTACTGGTCGTCGACCGCTTCCTTCAGTACATCCAGCAAGGCGGCAAGAAGCGGCGCTCCGCCCTCAAATACGAAATGTCCGTCTCCCATCAGGGTGAGTGCCTTACTGAACTGTTCGTCTCGATCCTTTTGCGCTTGGATCTTTCGCAGGGCTTCACAGAAGGTTTCCTTGGACAGCATTAAAGTCCCCCTCCCGGATTCTCCCCCTCCGCTTCCTGTTCGGCTTTCCATTTCAGAAGCAAGGAGATGGCCAACTCCTGAGTAGCGGGATCGACGCAGAACTCGAAGAACTTCACAGCCAACATTTCTGGCGTCAGCCCCATCGGGGCGATTACCGCTTCCAACTGTTCCAGAAGCTCCGCATCTACTTGGATTTCCACGAGCTCATATTGCTTTTCATCCATGGTGCGTTTCCTCGCCTTCCGAAGATTCCTTCCGCAACTCGTCCAGTCGCTGCCGGAACAGCTCCTGGAGCTCCTTCCAGACCTGCGGCTGCTTGAGGGTCACTATCGGCTGGTTCAGTTCCCGCTCCAGATCGGCGACAGCCACCGAAAGCGTCTTTTCATCGAACAACTGGTAGTGGCGACGAAGATACTGGACGACCGCCGCACTCTCCTCATCTTCGCTGCGCATGGCATAGCGGAGGGCGCTGTTGATGACACAGGAAAAGTCATCCACATAGTCAAGGTTGAACCAGGAGGCTGGGCAGAGAACCAGGTCATCTTTGCCTTCCTCGGTGATCACCAGCCCAATGTCCTCGCGGCTTATCCTTTCCAGCACGGTGTCCAGGTCATCTGCCAGTGCTTGGCGTGAGAAGCGTTCCATGCTTTCCAGAGGTTGTAAAATCGGCATCCTTTCCTTCCTCCTATCGTCTTCTTTGATTTTGCCAGATGTGAGCACCCGACTCAAGCTGTGCCACAATCGAGGATATGGCTCCTGTTCTCCATATCGGTTTAAATGTGCGCGGATCTCTGCCACAGCGGTGAAACGGGTAGCTTCGTCCAGACGGCTCAGGTTCCGGCAGGTGAATTCCGCGACTATGCCGGGCATATAAGTGTGCCGCCCCAGACTGTACTGGATCGCTGCCAGAACGATATGCCGCAGCCCTCCATCTAAAATGGGAGCGAGGATTCTCACGGAGAACAGCACCCCGGCGTTTCCTTTTTGGGACTGGAGAGAGAGGCCGCTCCGCTCGGCTCGCTCCATCATGTGCGTCCAGTCCTGCCGTGCGATGGAACTGGCCACAGGAGCCGCCTCATAAAAGCCCTTTTGAGGTCTCACGGCTGCACCTCAAGCTCGGGTTTCGCCTGACCTTTATACAGAAGATTGTTGGCCTCCATCTCCTCAAAGGTGACTGGCTCGAAGTGATTGACATCCACTCCGGCATTCAGCATCCTCTCGTTTGCCTGGATGAGCGGCCAGTAATCCGCATCGGTATTGCCGTGGATGTGGCCAAAGACCATGTAGCAGCGCATGATGTGAGGCCAAGACATCATGGGGTAGTGACAGAGTGTGTACTGCCGCTTCCCGTCTGCGACATACAGCAGGTTATTGACGCTTTCAAAGAATCGTTCTGTCTGACAACTCCTGATCCATCCCCTGTCATGATTCCCAAGGATGAGATGTTTCTTCCCCCGCAGCCGCCGCAGGTATTCCTCCGACGGCTTTTGGCTGCGGTAGATCAGGTCGCCGAGGATATAGACAGTATCCTTCCCTGTGACCTTGTGGTTCCAGTTTTCGATGAGAGTTTCGTCCATCTCCTCGATACTGGAAAAGGGCCGATTGCAAAGGCGGATGCAGTTTTCGTGACCGAGATGCAGGTCAGAGGTAAAGAAGATCATGGGGTTTCACCCTCCTTCTTCATCCTGGGAACTGGGATTGGCTGCCATCGGCAGTATTTTGCAAGTTCATCCTGACGCTCCCGAGGCAGGTTCATAAAATCGACAATGCTCTCTCCCGGAAACCTGTCGTGGCAGTAGGCGGGAAAGACTCCCTCCGGCACGATGCCGATGGACTCCGCTCCGGTCAGGCGGGCCTTCAGTTCCTCCGCGTTTCGGATGCATACGGGAACACCTGCCCGATAAAGCGCCAGGAAGAAACGGACCGCCTCAATCGTCCGGGTCTCCGCAAGACCGGCCACCACCAGATAGTAGCCATGCGCATCTTGGTGTACGATGCAGTCGATGTGGGTGCTGTTGCCGCCCCGGCATACCTCCCAGGGGTGACCGGTGCGGGGACGCTCCTTCAGCCACAGTGCAAAAGCTTCGGGGGAATCTCCGTCCAGCTTGGACAGTCCCTCGTCCCGCCCATCGGCGTGGAGAGCGTACTGCTCTTTTTCCGATTTCTCCGTTCCGGTGTAACCCATAGCCCGATAGCCCAGGGCACAGAAGTGATAGAATTCGTTTGCGGTCACGGATGGGAGCCGCTTGTTATTTCCCAAAGGATACCCCTCCGCCGAGGTGAGAAACTCCTCCACCTCCTGCTGGGAGATGTTCTGGAAGAACTCCTCCTTCCACTGAGGGAATACGCTCCACAGATCCCGGCGCAGGACAGTTCCGGTTCGATGCCAGATGGGCAGCTCCCGCTCCACCAGTTCCTGATAAGAGCCGGTCTCCACCATCTGAACGGCGTCTCGTACCGCACCCTCCAGCCAGGCGGTGAATGGGGCGATGTCATAGGGGAAGGCGCGCTCTTTGCGGCTGTCCCCCTCCAGCACATGGCGATGGCCCAGGAATACCGCCCGGTATCCGATCTCCTGATCCTCGCCGGCGGCAAAGTGGAACCACGCTGCCTCCTCCGGGAACTCGGAATGCCACCAGGTTTCAAACCCCTCAAAGCTCTCCACCTGGCCGTCCGCCCGTAGCTCCTCAAAGCTGCCGAAGTCTTCGATGGTACCTCGCTCCGCACGGAGCCATAGTTCCCAGCTTGTGTTCTCCGGGCCTGGCTCCAGCCGGTGGAGAAGGCGGAAGATTCGGTCGATGGCCGCATAGGATGTCTCGTCATAGGTGAAGGAGCAGTTGATGTTTCGGTATTCCACCCGACCCAGCCAGTTGATGTAGTGCTTGATCTCCGGCGCTTTCATGTTTCCACCTCAGTATCCGTATCCCCATCCTCCGTTTCCTCAAACTGGAGCCGGAAGAGGGCAGTGTGCTCTCCCACAAGATCGGGGTATTTGTAATAGACATGGCGGCAGAGGGTTTTGTACAGTTCAAGGAGCCTCGGATCATCTCCGAAGTCCACAAGCCCGTCCATGATTCGCTCGATCTCCCGCTCCTCAGTGATCCTGCCGTTCAACACCTGCTCTACCAAACGGCTGTATTGCTGATATGCGGCGTCCATTAGGCGGAAAATCTCCTGGACGATCTCACGGATTGCGGCAAAGCACGCCTCCTGCTCCTTGGCCTCCGGTCTTTCTTCCTCTGTCATAATGTGTTCCCTCCCGTCAAGAGCTGCGGCGCAGCCTCCACGCTGTGGAAGAGGAAGTGCATCCGGTCGATATGCTTGTCAATATGCCAGTGTCCACAGAACCAGTGGTCGTATTTGAGTTTCCGCTCGATCTCCTCCAACCATTTCTCGGTAGAGTCGTCCACGGTACTCTGGTCGATCATCGGAAGAAAGACCTCGCGCGGCTCATACGGATAGGGACAGGTGTGGGAGAGGACGGTATCTACCTGCCACCCGCAGGCGTCCAGCGTCTGGATAACCTTGTCCTTGATCTCCTGGGAAGGCTGTTCGTCCGGCCACCAGCCGTACCCTCTGGCCAGCCGGTAGAATTTGTCCACGCTGTAAGCTCCGCCGATGACCAAGTGTCGGAGACCTTCCAGATCAAAGATCTCACCATCCATAGCAAACAGCAGACGTGGAAAGGCTTCCTCTACCCAGACTGTCCCGCCGTTCCACTGCTTCGTGCGATAGGAAGGGATGCTGGCCGGCCGGATCTCATGGTTGCCGTGGATGCAGAGCATCGTCGGCTTTACGGCGGTAAGAACTTTCTTCATCTCTGTGTCTCGCCGGTTTCGGTAGTAGTTCGCTCCTACATCTCCAAGCAGAACCAGAGTATCCTGCTCTGTCAGCTTCTTGCTGTCGCAAAACTGTATGACCTCATAGGGGTCTCCGTGGATATCACCCGTGTAATAGATCATTGGTCATTCCACCTTTCTTTTCTCATTATACCAACTCGGAAGACCCATATCCGGGACTTTCCAAAAACATATCCACTGTTCCAAAAATATATCCACCTTTACTGGCATAGATCGACCGGCAGTCAATGCTCGTGACTTCCGGTTGGTTGCTTTCTCAGGTTCAGACGGTAAAATCAGAGTTATCTGGTTTACCGTATCTGCCTTGATGCTCTTTCAAGGAAGCTTTCAACGATTTTATAACATCCAAGAGAATCAGCATCTCATAGGTACTGCAATCCGAAAGGAGCAGGGAGATTTCTTCGCTGGCGCACCGTTCAGTGCTGGTGACTTGCTCCATCAAAAGCCGGTCGGGAGATACTCCCAAGGCATTGGCGATAAGCACAAAGGTGTCAAGGCTCATGCTCTTGATCCCGCTCTCTATGTAGCTGATGTAAGATGGCGTTTTATCCACCAGTTCGGAGAGCATCGCTTGCGAAAGGTGGTTGCGCTGGCGGACTTCACGGATGTGTTTTCCAATGACTTTGTAGTTCAGGCTCATAATAAGACCTCCAAAAAAATTTTGCAGTCTTATTATAGTGTTTAGATTATATCATCAACTCGGCCTTATATCAATTTCACCTCAAGTTGATATACTCTTAGAAATAGATAATCTGGAGAATATATTTGAGGGGGGAAGCCGATGACGGAACATGATTTGACCGAGAGCCAGCTGATCGGCTCCCGTATTCGAGATGCGCGGATCAATCGCCGGATGAGCCAGGCCGATCTTGCTGCGAAGGCCAATATCTCGCTGCCGCATATCAGCAATATCGAAAAAGGCAAGACGAGCATGAAGTTGGAAACCTTTATCCGAATCATCGAAGCCCTGCAAGTGTCTGCTGATTCCCTTCTTCGGCCCGATGTGCCGGAGGTGAGAAGCCTATACCAGAGCGAGTTTGACGAGCTGCTGGCCGACTGCTCTCCCAAGGAGCTGGATTCCATCCTGAAGATTGTTCGTGAGTTGAAATCCACTATGGCCAGACGGGATGACAATACCTGAAAATTTGCGAGCTGGAATTGCCGGCTCGCTTCTTTTTTTCTCATCTATCGACCAGAAGTCAACACCTTGACTTCTGGTCGATTTTGTTATTAGTCTGCAGATTATATAATGGCCTGGAAGAGAAATAACACAGGGGGAGCAAATATGTCAGATCTGGCCGTTCAAAATAGAGAGTCAGAGCAGGAAGTTATGCCCTCATTTGATTTCCTGCTGGAAAGGGAGACGGAACGAAACACCCTTTTAGCGGAACATCGTGCCTGGTTAAAGGAAATCAAGCGGGAACGCCCGCTTCCCAAAACACATTACCGTGTGGCGGTATACATCCGCTACTTCAACCAGACCCGCTATGAGGACTATCTCTCAGCTCATAAAAAGCAATTTCTTGATACACTGGCTCTCTGCCCAAACTGGAAGTTTGTCGGTTTCTATGTGGACGAGGGCAGCACTGCGCCCAATATGGAGAGCGCCCCGGAGTGGTCAAGGCTCCTTCAAGACTGCTACGAGGAAAAGGTCGATCTGATCATTACCCAGAAAGCAAGCAATATCTCGAAGAAGCTCTCCGAGCTCTCTTTCTGTACGCGCCTCTTGGCAGCACTCCCAAAGCCAGTGGGCGTTTACTTCGTTTCGGAGGATATTTATACGCTGGCTTCCTATTACCAGGAGGATCTACACGACCCCTACTTTTTGCCAGATCCCGGTTGGAAGATACTCCCTGATGACGAACCCCGGAGGGAAATGCTGCATGATTGACAAGTCCACACGCAAACAGCTTGCGGAACGGAAAGAACGGGTCCGCCGGCGTATCAACACAAAAGTTGACCCGGAGAACTATGAATTCATTCCGGCTAAAAAGCCCATCGACTATTACGACAATGATATAAGGCAGCGGGTCGCCGTGTATGCCCGTGTCTCCACAGACAATGTCCAGCAGACTTCCTCCTATGAGCTGCAAAAGAAATACTATGAAGATTTTGTTGTGCATCATCCCAACTGGACATTGGTCAAAATCTATGCGGATGAGGGCATCAGCGGGACTTCTCTGGCTCATCGGGACGAGTTCAACAGCATGATCGCCGATTGCCGTAGCGGGAAAATCGATATGATCATCACCAAAAGCGTGTCTCGCTTTGCCCGGAATGTGGTGGACTGTATCAGCATGGTGCGAATGCTTGCGGAGCTGCCCAGTCCTGTCGGGGTATTCTTTGAGAGCGAATGTATCTTCTCCCTCAAAGACGATTCCCAGATGGCGCTTTCGTTTCAGGCCACCATGGCTCAGGAGGAGTCTCACATCCGCAGCCGGAGCATGGAGACCTCCTTGCGGATGCGGCTGGACGGAGGTCTGCCATTGACGCCCAAACTGCTGGGGTATTCTCACGACGCAGATGGAAACCTGGTCGTCAACCCGGATGAAGCCCCCACGGTAAAACTCATCTTCTATATGTATCTGTACGGATATTCCACCTCCGACATTGCGGCGGCGCTCACCGAGCTGGGCAGGAAGACTTATCTGGGGAATGTCAAGTGGACATCCAACTCCATTGTCCAGGTCCTTCGCAATGAGCGGCATTGCGGGGATGTACTGACCCGGAAGACCTTCACCCCCAACTATCTGAACCACAAGGCCAGAAAGAATCGGGGGGACAGACCCCAGAGCCTTTACCGGAACCACCACGAGGGCATCGTTTCCAGAGATGATTTCATTGCGGTTCAGCATCTTCTGAACAACTCCAAGTATGGCAACCGCTCCATCCTCCCGGAGCTGCGGGTGATCGACAGCGGCCTGCTCAGAGGGTTCGTGACCATCAATCCCCGCTGGGCTGGATTTAAGCCGGCGGATTATTACCAAGCGTCCGCCAGTATCCATCCGCCCGATGAGCAGCAGGCGGATGCATCCCTGCCCTCGAGCATCACATTGGTTCCGGGAGATTTTG
>ENA-ORUQ01001437-ORUQ01001437.1-human-gut-metagenome-genome-assembly--contig:-NODE-1437-length-22698-cov-6.060504_pt1 | contig 22698 bp, 30 predicted proteins | sample MGYA00242081_ERZ509211 | MGnify/ENA primary metagenome ERZ509211 (study PRJEB26280, sample SAMEA2338785) | human gut metagenome | biome: human gut; feature: human-associated habitat; material: faeces...
CGCTGTCCTTGCCGCCCGATGTAGTTATAACAAGCGGTGCATGGTAGTAGGTTTCGCTCATCTCCGCGGCGAGGCGCAGCCGCTCGACGGCCTTGTGTTCCTTATCCACGGCAGCCTCCATTCCGCTTCCATCTCTGCCCGGTCATGCAGGCGGTGCAGTGGCCGTCATCTTCGCCGGACGGCTGGTTATTCTTGCGCTTGCTCTCATTCGTCAGGTTCAAGATGTTCTGTTTGGTCAACTCTAAAATCATACTTCCCCTCCCAGTTCTTTCAGCCGTACCATCGGGCACTGCTCGCACTTGTCTACCAACGCCTCATAGTCCAACTCATACGGGAACTTGCAATACTCATCGCAGATCTCACCTGCGTACTTGTTCACTGCCTGCACCCAGCAGGACGGGTGGAACACCGGGGAAACCTTTACCGGCTCCCCGCAGAATTTACACTTTGCCATGCTGCACCTCCATCTCCCGCACGCAGCAGCGCACCGTTGCTCTTGGATACCCGATTTCCTTGCTGATCTTCGCCGCCGTCCAGCCCTGCGCGGCAAGGCTTCGGATTTTCCGCTGTTCCTCGTCTGTCAGCAGCACCCCGCGCTTTTTCAGCTTGGCAGTGACGGTTTTCTCGTTCCGTCCCGCCATTTCCGAGATGTCCGCAACGGACTTGCCCTGCCGGTACCACTTGCACCACGTGTCTACATCGGCGGCGGTCACCGGACCATGCACACCTTTCTGCGGCACGCAAAGCGCCGGCTCAACGCTGATTGGCTGAGCAGCCACATTACACGCCAGTCCGCGCACATCGCGCCGCAGCGTGAAGCGGCATTCGCGCACGCGCCCGAGCCTGCCGTCCAGTGCTCTGTATGTACGCTCCACGACCTCAAAACGCCCCTTCGGGTGCGTCCAGATTACTCTCTCATTCATGGTTGTTCTCCTCTCCTGTTCAACTATGATTGACGCGGTACCAATGCCGCTGTGCTTTCTTCTTCCTTGCCGTCCGGCAGGCACCGCAGAAACGGTTCTCTTTCCTCTCGTAGAACGTGCCGCCGCACCGAGCGCAATACTGCGGACGGATACGCCGAAATTCTGTGCAGTCATCGCAATTCGCGCATCTGGCAGAGCACCCACCGAAGTCGTCCCAGTTCTGGCACATAAAACGCTGCCAATACGGATCGTAGCCCAGATCATTCGCCCGTTTCCGCAGTAGACCCGCGAGATATGACAGCTGCTTTCGCACCTCCGTCCTTGTAGCGGACAAATGCACCGCCTGTTTGACTTTCGGCTCCGGCGCACCGGCTCCCCACGGACCATCGCCCATGTATTCGCGCACCTTGTCCGCGCTTTCGGTCAGATACACCGTATAGACCTTGCCACGCACGGCCTTTTCCGACTTGCTGAGCGCCTGTCCGATTGCCATGTAGCTGTCACCGTGGCGGATACCGTCCGCCAGAACCGCATAGTCGCGCTCGTTCCACACCGCGCTTTTACCGTAGTTATCCGCCTTGACCGGGCGATCCTTGATGCCAAGATCCCGACACCGGTGTTGGATTGCACCAGTCGTGCGGTGCAGCATCTCCGACAGCTCCGCCCATGTGTACTTATGCTGACCGAGCAGCATCTTCAATCGGCTGTCCTCGTCTGCCGTCCACGGGTCCTTGCGCTGGATCGCGCAGGCGCGGTAATCCTTTTTGCGCTGCTCTGCGACCCACGACGGTTCCCAGCCGAGTGCCAGCGGCTCCATTTTCGAAAAGTCGAGGAAACTCCGGTTGCGCTCCGCCCATTCCCAGAACTCCTCCAAATAGACCACAGAAAAGCTGCACCGATTAACTTTCTTCCTGTGCACCGGCAGACCGCGGTTCTCTACCCAGCTTTTGCGCTGGTAGGTGTTGCCGCGTTCCCTTCCCGTCACTGTGGCGAGCAGCTGGTTTAGCGTGACGTACCCGCCTGCCATCAGCACAGCTCCCAAGCCGAGCCGCTGTGCCCGAACAACGACCGCGTTCTCCGTGCGGTTCAATTTCTTCGCGATGGCGGGCACCGATGCATAGCCCCACTTCTCTGCCAGATAGTTTTCGTCCTCTGGTGTCCATGGGCGCTTGCCGAGCGGCGGAGATTTACGCTTGCGAACTGCTTCCATCGCTCATTCTCCTCTCAAACCAGAGCTTAAAACAGCTCAAACGAATTACAACGGGAAATAATCCCCGTTTTTGTCCTGCTCTGCCTGCATGGGCATACCGCACGCAAGGCAGTTCTGCTCGATGATGCGCTCCGTTGCGTTCGTATGGTAGACCCATGTATGGCCGCACTCACAGCGGAATTTCAAACGGTGCAGATCGTGCAGCGCGTTGTTCTCACCGCATGACTTACAGCGATAGAACCCGATCGGGTACCGCGCGTTAAAGCTGCCGGTTTCGCCGCAATGTGCACAGGTGATACGCAGAAAGCCCTTGTAGCTCTCCTGCGGCGTGGGTTCTTCAACCGGTTCCGGTTCGTCCTCATCCAGATCAGACGGCTGCTCTTCGGTTTCCGGTTTGCTGTCCTCGGCCTCCGGTTCTTCCACCTCGACCGGCTCCGCAATATCAGGATACTCGCCCAGCAGAGCGCGGGTCAGCGTGCCGAACCAGACGTTGGCCTGCTCGTCCGACATTTTGACGGTCAGCGCCATGTCGTTGGTTGCAATGCGGATTTTATTCATTGTTCTCCTCCCGATTCACGCTCGCCGCCGGCGAAAAACCATCCGGATACCGCCGTTCCAGCTTCTCAATGTTCGCCTGCATGATGTACTCCAACGGCACGTTCATCAGTTCAGCCATCAAAGTCACATACCACAGCACGTCGCCCAGCTCTTCGATAATTTTGGACGGCTGCCACGGATGCCCCTGATACATACACTTCTTGACCTCATCGGCCACCTCGCCAGCCTCGCCGGTCAGGCCAAGAGCGGCATTTGCCGTGTTATAGCACTTCGGCGTCGCTGTACGCATGGCCTTGCGCTGATATTCTTTAATCGTCATTGCTGTTCTCCTTACTGCGGTTCATAACCCGATTTTTCCATTCCCGCTCCCAGTCCGAAAGCTGCGAATCGTCCTGCTGCCGTTCAGTACCACCGATGTTCGCCGGGCTGAGATAGCCGCTCGGGTCCTCCTGCTTTGGTCTGCTCTGCTCCTTCGGCCTGGACAGGTCCGCTGCCGTCAGTACACCGTTTTTCAGGCGCTCCCGCAGGACCGTCATAAAGTACGGCACATAACCGCGGCTGTCGTTCTTGGCGTGGCCGACTGCATAATACGCAGTGGCGGTTATCACCTCATCGGTCATTCCTAACGACCTCATCTTGGCGATAGCAGAGCGGTTGGCCTTGTTCAGCCGTTCACCTAAAATTTCCTCCACGTCACTGTGTAGTAGAGTAGAATTACTATCTATATTCCTATCTTTTTCTTTTACTTTACTATGTGTACTTTCGTCAGAGGGAAACTGGGGTTTCTCACTTGTGAAACCGGGGTTTCCCTCGCGGGAAACGAATTTTTGCAGCAAAACACTGCGAGAGCTGATCTCCCGCATTTCCTGCTCGGTCAGAAGCCACAGTTCCCACTTCACCTCCGGATTGGTTCGTCCGGCAGTCGCAAAGTAGTAGTGCTCCTGGATTCTGTGCGAGGTGATAATGCCCTGCTGGAACAGGTCGCCGTCGAAAAGCCCGTGCGCCGCCAGACAGTCTATCATCTCTGCAATTTTTTCTGCATCCGGCTCATAGCGTCCGGACAATACTTCGCTTTTAATGGACCAGATCACGCCGTCACGGTCGCTATCGCCGTAGGCTAAATAATAGCCTTTGTCGCGGTACGCCATCACCAGCAGCTGTAAGTACGTAACGATCGCCGCTGCGCCGTACTTGCGCCGTGCGGTAATCAGCTTCGGGTCGCTCATCAGTCCAATGTCGTGACGGAAATAATCCAGTCCGTCCTTGGTCGGTCTGCCCGTAGTATCACCTCCGGTTTTCAGGGCAGGAAGGGCGGGGTTGCCGCCCTGTGCCTTGCCTGCTTACGCCAGAATGATAACGTCCTCGCGGAGCTCCTGCGGAATGTGCTGCTCGAACCAGTCGCGGATATTTGCGATAGCCTCACGCTTCCATGCATCCGCATCAGCCGCAAAGAGCGCCGCCTGCACCTCATCGCCGGTCTGGCGAATACGGAACACAAACGGACTTTTCGGCTGCTCAACCTCGGTAAAGGTGCGGTACGGCGCCAGTACAACCGGGTTCGGCACGCTCACCTGCTTCACAAGAGAAATACCGCTGCGGGCCGTCACGCGCTGCGTCATGCCGTCGTCTGCCAGCGATACGCCGTTCTCGGTCGTTACCGTGCTAATGAGCTGCACCAACGTGTCGCGGACTTCGGTCGGCACGAAATGCGTCTGCATATTGATGATGAACTCCTCCACGCCCAGCCAGCGGCCAAACGGGAACGTTGGTGCGGACAGTTCAGCTTCCAGCAGGCACTCACGCGCCTTGTCGCTGTTCAGCTCGCGGTACAGGTACACGCTGTCGTAATCCGCAACGTGGATAACAAAGCGGCGGCTGAGGCTGTCCTCGTCCTCAGCGCACTCATCCGTGCCGCTCTCGATGTAGTCGCGCACCGCCGACAGCGTATGTACCGTCAGCGGCGATGCCGTCAGCTCGTTCGGGATACGGTGCAGCGTGCGGTCTGCATAGTGACTGCCATTGCGGAACTCCAGATGCGGAGCCGAAAGGTTTACGATATATTCCAGTGCTTCCTTGATCATTTTGAATATCCTCCTATTGATTTACGCCAGCTTGACGACCTTGGGTTCGGTGTCAATGGACGGGTCGAACGACTGCTGACCGGGCACCTGCGGCGTGTACTCCATAACGATGGGTTCCGCATCTGTGCCGCCGAGCAGCAGTGCGCCGTCGATCGGCTTGACCGGAACCAGCTTGCTGCTCACCTCTGCGCGAACCGCCACGCTGTCGCGGTTCTCGGTCGGCACGATGGACAGCTTGATGGTCAGCGTCCGCGCCTTTTTCGCCTCAGTGTTGAAGTCGCGGCAGTTTTTCATGATGCGCGTCAGCTCGTAGGCCGTGCGCTCGCCGATCGCGCCGTTCATCATGTCCAGAATGCTGATCTCCTTGACTTCGCCGGTGTTATTAAAGTTACTCATGGTTGTACCTCTCCTTCATCTCACGTTTGTAGAATCTCATCAGACCGTCTATGATCTCGCCAGGTGTCATGCTCCAACGAGCGGCGTACTTCAGCAGTGCCGATACGGTACGCGGGTCTACGTCAAATGTAATCTTCATGAAATTCTCCTCTTATTCCGGACAAATCCGAATCTCAATCCCCGGAAACTCCCGTTCAAACCGCCGCTGCCATGCCTCTGCCCTGCTGTTGCCAGCGGACAGGTGCAGCAGCCAGATGGTGAGCACGCCGCTGAGATCCTGCTTGTGCAGCCATTTGATAACGTCATTCACCTCGAAATGGCTGTGCCGGATACGCTCCTTGAGCACCGAGGGAATGCGGTCGCTGCGGTCCAGCAGGCTTTCCTCGTAGTTGCACTCTACGGCGATATAAGTCAGCCGGTCAGCGGTGACACCCAGATTGGCTGTATCGACCGCCCAGAGCAGCCGCTCCTTCGTGCGGCCGTCCTCAATGAGGAATCCGAGCGGCTCCTCTACATTGTGATAGGTGCGGAACGGAACGACGGTCAGGTGTCCGAACCGCAGTACCTCTCCTGCCCGGATGAGGTGCGCCGCATCCATTGCATCCTTGTGGGCAGCGGCTGTGCCCTCGCTCATGTATACCGGCACGCCAGCTTTCAGCATTTGTGCTGCCGCCTTGGCGTGGTCCTGATGCTCATGGCTGACAAGGCAGGCGGTAATGTCCGCCACGCCATAGCCGAGCCGCTTCTGCAGCTCCTTGAACGACAGGCCGCACTCCAGCAGCAGAGTCGTTTCACCGTCCGACACAACGTAGGCGTTGCCGCGAGAGCTGCTCGCCAGTGATGTAAACGTCAAATCGGGCACGCTCCTTTGCTGTCAGGCGGCGTTTCCGGTTCTTCGGGCGGAATATCGACCTTTTCCTCGGGTGCGTTGTCCGCGAACTGCGTAGACTTGCGGATGATGTCCTGCACCCACTCGGGCAGCTTGCCGAACACTTCCATGTCCGGCTCATCCGCATCAAATACGAGGATTTCACTCTCCGGCTGCGGTGCCGGAAGGCCTTTAGGAAAACCGGTGACCGCCTCGATGCGGTTGTACTTGCTACCGTCATCCTTTTCAACGACGGTCACGCTGAGCATGGCCGGTACGCCTGCCATCTGCATCAGATCAAAGCCATCACCGGCCGGATCCAGCTCCGCATCGGTCAACGCCTTGCCGCGCCATGCAGTCAGCATCTGGAACAGCGCCGCACGCTCATGCAGCGACACCGTAAACCGGCGGGACGACAGCCAGCGCGGCTTGTCCTCGCCGTCCACCTCGACACGCTCATCCGGAATTTCGAAGATGAACATACATTCCTCGGCATACTTGCCCTGCTTCTGCTTCTCGAACTGCTTGTACTGCTGACCGAGGTCAACGACCGCAACGCAAACACCCATGTAGGTGCCGCCGTCCATCGGCGGAATGCTGCTCACGACCTTGCGTCTTGCTTTCAGGCTCATTCGATTCTCAACTCCTTATCCTGCTCCGAAACCACCAGCCGCACGACCTGCGAGCCGATAGGCTGCAAATGTGTAACACTCTCGGCGTTGTCCACGAAAAGCGGTACACGGCGGCCGAAATGTGCGGAAAGCGTGTCAATAATGTCCATGCCGATGTTGATTTGCATGGCGTTGTTCGTCCCCTCGAACGTCGAGCCGTTCCTGTCCATCGGCTCACAGCAGTCCGCCAGACCGCCGTTGACCTGCTCAGTGAACAGCCGCCAGCGTGTCAGACGGAACTTGCTGTTGACGCTCTCGGTGATAGCCTGCACGCGGTAGCGCGTGAACTCCTCGCACATGGCAATGAGCCTGTCCATCTGCTCGACCTCGGCGGCGGCAGTGCGCTGCTCGGCCTGCAATTCGGCAATGCGCTTTTTCGTGTCCGCGAGTGTCTGCTCCTTGGCAAGAACGGCATCGCTTTCCAGCTTGCGGCGCGTCAGCTCGGCGTGCTCGGCTTCCAAGCGGCTCTTTTCCGCTGCTGTATCACCGGACAGGCGGTCAATGCGTTTGTCCGCGTCCGCAATGAGCGTCAAAATCGCACCCTTGCGGCGGTCATAGTCCGGCAGGTTCTCCGGTTCGATGATGACCGGCGGCGTGTAGCTGTCAAGGGCAATCTGCGCTTTCTGCACCTCGTTCTGTGCGGATTTCAGCGCGGTTTCGTCACTTGCAAGGCGCTCCTGTGCGGCTGCAATGCCCCGCTTGACAAACTTGCTGTCCTCAAGGAGTGTGTCCTTGCGCTGCTGCTGATGGGCGGCAAAGGCTTCGCGCGCCTCGGCAACCTGCTCTGCCGGTAACGGCTGATGACAGGTCGGGCAGACGGTTTCCGTGAACTCCTCGGCATCGATGGCACGCCAGCGTGCGCGGTAGTCGTTCAGGCAGTTTTCGCCGGTGGTGATGTAGTCGGTTTCCCGTGCGACAGTGCGCGTCAGGCGGTCGGCTTCGCATTTTGCGCGGTCAAGCGCGGCGGTCAGTACCGGCGTTTCGTCCTCGACCGGCACGCGCTGACTGGCAAGATGCGCGTTGTTTTCTGCTTCCAGCTCTCGGAGCTGGTTTTGCAGGGCACCCAGCTCGTTGCGTGCCTGCGCGGCAAGGGTGTTGTTCGCCAGCTTCACAAGCTCGCCCTGCACCCGCTCGCGCTCGGCCTGCAAACGGTCGCTTTCGCTGTGCGCTGCCGCGAAGTCAAGGCTTTCCAGCTCCGCTACCATGCGGCTGCACTCATCCACGCGAACCGGCAGCGTGTTCAGGTTTGCGTTCATGTCCTTGCGCTGCTTCATCAGCACGGACTTGTATTCATCCACTGTCCGGCGGCCGACTTTCTCGGTCAGCTCGGCAAACTGCGGTGCAGTCGCAAGCAGCTGCTTGTCCTCCGGCAGACCGCAGATCTCAGCGAGCAGCGTGCGGCGGTCTTTCCAGTGCATTCCTTTCGTTACCGCCCAGACATCGGTGAGCAACTTAAACTGTCTCTCGTCGATCAGCTCTGCAATGCGGCGCTTGTATGCGTTTTCGGCAAGCGGCACATCGTCGATGTAGTAGTCGCGCGTGTCACCGGCGTAGCGCTCGATGGACGAACCGCGCGGCTTCTCCCACTTCTCGCGGAGCACCTTGCGCAGCTTGATCGGCTCGCCGTCCACCTCCAGAATGGCGGTGACCTCGGGCATCGTGCCTGCCGGTGCACCAGTCGGCTTGATGGCCGGGCGGCTGTGGCCTGCGCTGTCCTTGTCGAAAAGCAGCCACGTCAGCGCATCATAAACGCTGGTTTTGCCTGCGGCATTGGCACCGAACAGGCTATTCACGCCCTCATGAAAGTCGAGGTGCAGCTTGGGAAAGCACTTGAAGTGCACCAAGTCCAAAGATTTCAGTTCAATTTTCATTGACTTCCCGCCTCCTTGCGGGTATTATGTAAGTGTAATATTTGTCTTTGCCGTTGACTGGGATTGCCCTCCCGTCAGCGGCTTTTTCATACTCGTGATACCCTGTGTACACAGATGGCGAGTGCCACCAGCAGGAACAGCGCGAGTGCAACATAGGTACCCAGCGGCAGCTTGCCAATCTCGGCGTAGCCGGTGGCGGACAGTACGCCAAGGAACGACAGCCCTGCGATAATTTCGTTGATGCGATTCATGGTATCACCTCCTCTCTGCTGACACCCTCGGCCATGAACTTCTCGAACGCGGCCTTGGGAATGATAAAGTGCATACGCCCGCTCGGCTGACGGTACGCGATGCCAAACGGCACCTGCTTGGTGCGGATCAGGTTGCGCAGCGAGTTAGGGTTCATGCCCAGACGTTGTGCGCATTCTTTTGCGGTGTAGGTTTCACGCTTGTCCGTCATGTGAATTCTCCTCTCTTATGTGATAAACTTAGCTGCCATCCGTGCAATGCAGATCAGAGCAGCCAAACTGATGTAAAATACCGTACAGAACATGTCGATACGCTGATGGAACAGCCTGTTCTTCAACAGGTGAATCTGCACCAGAATGAGCAGCGCCCAAAAAGCAGTGCCCGACGGGAGGTAAATCATGAAGCATCACCACCCTTCTTGATGGGTTCTCGTACATGCTTTCTTGTTTCCAGCTCGTATTGCGTCGTTTCTACATAAAGCAGCATATCTCGCTCATCAAATTCCTTGAAAATGTATTTTGACAGTGCAATAGCTGACTGAGCATCGCCCTTTCTTGCTGCCGCCGCAAGGCATTCATGCAGCAACCGCAGCACCGAGTAGCGAATATTATCCGTGGATGAAATGCGCAGTATTTGCTTTTGTTCTGGCATTTAGCTATTCTCCTCCGGCTCGCTGCTCGCCTTCAGTACACGGTCAAGGTTCTTTTCCAGCTCCTGCACGCTCTTTGTAAGAATAGCGTCCATCAGCTCATCCGGATACTTCGCAACGGCGCAGGAGTTAATGCTGACCTTGTCGCCTGCGAACGTGAAACTGACCGTCGGTCTTGCTCCGCCCGTCTGGTGAAATGTTACCGACTGAACCATGCCCGAAATATCCACGCCGTTCAGCAGGATCTTCGTTGCACAGCCTTTTCCGGTGCTTTTGATCTTGATGTCTGCGTCCATGGGGATCACCTCACTTTTGTTCGTGTTTCTGAACTTTCTCGGTAAAAAAATATTCGGGGATTTCCCCTCGAGAAAAGCCTAATACGTCAGCCGATCGAAACATTTCCTGCTGCGAAAACTCGAGCTGATTGTTTAATCGTTGACTTACAGACACTCTTCCTAAGCCGATTGCGTCTGCAAAGGCATCCTGCGTTCCGAAAACTTCTTTAATTCTCCCTCGTAGGCGAGCATAATCGAAAACTGGGTCCTTCATTGTATTCACCTCCCGTTCGCGTTTCTGAACTAATTGTAGCATCTTCCTCTGCCAGCTGTCAATACCATTTGTTCTCTTTTCTGAATTTATTTTTGTCTGCGTCGTTTTCTTGTTGCGTTTTCTGAACATTCATGATATATTTATACCAAGGAGTTAGGAGGGAGCTAAATGGATACTATTGCAAGCAGACTTCGAACGGCGCTTGAAATGCGAGGCATGAAGCAGGCTGAACTGGTTGAGCTAACAGGTATCGGTAAATCATCTATCAGCACTTATCTACGAGGATCATATATTCCCAAGCAAAAGAACATCTATAAGATGGCTAAAGCATTAAACGTCAATGAAGCCTGGCTTATGGGTGAGGATGTAGATCCGACTCGGCAGAATGCTTACTCGGAACCATCTGACAGCTCGCTCGTCACGATTCACTACGCCGGACCTGTGGCAGCGCACTTTGACGCAACACCCGATGACGCCTACGAGCAGCGCACCATCCCTGCCGAGTGGATTGGGCGGCGCAGACCTGAAGATTTCTTTCTGGCTACGGTCAGCGGCGACAGTATGTACCCTCAGTTCCAGGACGGCGATGAAATCCTGTGCCTGCGATGCAGCGACATGGGCATTCCCGGCCGGATCGGCATTATGCTGCTGGGCGGCGATGAGGCCACTGTCAAGCGTATCGAATATAAGCCAGGCGAGGATTGGATTGATCTCATTCCCATCAATCCGGAATTCAAGCCGAGGCGTATTGAAGGTGTAGACCTGGAACAGTGCCGTGTTGTCGGCCGTGTTATCAAAGTCATTCGCACGGTTGATCTAATTTGATACGCAGATACAGGAGTTACAACGATGCAAAAACTGAAAACACCTCGCGCATCTGAGCCAAACAAGCCCGGCTGCTTGAAATATGGTGCAACGGTATTCTGTGCCTTAGGTGCTTCTATCTATCTCATCATTGCTTTGACAGGATATGGTTTGACCGATACAAGCGTCCGCCCTCTTCTTTTTGTCCTATCCGGAATTATGATAGCCGTTATCATAATCATATGGCGTCCACGGTCAAAGAAAGCAGCCGAACATCAAACTATATACGAAGCACCGCCATCTGACGAAATATCCGAAGATTTGTTTCCACTCAAAGCACTTGAAGATGACAGTGCCGAACCACTCGTCTCATACATTTCCAATGTCCGAACGACCTGGCGTGCAGACGGGCAAGAGCTTACCGATGAAGATGTTGCGTATCTGCGTCAATCCAGTTGGGAAAAAGCACGCCAATACTATGAAAACAGTCCTAACCCGAAATTCCATCGCAGTTTTGATGAACATATGGCCCAGAGCCAATTTCATACCGCCAACGCGGAATACATCGACAAGCTGGAGCAGGACATATGGCTGCCGAATTTGTACAATTTCAACAGTGTAGATGAAGCTATTGCCCATGCCCAAAAGGCTTTGATCTCCGCACAAGAGCTTGCAGAGTATTGCTCAAAAACCTCCATTGGGCAACAATACTTTGAAGATATGTGGCTGCATGCCCACAATAGCCAAAATCCTGATTTCAGCTTTATCGACAAGATCAAAGAGCGCTACAAAGATCTAACTCTGAACTACGAGGAACGCAAACATGACTTCGCTGTTCATCAAAAGCGACAGGCATTCTTGCAGATCGCTGACGACGAGGTGCTGAAGGTTATTCAGGACAATCCTGCTATCCTGCAGAAGGATCTGCACAAGCAGTTCGATCCCGACCTAAAGCCGACGATCGGTACTGCTGTCAGTCATTTAGTCAAGGCAGATAAGATCACTCGCATAAAGCACGGCAGCACCTGCGAACTATATCCAAAGTAAAAAGCTCTGCCAGGGCTATTATCACCTATCGTTTAAACTGGTCGATTTCGGCCATGTTAAAGGAGTCGAATTCGACTCGATTAAAACAAAAAATCCCGCCCCGGTGCTACCAACACCAGAGCGGGACATGAGGTACTGACAAATCGCGAAACCTATCAGTACCTCTATTTTATCACACCTTCATGCGATAAGAAAGGGGTTTTATCATTATGAACGGAAGTTTCCGCAAAAAGTCGAACGGCAGTGTGGAACTGCGTGTCTGGCTCGATATGCCGGACGGCAGCCATGTGCAGAAGTCGTTCTGCAGGCGTACTCGTGCGCTCGCTAAAGCCGCCTACGAGGAATTTCTCGAGCGCGGCAAGGAAGCGCAGGCGCACCGGCAGACCGTCGCAGGCTGGGGACAGGAATGGCTCGAGCGCAAAGAGAAATCGGTCAAGTACCGCACTTACGCCAATTACGAACTGTATTTCAACCACTATATCCTGCCTGCGCTCGGAAAAATGCAGCTCAGCAAGCTGCACCAGGCGGACATCGAGCGCATGATGGGCAATGCCGCCCACCTCAGCAAGAGCGCCCGGCACCACATCTTCATCACCATTGACCAGATCATGAAAAGCGCGGTTATCAACGGCCTGTGCAGCCGCAATCCGTGTGACGGCATCAAGATCAAGCCGGATACGACGTTCAAGCACATCGAAGTCTACAAGCCCGAGGAGCTTACACACATTATCGCGCATCTTGACCGTCCGTTCGGCACAGCGATTGCCATTCTGCTGTACACCGGTATCCGCAGTGAGGAGATCATGGGTCTGCGCTGGAACGATATCGACCAGAAAAACCGCACCATCACGATCCGGCGCGTTGTAACCCGTGTCGCAAAAGGCGAATTTGCGCCCGTGGAAACGACCAAGAGCGACCGTATCCGTGTTATCACTTACGGCGATCAGCTTGCCGCGCATCTGCGTGCCGCGCCTAGGACGAGCATCTATGTCGTGCCGGCCGTGCGCGGCGGCTACATGACGCCCGGTTCATTCCGCAGGCAGTACGATAACTTCTTCAAAGTTTTGACCGTGCGCCGCCTGTCGCCGCATAAGCTGCGCCATACTTACGCCACCTACCTTATCAAAGGCGGCGCCGAGCTGCGTGCCGTTCAGACCCTGCTCGGACACTCGTCCGTTAAGGTCACAGAGATCTATACGCACGTCAATACCGACGACCAGCGCCGGGCGTCGCAGAAGCTGGCGTACTAACTAAAAAGTCCTCTCCACACCAACTTTCATGTCATGTGGAGAGGATTTTTCGTTCCCTTAAATTTTCCCTTTTTCCGCGTGTTTTTCGAGGCACCGTGGAGTCTTGTGAGGACTTTTACCACAAGCCGGAATTATGTAATATCGAAACCATCAGTAACAATATACGCAGATAAAACAAAAGAACGCACCGTTTTCGGTACGTTCTTGCATTTGGTGGAAGGTGGTGGATTCGAACCACCGAAGTCATAGACGACAGATTTACAGTCTGTTCCCTTTGGCCACTCGGGAAACCTTCCATATTCAATTACCAGCTTGATTGGAGCTGGTGGACGGACTTGAACCCCCGACCTGCTGATTACAAATCAGCTGCTCTACCAACTGAGCTACACCAGCATTTCATCAAGTCGTCTTGTCTCAGCGACTTACTTAGTATACCTCACGCCGGTGTATTTGTCAATAGGTTTATCCGAAATTATTGCATTTTATTTTTCCGGTCGATCGAATCCGACACCTGCTGCAGAACAGTCAGCAGTGCGCTCGACAAATCCGGATAACGCCGTGCAATCTCGCTCGGGGCGAGCGGCATCCGCCGGATATTCTCCTGCGTCAAACCGCAGCCTTCCTCGCCGTTGGCCGCCAGACGGATTTTCAGCTCATGCTCCTTCATGCGGGCATCGCACAGGTACTCGAAGCGATCCTGCGGTGCGCGGAACACCGCATCCACACCGGCCGGGTCGGCCATGTAGAGATAACGGTACACCTTGTAGATCGCAACCGCGAAATACGACTCGATCTCGTGCGAAAGCTGCTTGCTCTCGAGCGATTCGGCAACCTGCAGCAGCAGGGCTGCCGCCTGCACGATCTGGCTGTGCTCCGTCTCGGTGTCCGTTCCCTCCATGCGCTCGGCAGGCACAGCAGAGCCGTCACGCGCCATCGAACGGCCGAGCAGGTAGTCGCAGGACACGCCGTAATAATCCGCCGCACGCACAACAAAAGACAGACCGGGTTCGCGCAGTCCGTTCTCATAGTGGCTGAGAAGCGCCTGCGAAACGCCGAGGTCGCCCGCTGCCGCTCTTTGACTTATTTTCTTTTCCCGTCGCAGAAGCGCAAGCGTGCGCGAAAAATCACTCATTCCAACATTCTCCGTCTGCGTTGTGCCGCAGAAGGCACAACTATAAAATATATATTTATATTATACTCGCTGTATTACTGTTTGTAAAGTACAGAAAACAGTCATATTCGACGCATTTCGACAGGCTCACTTTGCATTTTCGGCACTTTTCCCTGCATTTTGTTGTCCTGTTTCCGATTGGTAACTACATATTGGGGATTGTGTAATCCGACGGCTGTTAGAAAAATTCGTCAGGCTTCGCCGGGCGGTTGCGCTTGACGCAGGAGCGGGTGCATTTTATAATAAAATAGAGTAGTATCGCAGATTTCACCTGTTATCCTGCACCGGCTGACCGGGGCACGCGAACTGCGTAAGCGAGTTCGCCCCTGACGGGCGGCAGTTTTTCAGCACCGGCTGACCGTGGGACACGAACTGCCGCAGGCGTGTTCGCCCCTAACGGGCGGCAGTTTTTCAGCACCGGCTGACCGGGGTACGCGAACTGCGCAGGCGGGTTCGCCCCTGACGGGCGGGAAGTTTTTTCAGCACCGGCTGACCGGGGTACGCGAACTGCGCAAGCGGTTCGCCCCTGACGGGCGGCAGTTTTTTGCTGAACCTCAGCGGGGAGTTGCGCTCTGCGGAGCGCGGGAGACTGCGGCGCCCGCTGCGGGGGCAAAAAGGAAGGGACACCTACGGTTTCCCTTCCTCTTTGAACTCCTACCTTTCCCTTGTTTGTTAGCCCGGCGAAAATCGGAGAGCGGCGACCGCTTCGAAAATGGGGTACGGCAGAGGATTTTTCCTCTGCTACGGACGGACTACCTTCGGTGTCCGTCCTCATGAGCAGCCTATTCGCAGTATCGGCTACCGTACTGCTACACAGGCGGTTTAGTCAACGCAGGCGCGGCATACCCGTGTTGCGCAATTCGTGAGCGCGGTGTGATAGACAGGGCCTGCGAAGATACATTGTACCAAACGCCTAATTCGCAGGTGCCTTCCGGCACAACGCGCAAACAAGTTGCGCGACACGGGTATGTCGCGCCTGCGTAGAGTAGCTGGTCTGTGTAGTAGAAAGGTATCCGACACTGCGAATATGCGGATACATGAGCGCACGCAGTGCGTCTCTGCGGAAGAAAAACTCCTCTGCCGTTCCCCATTTTCGCAGCGGTCACATGTCGGCAATCTGCGCCGTGCCCTCTAAGGGAAAAGGGGAGATTCGCAAGAGGGTGGAAAACCGCAGGTTGTCTACCCTCTTGTGCGCCCGCGCGGCGTCAGCGCAGTTCCGTTCGCCTCGAAGGCGAAAAACCATCGTTTATCAAAAGATTATAGAATATATAAAGGAGTCCTAACCTTGACCATCGAAGAAATCCTCAAGCTGCGGCAGGAAGCCGGCGGCTTAAACAAACTAATGCACATGCACGTTGTGACGCTCGACAAGGACGGCGGCGCAACCGTAGAGCTTGACCTGACCCCCGAGCTGCTCAATCCGCTCGGCATGGCGCACGGCGGCACGATCTTCACGCTGTGCGACATTGCGGCCGGCTCTGCGGCGGCGTCTCAGGGCACGGTGGCCGTCACGCTCGACAGCACCATCCACTACTACCGTCCGGGCCGCTGCGGCAAAAAGCTGACCGCTGTGGCGTACGAGCGCAAGCGCGGCCGCAAGGTGTCGGTCTACATGATCGAGGTACACGACGACGAGGGCAAGCATATTGCCGACGCGACCTTCACCATGTTCTACACCGGCGCTACGCTGGATGACATGAAATATTGAGCGGGGTAAGCAAGGCCATCGTGCAGCCGCTGCTGAGCTGGTATGACGCCGGGCACCGCGACCTGCCGTGGCGGTCTGAGCCTGCTCCCTATCGCGTCTGGGTGAGCGAGATCATGCTGCAGCAGACGCGCGTGGAGGCCGTGCGCGGCTATTTTTCCCGCTGGATGAACGCGCTGCCCGATATTCCCGCTCTCGCGGCGGCGGACGAGGCCGTTTACACCAAGCTCTGGGAGGGGCTCGGCTACTACAGCCGCGTGCGCAACCTGCACCGTGCAGCGGTCCTGCTGTGCGAGCAATACGGCGGCGAACTGCCTGCTGATTACGACAGGCTGCTTGCTCTGCCCGGCGTCGGCGAGTACACGGCAGGCGCGGTGGCGTCTATCGCGTTCGGACTGCCCGTTCCGGCGGTGGACGGCAATGTTCTGCGTGTGGCGGCGCGGCTGGATAACGATTTCACGCCGATCACGGACGCAAAATTCAAAAAGCAGACGCGCGAACGGTTCGCCGCACTCATGCCGTCCGACCGTCCCGGCGACCTCAACCAGTCGCTGATGGAGCTTGGTGCAACCGTCTGTCTGCCGAACGGCGCACCGCGCTGTGCCGACTGCCCGATTCAGCATCTCTGCGAGGGCTTTCACCGCGGAAACGCGGCTGTGCTGCCGCTCCGAGCCGCAAAAAAGGCGCGGAGAGTGGAAAACCGCACCGTGCTTGTTGTGCGCTGCGGTCAGCTTGTCGGTCTGCGGCAGAGACCCAAAAAGGGTCTGCTCGCCGGTCTGTGGGAGCTGCCGTCGCTCGATGGCCATCTCTCGCCGGACGAGCTGCGCGCGGCGCTCACCGAAATGGGCTGGAGCGTGCGAAAGCTGCTCTCTCTGCGGCCTGCCAAACATATTTTCACCCATGTGGAGTGGCACATGAACGGCGTGTATGTCGAACTGGACGCACCTGCACCCGCTCTCACCTTTGTCACACCTGCCGAGCTGCGCGACGCTTATGCGCTGCCGAGCGCGTTCCGCAGCTTTGTTTCCGTACTGGAGGACTGATCCATGCAACTGCAAACCATCGTTCACACCATTCCGCCGCTGTACGACAGCGAGTCGCGCGTGCTGCTGCTCGGCTCGATTCCAAGCCCGAAATCCCGCGAGGTCGGGTTCTTTTACGGCCACCCGCAGAACCGGTTCTGGCGCGTGCTGGCGGCTGTGCTTGGCGAGGAGGTTCCGGTCTCCATCGAGGACAAGCGCGCGATGTGCCTGCGGCATCATGTGGCGCTGTGGGACACCATCGCCAAATGCGATATTGCGGGCGCGTCCGACACGTCTATCCGCAACGCCGAGCCGAACGACATCGGCAAACTGCTCCGCGAGAGCAAAATTACGCGCATTTTTGCCACCGGCGGCAAGTCGGCGCAGCTGTACCGCAAACTCATCGAGCCGAAAACCGGCGTGCCCGTCACGCAGCTGCCCTCCACCAGTCCCGCAAACGCCGCATGGTCGCTCGAGAGGCTGATAGAAGCGTACCGCGTTATTCTTTGATTCGAGGTGTATTTTTTACGAATAAAGAGTTATTTCCAAATGCCGCACTCAAAAAGCTGATTTTGCCGCTCGTTATCGAGCAGGTGCTCGCCATCACGGTCGGTCTGGCCGACACGATGATGGTCTCCTCGGTCGGTGAAGCGGCGGTTTCCGGCGTATCGCTGGTCGATATGCTCAATGTGCTCATCATCAACATCTTTTCCGCACTGGCGACCGGCGGCGCTGTCGTGGTCGCACAACTGCTCGGTGCGAAGAAGAACGACCGTGCGTGCGATGCCTCCAAGCAGCTGTACTTAGTCGTCACGGTCATTGCGCTGATCATCTCGACGCTCGTCATGCTGTTCCGCGCACCGCTGCTGCGCCTGCTGTTCGGCACGATCGAGGATGACGTCATGCAGAGTGCGCTCACCTACCTGACGGTCAGCGTGTTCTCCTACCCTGTTCTGGCGATTTACAACGCCGGCGCGGCGCTGTTCCGCGCACAGGGCAACTCGCGTATCTCCATGCTGATTGCGGGACTGATCAACATCGTCAACCTCATTGGCAACTCGCTGTTCATTTTCGTGTTCAAGTGGGGCGTCGGAGGCGCAGCGCTTTCGTCCGTGCTGTCGCGCGGCACGGCGGCTGTCGCTATCACGATTCTGCTGCTGAACCCCGAGCACACGGTCTCTCTGCGGCGCGGACAGCGGTTTCGACCGGATAAGGAGCTGATCCGCCGCATTCTGCAGATTGGTGTGCCGAACGGACTGGAAAACAGCCTGTTTCAGCTTGGCCGCGTGCTCGTCGTGAGCATGATCTCGCTGTTCGGCACAACGCAGATTACCGCGAATGCGCTTGCGAACAATCTGGACGCCGTAGCCGTCATTCCGGGTCAGGCGATGAGCCTGGCGATGATAACCGTTATCGGGCAGTGCATCGGCTCGGGCGATGAGCCGCAGACGCGCCGCATGGCGAAAAAGCTGATGGTGATCACCTACGCCGTTACCGCGAGCACCTGCCTTGTCACGATTGCGTGCACGCCGCTCATTCTCAAGATTTACAGCGTGTCCGCAGAGGCGCTTGCGCTTGGCATGACGCTGATTATGATTCACAACGGCTGCGCGATCTTCCTGTGGCCGACCTCGTTTGCCATGCCGAATATCCTGCGTGCGGCGAATGACGTAAGGTATCCGATGGTGTGCTCGATTATCTCCATGCTGGGACTACGGCTTGTCGCGGGATATATTCTCGCGGTGCACTTCGGCATGGGCGCGATCGGCATCTGGATTGCCATGATCGGTGACTGGCTGTGCCGGTCGATCTGCTTCTTCCTGCGGCTCAAGAGCGGGAAATGGCTCAGGTATGCGCCGGGATTACGGGTAGCCGCCGGACAAAAATAATGCACCGGCTTCTGTGCAAAATCCCTTTACAAGCCGTGAATATCTGTTACTATATAGATATCAGATGTAAAACTCCCCGAGGTGAAAATTACCGTTATGACTGAGGAGGGAAATCATATGACACCTAAACAGCGATGGTATTGTTTCTGGGTGATAATCGTGGTGACTGTCCTTTTATCGGCGGGCTTTGTATGGATTGCAATTCATAACCCGCAGGCGTCGTGGAACACCTTGTTCAGCAATCTTTGGGAAAATTTTGTAAACTTTGTTGGCAGGTAAGAAATACAGATTAAACCATTCTGCTTGACAAAATAATATGATATTCGATATACTAACCTTGTAGTTGCAACAATGACCGGCTCTCTGGCAAGAGCGGTCGTTCCTAAAAACTTGGATAGCTTGAAAATACCAATTCAGGGGCGGTTATTTTCTATGCGAAAAGGCACAGACTGATAATGGCAACACAATCGTGCAATTAAAATTTGCTGCAACACACAGAAACGGCGGACCTATGGTCCGCCGTTTTCTTTACCATCGCTTCCCTGCTGCGCTCATTCTCCATTCTCCATTCTCAATCCTCAATTATAGCAAAAAGGCGAACCTTACGGTTCGCCTTTTGTCTTACGGTTTTTCGGTAATCAGGAGAAAATCCACTCCTGCTCCTGCTCCTCGCCGCAGTACTTCTGCAGCGTCTCGCGGACAGCGTGCGGGCCGCGGTTCATCTCGCCAAACATGCGGACAACAGTCTCGCCTACGCCGATCTCAAACAGGTTGACACCGAAGTAGTAGCGGTTTGCCAGCAGCGGATACAGCTGAGCCTCGCTTACGTCGTCGCCCAGCTTCGGGTTGCCCATCAGCGCGCGGACATGCTCGATATTCGCGTCGGGGCTGAGGGTGAACTCGCTGCCATTATCGTCCACGCCTTCCAGATAGCGCAGCCAGCCGGCCAGTACCAGCGGAATGTAAATCAGCTTGGTGGCACGGTGTGCGGGCAGCATGGAGTTATAGTAAGCGTACAGCGTGGTGCCGAAGCGCGGTGCAATCTTACGCGAGGTATCGGTTGCGGTACGCTGCGGGGAATCCTGCAGGAACGGGTTCGGATAACGTTCGCCGAGAACCTCGTGCAGGAATGCCTCCGGGTCGATAACGCCCGGGTCGGCTACCATCGGCATTGCCTCCTGCTCGCTCAGGCGCGTGATGAGGTTGACCAGCTCGGTGTCCTTCATCTCGTCGCTGATGCGGGTGTAGCCGAGCATGCAGCCGAATACGCCGAGGGCGGTATCCATCGGGTTCATGCAGGTGCTTACCTTCATCATCGCAGACTTCTCAACGATGTCGCGGCGGGTGATGATAACGCCGCACTGCTCGAGAGCCGGATGACCGTTCGGGAATGCGTTCTCGATGAGCAGGTAGTGCGGGCTTTCGGAGTTGACGTAAACAGCCGCGTGCGTGCCCTTTTCGGTTACGAACGGCTTTGCGTTCTCCAGACCGTCAGCCGCCAGCTTGTCTGCGATGCGGTTATCCGGATGCGGGGTAATCTTATCAATCATGGACAGCGGGAAGGTATTCTTCTTGAGCAGGAAGTAATACTCATCCTCGGTGATGAAGCCGTTTCTCTGCCATGCGCGTGCCATGTGACGGACAGCACGCTCCAGACGGGTACCGTTATCCGAGCAGTTATCCAGCGAAACGAGTGCCAGCGGAGACAGACCGGCGCGGCAGCGCTCGAGGCACAGTGCGGTCAGCTTGCCGAAGAAGGACTGGCAGCCTTCCGGACCGTTCTCGCGGTCGTGCTTGTAGTCCGGCAGGAACTCACGGGTGTCGTCCTGGATGATATAGCCCTTCTCGGTCAGCGTAAAGCTGATCATCTGCAGGCTCGGCGCCAGGAAAATGTCCTTCAGGCGCAGCATGTCCTCGCTCAGCTTGAGGCTTTCGGTAACGGACGCAACCACTTCCTTGTTGATCGTGCCGTTGGAATACAGGGTAACAACCAGCGACAGATGATCGCAGGCGCGGTAGCAGCGGTCGATCAGCTCCTCGTCGTAGCCGTCGCAGCAGATAATGCCGGTGTCGGACAGACCGGCGGTCAGCAGGCGCTGCGCCAGTACAGCCGGGAAGGCGCGGAACAGGTTGCCGGCGCCGAAATGCAGCCAAGTCGGTGCCTTGTGGGTGTTTTCGCGCACGGCGTCAATGTCGTACTGCGGCAGACGATAACCCTTCCATGCCACGTTATGTTTAATACTCTCTTTTGTAAGTTTCATAAAGAGGTCACTCCCTTTCAGCGAACGGACTGTACCGTTCTTCTCCAATCATATATAGTATAACAAAAAATCAGCCGTTTGCATAGGGAAAAACAGAATTATTCACAAAAAGCTGAAAGCATGCTGCCAATGTTTTCAAATAAAACAAAAACCGCCCGAAAAGGCGGCTGATTGACTTTATTCGGTGTTATATGCTATAATCCGTACGGACACTGTTACATAAGGCGGTCAGACCCTCTTTTCCTTTCCCGCAGTCCGCGGCAGGAAGGAGGTGGCGCAAGTGCAGAAGAAAGCATTTCAGCTTTTTGTATGTGCGGTCATTGTACTGTACATTTTCTGTATAAAAGCGCGATGACCGTCCGGCTGGTACCCGAAACGGTCATCAAAATTTAACTGATGAAAGTACAAGGGCCTGACTGCTGTAACAGTGTCCCTTTGACTTTATTATAGCATATCCCCCGACTTTGTCAAGCGACAGAGCCGGGGGACTGTTATCAGGTGGAGACAGGTTTCTCTCCGCTCATACTCAAGAGTTTTCCGCAGCGGTCTTTCCATTCGGCAGTGCGCCATAGATACGGTTGACCAGCTTCATGCCGAAATAGACCAGCACGATCTCGATCGGCAGCAGAATAAGGTTTTTCGGCACGCGCGTAACGAGCAGCACGCTCATCGCCTTGCCGCCGGTGACGGTCAGCCACAGGGTGTTCAGGCAGATATTGCAGAACAGGTTGATGCAGGTCTTTGCGCCGATGGCACGCCATACGGTGATCTTGCGCGGATACAGCCACAGACCCCAGATCAGACCGCCGACAACGGCTGTCAGCGTATAGCCCGGGAAATACGCGCCCATGGACAGGTTGCCCGCAAAGTAGCCGAGCACGTCGGTGCACACGCCGGCCATCATGCCGACGACCGGGCCGAACAGCATGCCGATCGACGCATTGCACAGAAAGCCGAAGCCGATACGCAGGTTGGGCGGCAGCTTGATCGACAGACCGAGCAGATCCAGCGTGACGTTGATCGCAATGAGCAGCGCCGTGACCGCCAGACAGCGGGTGGACCTCAGCTCACGCAGCGAGCGGACAAAGATATTCGGAGTTTTAGACATAGAAAAAGACACCTCCTAATCAAATTCATCTGTTGCCACAGCGATTTAGGAAAGTGCCTAAACAGTTGCAGCAGCGGGATGCGACCACAATACCGCAAGGAAAAGGCTCCCTTTCGTCCGCCGAACAACTCCCCGTTTCAGCGGCACTTAACGCATTGTGCTCTACTCTGCTTTTTCTGTTATAATTGTACCACGGTTTGGGCAGGTGTCAATACAGAAAATCCGTGGTCTGTCGGCTTGGTTTTGGTGCATTCTGCGGAATTGGGTGAAATGGCAGACAATCTGTTAGACAGGGGTATTGGACAGTCTCCTCCCTGCTCCGGCGGGTTTTCCGAAAAGTACAGAAAAAGAGCTTCAAACATAAGTTTGAAGCTCTTTAACTTGGTGCGGATGGGGGGACTTGAACCCCCACGTCC
>ENA-ORUQ01001476-ORUQ01001476.1-human-gut-metagenome-genome-assembly--contig:-NODE-1476-length-22328-cov-15.487316_pt1 | contig 22328 bp, 18 predicted proteins | sample MGYA00242081_ERZ509211 | MGnify/ENA primary metagenome ERZ509211 (study PRJEB26280, sample SAMEA2338785) | human gut metagenome | biome: human gut; feature: human-associated habitat; material: faeces...
GACGGGTGACGGTGCGCCGCGGAACGAACGCCCGCGGCGAGCAGGTGACGTATCTGCTCAACTACTCCGCCGACGAGGTCACCATCGACAGCCCGGTGTCGGGCGATGTGGTGGTCGCTCCGGTGGTGGTGGGCACCGACGGCACCGTCGATGAATCCGACACCGCGGCGATCGCTCTGAAGGAGGGCTCGAAGGTCGAGGTGGGCGACAAGCTGACGATTGGCCGCTGGAATGTGGTCGTCATCGCCGGCTGAGCCGCAAAGCGGTGGTGGCGCGTCGGCCCGACTGGGTCAGGGGATGAGCAGGTCGATGATGGCCTTCCATTCCCCGACGAAGTCGACGTCATGCGATCCGTTGAGCCAGCGCAGCTGCAGACCCTCCATCGCGGACAGGACCTGCAGCGCGGTGCGCTCCGGATCGGCGACACCGTCGCGCTCGGCCGCGAACGCGTATTCCTTCAGCAGATTGATTTCGCGCTGTTCGAAATACTCGTGCACGGGATGGTCCTTGCTTAACGCCTCGCTTTCCAGCAAGGTGTAGAGACGGACCATCTCCGGACGGTCGGCGTTGGTCTCCACGGTTCCCGTGGAAATGGCCTTCAGCCCCAGATCGCAGTGGTATGCGATGCCGTCGTCAAGGACTTCGCCGGTCACGCCCTGCACGCCAAGATGCTCGGCGATGGCGATCTGATTGGTCCGATCGGCGTATTTGAGGGTTTCCTCAAGCAGTTGTTCTTTGGATTTGAAGTAGTAAAGGAGGCCGGCTTCGGTGATGTTCTGAGCCTGGGCCACATCGCGTATGGTGAAGCCCCAGAAACCGAACTGGGAGATGAATGAGACCGTGGTTTCGAGAATCGCCTTCCTGCGATCCTCGGCGCTCATTCGCTTTCTGGGTTTGTTTTCGGTGCGGCGACGCATATGCTCTCCTTCATCTGGTGCTTACTAAGGTACAAGAAGGGGGAGAAGAAGACGATGGGAACCCTTGGAACACGCCGGATTATCGCAGACAAACGATTTGTAATATGCTTTAACTAAGCAGTTACTAGGTAATAAAAACCGGTGACTGTGAAGCTGAATGAAACAGTGTCCGACCGGTTTTGCAAACGCTTTGAGACGGCGATGACATGACGTCGACTTGTGCCTTTGCGAAAGATGGTTTACGCTGAAAACACGTTAGTTACCACATGGTAGTTAACAGATGGGGCGAGGCCGTCCCACCACCACATACACCGCTAAGGTGCGGAATCGCACACAACATAAGTTCACTACTGAAGCATGATTCGAAGGAGAGAGTTTCATGAGTGAAGCAATCGCCAGCAAGGCGGAGCGCCTTGCCGCTTACAACGCCAACATCGCCGCGGCGGAAAAGGATCCGTCGCTGTCCCCGGAAACCGGCAAGCCGCTGTCCAAGATGAACGCCGCACGTTTCGGCGCAGGCTTCCTGGTATTCGGAGTGCTGTGGATGTCCGGTCTGGGCATCGTTTCCGCAGTGCTGCTGCCCATGCACTACAAGACCATCCCGGGCGTCAACGCCGATGCGTTGGTCGGCATCGTCAACGCGTTCACCGCGGTCGCATCCCTGGTCGCCAACCTGATGTTCGGCAACTTCTCCGACCGCTCCCGTTCCCGTTTCGGCCGCCGTACCCCGTGGATCCTCTTCGGAGCCGTGCTCGGTGGCGTCACCCTGTTCCTGACCGGCACCACGCATAACGCCGTGCTGCTGACCATCTTCTACTGCGCCTGCATGTTCGGCCTGAACTGCATGATCGCGCCGATGGTCGCCATCCTGTCCGACCGCGTGCCTTCCAAGATCCGTGGCACCATGTCCGCCTTCTACGGCGCCGGCTCCACCATCGGCGCTCCGATCGGCACCATGCTCGGCGCATTGTTCATCGAAAACCTGATTCCGGGCTTCGCTGTCGCCGGCGTGCTCATGTTCCTCGGTGGCGTGGTCGCCGTGATCATCATCCCGAAGGAGCCAGTCCGCAGACTTCCTGCCGAAGGACGAAGGTTCCGCCAAGGACATCCTCTCCTCCTTCCGCCCGCCGAAGTTCTCCACCGCGCATGACTTCTACAAGGCGTTCGCCGGCCGCTTCTGCATGCTCATGGCCTACCAGATGATCAACGTTTACCAGCTGTACATCATCCAGAACTACATCGGCCAGTCCGTCAAGGAATCCGCCGTCACCGTGTCCGTCGTGTCATGATCATGATGGTCATGTCCCTGGTTGGCTCCTTCATCTCCGGCCCGGTCTCCGATCTCATCGGCCGCCGCAAGGTCCCGGTCGTCGTCGCCTTCGTGCTGTTCGCCGTCGGCATCGCCATGCCGTGGATCTTCAAGTCCACCATGGGCATGTACCTGTTCACCGGCATCGCAGGCCTCGGCTACGCCGTCTACTCCGCCGTCGACCAGGCGCTGCTGGTGGACGTGCTGCCGAACAAGGAAGAGGCCGGCAAGGATCTGGGCATCCTGAACATGGCCACCACCCTCGGCCAGATGTGCGGCCCGGTCGTCATGTCCGCCATCGTGGTCAACCTCGGCTACAACTTCGCGTTCCCGACGTCCATCGCATTGGCCATCATCGGCTGCTTCTTCATCATGGCCATCAAGAAGGTCAAGTAAGGCAGCTGCTGTAAACCGGGGGAGACGGTCGTGCCATAGGCCGTCTCCCCTCCGCGGGGTCGAATCGTCCCGCCTCTCCCATCCATACTAACCATCAACGCATATCCGAATTATCAACGACGATACCAAGGAACATCATGACCACCTGGATTGCAACGACGCAAGACGACAAGCTTGCCGACCGAACCTCCGACATCGAATCCACCAACGCCACCACCGCGGCCGACCTGCAGCTCGACGGCAACGAATACCAGGCCCTGCGCGGCTTCGGCGGCTGCTTCAACGAACTCGGCTGGCTGCCGCTGCAGAACGTCAGCGAAGCCGAACGCGACCAGATCATCAAGGAGCTGTTCAGCCCCGACGAGATGAACTTCACCTTCAACCGCGCCCCCGTCGGCGCCAATGACTTCGCCGACCACTGGTACAGCTACGACGAGGTCGACGGCGACTACGGGATGGAGCATTTCTCCGTCGAACACGACGAGCAGACCCTGATCCCGTACATCCACCGCGCACAGGAATGGCAGCCGAACATGCAGCTGTTCTCCAGTCCGTGGAGCCCGCCGACGTGGATGAAGCGCCCGAAGGCCTACAATTACGGCCGTCTCGTGCAGACCCCGGAGAACCTGAAGGCCTACGCCAAGTACTTCGTCAAGTACATCCAGGCCTATGCCGAGCACGGCATCACCGTGAACCAGCTGCACGTGCAGAACGAGGTGTTCGCCGACCAGAAGTTCCCGAGCGCCCTGTGGGATTCCGAAGCGCTCAAGGTGTTCATCCGCGACTACCTCGGACCGGCGTTCGACGAGGCCGGACTCGACACCGACATCTGGCTGGGCACCCTCAACGGCCCGGAGGACATGGCTTGGACCGGCGGCGGCTATGGCATGACGCTCAACAACTACAACCGCTTCGTCGACAACATCCTCTTCGACGACGGCGCACGCAAGTACATCAAGGGCATCGCCTATCAGTGGGCCGGCCAGAACTGCATCGCCCGCACGCACGAATCATGGCCGGAGATCGAGCTGATCCAGTCGGAGTCCGAATGCGGCACCGGCGACAACAGCTGGGAGTACGCGGAGTACATCTTCCACCTGATCAACCACTACTTCCGCAACGGCGCCACCGCATACACCTACTGGAACATGATCCTCGACGACCAGGATTCCACATGGGGCTGGTGGCAGAACTCCCTGTTCACCATCACCGCCGACAAGCACGAGGTGCGCCGCAATCCGGAATACTACGTGATGCGCCACTTCTCGCATTACGTCAGGCCCGGCGCGAAGGTACTCGGCACCACCGGCCACTTCAACTCGATGGCCATCGCCTTCCGCAACCCGGACGGCACGGTGGTGGTTGTGGTGCAGAATGCCCTCGACGAGGAGCGTCCGTTCGCATTCGCCGATCCCGATGCCGCCGAACGCGGCTTCAAGGTAACGCTTGCTCCGCGATCGTTCAACACCTTCGTGCTGGACTGAGCCGGAGTGATACGGCGTCGGCTCGCGCGTAATGCCGGTTTTTCCCTTTTTCCCGGCGATATGCCGATCGCCGGCGCCCTGCCCATGAGGTGCCCGCCGCGATGGATCCCCTCCATGCGCGGCGGGCACCTTTGTTTGTATTGGTGGTTTTTCTCATCCGAGCAGTCCTTCGCCGTGGGATGCCGACGAGATTGGGTTGCGTGTGGAACGGAAATGTATTAGACTATAACTAAGTAGTTACTAAGTAATAGAAACTGCATGACGTACGAAGGAGTGCATATGAACCTCGACTACATCAAAGGCGTGAACCTCGGCAACTGGCTGGTGCTGGAAAAGTGGATGAACCCGGCATTATTCGATGGAACCACTGCCGATGACGAATACTATCTGCCGACGCAACTCGATCCGGCCGTCTACGAGGCCCGCATCAGGACCCACCGCGCCGAATACATCAACGAGCGCGACTTCGCCACCATCGCATCGTGGGGACTGAACTCCGTGCGCATCCCCGTGCCGTACTTCATCTTCGGCGACCGCGCGCCGTTCATCGGCTGCATCGACGAACTCGACAAGGCCTTCAACTGGGCCGAAAAATACGGTCTGACCATCCTCATCGATCTGCACACCGCACCGATGAGCCAAAACGGCTTCGACAACGGCGGCATCTCCGGCGTGTGCAAGTGGGCGCAGCTGCCCGACGAAGTCGAATTCGTGCTGTCCGTGCTCGAACGCCTCTCCAAGCGGTACGGCCATCGCCAGGCGCTGATGGGCATCGAAATCATCAACGAGCCGAACACCACCACCTGCTGGCCGATGGCGAACGTGACCGAACGCTACAAGGCGGTCGATCCGGAACTCGCCGAAGGCACCGGCCCGATCGCATTCGACTGGCTCAAGAACTTCTACATCACCGCCTACCACCGTCTGCGCGATGCCGACAAGGGCGCATTGCCGGCAGACAAGGCGGTGGTGTTCCACGACGGTTTCGACATCGAACAGTGGAAGGACTTCATGCGCGGCCCCGACGGCAAGCTCGCGCCCGAGTTTAAGAACGTGGTCCTTGATACCCACCAATACCTCATGACCGCCGAAACGATGGGTTGCCCGCAGACAGCGGAGGGCTACGACGACTTCGTGAGGAATACCTATGCGCCGATGATCGCCGAGATGAGCGAATACTTCCCGGTGATCGTGGGGGAGTGGTGCCTGTTCAACTCCGTCGGCTGCGGTGTGGACACCCACGGCGGCCAAAGCGTGCTCAACGGCGAGGAAGGGGCTCAGGTCGAAACCCTGACCGCCGAACAGAAGCGCTCGCTGTACCAGGGCGTAGCCGAATCCCAGCTCGCCGCATGGAGCAAGGGCAGCGGCTTCTACTACTGGAACTACAAGCTGCTCACCGACACCGTCAACACCCCCGGCTGGATCGGCTGGGACGCATGGGACCTTGGACGCTGCATCGCCCAAGACTGGTTCCCCATCCAGAAGTAGCCCAGCCTTTCGCCATCGCCGGCCCCGACTTCGATACCACCACCTTCTCCGATGAATACTGCAAGTATGGCGAATTCACCGGCACCATGGTCGGCATCGCCGTCACCGATGCCGCGTTGCATGAGAAGACTGCCGACTTCGACTTCCTCGACTACGAGGCGGACAAGACGAAGCCGGTCGACTGATCCCGCCCATCCGGCCACGATCATTCCGAAACCCCAATCCGGCCGTGGTCCGATTCCAACCGGCCGCGTGGCTGATTGCGGGACGCATACAATGGGCCAAGGAACGTTGCGTTCCTTGGCCCATTGGGCTGAAATAGGGGTTTGGTTTGGGCTGTTTGGTTTTTGAATGGGCGGAAACGGCAGGTCGGGCGAAACCCCGCGTGGAAAGGCGGTGAGACGCATGGTGCTGGGCATCGACGAGCGAATCAACGGCGTGAACCTCGGCAACTGGCTGGTGCTGGAGAAATGGATGGATCCGGAACCGTTCGTCCGCACTGACGAAGACGACGAAATCTGGATGCACCGCACGCACGGCGCCCTCTGGTCCGAGCGGAATCTCGCCGAGGAACTGCGCCGGCACCGCGACGCCTACATCACCTTGGAGGATTTCCGCATCATCGCCGACCATGGGCTCAATCTCGTGCGCATTCCCATACCATATTTCATCTTCGGCGACTGGCCCGGACATCCGGGCTGCATCGCATACCTCGACCGCGCGTTTCGTTGGGCGCGGGAGACGGGACTGAAGATCATGATCGACCTGCATACCGTGCCCGGCTCACAGAATGGTTTCGACAACGGCGGTCTGACGGGCGTGTGCAAATGGGCGCAGAATCCGGACTTGGTGGAATACGCGCTGAATGTGCTGGAACGATTGGCCCGCCGATATCGTGACGAGCCGACCCTACACAGCATCGAAGTGCTCAACGAACCGGTGAGCTGGTCGGTGTTCCATGGCACGTCGAATACGGCGAAGGACGTCCGCGAGGCCTCCGGCAGCACGCATGTCCCACTGCGCTTTCTGAAGCGCTTCTACCGTGACGCCTACGCTCGGTTGCGCGCCATACTGCGCCCGGAAACCATAATCGTATTCCATGACGGCTTCCGACTGCTCCGCTGGGGCGACTGGTTCCGTCGCGCCGGCATGCGCAACGTCATGCTCGACACCCACCAATATCTCATCGCCATGGAGGAGCCGTTGTTCGCGGGACCGGCACGCCGACTGTACCTGCAATCGCGGCACCTGCCATGGCTGTACCGAATGCTGGTGGGTGCGCGCGAAATCGCCATCCGTTCGGCGGCCCGCCATATCCCTGTACTTGTGGGCGAGTGGTGCGTGGAGAACCGGTGGGCCCTGCACGGCCGGAACCGAGCGGACGCATACCGTCAAGTATCGCGATTGCAACGCGCGGCATGGGATGCGTCGGCGGGGCAGGTCTATTGGAGCTACCAGCTTGCGCGTTCCGCGAAACCAGGCAGCGGCGAAGGAAAACCGCCACGTGACCCGCGCAACGGCGGCAATCTCGAAGCATGGGATCTGACCCGCGTATGGCGTCACGGATGGATTCAAGCGGATGCGCCCCACGATGACGTGGCATCGGCGCCGTCAATCAACGACAATCGACGCAAAGGGCATTAGACTCGGAGTCATGGCAGAGGAAGAGACTTCGAAACGTACCCGCAAATCGCCACAAGAGCGTCGTGCGGAAGTGCTGGATGCGGCGGTGCAGCTCATCAGCGAACGCGGATTCAACGGCATTTCCATCCAGGACGTGGCCGACAGGGTCGGCATCTCCAAACAAGGCGTGTTGCGATACGTCGACAACAAAGACAAAATGCTGGCGCTGGTATATGACGAATACTACGGGCAGACCGGCACGCCGGAGGACTTCTTCTCTTCGGGCATGCCGGGCAGCGACCCGTCCGCGCCGCATTTTCCCGCGTATCTGCGCTACCTGGTGAAACACAACTCGCGCCGCCGCATGATGGTGCAGCTGTTCACCGTGCTGTCGGCGGAATCCCTGAACCCGGATCACCCATTGCATGACGAATTCATGGGACGCATGGAGGACATCTGGGAACACTACTCGAAATACCCGTGGGTGGTTCCGCCGCAATTGGGCGCATGGGCCGGCAGCATGCGGCCAGTGGTGCGCAAAGCCATGGAAATCATGGATGGCATCCAGCTGTGGTGGCTGCGCGAACCGGAAGTGGACTTGTGTGAGGAATGGTCCGAAATGGAGAATCTGCTGTTTCCCGCGCCCCTCTGGGATGCATACCGCTGATTTTATGTGTGTTCCGCATACGTTCGGGGGTGACCTGACGGCCACCCTCATTTTGCTTATCTTCTATTGTGGTAGTGCCTGAAAAGTTTGCTGAAAGAGACATGCTGGTTTCTTGAGATGTCGACCATTTTGATGCAGTCAGACTACCTGCTGCGCTTCCCGTATAGACGCCAATGCTGGCTCCTAACATCCCTAGCGATACTAGTATCATTATTTTACGGAAGAGTCTAGATTCAGTAGAATTACCAATTCTACATAATAATTCGTCATATATAGAACCTGCTGCAGAATTAGTTACAATTGTCCCTCTGTAAAAAGTTAATTTTACTCATTATATTGACTATTTATAAGATAATTAGAACGTTGAATAATCTCAGATTCATTCTTGCCGGAAATAAGAAATTTCCTGTCAGAATCAACAGAGTTATGAGCGATACCTTTTTTCTTGCCCACAGATTCCAAAACCGCCCAATCCGGGATTTCTTTTTTCTTTGGCCAGTTCAATCCGGCGGTTTCCAGCAGTATGCCATACTGAGATGATCGCGTAATATTCGCATCCGCATCGACAAGGCCAACTTCCAATAGGAAGTTGGCCTTGCTTTGGTCTATGCCATAGGCGGCTGCCAGCTCCTGCTTGATGAGACCGCCTCCTCTGCGTGCCGCCATTTCCCCGAATACGAAATCACCGGTTTCATTCTTATAGAATTCGATATGCATCACATTCGGAATCGTCTGATCGTTGAAAGATGCAATTAATTGCTTTGTCAGTCGGAGCAGCTCGGAATAGTCGGCACCGTTCTCATCCAACATCACGGAACCGGTGTTTTGTTTCTCGAAATCCAGTGGCGGGACAAGATACCGTGATGGTGAGATCAGAATCGAACCGGAATTGATATAGACTACATCCACATGGTAGACGGAACCGGAACAATATTCCTCTAAGTAATACTGGTTTGAATGCACGTTTCGTATGAATTCCGGCTTGGTAGCTAAAGCGGGCAGGTCATCTTTCGAATGCAATATCGTAATGCCTGCAGACCCTGCGCCCCATCGAGGTTTGAGAACAACCGTCTCCCAACGATCGAACGCCGAAATAATATCTCCAAAGCCTTGGCAGGTGGTATAGGGAATAATCTTTAATCCGGCATCAAGGGCCGATTGTTTCATCGTGACTTTATCTCGACAGCTTAACGCCAGTTCATGCTGTAAACCGGGAATTCCAAATAAACTTCTCGCCTCTGCAACCCTCAGTACGTCTTCCTCTGAGCTGGAAACTATCCTATCTGGTTTAAATTTCCTGACAATATCAAAGAATTTTGCGGTAGCGCTATCAGAGGAATAATCGGAAACCTCGATTTCCTTGATAACGGAGCTCGGCCAACTATGGTGTGCGGCTCGATCGTTCGAGGTGAAGACCATAACTTCTAAACAATCGAAACGTTCTTGGATTTCCTCAATCCATTTAGGATAATTTGAGAAAGATTTGGGCTGTTGCAGCAATAATACTTTCATGTCATTCCCCTTCCGGTGTACTCACCAAGACTTTTTCTTTCAATGACGAATGATTCTTTGTCCACGTTTTCTAATTTGATTAGTGACGACTGCAGGCATTATTCCCACTAACGCCAGTGCACACCAATACCAAGCCGTCAATCCTGCAGGACGTAGTGCCGGAACGATCCAACCGCCAAGGAATGAGCCTGCCGATTCACCAATGGCTGCAATTATCAGCCGATAGTTCAGAATGTCCACCAAAGGCTTATCTGGCTGTGCCTCTACCAGAGCAATATTGATTAATGGCGCATAGATGCATTCTGCAATGGAGAACACAACCAAGGAAATGATGCATATCCACCAGTACGACGAGACTCCGCAGGCGAATAGTGCGAAGGAAATTCCATAAATCCCCAGGCTTTTGACTATGAATGAGGTGGCATTATGTTCTTTGGTCATATTGCGCGAGATGATCTTACTTACCGGCATTTGCAGTGCTATGACCGATATGGCATCAATGGAATAGAACAATCCTCTTATGACTGGACTATCGGATAACGAGTGGAATTCCAATGCCATTCCGGCAAAAAGCTGACCATTCATGATACTGCCCACGAACACCGCCAGGATGGCAAGAACCGTACCGGGACTTTTCAGCGAGTCTGTAATGGTCTTCACGATGGAGGAAGTGTTTTCCTCGCCGCTTTTCTCATTGCGTATGAAGACATGATGAGTCAGCGCTATTGGAGCTAGTAAAGCAGAAAAAGCATAGAGTCCGACGATGATTGCAATAAAGAGCGTTTGTCCGAAAGCCTTATATATGTAATTCGAACCCAGAGGTCCAATCGCGGATCCAAGATTGGCTGCCATGGTCACTAAAGCAAACAAAGAAGCCTGAATTTTTTTATCCTTTACTGTAGCGATGATATGCCCTCGTAGGGCAAAATTAACCAATGAAAGACCGAGTCCCAGCAAAGCCAAATCCGCAAAAAGGAAGCCGATAAAACCACCCATTGCCGGTTGTAGCAGCAAAAGTGAAAAAACCATGAATCCGAAACCGGTCTCGGTGAGGGATACCGTTGAGAAACGCTCAATCAGGCTACCTATAAAAACAGTACTGCCTCTAGAAAAAAGAGATAAAATTCCGAGCGCCAGCCCAACATATAGCGATGACGCCGCAGAAACTTGGCCGGTGAGAATAACCGAAAGAAGGGAGAAGAGACCGCTGTACGCAGCAGTATTCAAAAAGTAATTCACTGATATGGAGTCTCTTTTAATATCGTTCGGCTTCTCCATTTGAATGGACCTTCTTTTATGCTTTACAAATAATGTCTCCTCATGCTAGTTGTCATAGGGGAATTGTTCATTGCTGCGTCCACATATAGTGACGCTTGGTTTTGGCGTACTTGGGGGTGTCTGTTTCAAAGTTTACCGTGCTTTCTGCGGAATCGTTGAATCCTGAACATCCGTTGCATGATGAATTCACTGCTCGTATGGACGATATTTGGGAGAACTATTCGCAATATCCTTGGCTGATTCCTCCGCAATTGGGTTCATGGAAGTCGAGCATGCGACCGGTGGTGCGTAAAGCCATGGAAATCATGGATGGTGTGCAATTATGGTGGTTGCGCGAGCCTGAAGTTGATTTATGCAAAGAGTGGGCTCAGATGGAAAACATGCTGTTTCCATCCCCGTTGTGGGATGCATATCGTTGATTTCAAATACTTGTTGAGATTGGCATTGCATGCGCGTGCGAAAAGGCGAGGGTCTGATAGTCCCTCGCCTTTTGCGTTGACGGGGTTATGTCGAGTTGTGGATGTGTATATGATATACTAAACTACCGATTGGTAATTAAAGAAAATCGCTTCAATGAGGAAAGTGAGCAATCCATGGCCGAAACCACTGAAAATACTGTAAATCTGCCCTATAGGAATCCGGAACTTCCTACTGAGGAACGCATCGCCGATCTGCTTGGTCGCATGACTCTTGAGGAAAAAGTCGGACAGATGATGCAGCTTGACGCGCGAAGCGGCGATTTGGACGATCTGATCGTCAACAAGCATGTTGGTTCCATTCTGCACACCTCGCCGTCCGATCTGCCGAAAGCCGTGGAAACGGTGAACGCCAAAACCCGTCTCGGCATTCCGCTGGTGATCGGCGACGACTGCATTCACGGCTATTCCTTCTGGCCGGGAGCCACCATTTTTCCGGAACAGCTAGGCATGGCAACCACGTGGGATTCTGAAAAGGTACAGGCCGCGGGCCGTGCCACCGCCGAGGAAGTGTCAACCACCGGCGTGCATTGGACGTTCTCCCCGGTGCTGTGCATCGCGCGAGACACCCGTTGGGGCCGTGTGGGCGAAACCTTTGGCGAAGATCCGTACTTGATTGGCGAAATGGCATCGTCCATTGTCAAGGGCTATCAAGGTGGAGCCAAGGCGGGCGAGCCGCTCGCCAAAGACGCGATCCTCGCATGCGCCAAGCATTTCGCAGGCTATTCCGAAACACAGGGAGGGCGTGACGCTTCCGAAGCCGACCTGAGCCACCGCAAGCTGGAATCTTGGTTCCTGCCGCCATTCGAACGCGTAGCCAAGGAAGGCTGTGGCACCTTCATGCTCGGCTACGAATCCATCGAAGGTGTGCCGGTCACCTTCAACAAGTGGCTGCTTTCCGACAAACTGCGTGGCGCTTGGAACTATCGGGGCACGCTCATCACCGACTGGGACAACGTCGGCCGTTCCGTGTGGGAGCAGAAGGTCAAGCCTGACTATGTGCAGGCTGCTGCCGATGCGGTCAAGTCCGGCAACGACTTGGTGATGACCACGCCAAAGTTCTACGAGGGTGCGATCGAAGCCGTGAAGACCGGTCTGCTTGACGAATCGTTGATCGATGCCGCCGTGGCTCGTATTCTCGCACTGAAGTTCCGTCTTGGACTGTTCGAAGATCCACGCTTGCCCGACCAGAAGCGTATCGATGCAGTGATCGGTTCCGAAGAGCATCAGCAGCTCAACCTTGAAGTGGCTCGCGAAGCCGTGGCATTGCTGAAGAACGACGGTTCACTGCCGTTCAACGTGGCCGGTGCGAAGCGTATCGCGGTCGTTGGCCCGCTCGCCGATGACGCCCAGACCCAGCTGGGCGACTGGGCAGGCAGCTCCGGCCAGATCAACTGGATGCCTGACGGCCACCCGCGTGAAATGATCACCACCGTGCTTGATGGTTTCAAGCAGCTCGCTCCGGAAGGTTGCGAGGTCGTGTACTCTCGCGGTGCCAACATCGTGGATTTGGTGCCCGATCCGGAAGGCGAGTTCTACCCGGATGGACAGCCTCGCCCGAAGATCGGCGTTTCCGCCAAGATTGATCGCGCACTGCTTGGCGAAGCCGTGGAAAACGCACGTAAAAGCGACCTGATCGTGGCCGTGGTGGGCGATGTGATCCAGGCCATTGGCGAAGGCTGCTCCACCGCCACGCTTGAACTGCTCGGCGGACAGAATGCACTGATCGATGCACTGTCGAACGTGGCTCGCGAAACCGGCAAGCCGTTCGTGGTGGTGCTCGTCAGCTCCAAGCCGCAAGTGCTGCCGGCATCCGTGATCGGTACCAATGGCGTGATTGTTGACGAAACTCCAGCCGAAGGCACTTCGGCTCTGCTGTGGGCTCCAAGCCCGGGCATGAAGGGCGGCCAGGCCATCGCCGAAATCATTCTCGGCGAAACCGAACCGAGCGGACGCCTGCCGATCACCTTCCCGCGTCACGCAGGACAGCTGCCGGTCTACTACAACCAGATTCGAGGCCAGCACGGCAACCGTTACGCCGACCTCACGCAGAATCCGGCATTCGCATTCGGCGAGGGTCTGAGCTACACCACGTTCGAATACGGAGATCCGACCATCACCAACGTTCCGGAATCCGGCATATTCACCGAAACCGACACCGTGCATGCCGAAATCACCCTCACCAATACGGGCGATCGCAAGGGCACGGAAGTAGTGCAGCTCTACATCGGCGACATCGTGACCTCCTACAGCTGGACTGATCGTGAACTCAAAGCATTCCAGCGCGTGGAACTCGAACCAGGCAAAAGTAAGACCGTTGCCTTCGACATTCCGGTTTCCGATTGCACCATCGTCGATTCGGAAGCCAACCGAATCGTCGAACCGGGCGAATTCGAAGTGCTTATCGGCCATTCCAGCCGTCGCGAACACTTGAAGCGCACCACCTTCACCGTCGCGTAAAAGCGAAACGAAATAAGCCGTGTCGCAGAACCCAATAATCGACACGCTAGTCTGATATGAGCCGCCTACGAAATGCCGATCGTGGGCGGCTCGCATGAATGGACCATTGCCGTGGCATACGCGTTGTTTATGGCTGCTTCCGGATTCGTACTGGTGCCTGATCAGACGCATGCGTTGAACCAGTTGCCATCGTCAATGAACGCCGACTGTTCCGCGGTGATGAACGCCATACAGCAGCTTGCCGGCGCGATTGTGCTTGCCACTGGCGGTTTACGGCTTTGTTCCCGATCGCTGTGGTTACGGTGCTACTGGGCACGGTGTTCATCATGCTGATTCGCAAGGTGAAGTAGCTGCAGTTACTGCAGTAGCCGAAGCAACGCGCAGTGTGCCGGCGATTGCGGCACACGTGATCTCGACATTGCGTTCCGTGTTGGCGATCAGAGTCGCAAGATCCGCCGGCCCGGGCGCAATGCCGAACGTTGCGACGATGCCGGTCTCGTTCAACGCTTCGATGGTGTGTGGATCGCGGGTTACCGTTCCACCGATGGCAATAGTTGGTTTTCCTTGCGATTGCGCCAGTTTCGCAATGCCACTCGGCACTTTGCCGTACGGTGTCTGACTGTCGATGGAACCTTCGCCGGTGATGATGACGTCGGCCCATGCGCATGCTTCGCGACCATGCGTAAGATCGAGCACAAGTTCGATTCCCGGCCGTACTGTTGTATTGAACAGGCCGAGCATCCCGCCGCCGGTACCGCCTGCGGCGCCTGTACCGGGAATGCGCTCAATATCGCGGCCATTGTATTGCATGATCGCGTGTGCGAGATTCGCAAGTCCCTGATCGAGGAGTTCGACCTGCGCTGTGTTCGCGCCTTTTTGCGGAGCGAACACATGCGCAGCACCTTCTGGTCCGGTCAAAGGATTGGTGACATCGCAGGCGAGAACAATCGGAACATTTTTTACAAAATCGGGAACTTCCGAATCGTCAATCCTCTCCAAATCAACAAGAGAACCGCCACCAAGCGGAATATCATGACCTGCCGTATCAAGAAAACGAAATCCAAGCGCGCGAGCCAACCCCGTGCCACCATCCGTAGTGGCACTACCGCCCAAACCAAGCACAATACGATCCGCGCCAGCGTCAATTGCAGCACGAATCAGCAATCCGGTGCCGAACGTGGAAGCAGACAACGCATTGCGGTCGGCGGGGGAGACCCGTTCAAGTCCGCTTGCCGAAGCCAACTCGACCACGGCGGTGTGAAGAATACAAGAAGCACGATTATTGCCAAGAAAGCCAAACTGAGCGGTAATCGGGCGGCCGATCGCATCAACTGTCTCAACATTGTGCAACGTGCCGGCGGTGGCATGAACCAAGGCTTGCGTCAATCCTTCGCCGCCATCGGAAAGAGGCATGAGCCGGCATTCCGCCTGCGGATTGCCACGCTTAATGCCGCGAGCCATCGCCTGTGCGATTGCTTCAGCCGAAGCGGCTTCCTTGAACGAGTCCGGTGCCAGCAGAATCCGCATACATGCCTCCTTTTACGTCTGCATCCATACATTAATGCAGTGCCGGGGCAGAGGCTTATCGGTAGCCCTCCCACATGGGCAGGGGGAACAGGGCGTCTTCGCATTCCGCCCACATGGCGTTCAGGTCCTGGCCGGGCGTGCGCAGCCAACGCAGCTGCACGCCGTCCATCATGGCGAATCCCGCATTAAGCAGCCGACGCGTATCAACACCTTCGGGCACGCGCCAACGGATGTTGAGTGCGGTGTCGGCATTATGCAGCTCACGGTTGGCGAAATACTCGTGTGCGGGGTGGTTCGGGTCGATCGCTTCGGCGCTCAACGTGGAAAACATGTGCACCTGAATCGGTCTGCGTGCGTTCACCGCCACGATTCTGCGCCACATGTCGGCAATCAACGGGCGTGGCTCACGTACTATGTCGGTAAGAATGTCTTCCGTCTCGGAATCGTAGACTTCGTCCAGCGCGGCTGTGAGCAGTCCTTCCTTACTGCCGACATAATGCAGCACGCCAGCCTTGGTGAGTCCTACGCGATCGGCGATTTTCTGCAGGGAAGTGCCGTAATAGCCGAGCGTTCCAAACAGTTCGACGGCCGCATTGAGAATCTCCGCTCTTCGGTCGACTTCTTCGTTGGCCATGATGATTCCCTTTCTTGCACTCATAGTGGCGGTTCATGTGCGCTGCAATGCTTATGAATCGCCATTTCTCTCAAGTTGTAAATACTGCAGTTACTTTACGGTCGGTTAACTGATTTTTCAAAGAAGATTGGCGTGTTGTGATGTTGATTTTGATAAAGTACCTACCGACCGGTTAGTAAAGATTTCGGGGTTGAGATTCCACAGGCCGGTTAACCGATACGAACTCAAGAAAACGATGCGAAAGAGGAACGTATGAGCGAAAACACCTATCCTTCCGTCAATGACCTGACGCTTGAAGAAAAGGCATCCCTAACTTCCGGCGGCGACGCTTGGCATCTGCAAGGCGTTGAAGCCAAGGGCATTCCCGGCTATATGATCACCGACGGCCCCCACGGCCTGCGCAAGTCCAACTCGGCCACCACCGGCGAAGTCGATCTGAACAACTCCGTGCCCGCCACCTGCTTCCCGCCGGCCGCGGGCCTGTCCAGCTCGTGGAATCCGGAACTCATCCACCAGGTCGGCGAAGCCATGGCCGAAGAATGCATTCAGGAGAAGGTTGCCGTAATTCTCGGTCCCGGCGTGAACATCAAGCGCAACCCGCTTGGCGGCCGCTGCTTCGAATACTGGTCCGAAGACCCGTATCTGGCGGGTCATGAGGCGGTCGGCATCGTCGCAGGCGTGCAGTCCAAGGGCGTGGGCACTTCGCTCAAGCATTTCGCCGCCAACAGCCAGGAGACCGACCGGCTGCGCATCAGCGCCAACATCTCCCAGCGTGCGCTGCGCGAAATCTACTTCCCGGCATTCGAACACATCGTCAAGGAAGCCCAGCCGTGGACCATCATGTGCGCATACAACTGCATCAACGGCGTGCATGCCGCCCAGGATCGCTGGCTACTCACCGACGTGCTGCGCGACGAATGGGGCTTCCAAGGTATCGTCATGAGCGACTGGGGCGCCGACCACGACCGCGTGGCCTCCCTCAATGCGGGCCTCAACCTCGAAATGCCGCCAAGCTACACCGACGACCAAATCGTCTACGCCGCACGCGACGGCCGCATCCAGCCGGCACAGCTCGACCGCATGGCACAAGGCATGATCGACTTGGTCAGCAAGACCCGCGCAGCCATGAGCGTCGAAAACTATCGTTTCGACATCGAAGCCCACGATGAGGTCGCACATCAGGCCGCCGTCGAATCCATGGTGCTCCTCAAGAACGATGACGCCATTCTGCCAGTCGCTGGCGATGCCAAGGTCGCCGTCATCGGCGAATTCGCACGTACCCCGCGCTACCAGGGCGGTGGTTCCTCGCACATCACCCCAACCAAGATGACCAGCTTCCTGGACGCCCTCGCCGAACGCGGAGCGGACGTCGCGTTCGCACCGGGCTTCACCCTCGACCTCGAACCGGCCGACGCCAAGCTCGAAGCCGAAGCCGTCGAAACCGCCAAAAACGCCGACGTCGTCCTCATGTTCCTCGGCCTTCCGGAAGCCGCCGAATCCGAAGGCTTCGACCGTGAAACCCTCGACATTCCAGCCAAGCAGGTCGAACTGCTCAAAGCCGTCGCCGCCGAAAACAAGAACATCGTCGTGGTGCTGTCCAACGGATCCGTCGTCTCCGTGGCACCATGGGCGGGCAACGCCAAGGGCATCCTCGAATCCTGGCTGCTTGGCCAGGCGGGCGGTCCGGCGCTCGCCGACGTGATCTTCGGCAAGGTCAGCCCGTCCGGCAAGCTGGCACAGACCATTCCGATGGACATCAACGACGATCCGAGCATGATCAACTGGCCGGGTGAGGAGGGGCACGTCGACTATGGTGAGGGCGTGTTCGTCGGCTACCGCTACTACGACACGTACGACAAGGCCGTCGACTACCCGTTCGGCTTCGGCCTGAGCTACGCGACCTTTGCGATCGACGGCGTGAACGTCGCCAAGACCGGCGCCAACACCGCACACGTCACCGCGACCGTCACCAACACGTCCGACGTGGACGCCGCCGAAACCGTGCAGGTCTACGTGGCTCCAGGCAAGGCCGCCGTAGCCCGCCCGAAGCATGAGCTCAAGGGTTTCCGAAAGGTGTTCCTCAAGGCCGGCGAATCGGCTGAGATCACCTTCGATCTGGACGAGCGCGCCTTCGCCTACTGGTCCGAGAAGTTCAACGACTGGCATGTCGAAGCCGGCGAATACACCGTCGAAGTCGGCACGTCCAGCCGCGACATCGCCGCCGTGGCCGTCGTCACGCTCGACGGCGACGGCAAGGCCCTGCCGCTCGACGAATGGTCCACGTTCGGCGAATGGGCCGACGATCCGGTCGGCTCCAAAATCGTCGCATCCGTGTATGCGGAAGGCGAGGCCGGCAATCTGCCGCAGCTGCCCGACAACGACATGATGCGCATGTTCCTCAAGTCCATGCCGATCAACTCCATGCCGATGCTGATGAGCGACGGCGGCAAGGCCATCACCGCCTTCATGCTCGATGAATACGCCAAAATCGCCGAAACCGCCGAATAAGACGGATTGACGTAAACAAGACGTAAGCAAAAGGAGTTTCAAGGATTTAGACCGAGGATGTGGCCCGCGAATGAACCGGTGCGGACCACATCCTCGGCTTTTTCATACTTGGTTTCGGCTTGTTCCGGGCTTATTTTTGGCTATTTTTAAGCGATTTTGCGATTACAATATTGCGTTCGGTGTGCTGCGATCCGGTTCCGTCACACACGACACGCTGAATGTTGCATATGCAACTGTTGTATGTACAACGTGTTATCGTATGTTCCGTGAACGATATACAGAACGATGGAACGGCTTCGGTGAACCCCGCGTTCACCGAAGCGTGGGACCGAGGCGCATGCAAGCCGCCGAGCGTCGCCATCCGATCGCTGCACAACGTCATCAACCGGTATCTTGCGGTGACGCGCCCCATGGAAGTGGAGAGTCTGAGCGGTGGCAACATCGACATCATCACCTTCCTCGCACGCCATTCGGAACGGGAGATCTTCCCGCAGGATGTGGAACGCCGCTTCGGCATCACCCGGTCGACGTCGAGCAGAGTGCTCGCATTGATGGAACGCAAAGGGCTTATCGTGCGCGAATCCGTGCCGAGGGACGCGCGGTTGAAGAAAATCGTGCTTACCGACAAATCGCGCGACATCGCCGAAGCGCTGCGCACCAGCGCAATCGCCATGGAAGGCATTCTGCTGCAGGGCCTGAGCGACGACGAGATCCGCGAATTCATGCACGTGCTCGACGTGATGCAAACCAATCTGGTCTCCACCGGGCTGATCGGCGACGAAAGTCGCTACTCCAGCCTGGCATTGTGCGAGGCGGAATCGCGGGAACGGCAATCGCGGGAATGCGAATCGCAACCAACTGTACGGAAAACATCACAGGAAGACGAAACAGGAAAGGAAGAGTAAGTGAGCGGAACAAACGTGACAACGGCTGCGGTGCAATCGCAGCCAAAACAAAAGCGGCATCTCGTACGCACGCTTGGCAAATCGCTGCGTGAATATAGGAAGCCCAGCATTCTCACCCCGATATTTGTGGTGGTCGAAGGTGTTCTGGAAATCCTCATCCCCACGGTGATGGCGTCGTTGATTGATGAAGGCATCACCGGCAAAAGCATGCCCGCCATCGTCAAATTCGGTCTGATTCTTCTGGCGTGCTCGCTATGTTCGCTCGCGGCTGGCTTCCTTGCCGGTAAGTTCGCCGCGATCGCCGGCGCTGGATTCGCCAAGAACCTGCGTCATGACGAATTCGAGAAGGTGCAGGGCTTCAGCTTCACCAATATTGACAAGTTCTCCACCGGCTCGATCATCACCAGGCTCACCACCGATGTGACCAACCTGCAGAACGCCTATTCCATGATCATTCGTCTGGGTGTGCGAGCCCCGATCATGATGATCGTGGCGTGGATCTTCTCGTTCCGCATCAGCCCGTCCATTTCCTTGGTGTTCCTGGCGTGCATCCCTGTTCTCGCCTTCGGTCTGTGCGGCCTGGCGGTGTACGTGCACCCGGTGTTCGAGCGCGTGTTCCACACCTACGACAAGCTCAACAACGTGGTCGACGAGAACCTTCAAGGCATCCGCGTGGTCAAGTCCTACACCCGCGAATCGCATGAAATCGCCAAATTCGGCCGCATCTCCCAGCGCATCTACAAGGACTTCAGCAAGGCCGACCGTGTGATGAGCTTCAACAACCCGCTCATGATGGTCTGCGTATACGTCTCGATGATCCTCATCGCATGGATGGGCTCCAAGCAGATCGTGGCCTCGGGCAATAATGCCGCGCTGGGGCTCACCACCGGCGACCTGACCGCACTGGTCACCTACGCCATGCAGATCCTCATGGCCATGATGATGCTGTCCATGGTCTTCGTCATGTGCATCATTTCCCAGGCGTCCGCGGAACGTATCTGCCAGGTGCTCAACGAGGAAAGCACGGTGACCAACCCGGCCAACCCCATCAAGGAAGTGGCCGACGGGTCCATCGAATTCGACAACGTCGACTTCCGCTACTCTGATAACTCCGAAAAGCCGGTGCTCGACAATATCAACCTGAAGATCCGTTCCGGCATGACCGTCGGCATCGTCGGCGGCACCGGTTCGGCGAAGTCCAGCCTGGTGCAGCTCGTGCCGCGACTGTACGATGTGACCGACGGTTCGCTCAAGGTCGGCGGCGTCGACGTGCGCGACTACGACATGGAGGTCCTGCGCGACCAAGTCGCCATGGTGCTGCAGAAGAACGTGCTGTTCTCCGGAACCATCGCCGAGAACCTGCGCTGGGGCAACCCGAACGCCACCGACGAGGAGATCCGCCACGCCTGCCAGCTCGCGCAGGCCGACGGCTTCATCCAGGAGTTCCCGGACAAGTACGACACGTACATCGAACAGGGCGGCACCAACGTCTCCGGCGGCCAGCGCCAGCGCCTGTGCATCGCTCGCGCGCTCCTGAAGAAGCCGAAGATCCTGATTCTCGACGACTCCACCTCCGCGGTCGACACCAAGACGGACAAGCTGATCCGTGAGGCGTTCCACAACGAGATCCCCGACACCACCAAGATCATCATCGCCCAGCGCATCGCATCCGTGCAGGAATCCGACATGATTCTCGTCATGGAGGAAGGCCGCATCACCGCATCCGGCACCCATGAGGAACTGCTGCGGACCTGCGACGAATACCGTTCCATCTACGAATCGCAGACCAAGAACCAGGCCCAGCCTGAGGAACTGCAGTGAAAGGAGGTACAGACATGAGTGCAACAACCAATAAGAAAACCGCGCAGGGCATGCACCCGCAGGAGGGAAACAAAGCCAAGCGCCCCGATGCCGTGCCGCACGGTGGACCGAAGGTACCGCAGAAAGCCGCGCCGGGAACCACTAAGCGCATCTTCGGCTACATTTTCCAATACAAATGGCATGTCGTGGCAATCGTGCTGTGCATCCTGATCGGTGCGGCCGCACAAGCCGGTTCCGCGCTGTTCCTGCAATCCCTGATTGACAGCTACATCCTGCCGCTGGTCGGTGTGAAGAACCCCGACTGGAACCCGCTGCTGCGCGCCCTGACGCTGATGGCCTGCCTCTACGCGGCCGGCACTTTCTGCAGCTGGCTGTGGCAGTGGCTCATCGTCACCGTCGAACAAGGCACCCTGAAGAAGATCCGCGACGACATGTTCGCACACCAGCAGACGCTGCCGATCCGCTACTTCGACACCAACGAGCACGGCGACATCATGAGCCGCTACACCAACGACACCGACACCCTGCGCCAGGCCATCAGCCAGTCCTTCCCGCAGATGTTCTCGTCCGCGATCTCCGCACTGGCCGCACTGGTCTCCATGCTGTGGCTGTCGGTGCCGGTCACGATCTTCGTGCTCGTGTTCGCCGCGATCCTGTTCGTAGTCGTGCGCGCCATCGTCTCCCGCTCCGGCCGCTACTTCGTCAAGCAGCAGATGTGGATCGGCGATGTGAACGCCTTCGTCGAGGAATCCGTCAACGGTCAGAAGGTCATCAAGGTCTTCAACCATGAGGACGCCACCCAGAAGACCTTCGACGAGAAGAACGAGGAACTGTTCCACGCTTCCGCCGAAGCGAACACCTGGGGCAACGTGACCATGCCAGTCGTGGGCAACATGGGCTACATCCTCTACATTCTGCTTGCCATCGTCGGTGGATTCATGGCGCTCTCCGGCATGGGCAACTTCGGTCTCGCCGGCGCAGGCAAGCTTACCCTCGGCGCCCTCATCTCCCTGCTCACCCTGTCGCGCTCCTTCGTCAACCCGCTCGGCCAGGTCTCCATGCAGTTCAACATGGTGATGATGGCGCTCGCCGGCGCGTCCCGCATCTTCCAGCTGATGGATGAGAAGCCCGAGGACGACGGCGGCTCCGTCACACTCGTCAACGTCGAGCTCGGCGAAGACGGCCGCACCATGACCGAAGTGGACCACGAAACCGGCCATTGGGCCTGGAAGCGTGAGGAAGGCGACGACGGCACCCGTTCCCTGAAGGCCGCGCAGTCGCTGAGCCCGAAGGCCGCGGAAGTGGCGAGGAAGGCGCGCGAGA
>ENA-ORUQ01001489-ORUQ01001489.1-human-gut-metagenome-genome-assembly--contig:-NODE-1489-length-22197-cov-16.421461_pt1 | contig 22197 bp, 21 predicted proteins | sample MGYA00242081_ERZ509211 | MGnify/ENA primary metagenome ERZ509211 (study PRJEB26280, sample SAMEA2338785) | human gut metagenome | biome: human gut; feature: human-associated habitat; material: faeces...
AGGACGAGATAGTCCTTCCTCTTGTTGCGGTTTCGGACGAAGACCAGCCGCACAGGCACAAGGGATTCTCCCTGTTTCATTGCGACAGCATCGACGGACAGAAGGTAGCGCGAACGCCCGCGACGCTTCTTGTGTTCCTTGTAGATGGCCTTGACGTTCGAGATCTTCCCTTCGCAGAGATAGCGCACCTTCTTGCTCTTCTTTGCCATAGCGGTGACGTCATAGCCGAGGTCATGGATGGCTTTCAGCGACGACGGCGAGCAGAACCATGTGTCGAAGAGGACGTACTGCGCGGGGATTCCTGTCGCCTTGACCTCCTGCAACAAATTGAGGACGACGGCTGGCGCTTCCATCTGCGCGAGCTTGCGCTGCTTTCCGCCGTTGCTTCTTGCATCGACGGATGCGCTGGCCTCATTGAGCCGGTTCTTTTCCTTCGAGGTTGAAAGAAGGCAGAACGTGAGTGGCAGGAACGTGTTCCCGTCCGTCCAGCCGAGGACGAGCAAGCGGAAGCCCTTCGTATAGCGGCGGCTCACATGGTCGTAGACGTTCGCCAAGAGTTCCACGCGCTTGGAACGCGAGCGGCTGAAGAGCGAATCGTCGACGACGATGGCACAACGCCGGCCGGCATCCGTCAGCGGCTTGATGGTTTCGTTGATGATCCGCGCCGCAAGAAGCAGCGTGAACTTGCGCCAGTTCGTGTGACAGGAGTTCAAGAAGCGGTAGGCCGTGTCCTTGCCAAACGGCAGGGATTCCTCGTGAAGCCGGCGTTGCATGTAAAGCGAGCGGTTCTCGAAGATGATGCTGACGAGCACAAGGAACACCAGAATAGCGGAAAAGCCCTTGAGTTTGCATGCGTTGGCAGACCGCAAAATCTGGCCGATGCGATATTGGTGGAAGAACAGCGAAGTTTTCTTCGAAATGGATTCCATCTGATGGGTGGTTTGTGGTATAATTTGCATAGCATGAACCTCCGCTTTAGTATGTTTTGTTTCACACCTTAATTATACTAAATTGGTGCAGTTCATGCTATTTATTTTGCTACAAACATAGATTTCACAAGGCTTTACGGGTGCTCAGCACCTGCGAAGTTTGAGTAATTAACGATGTGATTAAACAGGATACAGAGTCCGGGCAGTTTGACAAGTGGGTGGATGAATACAGCAGGATTGCCATTGAAAAGGCAGGAAAATAAGAATTCAAAAAACAGCAGACTCATGGTCTGCTGTTTTTTTATGCATATTATTAAATGCCTTATTTTCCAATGAGGAAGCAGGAAATATATAGTAACTGTCGAGTATATTACGACTACAGGACATTTCGGAATAAGATTAAAAAGAAAATCCTCAAAAAGTTTATGAATAATTATTGACATTAACGCATAAATATGCTAAACTCTATGCAAGTTAAGAAAAGAACTCCATTCTTAAAGACGAAAGGGTGTATGAACATGATGAATAAGAAAAATTTACTGAAAATGATGGCATTAGGTATGGCAGCAGCTGCTGTATTCGGACTGGCAGGCTGCGGCGGTGGTTCCGGCGCGAGTCAGAGCGCTTCTTCCCAGACCCAGAAAGAAAGTCCCCTCATGCAGAAAATTAAATCCAGCGGTAAGCTGGTCGTAGGCACTGCATCGGGCTATCCTCCCTATGAATTCGTAGATACATCTGCCGGTGAAAAGAAAGTCATCGGCATCGATATGGAACTGGCCCAGAAGGTGGCTGATAAGCTGGGTGTGAAGCTGGAAGTACAGGATATGAACTTTCAGGCCCTCCTTTCTTCATTGACCGGCGGCAAGGTGGATGTGGCCATTGCAGGAATCAACCCCACAGATGAAAGAAAGAAATCCATGGATTTCTCCGCTGATTACCTGCCTACGGAACAGAAGGTGATTATCCGTAAAGCGGATGCTGATAAGTATAAGACCGTAGAAGATCTCTACGGAAAAACTATCGGCGTACAGAAGTCCACCACCCAGGAAGCCCTGGCCAAGGAAAAGATTAAAGATGCAAAAATCGTAGGTCTGGCTCATGTGCCGGAGGTGGTACTGGAACTGAAGCAGGGTAAGGTAGACGGCCTGGTGGTAGAAGGCATTGTAGGTGAGCAGTACGTTATCTTCAATGATGATCTCATGTTCTCAGATATTAAGTTCCCGGGAGCTGTCAAGAACTCTGCTGCTGCCGTACAGAAAGGAAATGAAGATGTGCTGGCTGTGATTAATGAAGTGATTAAAGAAAACACAGATAATGGCAACTTCAAGAAATGGACAGAAGAATACAGCAAGAAAGCTGTATCCAATGCAGATAATAAATAAGTGAGAAATAAGTGAAAGAGCCCTGCAGTGTCATTGAGACACGGCAGGGTTTTGATTTAGAAATACAGACTTCTCCTGCCGATGACTGCTTGATACCTATGAGTGACTCCGGTCTTACTACTGGAAATTCTGAATAGAGGTTCTAATTAACTTTTAAAGAAAGATATGAATATAGATATGGTCAAGAATATGAGTGTATGTTATAATTAGCTAACTTCAGATGATTTTACCTGATAAGGGAGCGCCGACACTTCACAGAGTCGGATTCTATCAGTGCTTCCATAAAGAAAGAGGGGCTTATATCCATGAATAAAAAAACTATTCCGTTTTCCGATGAATTAATCCGTGATATAGCAGCCAAGTATGGCACACCTTTTCATATTTATGATGAAAAGGGGATTCTTGATAATGTAAAGAGGCTGCAGAAAGCTTTTTCCTGGAACCCCAACTTCCATGAATACTTTGCAGTGAAAGCCACACCGAATCCCTGGATTATGAAAAGCCTTAAAACTTTAAACGTAGGCTCTGACTGCAGCTCCATGGCAGAGCTGGTACTTTCTGAAACCGTGGGCATCAGAGGAGAAGAAATCGTATTTTCTTCCAATGATACGCCTGATGAAGAATTTATCAAAGCCAATGAACTGGGAGCCATTATCAACCTGGATGATGTATCCAATCTGGATGACCTGGATAGGCTTCATATTGTTCCTGAAAAAATCTGCTTCCGTTATAACCCAGGCCCTGAACTGGCAAGGGGCAATGCTATCATCGGCAAGCCGGAAGAAGCAAAGTACGGCATGACTAAAGAACAGCTCATGACCTGCGTGGACTGGGCTAAGAAAAAGGGCATTTCCTACATTGGCATCCATACCATGGTGATTTCCGCAGAACTGGAACTGCCGGGGCTTCTTGGCACCATTGCCATGATGTTTGATCTGGCTAATGAAATCAGAAATGAAAAGGGCGTGACTGTCAGCTTCATCGATTTCGGCGGCGGCATCGGCATTCCTTATCGCCCGGAACAGAATCCCGTGGACATTGAAGGCCTTGGAGAGGGCGCCAAAAAGCTCTTTGAAGAAAAGATGAAAGGCTTTGACCATACTCGTATCTGCTTCGAATGCGGCCGCGCCATTACCGGTCCCTATGGATTCCTGGTGACCAAAGCTATCCATTATAAACATATTTATCGCGATTACATCGGCGTGGATGCCTGCATGGCGGATCTCATGCGTCCAGGTATGTATGGTGCCTATCATCATGTGACCGTACTTGGTAAGGCTGATGCGCCTAAGGACCATGTGTATGATGTGGTAGGCTCTCTCTGCGAAAACTGTGATAAATTTGCTATTCAGCGGCCTCTTCCGGAAATTAAAACGGGAGACCTCATCGTCATTCATGACACCGGTGCTCATGGTCACAGCATGGGCTATAACTATAACGGCCGCCTTCGCCATCAGGAGATTCTGGTTCATGAAAACGGCAGCGTACAGCAGATCCGTCGTAATGAGACCCTCTTTGACCTGTTTGCTACCCTCGATTTCCCGAACCTGAAAGAAAATACGGCCAAGGTAACAAAGGAATAATAAGTCAGAAATAAGATATTATATGTATGAAACCGCAGGTATCTATCCTGCGGTTTTTTGATTTCCGGCGGCAAATCTATCTAATTATGTGTTCAGGTTATATGGATTGAGAAAAATCTAAAAATATCATAGCGCCAGAAAACGGGTTATTGTATAATATCAATATAGAAGTATCGAAATGCATTTAATATTTTAGGAGGCATTCATATGTATACTTTATCTACTGTAGAATTTAATGGAAAAATTCCGCAGATTGATCCTAATGCTTTTGTAGCTCCCCACACATTCCTCTCCGGCGATATCAGAGTCGGTAAGTATGCCAGCATCTGGCCAGGTGTGGTAGCCAGAGGTGATGTGAACTATATTTCCGTAGGAGAATGCTCCAACGTACAGGATCTCTGCTGCCTTCATGTAGCCGATGATCATCCCTGTATTATCGGCGACTATGTAACCATTGGACACAGCGCAGTGGTTCATGCCTGCACCATAGAAGATCATGTGCTCATCGGTATGCATGCTACTATACTCGATGGCGCTGTGATTGGAAGAGGATCTATTGTAGCAGCCGGAGCTGTCGTACTGGGAGGAACTGTCATTCCACCAAACTCTCTGGTAGCCGGTGTTCCTGCTAAAGTGATTCGCACCATTGACCGTGTAAAGAATATCCATGCCCAGGCCATCAAGTATAAATGCGAATGGGCTATCGGCTATGGCGCTAAACCGGATATTGACGGTGAACTTTATCACGGCGAAAAGATTGTGTAATGAATTGAATCATGATATAAAAATCATCCCGGGAATTTTTCCCGGGGTGATTTTTTATGGAATGAGAAATGGTCAGTCAGGGGTCATCATATAACAAGGTGCCACATGAGAAAACAGGAGCACCTCCGGTGCTGTTAGAATTGAGGCTGAAATCAGGACTTCCATGGTAATACACCATCCCGTCCTTTGGTGGGAAAGAGAGTCATGCAGCAGCGAAAAGGAGTGAGCAGATTTAAAATCCTGTATGCCGGCGGCACCATAGGATGCAGTATGAAAGCGGCCGCCTCTGACGCCTCTTGCGTCTCCAGGAGGGGCTGAATCCATTGCATGCTTACCGGTATCACGGTCACATTTGACTATTTCCCACTATGAGCTATATAATAAGTATCAACTATATAAAAAATGATGATGTATCATTGTTTTTGTGGAAGGTGAAATTATGCGTGAAAAGTATGTTCCTCAGCAGATTGAGAAAAAATGGCAGAAAATCTGGGAGGATACAAAGGCATTCGAGACTCACTCGGATCCTTCTAAAAAGAAATACTATGTTCTGGAGATGTTTCCTTATCCCTCCGGTAACCTTCATATGGGCCATGTAAGAAACTATTCCATCGGTGATGTGGTGGCCCGCTTCAAGAAAATGCAGGGCTTTAACGTTATCCATCCCATGGGATTTGATGCCTTCGGCATGCCTGCAGAAAATGCAGCGATTAAGCATGGCACTCCGCCGGCAGAATGGACTTATTCCAACATTGACAATATGACTCGTCAGCAGAAGGAACTGGGACTGTCCTACGATTGGGACAGGAAGGTTCTTACCTGCCGGGAAGATTATTACAAGCACACCCAGAAGCTCTTTGAAATTTTCTACAAGAGAGGTCTGGCATATAAGAAAGAAGCCAAGGTAAACTGGTGTAACACCTGCCATACCGTGCTGGCTAATGAACAGGTAGAAGAAGGCCGGTGCTGGAGATGCAAGAATCCGGTAGTAAAGAAGGACCTGTCCCAATGGTTCCTGAAAATCACCGACTATGCTGACCGTCTCCTGGCCGATCTGGACCATATGCCGGGCTGGCCGGAAAGAGTTAAGACCATGCAGAGAAACTGGATTGGCCGCTCCACCGGTACCCAGTTCTCCTTCAAAGTGGAAGGTATGGATGATTCCATTCCTGTATATACCACCCGTGTAGATACTGTTTACGGTGTGACCTACATGGTGCTGGCTCCGGAACATCCGCTGGTGGAAAAGCTGATTGCCGGCAACCCTGAAAAGGATAAACTGGAAGCTTTCATTACAGAAATGAGAAACCAGAACGACATTGTCCGTACGGCAGAAGATGCACCGAAGCTGGGTATGTTTACCGGAAGCTATGCCATCCATCCCCTGACCGGCGAAAGAGTGCCTATCTGGATTGCCAACTATGTTCTCTATGAATATGGTACCGGTGCTGTCATGGCTGTTCCGACCCATGATCAGCGCGACTTTGAATTTGCAAAGAAATACAATCTTCCCATGAAGCTGGTGGTACAGAACAAAGCTCATGACCTGAAGCTGGAAGATATGGATAAAGCCTATGATGCCGATGGATACCTGGTTAACTCCGGTGAATTCGATGGCCTGACTTCTGCAGAAGGCAGGGAAGCCATTACAAAGAAATTTGAGGATATGGGTATCGGCAAGGGTAAGGTCAACTACCGTCTCCGTGACTGGCTGATTTCCCGTCAGCGTTACTGGGGCTGCCCCATTCCGATTATCCACTGCCCTCACTGCGGCAATGTACTGGTACCGGAAAAAGATCTGCCTGTCAAACTTCCTACGGATGTAAATTTTGTGGCCGGTGCTACCTCTCCTCTGGAAACAAGCAAAACCTTCCTCCATGTGAAGTGCCCGCAGTGTGGTGCTGATGCTACCCGCGAAACGGATACCATGGATACATTTATTGATTCTTCCTGGTACTTCCTCCGCTACTGTGATCCCCACAATGAAAAAGAGCCTTTTGATAAGAAAAAGGCAAATTACTGGATGCCGGTGGACCAGTATATCGGCGGTATTGAACATGCCATTCTCCACCTGCTGTACTCCCGTTTCTTTATGAAAGTACTTCAGGACGAAGGCATGGTAGATTATCCGGAACCTTTCACCAACCTGCTCTGCCAGGGTATGGTGCTGAAAGATGGCGGCAAGATGAGTAAGTCCGTAGGAAACGTAGTTTCCCCGGAAGAAATTGTAGGGAAATACGGCGCTGACACTGCCCGTCTCTTCATCCTCTTTGCTGCTCCTCCGGAGAAGGATCTGGAATGGTCTGACCAGGGCGTGGAAGGCTCCTACCGCTTCCTGAAGAGAGTATGGGCTATTACCGGTAAATACCAGGATTTCAAAAAGGAAAACAAGGGCAGGCTGTCGGAAGATGAATTTGCACTCCGCAGGAGACTGCACCAGACTATTTCCAAAGTGACCGAAGACCTGGATGGAAAATTTGCTTTTAACACAGCGATTTCCTCCATTATGGAACTGGTGAATGAAATGTACCGCTTTGTAGAAAGCCATGATGCCATTGAAGATAGTCTGGCTCATGAACTGCTGCGGAATCTTCTTATCCTTTTGGCTCCCTTCGTTCCCCACATTACTGAAGAACTGTGGCAGGGACTGGGCGAAAAGGAAAAGAGTGTTCACGAAGCTTCCTGGCCTTCCTGCGATGCATCGGCCCTGGTGGTAGATGAAGTGGAACTGGGCGTACAGGTAAATGGCAAAGTCCGTGCTGCCATCACTGTTCCTGTAGCTATGAGCCGTGAAGAAATCGGAGAAAAAGCAAAGGAACTGCCGGAAGTGAAAAAATTCACCGACGGAAAGAAGATTGTGAAAATTATCGTAGTTCCCAAGCGCATTGTGAACATCGTAGTCAAATAATCCAAATGAAAAAGAGTCCTCACGGGGACTCTTTTTTTATGGCTGTGTTAAAATAAAAAAGAGTGTTATGGCTTTTGGTTGGCTTTAAAGGAGTGACTTCTATGCATATTATCTGTGAAGGAAGAAGCTTTGATTTTTTTGACGGCGCTTCGCCCCAGAACCTCTGGAACATTGTGAGGGGAGAGCGGGGAAGAAATGACGCAGTCCTTGCAGACTGCAACGGGGATATCCTCGATTTCCAGACACCTTTTTCAAAAGATTGTACTGTTCGATGGATTCCTCTGTCATCTAAACAGGCTTATCAGGCCTATCGCCGCACTGCCATAATGCTTCTGGTATGCGGCGTGAAGGAAATCTATGGGGAAAAAGCTGATGTGAAAGTGAAACACTCCCTTGGAAAATCCATTTACTGTGAATTCAAGGACGGTCATACGCCGCTGCAGAAAGAACTCTCCATCCTGGAGAATAAAATGAAGGAGATTGTATCAGAAAGAAGAAAAATTACAAAGCTGGTGGTAGGAAGAAACAGGGCCATTGCTTTCCTGCGTATGAAAGGAAGAAATGAAGATGCAGAGCTCTTGTCCCAGCTTGATTTTTCTGAACTGAATGTGGATCAGTGCGGTAGTCTGATTGATTACTATTTCGGCCCCATGCTGCCGGACATGGGATTTATTCATGCCTTTGCTCTTCATTCCTATGCGCCCGGTTTCCTCCTGCAGCTGCCGGGACCTGGAGAAACAGAGCTGACTCCCGGAAAAGACGATCCCCTCTATGCCCGGGTCTTTCTGGAGTCTCAGAACTGGAGTGAGCTCATAGGCTGTCATAATCTGGAAGAACTGAACCGGTCCATTGACACCGGACGGATTTACGACCTGGTGGCCACAGCGGAAGCGCTGCAGGAAAAGAAAATGGCTGAACTGGCAGATACCATCTGCCGCCAGAAACCATCTATCCGTCTCGTCTGTATGGCAGGCCCTTCTTCTTCCGGCAAAACGACTTTCATGAAAAGGCTTATCGTCCATCTCTGGGTCAACGGTGTGAAACCGGTGATGCTTTCTCTGGATGATTATTTCCGAAATCGCGATGAAATGGGAAATGAAAACTGGGAAAATCTGGAAGCGTTGGACTTAACCCTTTTTGAAGATACGGTCTCTGCTCTTCTGGAAGGAAGGGAAGTGCATCTGCCCCATTTCAATTTCATTACCGGCAAAAAAGAATGGGATAAAAAGGCTATCCGTTTGGGAAAAGGACAGCCTATTCTGGTTGAAGGTCTCCACGCCCTGAACCCCAGACTGACCTACTTCGTGCCAGGCTATCAGTGCATACGAGTCTATCTTTCCGCATTAACCCAGCTCACCATCAACGATCACAATCGCATCTCCACCTCCGACAGCCGCCTTCTTCGCCGCCTTGTCCGGGACTTCCAGTTCCGCGGCAACGGTCCGGAGCATACCCTTATGGTGTGGGACAATGTAAGACAGGGGGAAGAACGCAATATCTTTCAGTACCAGGACAGGGCCAATGTGGTATTCAATACGGCCCTCCTTTATGAAATCCCGGTACTCAAGAAACTGGCCCGGCCTCTTCTGGAAAGTATAGGAAGGGACAGTCCTGCCTATTCCGAAGCCAAAAGAATGCTCTCCTTCCTTATGCCCTTCAGAGAACTGGACAGCTCCATCGTGCCGGGAGAATCCCTCCTCCGTGAATTCGTGGGGTATAAAGGGCTGGGAAAATCCTTCCTGAATCGCTGACTGCTGATTCCCTGCGATTTTCAGTCATTCTCCATCAGTGGGACTGCAAAAGAAAAGACATCTCAATTTCTTGTTTTTCTTTGAGGCGGCAGAGGAACGGATTGCCCATCAGCAAAGTGGATTTGTAAGAAAATTAAGAATCCCGCGAGTCGGTCATAGTCATGCTGCAGGAAGATGTAAGGTGCGTATGCTCAATAGAATATGCAGGGCGGAAGCGGGAAAGGGTGTACGAGGCTGAAAGACGAAAGGATGCGCCTGTAAATGTGGCTGCTAAAAGGTCTTTTAAGAAAATTTCAAAATTTTTTCTTCAGAGGGGTCAAAAATTCGAGCCTTCTACGATATTAGTATCAGAGGAATGAAAAAGTACTCATGAGATGATGAATGCCATTTTCCCAATGCTTTTTCCACATCCGCGGTAGAGGAGAAGGCAGGGAGAAGGTAAACATCATGGAATTTCACTTTTCAACCTCCCTTCTTCTAAAACCGGCCGGCAATAGACAGAAGACAATGCAAAAAAATAGAAGACAGAAAAGCAATAAGGAAGAGCGCTCGTAGAACTTTCCTCTCTCTGACGACATGATCTGAGCAGCACCCATGAAAATGGGAGGGCCAAGGCGCAGACGCCTGATTCATTGGTTGAATTTATCTGGAGACTCCCCTGACAGGCTTTTCTGTCTTTTAGCGTGGCTTTGCACAAAGCAGACTGTCCTATTTGCATAAAGTCCCCGTTTCATATATAATAGGTTTAAGAACGATAAAATTCGATATAAGAGGAGGAAGAAATATGGATATGGTTGATGTACTGGTTATTGGTGCGGGCCCTGCGGGGCTGAATGCGGCCCTCTATGCGGCCCGGAAGGAGCTGACGGTCAAGGTGGTGACCACCGATATCGGAGGCCAGATGCTCTTAACAAATGAAATCGAAAATTATCTGGGATTCCCGTCTATTTCCGGCTTTGAACTGGCAGACAAAATGGAAGCCCATGTGAAGCAGTACCCTGTAGAATTCGTATATGCAGGGGTGAAGTCTCTGGTTAAAGAGGGGGACGGAACTTTTACGGCCCACCTGGATGACGGCGGGGAGCTGCGGGGAAAAGCCTGCATTGTGACTGCCGGAAAGCACAGCCGGACATTGGATATCCCGGGAGAAAAGGAATATACCGGTCGAGGCGTCAGCTACTGTGCTACCTGTGATGGGCCATTCTACCGCAAGAAAACAGTGGCTATTGTGGGCGGCGGAGACAGTGCGGTACAGGCTGCCATTGAGCTGGCAAAACTCTGCCCCACGGTATACCTTCTGGTGCGGAGCCGTATCCGGGCTCAGGAGATTCTGGTCAAACGCATGAAAGAGCTGGAGAATGTGAAGGTGTATATGGGATATACGCCGGAGGAAGTTAAAGGGGACAAGAAGGTACAGGGTCTTGTGATTAAAAATAAGGCTGATGGAAAGACGGAAGAACTTTCTGTGGATGGTGTTTTTGTAGAAGCTGGCGGCATTCCGAACAATTCCTATCTTCCTTCCGATGTCAAAGTCAATTCTCTGGGAGAAATCATGACTAATAAGGAAGGAGAAACCAATGTGGATGGCCTTTTTGCAGCGGGGGATGTGACTGACTGCAGAAATAAGCAGGTCATCATTGCAGCAGGAGAGGGGGCGGCAGCTGCCTTGGCAGCTCATGAATACCTGCTTCGCAGCGGATTATGAGAGTGACAAAGAAGGTTAAGGCTGAGCAGCTTCGCCGGCTTTCAGAGGTGTATAAAAATGATGGTACCATGCTTCATTTCACCAGTCCCTTTACCCTGCTGGTAGCGGTGATCCTTTCTGCCCAATGTACCGATAAAAGAGTCAATGTGATTACGAACCGTATTTTTCCAAGATTGGATACGCCGGCCAAAATGGTTTCTCTTACCCAGAGCCAGCTGGAAACGGAAATCCATGACTGCGGTTTGTACAAAGCTAAGGCGAAGAATCTACTGGGTATGTGCCGCATGCTCCTTTCTGACTACCACGGAGAAGTACCGGAAGATTTCGATGAACTGGTCAAGCTCCCCGGGGTGGGCCGGAAAACAGCCAATGTGGTGCGGAGTGTGGCTTTCGGTTATCCGGCTATTGCGGTGGATACCCATGTTTTCCGCGTTGCCAACCGCTTAAAGCTGGCAGCAGGGACTACGCCGCTGGAAGTGGAAAAAGGCCTCCAGAAGGCTATTCCGAAAGAAGACTGGTCTGCAGCCCATCACTGGCTTATCTGGCATGGAAGAAGAGTATGTCATGCCAGAAAACCGGATTGTGAAACCTGCTTTCTTCAGGATGTCTGTCCTTCCTGTACGGTGAAGGTAACCCCCTGGAAACCGGAGTGATAAGGCATGTGGACACGCCTTCGGCGTGAGGGTGCAAAGGGTGCAGAAGGTTCAAAGGGTTGTGGTGGGCGCCCTTCAGAAAAAAGGGGCGCCAGTATGAAAAAACTGTACAAACGCCCTGGCGGGCGCTGGAAAAGCGTTCCCCTTTTTGGTGGCGCAGCACCAAAAGGGGTGCATTTCCTCGAGCGAAGCGAGGTTGTTAGGTTTTCGCTGCCGCCAGGCAACATACATACTCATCGCCGCGAAGCGGCGATACCTTCCCCTCTGAACCCTATGAATCTTCTGAACCCTTTGAACTCTGCCACGCAGTGGCTCCATGGGCGATATCTTCCCCTCTGCACCTTTTGAACCTTCTGAACCCTCATGCCCTCCGGGCGTGTCCTTCGCCCCCTGAGCGCAGCGAATACAACCTTTGGCACCGAGGGCCGTCAGGCCCGATGGATGCCATACGCCCCTCTGCACTGTAGGCGCAGGCCCCTACGGAAATACAGTGAATACAGTCCAACACTGCTTTATAGCACCAAAAAAGCTCTCCATTCCGGAGAGCTTTTTGATTTCCTTTAAGAATCAGAACATATTAAGGATTCCTGTAAATCCATAGTGGTTAGAAGGAAGGAAAGCATCGACTGCTTTAGAAACACCGGTAGGTTCAGGCGCCGTAATGAGGAGCAGCAGGATAGCCAGTACGGTGAAACCCAGGGATACCAGGTTTGCCTTGCCTTTGCGAGACATCTCATAATAGCCGAAAAGGCGGAGGCCCAGAGCGCCGAAAAAGGTAATGACCAGTCCCGACAGGGAGAAAATGCCAAAGAGAATATTGGCCATCAGGAAGCCAATGAAGAATACGGGCAGGAAAATGAAGGGCAGATTATAGGCAATGAGGGTGGAGTTCACATGACGGCGCATATCATCCAGCCAGTCAGCCAGGTCGAAACCGAAGAGGCCCAGGGGAATGAAGGACAGGAGGACGATTTTGTCCCATATGCCGGAGAGCCGGTCTCTGTCCTGACCCAGCCAGTAGAAAAATACACAAATGAGGAAGCCTGCAATACCGCCGATGATGTAGTAGAAATCTTCAGGAATAAATTTTACGGCAATCATGGCAATGGTAGTAAGGATGGAGCCCGTGACTATCCAGCCGGTAATCTGACTCCGGGAGGCTCTTTTTTCTTCCGGCACATCAGCCCACATCTGTGCCAGAATTTCCGTCATGAAAAGAAGAAGGAAAATGGCCAGAGCGGCGAAAGGATAGACAAAAAGGGAAACAAGGATAAAGAAAACGGGAATAAAGACTTTATATCCCTTAAACACCTGCAGGTGCTTGAAATTTAATTTCTTCTTCTGTGTGTAAATGGTCAGTCTCATAAATACAAGGTAAGTCAGCATGATGCCCACGGTTTCTACCGGCTCACAGCCCAGATAAAGCAGGGAGCAGAAAACAAGTATGGCCGTATTAGCTCCTGTAAAACGGCTGACCAGGGAACTGAAGAGGCCAATATTCAGAAAGGCCACTATTGCGTCACCAAAATTCAAAACATCCATCTCCTTTATAAACAATTCCTTTCTAGTATACCTGTTATAAAGAAAGGACGCAATAGTTTGGGCCTGCTAAAATTACCTGTCAGTCATGGGGATACAATGGCCTTTTCCTGGCAGGCAGCTGTTTACAAAAAGTTCTCTATTCGGCACGGATCAGGTGGGACTGCCCCCTTTTCCTCATCCGATAAAGCTGATAAAATAGAGGGAAACAGGAATGGGAGGGGTTTATCATGGATGATCTTGTTATTGTGGACTGTCAGTATGATTTCATAGATGGTACGCTGGCCTGCGGGCACAGCCATGAGGCGGTGGCAGAACTGGTACGTTTTATAAACAGCCATCCTGTGCGCTGCCTTTATACATCGGACTGGCACAGCCCATCCAATGGTTCTTTCAAGGTGAATGGCGGCATCTGGCCTGTTCACTGTGTGGCCGGCACGAAAGGGGCAGAACTTGATCCTGCTTTTACAGAGCAGGTGAAGGAGAAAGAGAATCGTCCTTCTTCTGAAAATCGTTTCTTGAAGGGCCAGGATGATAAAGTAGAGGAGTACTCTGCTTTTAACGGAGTAAATCAAGAGGGAAAGCGGCTGGGAGACGAGACTTCTTCCCATGTGTATGTAGGTGGTATTGCGTCGGAGTACTGTGTGAAAGAAACGGTGCTTTCCCTCCTTGCTTCCGGCAGGAAGGTAACACTTCTGGTAAAAGGGCTGGGTTATGTGTCGGAAAAGGATCATGCAAAGACCTTGAAGGAATTGAAAGAAAAAGGTGTGACTCTGCTGGAGGAATAATGAAACAACTTTTGGTAGATGATGTGGGAGAGTTCGGCCTGATTCGCCGCATTATGCACGATTTTATCTTTCGTCCGGAGCTTTTGGTTGTAGGTCCCGGTGATGATGGTGCGGTGTATCGAACGCCTGGCGGATACGACCAGGTGATTTCCACAGATACCATGGTGGAAGGCATCCATTTTACCAGGAAGACTATGAGTCCCTTCGACGTGGGGTACCATCTGGCGGCTTCCAATTTCAGCGATATGGCCGCCATGGGGGCCGAGGCCGTGGGATTTGTCCTTTCCATTGCTCTTCCCGGAGATCTTCCTCTTTCCTGGGTGGACCGTTTTTATGACGGGCTCAGGGCCTGCTGCGGAAAGTACAGGGTGAATCTTCTTGGCGGCGATGTGACCGGATCTACAAAGGGATTAATCCTTACCGGTACGGTGACAGGCATGGTGCCTGAAGGGAAAGCGGTGACAAGAAGCGGTGCCCGGCAGGGGGATATCATCTTTGTCACCGGTACTGCAGGTGATTCGGCGGCAGGGCTTTATGCGCTCCTTCATGACATGGGAGAGGAATGGCCTTCCCTGACAGTGAGACATCAGCGGCCGGAACCCCAGATTCCGCTGGGAATACTCCTTAGAAAGGCAGGAGCCCATGCGCTGAATGATATTTCTGACGGCCTGTCCCGGGAATGGAATGAAATTGCAAAGGCATCGGGAGTAGAACTGGAAATAGAACTGGAAAAGGTGCCTCTATCGGAAGCGGTGGGGGCTTTGGCGGAAAGGGTTCATCGGGACCCTCTGGCCTGGGCCCTGAATGGAGGAGAAGATTACCAGCTTACTGGTACCATTTCCCCTTCTGATTTTGATACAATAAAAAAAGAGATGCCCATAACTCCGGTGGGAAGGGTTGTAAAGAAACCGGGAACGGGCGTTTATGTGTGGCGGCATGGTCAAAGACGGCTTCTTCAAGCGAAAGGTTTTGATCATTTTGAAAAGTAAGGGAGGATCCTATGTATACACTGGTGGTCATTCGTCATGGGGAAAGTGAATGGAATAAGAAAAATCTGTTCTGCGGCTGGACAGATGTGGAGCTTTCTGACAAAGGTATGAAAGAGGCCAGCGAAGCAGGCCGTTTATTAAAGAAGGAGGGGCTCTCCTTTGACTGTTGTTTTACTTCCGTGCTGAAGCGGGCTATCCACACAGCTTACCGCATTTTGGATGAAATGGATCTGGTGTGGATTCCCGTGATTAAGGATTATCACCTGAATGAACGGCACTACGGAGCCCTGCAGGGATTGAACAAGACGGAAACTGCCGATAAGTATGGAGAAAAGCAGGTGCTCCTCTGGAGGCGTTCTTACGATGTACGTCCGCCGGCTCTGTCGGAAGATGATCCAAGAAATCCGGTGAATCAGGCGCCATATCAGAAAATGAAGGGGAAGGTAGCACTTCCATTGTCGGAATGTCTGAAAGATACGGTGGGAAGAGTTGCGCCCTATTTTGATGAAGTCATTCGCCCTCGCATGGAAGCGGGAGATCGGGTGCTCATTGCGGCGCACGGAAATTCTATCAGAGCTCTTCGGAAGCATTTGGAAGGGATTTCTGATAAGGAAATCGCCGGTATGAATATTCCTACCGGCATTCCATTGGTTTACCATCTGAACTCCGATTTCACAGTGCATGATGTATCTTATCTGGGAGATCAGGAAGCGATTCAGGCGAAAATCAACGCTGTAAAGAACCAGTCTGCCTGCTCAGTTAAGAAATAAGGAGGTGCCGGGTATTTCCCCAGGGCGAAACAATATGATAGAAAAAGAAATGGATGAAGCACCGGTGCTGATTCTGGAAGGTGGTGCCATGCGGGGCCTCTTTACGGCCGGTGTGCTGGATGCTTTCATGGACCATCGGTTTTATTTCAAAAAGGCAGCAGGTATCTCTGCAGGCACTCTGCAGGGACTGGGCTACCTGTCAAAACAGTGCGGAAGAAGCGTCCGGGTCAATTCCGCCTATGCCGCTGATCCCCGGTACATGGGATTTCGGCATATGTTGAAAGGGGGCTCTTTCTTTAATTTTGATTTCATGTTTGGCCCTCTGGCCCATGAAGAGGACCCTTTTGATTTTGAAACCTTTGAGAAGGCCGAAGAAGAGCTCTATGCAGTGATTACAGACTGCCTTGAGGGAAAGCCCCATTTCATTTCCAGCCATGACCTTTCGTCTTCCGAGTTTATGAAGGTCTGTGAGGCCAGCTGCTCTATTCCGTTGGTATCCAAACCGGTGGACTGGCGGGGAAAGGCCTATGTGGATGGCGGCGTGGGCATGCCTCTGGTGCCGCTGCCTGAGGAAATCCCCTTTCCCCATGGGAAAATCGTATATATCCTTACTCGGGATGTGAATTATTGGAAGAAACCGGTGCCCTTCTGGATGCATGGGATGCTGAAGGCTGTCTATGGGCGAACCTATCCGGCAGTGGTGGACGGCATGTGCTCTATTCCGGAGCGGTATAACAGGAAAATGGAAAGAGTCATAGAGCTGGAAAAGGAAGGCGCCGTTTTCGTTATCCGTCCTGAAAACCCGGTAACGGTGTCTCGGACGGAAAGAGATGCTGGCAAATTGAGAAAGCTCCATGGTGAAGGGTATCGTCTGGCTATGGACCGTTTTGATGAAATGATGAGGTGGCTTCATGAAAAATGAAGTAACATTCACGACGAACAGTGAAAAGGAAACCATGGATTTCGGTAGTTTCCTGGGGGAAAGAGCCCAAGATGGTCTTTTCATTGCATTAACCGGCGATTTGGGCGCAGGCAAGACTCATTTCGTCCAGGGACTGGCGAAGGGAATGGGTATAGAGGGAGTGGTAGGAAGTCCTACCTTTACCATTATGAATATATATGAAGATGGTCGCCTTCCCCTGAAGCATTTTGATTTCTATCGGCTTCACAGCGAAGATGATTTATGGAACATCGGCTGGGAGGAGTATGGAGAAGGCGGCGTAGTGGTGGTGGAATGGGCAGATATGTTTCCTTCTCTCATTCCTGAAGAAAGCATTCATATTCATATCGTCCTTTCCGGTGAAGAGGAAAGAAAGATTACTGTATCCTGGAGCGGAAAGGCTCCGGTTGAAATAACAAAGGAGATAGAAAATTATGCTGCTGGCCATTGATACATCATCACTGGTACTAAGCTGTGCATTGGCAGAAGAGGACAGGCTGATTGCTGAATGGACAGTACAGAAAAGGCTTACCCATTCGGAACAGCTTATTCCCCATATGGATGAAATGATAAAGGAGGCAGGGGTTTCCAAAAAGGATATAACGGCTGTGGCCGTTTCTATCGGTCCCGGTTCATTTACAGGCCTTCGCATCGGCCTTGCCACTGCCAAAATGCTGTCCTATATATGGAAGGTCCCTCTGGCTGGAGTGGACACGCTGGAAGCGCTGGCCTGGAATATGGCGGGGGCCCAGGCCTTTATCCTGCCTCTTCTGGATGCCCAGCGGGGCAATGTGTATGCTGCTTTATACGGCGCTTTTGATGAAATGTGGCAGGAAGAAAAGGAAGAAGCGGCACCTATAGATCAGGTCATTGAAGCAGCTCTGACCCATGGCGGTCCCGTGATTGCAGTAGGAGAATGTGCTGATAAATACAAGGACAAGCTTGTCTCTGCAGGCATTAAACTGGCACCGCCGCATAGCCGCCTGGCCCGGGCAGGAAGCGTAGCTATGGCAGGCTTAAAAAAGATCAGGGAAGGAAAGACTGACAGTCCCTTGTCCATCCTTCCTAATTATATCCGCAGAAGCGAGGCTGAGGTACTTTGGGAGAAACAGCACAGGAAATCCTGATTGAAAAGGCTGATAGAGCCGACGCATCTGCCATTTATGAAATAGGGAAGCTCTGCTTTTCCGATGCCTGGCGTAAAGAAACAGTGATCCATGATATGGAAGGAAGCCACAGTGAATATTTTATAGCCAGAATGAATGGAGAAATTGCAGGCTATGGCTGCTTCTGGTTCATTGCCGATGAAGGACAGCTGCTTAACATCGGTGTTCGTCCCTCTTTTCGAAAGAAGGGCATTGGCGCCCTTCTTCTGGAGGCAGGACTTATGGAAGCGGCTCGGAGACATATGAACACCCTTTTCCTGGAGGTGCGGGTGAGCAATGAGGAGGCACAGCGCCTTTACAAAAATCATGGATTTGAAGTGCTGGGGCTCAGAAAAGGAGTTTATGACCTTCCTAAAGAGGATGGATATATTATGTCCAGAAAAGTAGAAGGAGAATTATGAAGATTTTATCGTTTGAATCAAGCTGTGATGAAACATCCTGTGCGGTGATTGAAGACGGGCGCCAGATCTTGTCTGACGTTATTTCCACACAGGTGCCTATTCACAAGAAATTCGGCGGAGTAGTGCCTGAAATTGCCTCCCGCCACCATATAGAAGATGTGCTTCCTGTAGCCATTGAGGCACTGGAGCAGGCCGGATGTTCCTGGGAAGATATGGATGCCATTGCAGTGACCCAGGGGCCGGGCCTGGTGGGGGCTCTCCTGGTGGGGGTAGCAGCTGCCAAAGCGGCGGCCTGGGCGCTGGATAAGCCCCTGGTGGCGGTCAATCATATGGAAGGCCATATCTTCGCCAATCTTCTGCAGTATCCGGATTTGGAGCCGCCTTTCCTGTCTCTGGTGGTTTCCGGCGGCCATACTATGATTGTGGTGGTGAAGGATTACAATACCTTCCAGCTTCTTGGTCAGACAAGAGATGATGCAGCAGGGGAAGCCTTCGATAAGATTGCCAGGGTCATGGGTTATCCTTATCCTGGCGGCCCCCATATCGACAGACTGGCCCGGGAAGGAAATCCTGATGCCATTTCGTTCCCCATGGGGCTTGGAAGAGAACATACTTTTGATTTTTCCTTCAGCGGCCTGAAATCAGCAGTCATTAACTACCTGAATACCGCCAAAATGAAGAAGGAAGAAATTAATCCAAAGGATGTGGCTGCATCCTTCCAGAAAGCAGTGGTAGATGTGCTGGTGGAAAAGGCCATGAAAGCGGCAGAGGCAACGGGGTATAAGACCATTGCTCTGGCCGGCGGTGTGGCAGCCAACAGCGGTCTTCGCAAAGCATTGAAGGAAGAATGCGATAAACGGGGCATTCGTATGTGCCGCCCGGACCCGGTACTCTGTACTGATAATGGCGCCATGATTGGATGCAGGGCTTATTACATGGCAAAGGCCGGAGACTTTGCACCTATGAATCTCAATGCGGATCCCCGGCTGCCATTTCTGGCCGATCAGCTCAAACTTTAAAAAGCTGCTGATTTACGCTAAGAGTTTCATTTCATATGAATTCAATGATGGAACAGGAATTTCATCAGCGATTCCTCAGGAACTGCTGATTGCATTATTGTGGGGGAAAAAATTATGCAGACCCGTGGAATTGAAATGAGCCAGCTCTATACGCTGGTGCGGGACACCACGAAACTCACCGATGTGCAGGCTAAGATTCTGGACCATATGCAGGTAGCACTGCAGCTGGCTTCTGATATTTCCAGAAATCAGGTATACCTTTGCGCCAGAGGAAAGAATGATGACATTTCCGTCATACTCATGGCGGTTAAGCCATCTTATACTCATGGATCTACCTTCTTTAAGTCCGGAGATACCCGTTTAGGAGAAGATCTGGCAGTCATTGAAAATGTTTTCACCACTGGAAGAAAAGTGGTGGGGCGCATGGAGCTTGATCAGGGGTTGACGGTGGCAGTGACGGCTTATCCCATTGTGGATAATGCAGGTATCCCTTTTGCTGCGGTGTGCTTTATGGCAAATTCCGTAAAACAGCAGCAGGTGCTTACGGATACGGCTAATCTGGCACTGCAGGTACCTTTTTCTACTGCTGACTACTACAGCATTCGCCCCCAGGACGGTGTGATTATCCTGGATGCCGGAGGACGTATTATTTATGCCAATGACATGGCTGATGACCTGTATTTTGTGCTGGACAAGGAAGCGGTGGAAAGCCGGGAGCTCATCGGTCACACCATTGTCCGGCTCCCGCTGGTGGACAAGGTCATGAAGACCGGAAAGCCTGCTTACGGCGATGAGGTGTCTGAAAACATGACTCTTTCCGCCTGGGGCCTTCCTATTATTTCCGGAGGCAGGGTGGTACGTACGGTGCTGGTACTTACTGATGTGACTGCCATCAGGGAAAAAGAAAGACAAATTCTGGTGAAGGACTCCGTTATTAAGGAAATCCATCACCGGGTAAAAAACAGTTTGAATACCATTGCCGGTATGCTTCGCATGCAGGCAAGACGGGCCAAAGATGATGACACAAAAGAAGCGCTCCGTCGGGCGGTAAGCCGTATTCTCGGTATTTCTCAGATTCATGATATTCTGGCCAGCCAGAGCGGCGATAAGATCGATATGGATATTCTTTTGGACAAAATTACCAAGCTATCCGTGGACAGCCTGGCCCTTATACCTGTCAATGTGGTGAGGGAAAAATCAAGACGGAGTCTCATTGTAGACTCTGAAAAGGCAGTACCGCTGGCCATTGCAGCCAATGAGCTCATTCATAATGCCATCGACCATGGATTTAAGGATATGGAAAAGGGAACACTGGTGGTGGGCACCGAAATTCGAGGCAGTGATCTTCATGTCTATATCAGAAATGATGGACATCCTCTGGCTGATGATTTCAGTACCAAAACCTTTGACCTGGGACTCCAGATTGTGAGGAATCTTTCGGAAATTGAACTGAAAGGGAAATTTTCCCTGAAAAATGAAAATCATATGGTGACAGCCGATATTGATTGTCCCCTGTCAGTGATGGAGGGATAGCATGTCAGAAAAATACCGAATCGTTATCGCAGATGATGAAGCTCTCATCTGCATGGACCTTAGGGAAATGCTGGAAGAAGCAGGCCACGAAGTGGTGGGCATAGGCTCCGATGGCGTGGAAGCACTGAATCTGGTAAAAGAGAAGAAGCCGGATCTGGCTATTCTGGATGTAAAAATGCCGAGGCTTGACGGGATACAGGCTGCCCGCATGATTGCTCATGATAATCTGGCTCCTGTAGTCCTTCTCACTGCTTTCGGTGATGAAGATATGATTGAAAAGGCCAAGAAATCCATGGTTTTTGGATACGTCATGAAACCGGTGGAAGAGAAGACACTCTTCCCTGCCATTCAGATTGCCGTGAGTCAGTACAGACAGAAGAAAGACATGGTGGACCGGGTGAAAAACATGGAAAGAGAACTGGCTGCCCGGAAGATCGTGGATCGTGCCAAGGGCCTTCTTATGGATTACTACCATATTACTGAAGAAGATGCCTATCGCCGTATGCAGCAGACCAGTATGAAGCGGGGCATCACCATCGCCGATGTGGCGCAGAAGGTAGTCAAGGAAATCATGGCAAGAAAGAACAGGTAAGAGCTGCCCGCTTTTGCGGGCAGCGGTTTGACAGCCGCTTCGCGGCTGAAGTTTGACGCACCTTACGGTGCGAAGGTTCTAAAGTTTGAAGCGCCTGTGGCGCGGTCGAGATCGGGACCGGGACCGGCGCGATGCTTTCCAGTATTCCCGAAGGTTGACACGCCCTTACGGGCGTGAGGGTTGAGCCAGCCGCCGGGCCTTTCGGCCCTGGGCTGCCAGGGTTCTGCCTGTGATCGGCTTCGCCTTACAGGCGGGCTCCGGGCTCTCGCCCTCGGGAGGTATATAGTATCGCTGCGCTGGCGAGGTACGGTGCCTTCGGCACCATTTTTATGCCGCCTTTGGCGGCGAAAACCATACAACCGCCCTGGCGGGCGTCGGAAAGGCATTCCCCCTTGCCCGCTTCGCGGGACTTCCCCCGCAAGCGGTGGCAGAACAAAGCTCCGTGAGGCAATTTTTTCATAAGTGACTCTAAGTTTAGCACGGGTTGTAGTGCCCCCGCTTGCGGGGGAAAGGTGGTGGCGCAGCCACCAAAGGGGGGCGAGCGCAGCGAGCCAGTCAACAGAATGTTTTTCATGCCCTATGACTCATAAAGCTAATCCGTAACGCTGACTTTATAAGCATTGCCCTACGGGCAATCCGCAACCCTCGGCCTGAAAGGCCGTCAAACTTAAGAACCTTCCGGCCGTCAGGCCGGTCCATCTTAAGAACCTTCACACCGAAGGTGTGTCCAAGGGCGATACCACAACCCTCGGCCCGAAGGGCCGTCAAACTTAAGAACCCTTGG
>ENA-ORUQ01001542-ORUQ01001542.1-human-gut-metagenome-genome-assembly--contig:-NODE-1542-length-21504-cov-3.119586_pt1 | contig 21504 bp, 16 predicted proteins | sample MGYA00242081_ERZ509211 | MGnify/ENA primary metagenome ERZ509211 (study PRJEB26280, sample SAMEA2338785) | human gut metagenome | biome: human gut; feature: human-associated habitat; material: faeces...
CAGATGAGATGCACAGTCCGATTCTTGCAAAACGAGTATATGAATTGAAGGAGACGCAGAAAGGGGTGGAACTTATGTGCCATGAAATGGAGAAAATTTATAGTGAAGGAATGGAAAGTGGAGAGAAACGTGGTATAGAAATGGGCGAGTTAAAAGCCAAAAAAGAAACCATCCTTTCGCTGGCTGAAATGGGAATCCCAGTTGATAAAATTGCGAAAGCCGTAAATCTCAGCGAAAAAGATGTCCAGAAATGGATTGATGAGAATTTGTGCATAATGAAATAAGTAGGATAATATTGTTGATGGGCAGGTCTGTTTCGGGCTTGCTCATTTTTCAAAGAACTTACTAATCTTTCACAAAATGAAGATTTTTATAATGTACCCTATAAGGTGGACACAACAAGCCAAAGGGATTACTTGAAATGTTGATTACCGCTAGGGAAAATAATATATGAGCGCCACGCCAGAAGAAAAAAAGAAGCGGTTACATAAAGATTTTGATATTGCCATGACAGAAGAATTTGAGAGTGAGGTGAGAGACATGTGTAATCTAAGTAGAGCTCTTGTAGACCAGGGAATTGAGCAAGGAATGAAACAGGGAGTTGAAAAAGAAAAAATGTCCCTGGCCCAAATGATGATCGAGGAAAAAGAACCTGTCGATAAAATTTCAAAATATACAGGCTATGCCATCGACAAATTAAAGGAAATTGCATCGGCAATGGGACAGACACTTGTGTAACATATGATTTTATAGGAAGAGGCTGTCGGGAAATAGACAGTTCTAAGAGAGGGAGGGTGTGACTCATATAAACACAATTAACAAAATGAAATCAAAAATGTAGTGGGATTTGAGGAATCAAAACGACTTCCAGATGGATCGTTCTTGATTCCTTTTTCTTTACAAATCGGTTACGTTCGCAGTACTGAAATTAGTGTATAATTGTAATAGTAAAAATCACGCACAATAAAGAAATAATCGGGTTTGTGTAAAATGAAAGGAACATTATTATGAAAGCAAGAATACTGGTGATAGAAGATGAAATGGCAATCAATGATCTGCTTTGTATGAATCTGGAAGCTGCCGGCTATGAAACAGTAGGTTATCTGGATGGAAATGATGCAAGTGAAGGAGTCGCACAGGACCATGAATTTCAGTGCGCCCTTGTGGATATTATGCTTCCGGGAAAGGATGGTTATACCCTTTTACCGGAATTAAAAAAGTTTGGTATTCCGGTTATATTTCTTACGGCAAAGGCTGATGTTACAAGTAAAGTAAAAGGGTTAAAAGACGGAGCCGAGGACTATATAGTAAAGCCTTTTGAAATGCTGGAGGTAATGGTGCGTTTGGAAAAAGTGTTAGATCGTTATGGAACGGCACCGAAACAGATTCAGATAGACGATGTCATAATTGATACCGTAAGTCACATAGTTACGAAAAATGGAGAAGAAATATATTTAAAACCTATGGAATATAACTGCCTTATGGTGTTCGTAAAAAACCCAAATAAAGCACTTACCAGAAGCCAGATCTTGCAGGAACTGTGGAAGGAGGAATTCTGCGGAGAAACAAGAACTGTGGATGCACACGTTGGACGCATCAGAAAAAAACTAAGCTGGCAGGATAAAATCAAAACCATTCCTAGAATTGGTTATCGACTTGAGGTGGATTTATGAAGCTATTTACAAAAATTTTTTTACAGGTAATCTGCGTGGTGCTTCTGCTGTCATCTGGAATTTTTTTCTATACAACTTACAGGTGGAAAAATCAGAGCATACAGAATATCAACAGTTATGAAAATAGCAGGTTTCAAACAAATATTTCTAAGTTTGAAAACATGCTAATGCGGATTAAAAGTAAAACACAGGACACTGATGATAAAATCCGGGAAAAAATGATTATTTATGCTTTTCGTTAGGTATTCCACGACAGCGCCGTTTTATATCAGGATGGAAAAGAACAATATAATGGGACAAAATATGAGTTTGATCTGCAAAATATCAGAAACCTAACAAAAAACAAACATGATGGATTCGAAAATGACATCTATTGTGATAAACCACTGCTCAGCAAAACAAATGGCAACGTATTTTTGCTCTTTTATTTTTCCAGTTACATTTCTACAGACATGAACTATCAGATTGTCACCTACAAAGATATTACCAGTGTACAAAAACAGAGTCAGACACTGTTTTATCAGGCAGGAGGGTTTACCCTGTTTCTGGTTCTGTTTGTTGGCTTTTTCCTGTTTTTGACTTTGCGGAAAATTATGGAACCGCTCACAAGGCTAAAAGAAGCGGCTGTTTCTGTGGCAAATGGAAATTATGAGATAAAAGTGCCATCAGAGGGAAAGACGGAACTGGCACAGGTTGGGAAAAGCTTTAATCTTATGACAGGTAAAGTAAGGGAGCAGATTGAAAAGCTTTCTTCCGTAAACCAGGCACAGAGACAGCTGCTTGGAAGTTTGGCCCATGAATTAAAGACCCCAATGACTGCAATCATAGGATATGCAGATACACTTCTAACGGTACGCCTATCTCCCAAGAGGCAGGAGATAGCGCTTGATTATATTAGAAATGAATGCCGAAGGCTTTCCAGGCTTTCAGTGAAAATGCTGGAACTTACCGGATTATATGAAACAGGTGAAGCAGAATTTGTTCCAGTGGAAGTTCAGATGAATCAATTTCTGGAAGATGTAAAAAAACTTGTTACTTACAGGCTTCAGGAGAAAAAAATTTGTCTTGAAATACATTGTAATCCAGAGGAGCTTAGAAAAACTTTTGATCCGGACCTTATGATGAGTGCAGTGACAAATTTTATTGATAATGCAGTCAAGGCTTCCGATGAGAATTCAAAAATCGTACTGGAGGCAACCCAAAATCATTTATCTGTTCAGGATTATGGGAAGGGAATTCCAAAGGAGGATCTGAAAAGAGTAACAGAAGCTTTTTATATGGTCGATAAATCACGTTCCAGAGTAAAGGGAAGTGTTGGGCTTGGTCTTGCGCTATGCCAGAAAATTGCAGATATACATGGATTTCAGCTGGAAATTACAAGTCATCTGGGAAAAGGAACGATCGTATCTGTTTTATGGTAAATAATTGGAATTTACAGAACAGTTACAACTTGCGGAAGATTTGGTGCAATGAAAGATGCTATACTTGTGGACATAAACAGGAAGGAGAATTTATTCAACATGAGAAAAAACATAAATAAAATTGTAGGATTAACACTTTGTATAGGAATGCTCACAGGATGTGCCCAGACCCCGGAATCTTCCCTTGTAAAACCAAAAGGGAGCAAGGCAGAAGATGCTTATACAGAAGCTGAAGACGTAGATATGGTGAAGGAGGACTCTTCTGAAAATACAAAGGATAAGAACACAGCGGTAAGAACAACTATTCGAGACCTGCTCAATGCTCCGGAAACCTATAAAAGTCAGACTACAGATGATAGTGCAAAACTTGTAGTGAACACGGATGCCACTGTAGAAATACCGGACGTAGAAAAGATATCCGCAATTTCTGTCACGCCTGCAGAAGTTACCCAGGATCTTCTTGACCGTATTACAGATGCCTTTTTCTCAGAGGCAAAGCTGTATATAGCGGAAAGCTATTATACCCAGACAAAGGATGAAATCAAAAAAACGTTGGATGAACTAAAAGAAGATGTAGCAAACGGAAATCTGGATCCCTATAACTATGGAACAGATGAAGATGGAAATTATATTTATGACATTTATGGAGAAATTGAGATGTATGAGCAGGAATATGAGTCTGCTCCGGAAACGAAGACTCTGGTAGAAGGAAGACCTGTTGCAGGCTCCCAGGAGACAGAAAATGGTACTGCGGAAAATGACTTCTCCGGTGTTGCACAGATGCCGGATGGAACGGAATATTTTTACAAGACATCTTCCTACGGATCCGATACCTTATCTGTCAAAATCCGAAAAACGGCAAAATCTGGCGGGGAAAAGCTGCCGATGGACACGACCTGGTCTGAGTATACTTCTTTCAGTGAAGGAGAAAAACCTACTGAGGAGTCCATTGGGATTTCATTAGATGAAGCAAAAAAAATGGTACAGGAAAAAGTAGATAAAATGGGGATTACAGATCTGCAGTTTTCAGACTGGAGTTATGCATTGTGCAATAGTCTTGAAGAGGATAATAGTTTAAGTAATCTTGGAAGCGGATATGCGATTTATTACACACGTACTATAAACGGTGTTCCGATTACTCAGACAATGGCAGATGGCGGTGCTCTGGAAGATATGGACAGCACTATGGAAACCTGGTCTTATGAAAGTCTTTATTTCTTTGTCGATAAAGATGGAATTGAAAGCATGTCTTATTCAAACCCTTATACCATAGGAGAGACAAAAACAGAAAATTTAAACCTTCTTCCATTTTCTGAGATTATGAAAACATATGAAAAAATGATGGTAGTGACCAATGCAGATAATATGGAATATGAAAAATCAAGAGTTTATGACATTGACCGGATTGTTCTGGGCTATGCCAGAATTTATGAACCATCCACAGATCCGCATACAGGTCTTCTGGTTCCCGTTTGGGATTTCTTTGGAAGCAGAAAAGTGGAAGGTGACTATGATGGGAATAGTTACTCGGACATCACAGACTATCCAAACTGGAGCTTCCTTACCATTAACGCCGTGGATGGCAGTATTATAGACAGGGATCTGGGCTACTGATATGAAGCAGGTACTTGGAATTGTACATTACAATTTCTTTGGCTATTTTCGAAATCCAAAAGTCATTTTTACCTTCCTTCTGGAATTTGTACTTAGCTTTCTTCTCACTGGAAGAATCATGGTTGTTATGGAAAACTATGATACACCGGTACAGGCTGTAGAGCCATTTCTTTGGACCTTTGGGGATGGAACAGCAGTACTGCTCAGTTCTCTTCTGTTGCTTCTGTTGTTCTCAGACCTGCCAAAGATGACACCAGTTACTCCATATCAGTTAATTCGAACAACAAAGAAAAAATGGCTTTTGGGACAGTTTATTTATATTATTCTTGTGACTGCTCTTTATACAGTATTGATGCTGCTATTTACATCTGTACTGTGTATGAAGGACAGTTATCCGGGCAACCTGTGGAGCGAGACTGCTGCCATGCTCGGATATTCTGAACTGGGGAAAAACTTGCAGGTCCCCTCTACAGTAAGAGTCATGGAGAGTATCTCTCCGTATGGCTGTATGCTGCAGGTTTTTCTCCTGTTATTCTGCTATTCCCTGACACTTGGTTTTGTGATCCTTGTTGGAAATCTTTATAAAGGAAAAACAAAAGGCATGGTGTTTGGACTACTTTATAGTGTATTTGGATTTTTACTGGAACCCAGTGTGGTAGCCGCAATTTTGCATAAGGAAAAATATGAAATGTATCAGGTGAATGTACTGATCTGCTGGATCAGTCCTTTGAACCAGGCTGTATATGGAAAACATAACTTTGGCTATGATCCATTACTTCCGACCATCTGGCAGTCCTGTATGTTCTTCGCAGGTATTTTATTTGTTCTTATGGTTCTGGCACTTCGCAGGATGAAAAAATATCCCTTTGAATTTCTGGGAGAAAAAACATAATCAGAAAGGGAAATATCTATGCGGGTAGAAACAAAACGTATGCTTCTTGGCAGAAGTTTCCTGGCGGCATGGCTGATTGCCTGCTTTTCTATCGCAGCAGGTCAGACTTATCCAAGTTTGAAAAAAGCATTAACATGTGGAACTTTTATCAGCCTGCTGGATGGTTCATTGAAAAGTCAGATGGTATCTTTTGCCATCCCTGTAGCTGCGGTACTGCCGTGGAGTGATTCTTTTTTACAGGAGTATAAAAGTGGATTTTTAAAAGCTGCATTTCCCAGGACAAACCGCAGGCTATATGTGGAAGGAAAAGTCTTTTCTGTTATGACATCTGGATTTTTAGTCTGGATATTTGCTATAAGCACCATACTTCTTGTTAATTTTGTTATATTTTATCCTATGGAAGCAAAAGGCAGTTTCCCAAAGGAACAGTTTCTGGAGCTGCTTATGAAAGCTCTTAGGATGGGACTGGTCGGAAGTATTCTAAGCACTTTTGGTGGAATCTGTGGTACCTTATGGAATTCAGCTTATATGGCATATGGGATTCCTTTTGTCAGCTATTATTTTGGAATTATACTTCATGAACGCTATTTCAAAGACCAGATCTGGTTTTACCCAGTGGAATGGATTCTGGCAGATGGAAACTGGGGAACGGATAAAGCGGGATTGTGGTTATTTCTGCTATTATTTTTATTGGTGTTAATGGGAATTTTTGGAGGTGTTTTAAATGGAAAAGTGGAAGAAATCTGAATTTCAAAATACCTGTGTGAAAATAGAACACGTAACCAAAAGGTTCGGGGAAGATCTGGTATTAAAAGAAGTAAATCTTACCTTAAAGGTGGGACAGGTTTACGGCGTTGTAGGAAATAATGGCTCTGGCAAAACAGTACTTATGAAATGTATCTGCGGATTCCTTCCTGTTACCACAGGCACCATCCGTGTTTTCGGAAAAGAAATTGGTCGTGATGTAGATTTTCCAGAAAGCCTTGGTGTCATCATTGAGACGCCTGGATTTCTTACCCAGTATACCGGTGTAAAGAACCTGGAAATACTGGCAGATATGAAAAGAATGATTTCAAAGGCAGATATCCGCCTGATCCTAAAAAAAGTAGGACTGGATCCGGATATGAAAAAGCCGGTTGGAAAGTACTCTCTTGGAATGCGGCAACGCCTTGGGATTGCACAGGCCATTATGGAAGATCCTCGCTTCCTGATTCTGGATGAACCATTTAACGGTCTGGATAAACACGGCGTGGCAGAGATCAGGGAACTTTTGCTTGATTTAAAGGCAGCTGGAAAAACCATTTTATTGGCAAGCCATAATGATGAGGATATCCGGATTTTATGTGATCACGTATATGAGATGGATGGCGGAGTTTTAAGAGAAAGGACAGCCTGAAAATGGGAAAAAAATTTGTGAAAACCATATTCGCAATATTAAGTTTCATGATGCTTCTGCCGACATCTGTTTTTGCAGAAGATGCAGGGAATATAGAAGCTGCTTTTGTGGGAGAGTCTGTTCTGGAAGCAGATCAGTCAGCTTCTTATAGTGATGCAGACAGTACATTGCCTTTTGAAGAGGAAAAAAACAATCCTACAGATGAGAAGATTCCGGAAACTGAGGAACAGACTCCTGAAAAAACGGATTCGGAAAATCAAAATTCTGACCTGGATGGATTTATATCAGGAGACGCTTCTGCTGAGGACGAAAAGAAGACAATCCATGTCATAATAGAAAATGGAAATACTGATACAGATAATGGAACACAGATTACAGATCCTGTTATAGATAGTGGGGATTATTCTGCTGGAGAGTATAGTGGAGGCGGTTCTTCTGCCAGCTCGTCTGGTGAGAAAATACTACATAAACCGCAGGTTCTTTTAGAGGATAACAATCTTTCCGGACAAAATCTAAAAGCAGGCTCTGTCACAGAAATGTCACTGACATTTCGGAATAAAAGCCGTAGCCAGAATGTATTTGGTCTAAAGATTTCTATTTCTGCGGATACAAAGGGAATTGAATTTGAGAGAAACTCTTTTTATGTTCAGAGACTGACTCCAGGAGAAGCAATTACCCTGAAGCAAAAGGTCACTATAGCAGAGGACTGTACTCCAGGTCAGGCAACCGTTTCTTTTTCTCTGGATTACGAAGATTCAAAAGCGACGGGAGCGACAGGTACAGAAACGCTGTCCTTTCAGATCACTCAGCCGGCGCGTGCAAAACTGGAAGCTTCTGATATTCCTTCCGTTTTATATACCATGGATACGGTAGAAATTCCGGTGAAAGCAATGAATCTTGGAAGGGATAAGATATATAATGCAAGTGTCCGGCTGGAAGCAGACGGATTGAACCCAAAAGAGTCCGCTTTTTTAGGAACAGTAGAAGCTGGAACCGCAGTACAAGGAAGTCTCCGTGTATATGTAAAAGGAAAATCAGAAGAAGATGACGGTTCTTTTCCTGGCAGGATTACCGGAAAACTGATTCTTACTTATGAGGATGCAGCCGGCAATTCCTATGAGGAAAGTACAGAGTTTGAGTCTGAGATTAAAGAAGCTAAAATCCAGTCTTTAAAAATAGAGGATGACCAGGAAGAAACAAACAGCTGGTGGTATTCCGTTATTGCAGTTATTGCAGTACTGCTTGTTTCTGTGATTCTACTTCTTTTGGGTAAGCTTCATAAGAAAAACATACTTCTGGAAGAAACCAGAAAGGTGGATGCCCATTGAAAAAGAATAGAATAGACAGTTTTACCTGTTTTGTAGGTTTTCTTCTGATATTGGCATTATTTTTCTCTATAAAGCTTTTTGCAGGAATACAGGATGGGAAAAAACAATACTTGGCACTGGTTTCCCTTGGAGACCTTACTTATGATGATGATTTTTTGAAAAAGGCAAAAAAAATAGAAGGGATAAAAGAGATATGGCCCGTTGTGGAAATTCCAGTAACCATTAAGATTGAAGATTATACGGAAACAGCCACCTTTTTTGGAATAGATCTGAATGCGTTTGGAGAAAATCCAGAGCAGAATGATTTAGGAAATACACCGGTGTTGTTGCTTGGAAGTAAAGCATTGCAAAACATGAAAGACTCAAATAATCATTCCATTTCAAAAAAACAACAGGAAAAATTCCTGCAAATGGGAGAAAATCTAACCATTTCGTATGCACTTGTTGGAAATACAAAAGAGCTTTCTGGCGCGGCAGATCATCCGGTATCCTTAACTGGGCACGAAGAAAATGAACAGCAAATTGTTTATCTTCCATGTAAAGTAACTGCCGTAACGGAAAATGAGGAGATATATATTCCTTTATCACAGGCGCAGGAGCTTTGCAGTGAGATGGGTGAGCCGCTTAAAATTACAAAAATTTATTTGAAAGTGAATGGAAAAATGAATCTGGAGAAGGCAAAAAAATTATTTGAATAAGGTATTCTTGCAAAATTAATTTGTATCAATGTCTGGTATTCATTTGACTAACTATTGTATTTTGTGCATGTTTTATGTAATTTTATCCATGTACTTATTTAGAAGAAAAGTATATACTTTATTCTTGTAAACAAAAGTATTTTATTCCCCTAAGGCTTGCTCCATTGTCTGCATGACAGGCAATGGAGGCCTTCTTCCAACGTATTAATCATAATAAATTGGTATCTTTGTAAAATGTACCATATAATGGAAAACTGTTAGATTGTGATCTTTTAGATACAATTTAGCAGTTTTTTATATGATGGAAATCCAATACAAAAAACCACTTTTTCATGCTATACTTCATTTATGAATTATAGCAAGATCAACACCAATAAAAAGGTCTGGGCAGTCTTGCTTAATTTGATATTGTAGGGAAGTCAAATGCAATGCGGTACTTCCGTATTTGCCACTCTGAAAACCTTTGAGCCCTCGCTCCGTCATATAATTAAACAATTCGCCTTGCTGTATTTTCTGCAAAGTTCGTTGTAGGTAATGCGATTTTTTTATTCAAAAACAATACCCACTCTTGTTTCCGTTTTAGGAAAGAATGTAATTTATAGTAAATGAGTAGAAATTGCGATTGGTTTTTGATATAATAATGGACAGATAATTTGTAGTTATCCAATATAAGAATAATACATCTTGATAACAAATATATACTTCTGGGAGGGCTTTCTAATGAAAAATAAAGTTGTTTGGATTGGAACAAAGGAATCTGATATTCTTCATACAAACCATTTTTTCAGCAATTCTATTACAGCTTGTGGAAGTGGTAAAAGTCATAATATTTCTTTTTCTGTTTCTCAGAATAGACGCATAAATTATAATGTAAATAATCCTGAGTATACCCAGTTCTTGTTAAAGCAAATGGAAATGGTTGTAGAAAAAGATTCTGAAGTGGAGTTTATGTATTACAATCCCTATTATGCTCATCTATTAAATCCCGTCCTTTTACAACATGTATGCTGCTTAAACTCTAAATCGATTATGGATATGCTGCGCTCAAAATGTGAAATGCGAACTTTGGCAGCTAAATATATACCTATTGTTCCGTATGAACGTGTATTAGGAAAGGAATTGTACAACAAGCTTAATTTATGCTTCCCAAATAATGGTAAAAAATACATTATACAACAAAATATTTCTTCTGGCGGTGAGGGGACTTTTGTAATTTCTGATGCCAAAGAAACGCTCACCTGTTCAGAAAATGAAGTTTATTTGCTTTCGCCTTATTATGAAAAAAACATTCCGATTAATGTAAACTTCATAATTTTTGACGAGGAAATCTTTATTTTTCCACCATCTATCCAGATCATTCAGCAAATAAATGGAAAGCTTCTATTTAAAGGCACAGATTTTAACGCAGAAAAGTATGCAAATTATTTAGATAAAGAAGTAATTTGGCAAAACACATTTCGTTTAGCTTCTGCATTAAAAGCAATGGGATATCGTGGAATCTGCGGTTTTGATTATATACAGACAAAAAGTCAGCTTTTGTTTTTGGAATGTAATCCGCGCTTTCAGGCATCAACATACTTGCTGAATTTGACTTTGGAAAAAGAAGGACTTCCATCCATACAAGAACTAAATTATATGGCTTTTAATCACAGGAAGGCAGTTAAATTTGATGCATATACTTTAAACGTAACATACAGCTGTATAGCGCCCTCATATCAAACATATTTAAAAAATTCATCAATTCGTGAAGAATGGTTTCAACATCCAAGTGTATTTGAAATATTGACTGATGGTCTGAAGGCTGACATGCATTTTGTTGAAGACGCTTACTTATATCGAGTTATCTTTTCAAAATCAATCACAGATATAACGCCCGAATTCGATTTGATTTCATATGATAATTTGCAGACAGCCTCTGAAGACTGGTACAAAAAAATAATATCCGGTGATCTTTTGGCGTTAAAAATAGGTTTGTTGAATCAGGGAATATTTATTTCAAAAGCAGCATTAAATTTCATCCAAAACTATGGAGGTATTAAAGATTCTGTATTTGATTCCATTGATTTGATTTTAAACAATGGTATCATAATTAATTGCCCATATAAAATTAATTATGCTGATTTTTCTCCTTTTTTCCTGGAATATTTTAGTGGTCAGCTTGAATTACATTATTATGATAAATGTCTGGGTCCAGTCTCATTAGAACCTAATAATCCAGATAAAGACCGAATAACACGTAACAGCAATGTGCCATATCGTAGGCTTTCCTATTCCGGTGGAGACAGATTGCGAATACATCATACTGATATTTGTGTATTTAAGCGCGGAAATAATTGCTGTCAATTTTGCAATCTGCCTGTAAATGGATTTGACTATACGTTTGAAGATATTCAGGAAGTAATTGATTTTTATTTAACTAAAGGGGGATTTCGTCATATTCTCATAGGCGGGGGTTCAGAATCAATTTCACATGAAAGTGACACGGTTTTAAAGATTGTACATTACATCCGTGAAAAGAATAATAGCCCCATTTATCTAATGTGTCTGCCAATTCAGAATGACGCTGAATTAGAAAGTCTTTATCATGCAGGAATAACAGAAATTGGATTTAACATTGAAATATGGGATGATAAAATTGCGAAAAAGTTAATGCCTGGAAAGGGACGTATTTCCAGGGAAACATACATGAATGCATTAAAAAATGCAAGAAAAATATGGAAAAAACCTTATTCGGTACGCTCACTGTTAATTGTCGGTCTTGAACCAGCTATCAATACTGAAGAAGCAGTTCATATGCTTTGCCAGGAAGGGATTATGCCAATTTTATCTGTTTTTCGTCCACTGCCTAATTCACAGATGAGTGAGTTCTTACCTCCGACAAATGAATTTTTGTATAATTTATATAAACGTTTGGATAAAATTTGCAATATTTATAATCAACACCTTGGACCGAATTGCACTGCCTGCCAAAATAATACGTTAAGTTTACCTTGGTAACTTTTCTTGGATTAGAAAAAATATATCTGGCATTGTTTTTATGCCAGATATATTTTTTCATTTTCTTTGATATTATGAGTAATGTTTGTGTGAACATTGTTTTTCGCAATGTCGGCCTGCAATTGTTCGATTTCAAGTTCCAGCTTTTTTATTTCCATATTTTCTTTCCGTAAAGCCGCGGCTTTCAATTGATTGTCTAAATCGTCATTTTGCGCACCATTCTTTTGTGCATTTCGTATTCCTATAATATCGTCACCTGTAACTCGAACATTATGGAAAATATTTGTTATACTTTCCACAATTTTACTTAATACATAAGTAGCGCCCACTACAACAGCAATAATTTCATACGGAGAATTATGCCTTATACTGATAGTTTTTGTTGTAAGAGCAAAAGAGGGAATATCTAAAAACATTTCCAGAAAACTTACAATATGATATAAGCAGGGTTGCTCATCTGTTAAAATATTTGTTTTCAATGATAGATAAAGACGTGATTCTGATTTTGGATTTTCTACCAGAATATTTCTTATATCATTCATATGAATCGCATAATTATATTGCTGGACAGGAGTTTGTGGCATGCTTGAAATTAATTCCTCTATCCGCGTATAAAGCATTCTGCATTCCGCTTTTGAAACACTGTTATGAGATGCGGCAAGTTTGCATAAATATTTTAACATTCTATAGTCAGAGTGGTTGATCATTGTCAATATGCCACTTAAAAGTGCCTCCAATGCTTCTTCTTTCTTGTTTTGTGCTAATAGAATATTAGCCAGCGGAAAATATAATTCTCTATTATAAAAAAATATCTTCCAGTCCTCAAAAGTCTGAATATATTCATCTACAGAAATACTTTTGATATCCTTCATATTTGCCGAAATAGAAATGTTATCATTGGTCAATAAAATATAATCCAAGCCACCAAAAATAAATGGAAGCTGGGCAAATGGGAGAACAACATTTTCCATTTGAACATTATTGAATTCAGAATATTCCATGGACAAATTTGCCAATCTTAAATTTTCGAAATATGTATTTCGAAATTCTGCAAATTCTAAAGTAGACGAAATCATTTCACCGCCTTGTATTTTGCAATTATTAAGTTGAGTTTTCAAAAAATTAGATCCTATAAAAGTATTTTGATTAAAAGTTATATGATCCATAAAACAGTTGCTAAAATTTGATCCGCTAATATTGCAAGAACGAATTGTACATTCATTAAGATTACTAAATTGCAGATTGGAATTTTCAAAATCAATTGTATCGAATACACATTTTTCATATTTAGAACCAGACATATTAGTTCTAATAAGCGAAGACAGGAAAGTACAGTCACAAAAAGAACTGTTTTGAATTCGTAATTGCTGAAAAGGAGTGATAAATTTCTGACCAACAGCATATTTAGGGAATCTTATGTCAAAGAGACTGTTTCCCTGATGGTATTTTTGCAAGTGCTGAACTGCTGTTTCAAACTTGTTTTGTATTTGTGAATTTTTCTTTTGAAGTGTTTGCATTATTTTAATCCTCGATTGGTGTAAGTATAGTAAAACAACATTAATATATTTCTGGATATACAAATATTGGATAACTACAAATTATCGGATACACGGCAGCTAAATCAGGTGTTTTATGTTTGGCTTTTTTGACAAAAAATTCATTTTACAGTACTGTGATAGGAAAAAAAGGAGTATTAACAATGAATTTACAGGATAGAGCAAAAGAGTATTTAGAATATTGTACCTACAGAAAAGAACTGGACGCCAAAACAGTAAAAGCGTACCGTATTGATCTGAAGCAATATTTTTCGTTTGTGTGCTGTGATGAGCCTGAAAAAGAAACAATTGAGAGATATATTACGAATCTGCATAAAAAATACAAGCAGAAAACAGTGAAAAGAAAAATTGCCTCGGTAAAAGCCTTTTATAGTTACCTGGAAGAAGAGGAAATGTTAGACCAGAATCCTTTTCGAAAAATAAAAGTTAAATTTAAAGAGACAATAGTTCTTCCTCGAATTATCCCCAGAGAAGAGATCGAGCAGCTTCTCAATTATATGTATACTTACTTGATAGACCTTTCTGGCTCTGGGTATAAATACGGTTTGCGCGATGCGGCGGTTGTAGAGCTGTTTTTTGCCACCGGCGCGAGAGTATACGAGATTTCAAATATCCGAAATGAGAGCATAAATTTGAATTCTGGACTGATAAGAATTATGGGGAAAGGAGGAAAAGAGAGATATATTCAAATCAGTAATGATGCAGTTTTGGAAATTCTGCGGAAATATTATGTAGAAAATGAAAAGGAAATAAAAAAGAGTGGGTATTTTTTTGTGAATAAAAGAGGCAACAGATACACAGAACAATCTATTCGCCTTATGCTGAGAAAATACACGAAAAAGGCCGGAATTGAAACAAAGATTACACCCCATATGTTCCGGCATTCATTCGCTACATATTTGATTGAAGAAGGTGTTGATGTAAGTTGTGTACAGCAGATTTTGGGACACTCATCAATAAAAACGACCCAGATATATATTCATATAGCCGCCAAAAAACAAGCGGATATTTTACGAGAACTGCATCCAAGGAATAATATGAAAATTGTGAATGTTGCGTGAGAAATACATCGAAAATATAAAAATTCTCTGACCAGCTGAAAAGGTGGTCTTGTTGTCGTATGTTAATATTCGATATGACTTAGCCGAGGGCAGAATAAAGAATCTGATAGTGCAGATTGCTAAAAGTCTAAATCATGGGATTTCTTTGTCATACGAGAGTAGTAGACCTTAAAATTTCCCTATAGGTTTATATAGAACGAAGTTTATATTAGTAGAAAAATGAATCAATATTTGTTATAATCGAAAATAAGATAATTAGCAATTATCCATTATTAAAAGATCTCGTACATTAAAAGGATGAAAGATAACATGAGTTTTGCAAAAGACAATTGGGAAGAGTTTGAAAAGCTTTCAATCAGCATATTAGAGACATATTTACCTGTAAATTCTGAAATCAGTTATTCTATCACACATACTCCCAATCGTAAGGATGGCGGTTATGATGGGCTTATTATAATTTCTTCAGATAATGAAAACATAGATCAATACAAAATTTTATCCGAATCCAAACTCCGCGAACTGTCAAATAAAGATCTGCCTATGTCTGACTTTTCCAAAACACTGATTATTGCAATCAATTTAATGGCGCAGAAAATATACATCTTTACAAACCTGCATTATTCCACTGAAACCCAGAAACGAATACATAAATTTTCCAGTTTTTCAAATATACAAGTAGAGCTTGTTGATATCTTTGAGGTATCCGACAGAGTAAAAGAATTGTATAAAACTTTGAAGGATACATATTCACCCACTTTTTTGAAAAAAATAATAGATTCTGTAAGTAGTCATCCGGCCTCCAAACGAGTATCATTTGAGAAAAAAGTACACATTACTTCATTAAGCAAACTTATTGGATCAGATAGAAACAATCAGCTGGATCAGTGCTATAAGGCTATTTCCGGGGAAAAGGGTATTGTCATTATAAAAGGTTGCTCAGGCTGTGGAAAGTCCTTTTTTATTGAGCATTTGCTAAATAAAATGTATAGAGAAGGTTCAATTCCTTATCATAAAATTAATATGGAAGAATTTTCTACTGTGCAGGCATTTCTGCTAAAAATTCTTTCAGCTATCTGGAATATTGATACTTTGGATATTACGAATTTTTCTGAGCAGGATATAAATGAAATAACGGATTATTTATCTGAAGAAGAATTAAGCATCCGTTCAAGAACTTCCTTGTTAAATATTCTGAAACCGGAATCTGTGTCAAATGAAACGCAGCAGGATATCTTACAATTTTACTTTTTTGAATATTTATACCGCATATATGTGCCTATATTAAGGAGAAAAAAACAGGTTATATATTTTGATAATCTGGATTACGCTTCTGGTTCAGCTTTTCAAATTTTAAATAAATTCATAAAAAAATTTGAAAAAGAAAATATTTTACTTTTACTTGAAATTAGAACGGATATTAAGAAATGTGAAGATTTTCTAGCACATCTTATGAGAGACGTTCCTGTTATATATATAACAGAAATCAAGGAATTCGATTCCGTGGAATTAAGCCAGTATTTTGAATATAAGTATAAAAATGAATTTTCCTATGAGGAAGAAAAGGCTTTGAAGAAAATTCTACCGAGAACTCCTTTGCTCATTGATACTGTTACAGAACTATTCAGACATGATTTGGGAATGAGAGGCTCTTTATACACTCTGGATATGCCAAGATTATATAAAAATCAGAAATATCTTCAAAGTATTTCCCTCGAATATGTCAAAAAAATAATAGTAGAATCCGAAATAGAGATTCAGAATCTGGCTTGCATAATTGGCTTGATGGAGGGAAAGCTTCCCGAATCCGATTTAAAGATTATATGTAATAATTATTCTGTAAAGGAAGGTCTGATCCGTACGAAGTTATTTCAATTTCAAAATGGTAACATCCAGATCAGACATATGTTCTATTTAGGTCCTTTACAGCAAATGGCTTTTCTTTCCTCGTACAGGCAGCATGAAATTTATACAATGCTTTTTGATAAAATTGAATTATTATCTGTTGACAAATTTTGTAAAACTATAAAAAAAATCCAATTGGCAATTTTCCTGGAAAATAGGCAATACCTGGGAGAAAAATGGAAAGAAGTTATCTCGAATCTATTGTTTCAGGAAGATTATGTACTTGCTCAATCTTTATTAAAAGATGTATATAATTTAATGGAAAATGATTTTTCCGTTTCAGAATTATTTGACATTTTTCTAATGTCATCTTACTGTTGCCTAAAATTATGTGATTTCCATAGTGATTTGCTGCAAACTTGGTTTCGTGAATTACATAACCTTTCTTTAATTGCTGAAATTTCTCCTGAACAAATGAAATGGTATTATTTGCTACAGGCAAAATATTACCTGGCTGTGGGGCAGTATCAGGCACTTATAAGGCAGACGGACGAACTGAGAACAATAGAACCCCAATTACGCCACATCCGCGCCATTGGCATAAAACATCAATATGGAATGAGCTGCTGTATTCTTAGTCTTAAACGGGGAATAAAAAGGTTCCCGGAAAATATGCTTCTGAAATACAGCTATTACGATCACCTATTAGCAATCAGTATCAATAGGGGAAACTTCAAAAAAGCTAAAGCAAACATAGATATTTTAAAAACATATAAAGAAGCTTTATCCTTGGAAGATCAAATTCACCTGGAATTTAATGAATTAACGGTTCTATTTTATTCCAAAGAAATGACAGATATCAGGCAATTATTAGATCTGTGCGGAAAGGCTTATCAGAATAACCTATATGTTGAATTAAGCCGGTCTTATAATTTACTAGGGCAATTTTTCTGGGCAAAAAAAGAATGGGAAAAAGCTATCGAGGCATTTAATGAAGCTGCCGGTTTACAGGATCGTACAGAGCATCAAACCTACCGCTGGATAGCAAAAACAAATCTGGCACTGATCAATCTGGAATTAAAAAATAAATCTGAAGCCATTATGCATGCCAGAGAAATCATCCTGGGATATTATAGCTCCAAACAAGATAAGTTTAAATATATTTTTGCAGCTGATAATAAAACAGCATATACGGACTTCTTTACTGATAAAGAAATGGTCTCCATTTTGCTTATGCTGAGAATCTTATATAAAAATGATCAAACTGAATATACCAAGATAATCGAAAAGGTAACGCAGACAGATATTGGAGTTTTGCCAAAAGAATTCGAATACTTTATCTCTCATTCTTTAGTTTCAGAATTAAAAAAGACTTATTACTATGTGGATGGAAATTTTATGATCAAATGTTAAGGGACTGTCCTGTTATTTCATATTTATAACAGGACAGTTTCAAAAAAACCATCATAAAAATTCGAAATAGAGGATAATTCTATCTTGCACTTTTTATGTAATATCTTATTCTCAATATATTGCTCTGTCAATAAAACGCCAATCCATAACAGAACAGTATTATCTATTAATTGAAGTTTCTGCGAATTCAGAGGTTCTAATATGCTATCCCCATAATACTCCATATAGGTATAAGCCTCATCAATACCTGTTTCTCCAAAATAAATGTCACAACTTGGAAGAAGGAAAGTCTGCACATTGGACTGTACAATATGGTTCAATATGCTTTTTCCATAATTCATCCCATATTTGGACGGGATCTGGGTGCGAATATGTGTAATTTTGTTAAATATGCTCTTTGTGCAGTTAACCTCAGAAGCATTAAATATGGGGTGATTTTCCATCGCAGTATTTAATTCTTTTACAAGAGCCTGTATTGTATAATATTTATGCTGAAATTGAAATTTACTGTTTATTTCTGATAAATCAATCTCATCGTATGATGTCTCCGTATACGGTTCCCTAAGCTTTTTCAGCAATAAGGGCATCTCTTTTAGACATTCGTCATTGGCTAATACTCTTCCAGCAGGCATAGTATAAGAAAACAGCACATCAGAACGTTCGGTAATTGGTAAAAATCCTGTAAGGGAGGAAGAAAAAACCGCAGCGTCATAAAGAGACATAAGCGGAATAACCTGCTTATCACTTCTGTGGCATATCCAAAAATCAAGATCAGCTTCGATGTAATCTGCTTAGGATCATATGTATTCCATTCCTGTTTATAGTTAAAACGATTATAATACTGTTTGATTACTTTACAAGGTGTTTTCCATAAATAGCTTTGGTTATTTTCCATAGGAATAATAGAAGCTTCTTCTATATAAAATTCAGTACTAATATCTGAAATATCATTTTTTATATCGTTGTAAGGAAATGCATCTATCAGATTAGGATACTGTGGCTGCATTTTTTTATAAAATAAATTACCTTTATAGGTGTATTCGCTTGTTCCAAAACCAAAATATAAATCAGATATTCTTCGGAAATAATCCCAATTCCGGTTTATTTCTCTGAAAAGACTTTTGGAATTGATCCCAAGCATATTTGCCAAATACGGATTGGTTATAAACAATTCCAAATATCGGGATAGTTTCTGGAAATCTCCATACTCCACATGAAAACCATTATACCAATCCTGTACATAATTGTTTCCAAAGCCAGAATAAGTCGCTATAACTGGCTTTCCTGAAGACATTGCTTCCAGAATCACTCTTCCTCCAGGCTCAAAAGCAGAGTGCATAATCAATACACTGCATTTGAGTAACACGTTAGAAATTCCTGCATCAGATAAGAATCCCCACCAATATATTTTGTGCTGCTGTTCATATGTTTCAAGATCTGGTACATATTCTTTTATTATTCTGCGATACTTACTGATATCTTCAGCAGTACCGCCAATAAACCACATGGGAGGTGTCAGATTCAGGTATTTCTTATACAGAATTTCCCAGGCGAGAATTATTTCTTTAACCCCCTTCTGATCGACGATTCTTCCTATATAGCAGAACGCTCCATTTATCCACCACTCAGTGCCCTGTAAATCCATTGCATTGTAATTAACAGAGCGCGTTTGTCCCAGATTTCCTGAGGGAAGGTGTGACGGATGCAAAAAACAGTCTGCAACAGTTCTGCCTACAACAATAATTTTATGTGGTTCAATATGATATTCTTTTACCAACAACTCATATTCCGACTCTGCAATTGAAAGAATACAATCTACTTTTGGCAAAAAAAACTGTTCGATTTCATATTGATGGGAAGAAACAGGGGGAAACCCATTTCTTTTTCGTTCACAGGAAGTGCTGATTACAGAATGAATCTGTATTAAATGATGGTCACTGCATAATTGACTGGCCAACAAGCCGGATATCCAATAGGTAGAATGCACCAGTGCTATGGGATGTTCTATATTTTCATAAATATTTTTTATAGTTTTATATAGAAAATCCTTGTTATCGTACAGCAAGTCCTGATTTTCCAACCATTCTTTCGCTATGGGAATTTCATATATGGTAATGTTTGAATATAAATGGTTTGCGGTTAGTTCTACTACTGAACAGTTGGTTGTAATCACGGTTAATTCCAACTGTGGAGTATCCTTAAAATAATTTATTAATTCCGCTACTGTCCTTTGATGACCGCCAAGATTTAATTCAAATGGATTTCCAAGTAAACATAACAATAAAATATGTTTTATCATAGCTTTGCCTCAAACAAGAAAAACGCAGTTGGTTACGGGGAATAATGGATAATTGCTAATTATCCATTATTAAACTAAGTATGGAAAATTATGATTTGTAATACATATAAGGAACGAATATCAAGTAGCACGGAGCTGGACAGCAAGGAAGGGCAGGTGGATACCATATGGAACTATTAATTAATGTGTACGAGCTGGCCTATTTGTATTGAGAAGATATATATCAGAACATCAATATAAAATAACCAAAGTAATTTAGATACAGATATTGACAATTCAAAACAAATATTATAAAATAAAATCACATAATATTAAAGAATATTATAAAATATTAAGAAGGAGGGCATAGATATGGAAACTAAAGATTTGATTAGATCCATTAACAATTTTGAAGCAAATATTGTTTTCGATAAAAATAGAAGCAATAGAGAGTTTGCAAATGGACAATCACCTTTCTTTTTTACGCCAGTAGAAAAAGGCGAACGAAAAAGATATGAAAAATCAGAAAACAAAAATGAATTTACAAGTACAACAGCGGCAATACATATCATGGATTCTTCTGTTGAAGAACTTGAGGAATTGTTTAAACTGGATGATTCTGGTATTTATGAGTATACATGTAAAATAATCCGACCTTATTGCAAGGGCGTAGTTGATATAAAAATTGGTCTTGTTTTATTCCAATTTTTACATGAAATTGGACATTGGAATCAATTTATGTCATTGAATAAAAATGTAGCTGCTTATACAGCTTGGAATTACGAACAAGAAAAAAACAACTATGAAAAAATGCGAGCTTTAAAAGACTCTGTTTTACAACGTCAGGCAAGGGAAAAGGACAAGCATTTAAGCACAGAAGAACGGATGCTATTTCGTCAATATACAGAGGAATATAGAAATATTCCTAAAGAAAAAGAGGCAGATGAATTTGCATTGAGTCATTTAAAAGAAACTATGGAAAAGTACAGGGAAGTTTGTCGGAATAAAAACAGCAATAGGACTATTAAAAGGCGTATCCTGGCAATAGGGAGAAAATTTGGCTGATAATTGTTAAGCAGACTAAAGAGAGGGAGCAAAAGAATGCGCCCTCTTTTTGGGGCGAAAATTGGGATCATTATAAGGAAAGTATATATTTTGCTACGTATGTTTATAGTAAATAATGCTTCAAAATATTGAATTTAAGTATTGACAGTTTAGAAAAAAAGATATTTAATAATCATTTTTTACATTCATATAAAGACAATTTTTATCACCTTTACACATCTTATCTATATATTTGGTTACCTTTGGACAAAAGTCACTATATTTGCGTTT
>ENA-ORUQ01001543-ORUQ01001543.1-human-gut-metagenome-genome-assembly--contig:-NODE-1543-length-21487-cov-7.802165_pt1 | contig 21487 bp, 9 predicted proteins | sample MGYA00242081_ERZ509211 | MGnify/ENA primary metagenome ERZ509211 (study PRJEB26280, sample SAMEA2338785) | human gut metagenome | biome: human gut; feature: human-associated habitat; material: faeces...
AATGTCGCTATCCTTGCGCGAGTTCCGTCCGCGCTGCGACAAGCTATCCTTGCGCGATACCATAATTCTCAATTCTCCATTATCTATTCTCAATTAAATTTCCCATCGGAGTGAAATAGATGGAAAAAGACTACTTTGTGCCTTTTGCCGATTACGGCGAGGATAAATTTGAAGAAAAACGCTCCAAGTTCACCGGACGGCTGTGGCACGTTGAAACCGCCGAAGAGGCGGTAGCGAAGATAAAGGAGATGCGCGAGACCTACTGGGACGCGACACACAACTGCTACGCCTACATTCTCCGTGAAGGCAATGTGATGCGCTACTCGGATGACGGAGAACCGCAGGGCACGGCAGGCATGCCGATCCTCGAGGTGCTGCGCCACGAGAACCTGACTGACTGCGTTTGCGTTGTCACGCGCTATTTCGGCGGTATTCTGCTCGGCACGGGCGGATTGGTCCGCGCGTACACGCAGGGTGCGCAGGTGGCTGTCGCGGCGGCCGGTGTGCAGAGAATGAGCCTGTACACGGTGGCGCTCATCGCGTGCCCGTACAATCTGTACGAGATTATTCTGCACCTGCTGCCTGATCACGACTGCGCGGTCGAGGAGACCGACTACGGCGCGGATGTAACGCTGACCGTGACGCTGCCCGCCGGTCGGGAGGACGAGCTCAATCGGGCGCTTGCCGAAGCCACGGCAGGGCAGGTTTACGCCGAGGTCATGGAGACCCGATTCATGGGTCGGCGTGTCAAGTAAATATCGGCTTGCAAGGCTCACAAAATTCTGAAAAAATTTTTGTGAAAAAAGAGGATTTTCAGATTTCGTTTCGTATAACTATTATGTGACGGATTCTCCGAGGCTGAGGAGGCGGTACATATGACCATTCGAGAGCAGAACGAACAGCGCGAGCATGCGGTGCTTGAGCCGTGGGCGACCTTTGCGGACAGCTCCGCAGGCAGGCTGCGCCCGATGGAACCGTGTCCGTACCGCACCTGCTTTCAGCGCGACCGGGACCGCATTATCCATTCAAAGGCGTTCCGGCGGCTGGGCAACAAGACGCAGGTATTTATCTCGCCGGAGGGCGACCACTACCGTGCTCGGCTGACGCACACGCTCGAGGTTGCGCAGATTGCGCGGACCATCGCGCGGGCGCTCGGACTCAACGAGGATTTGACCGAAGCGATCGCACTCGGACATGATCTCGGGCACACGCCGTTCGGTCACGCCGGAGAGTCGGCGCTTGACGAGGCTTGTCCGTTCGGGTTTCGGCACAACGAGCAGAGTTTGCGCGTTGTGGATGTGCTCGAGGATTTGAACCTTACGCGCGAGGTGCGCAACGGCATTGTCTGCCATACCGGCAGGCGCAAGGCGAGTACGCCGGAAGGCCGCATTATCCACTTTGCCGACCGCATTGCCTACATCAACCATGATATTGATGACGCGGTACGCGCGGGCATTATCCGCGAGAACGATATTCCGCAGCATTTGAGGAAACGCCTGGGTGAGACGCACGGCAAGCGCATTGACACGCTGGTGACGGCGATGATCGAGTACGGTCAGCGGTATCTGGAGATCGGCATGGACGAGCAGATGCACGCGGACATGATGGAGCTGCGGCAGTTCATGTTCGATCATGTGTACCACGGCACGGCTGCACAGCGCGAGGAAAAACGCGCAAAATCCATGCTGCGCAGTTTGTATGAATATTTTATCGAGCATCCCGACGAGCTGCCGGATGATTACTTCGTGCTGCAGGCCCGAGGGGAGGCGCTCGAGCGGATCGCGTGCGACTATGTTGCAGGCATGACCGACCGCTACTCGATAGCGGTCTATAAGAATTTATTTATTCCGAAAAGCTGGAATAAGATTGAGGATTAACGAAAATGGGTATCATATATTCGTTTTCGTTCGATAAATAGGGAAGGAGGGGCACGAAATGCCGTTTGACCGTATATTTCTGGACGAGCTGTCCGCGCGGAACGACATTGTAGAGATCGTTTCGCAATATGTGCAGCTGAAAAAGAGCGGCGCGAACTATTTCGGTCTGTGTCCCTTCCACAACGAGAAAACCGGTTCGTTTTCGGTTTCGCCGGACAAGCAGATCTTTCACTGCTTCGGCTGCGGCGCAGGCGGCGGTGTCATCACCTTTATTATGAAGGCGGAAGGTCTGACCTTCCCGGATGCGGTACGCTATCTCGCCGAGCGGGCGGGCATGCAGATACCCGAACAGGGCGAAGCCGAGCGCAAAGCGGCGCGCCATAGAGAGCGTCTGTACGCGCTCTGCAGGGATGCCGGACGCTATTATTATGACACACTCTGGCGGCCGGAAAACCGAACCGCACAGCAGTATTTTATCAACCGAGGTCTGTCCCGAAGGACGATGAACCGTTTCGGACTCGGCTATGCACCGGATTCCTTCCACGCGCTCATCGATGCGATGACGGCCAAAGGCTACACGCGCGAGGAACTCATGGACGCCGGTCTGGTCAGCCGCAGCGAAAAGGGACATATTTACGACCGGTTCCGCAACCGTGTCATGTTCCCGATCATCGACGTGCGCGGTCATGTGATCGCATTCGGCGGCCGTGTGCTGGATGATTCCAAGCCGAAGTACCTGAACTCGCCGGAAACGCCGATCTTCCACAAGAGCCGCAATCTGTTTGCGCTCAACCTGTCAAAAAGCACGAAGAATGATTATTTTATCTTAGCCGAGGGCTATATGGATGTCATCGCGCTGCATCAGGCGGGATTTGATTCCGCGGTTGCATCGCTTGGCACCTCGCTGACCGAGGAGCAGGCGCGCATTATCGCGCGGCATACCGACCGCATTGTCATCTCGTATGACGCGGACGGAGCCGGTCAGGCGGCGGCACAGCGCGCGATCGACATCCTGAAAAAATGTGATCTGCAGGTCAAGGTGCTGCGTATTCCGGGGGCCAAGGACCCGGATGAATTCATCAAGGCACGCGGCGCGGATGCGTTCCGCAATCTCATTGAACGCAGTGAGGACCACAACGCGTTCCGCATTGAGCAGATCGCCGCAAAGTACGATCTTGAGGACGACGAAGCACGCGTGCTGTTCCTCAGAGATGCAGCGCGCATGCTCGCCGGCATCGAGAGCACCATCGAGCGCGAGGTCTACGCCGGACGTGCCGCCAAGATGGCAGGCGTGACCGCCGAAGCCATGAACGTTGAGGTTCGGCGCGAACTCGGCATTCAGCGCAAGCGGCGAAAGGCCGCCGAACGGCGTGAGATACGCTCTCCGGTCGGACTGGCGCAGCCGAAGGACAGGTCTCTGGCGTATACCGACATGAAATCCGCCAAGGCCGAGGAGAACGTGCTTAGACTTCTGTTCTCGGACCAGAAATTGATTGCCGTTGCCGAAAAGGACTTGCAGCCGGCGTGGTTTTCCGCACCGGTGCTGCGTAAGATATACGAGCGCGTGCTGGAGCTGAACCGAAACGACCAGATGGTCGATGTGCTGTCCTTTGAGGGATGGCTGGAGCCTAACGAAATGAGCCTGCTGTCCGCGATACTCGAACCCGGCATTCCGGCCGGAGAGCATCGAGGGGAACTGCAGGAATACATAAACACCATACGAATGCAGCGCGTCAAGGATGGAACCATTACGCAGGCGGGAGAGGACCCGTTGCTTACATTCGGACGCATCAAAAAACAAAACGCGGGAGGACAAACGATATGACGAAAGCAAACGCAAATGCAGCCGCAAACGCACAGGAGCAGCAGGCAGCACAGCAGCAGATCCTGCGCGACCTGCTCGCGCTTGGCAAGAAGAACGGCCGACTGACCCTCAAGGAGATCTCGGATGCACTGAGCCATCTGGAGCTGTCGAGCGAGGACATCGACAAGGTGTACGAGACGCTCGAGACCATGGGTATCGAGGTCGAGACGAACGGTGTGCTGGAGAAGGTCATCGGTGACGATGACGACTCCTTTGAGCCGGAGGAAGTGGAAGAGGTTCCGGAGGAAGAACTGGTCGATACCTCTGCCATGGCTGAGACGTTTGCCATTGACGATCCGGTCCGCATGTATCTGAAGGAGATCGGCAAGGTCGATCTGCTGTCCCCTGAGGAGGAGGTAACGCTCGCAGAGCGCATGCAGAAGGGCAATGAGGCCGCAGAGCGTATCGCAAACGAAGGCGATGCCATTCCGGCGGAGGAGCGCGCACAGCTTGAGAAGGATATCAAGCTCGGCGACCGTGCAAAGAAGCGTCTGGCTGAGGCGAACCTGCGACTGGTTGTCTCCATTGCAAAGCGCTATGTCGGCCGCGGCATGCTGTTCCTCGATCTGATCCAGGAGGGCAACCTCGGTCTGATCAAGGCAGTTGAGAAGTTCGACAGCACCAAGGGCTTTAAGTTCTCTACCTACGCAACGTGGTGGATCCGTCAGGCGATCACCCGTGCGATTGCGGATCAGGCGCGTACGATCCGTATTCCGGTACACATGGTTGAGACCATCAACAAGGTTATCCGCGTTTCCCGCCAGCTGCTGCAGGAGCTGGGCCACGATCCCAGCCCGGAGGAGATCGCCAAGGAGATGAACATGCCGGTTGACCGTGTGCGCGACATCCTGAAGATCGCGCAGGAGCCGGTATCGCTCGAGACGCCGATCGGCGAGGAGGAGGATTCTCACCTCGGCGACTTCATCCCGGACGACGACGCACCGGAACCGGCAGAGGCGGCCTCCTTTATGCTGCTCAAGGAACAGCTCGTTGAGGTGCTCAAGACTCTGACGCCGCGTGAGGAAAAGGTTCTGCGCCTGCGCTTCGGCATCGAGGACGGCCATACCCGCACCCTCGAGGAGGTTGGCAAGGAATTCAACGTAACTCGTGAGCGTATCCGCCAGATTGAGGCAAAGGCGCTGCGTAAGCTGCGTCATCCGTCGCGCTCCAAGAAGCTGAAGGATTTCCTGAACTAAAGAAGCCCAAAGCCGCTTACCGACAGGTAAGCGGCTGAGGCTGTCGAAAAACTCCGTTTTTCGAGCAGCCTCTCGATTGAAACCACGCTTTCAATCGAATCTTGACGAAAAGCCGCGCCCTACGGGCACAATTTTTCGTCCCTTGTATAATTCCCGAGGTACACGCCCCCGGGAATTATGAATTTGCTGTGCAAATTCTATTTTATGCGTGCTGCCGCACGAAAAGTAAAAACGATAGATTGACTTTATCGACAGACTGAGCCGCTTACCGGTAAGGTAAGCGGCTTTTTTTGGGAAAACGGAGGATTGAGGACGGAGAATGAAACCGTTGCGCTAATTCTCCATTCTCAATTACTGCGATATTCGAGATACCGCAAATGCTTGACCGCCGGAGATGCGTCTATCGTGTTGTAAAACTGCGGCAGAATATTGCCTGAGATCGGCGGAACGGCCAGCTGTGCAAAATGCCGTCACAGGCTTCCCTTTGTCAGATTGTGCGAAGGGTGTTTTTTCTTCCTTTGTGAAGTAGCACTAAAATTATATCATTTTATTTGTAAGAAATAAACAAAAGCGAGCGATTTCGCTGAAAATCTTTCAGAAATGCAAAAAACGAAGGAAAATTCGGATTTTTTATCAGAATGTATGCGAAACGTACACTAAGTGGCCGCCGCTGTTATTCGACGGCGTTGTGAAAAATGCTACATGAAAATTGCACAAAAAACTGCTTGCATACCCGGTTTGTATGGTGTATAATAACGAAGAAGGGGAACGATCCCGCAAAGAGAGGATCGCTCCCGCGAAACAAAGCGCCCAGGAGTATAACGTGCCGGCAGGGCACGATGACAGGTTAGGGCAGGGGAGTGTAATATAAACTATGGCGAATTATCCGGTTAACAAGATCCGTAATGTATGTCTGATGGGTCACGGCGGCGACGGCAAGACCTCGCTGGTCGAGAGCCTGCTCAATATCGCCGGTGTAACCGACCGTGTTGGCAAAATCGCGGACGGCAACACGGTTTGTGACTTTGATCCCGAAGAGATCAAGCGCAAGTTTTCCATTTCCACGGCTGTAGCGCCGGTAGAGTGGAACGGCTGCAAGATCAATCTGCTCGATACCCCGGGTTTCTTTGATTTTGAAAGTGAAGTGCAGTGCGCACTGCGCGTTGCGGAGTCCGCGCTGATCGTCGCAACCGGCAAGTCCGGTCCGGGCGTCGGCACCGAAAAGGCTTGGGCTCACTGTGAGGAGCACGCAATGCCGCGTATGTTCTACATCTCCAAGATCGACGAGGAAAACTCGGATTACTATAACTCTCTGCACAAGCTGCAGAAGCAGTTCGGCGTATCGGTAGCGCCGATCGTTGTCCCGATTTTTGAGGGCAACCGCGATACCGTCGGCATTGTGGACTGCGTTATCCGCAAGGCGTACCGCATGGAAGGCAACAAGCGTGTCGAGATCCCGATCCCGGACAACATGAAGGACCGTATCGACCAGCACCGTGCAGCACTGTGCGAGAACATCGCCGAGCTGTCTGAGGACCTGATGGAGCGTTACTTCGCAGGCGAGGAGTTCTCGGATGAAGAGCTGATCGCCGGTATCCGTCAGGGTGTGAAGGATCTGGTTCTCGCGCCGGTATTCTGCGGCACTGCTGCAACCGGTATCGGCTCCTACGCACTGCTCAAGGGCATTGCGGACTACATGCCGTCTCCCGATGAAAAGCCGGTCGAGATCTGCGAGGACGAAAAGGGCGAGCTGATTGAGATCAACTGCACCCCGAACGGCTCTACCTGTGCATTTGTATTTAAGACGGTCGCTGACCAGTACGGCCGCTTCTCCTACTTTAAGGTTATGTCCGGCGAGGTCAAGCAGGATATGACGCTGGTCAACAAGCGTGCCGATGCAAACGAGAAGATGGGCCACATCTTCACCGTATGCGGCAAAAAGACGACCGAGGTTCCGGTGATCGGCTGCGGCGACATCGGCGCCGTTTCCAAGCTGGTTACCACCAAGACCGGCGATACGCTTTCGATGAGCGTTCGCAAGGTTGAGCTTGAGCCGATCGAGATTGCGCCGCCGTGCTACACGCAGGCAATCGCACCTAAGGTAAAGGGCGTTGAGGAGAAGATCTCCACCGGTCTTGCTCGTCTGCATGATGAGGATCCGTCCTTCGATACCGAGTTCAACGCGGAAACCAAGCAGCACCTGATCTCCGGTGCCGGCGATATTCATCTGGACGTTCTGTGCTCCAAGCTGAAGGATAAGTTTGGCGTAGAGGTTACGCTGACCGACCCGATCGTTCCGTACCGCGAGAAGATCCGCAAGGCTGTTACGGTAGAAGGCAAGCATAAGAAGCAGTCCGGCGGCCATGGTCAGTACGGCCACGTTAAGATGGAATTTGCACCGTATGCCGAGGGCGATTACCTGTTCCAGGAGAAGATTTTCGGCGGTTCCGTACCGAAGAACTTCCATCCGGCAGTTGACAAGGGCATCCGCGAGGCGATGGAGCATGGCGTTCTGGCCGGCTATCCGATGGTTGGCCTGCGTGCAACCCTGCTCGACGGCTCCTACCACGATGTAGACTCCAACGAGCTGTCCTTCAAGATGGCAGCACGTCTGGCATACAAGGCCGGTATCCCGGAGGCAAATCCGGTACTGCTTGAGCCGGTATGCTCGCTCAAGGTCGTTATCCCGGATTCCTACATGGGCGATGTTATCGGCGATCTGAACAAGCGCCGCGGCCGCATCATGGGCATGAATCCGCTCGACGGCGGCAAGCAGGAGATCGTAGCCGAGTGCCCGATGGCAGAGCTTGGCGATTACGCGATCAAGCTGCGCTCCATGACGCAGGGCAGAGGCTCGTTTGTTTCCCAGTTCGAGCGCTACGATGAGGCACCGGTTCCGGTACAGGAAAAGGTTATCGCAGCGAATAAGGCTCGTCTGGAGGCGCTGAACAAGGAATAACATTCCCTGCATTTTGTGAAATTGAAACCGGCTGCGTGAGCGGCCGGTTTTTCTTTGGGAAAATTGAGATGTAACGATACGAAAATGGAAAATTGAAAATGGAGAATGGAAGATGAAATGTAATCGTAGGGCGGGGCACTCCAGAGTGGCTTCTCTTGCGGCTTTGCCGCAATTCACCTTCTGCCTCACCCCGCCCTACAGTATAACGTAATCTTTACGTTCATTCTCAATTCTCCATTTTCCATTCTCCATTATGTCAATCGAAAAATTAACTTGTTGAATCATTGGGCTTTTTCTCCTATAATGAGATTTGAAGGGGGGTCTGCCCATGACGAACAAACGAATACGCTATCTCTCTATAACGGCGGCTATCCTGCTGGTTTTTGTGCTGCTGATGCTGCTGTTTTCCAACCGATCGGGAGATTTCAGCGCAATGGAAGCGCAGGACGGCGTACTGGATGCAACATCAGCGGATTTTTCGTCGGCGGTATATGAGATAGACGGTGAATGGACGTTCTATCCTGAGGTGCTCGGCAGCGGCGCAGAGCTGGACGCTGCCCAACCGGGAGAACGCGACGAATCCATTCCGTACGGCTCATATCGGCTGAAAATACACGCGCAGCCGAAACAATACCTGACACTCGGCGGCTACTCATTCGATTACAGCACGCGCGTGCTGGTAAACGGCAGTAAAGTGCTCGAAATCGGCAAGGTGGGGGCGTCTGCGGCGGAGTCTGAGCCGCGCATCGACTACATGCTCATACCGATTTACACCGGTGAGGATGGCGAGGTCGAGGTGGTCTGTCAGTACGCGAATTTCGTGCACCGCGAAGGCGGCGGTCTGACGCAGATACACCTGTCTACTGCGGAGAACATCGACCGCATGCGCCGAAGCCAGAATCTGTATTCCCTGGTGCTTGGCGGTTCGCTGTGCCTGTTCGGCATGTATTTTCTGCTGTTTGCGGTATTTCAGGGCGAGATCAAGTATGTTTTCCTCGCGGTCATCTGCGCGCTGCTCGGTCTGCGCGACCAGAATTTCTATGTGCTGCATCTGCTGCCTGAAAATTACAACTGGGCGGTCGCATATCGGTTTCTGGTGCTGATGATTACGCTGCAGCCGTGTTTTCTGCTGCTTTTGCTGCAAAGCCTGTACGAAAAGCTGGCGAAGCCGATCGTTGTGCGGTGCTATGCGGTGCTGTATGCCGTGCTGGCGGCGGCGCATTTTATCCTGCCGACGCAGGATATCGCACCGCTGAGCAGGATCGGGTATTATCTCTCGATGCCGTTTTTCCTGTATCTGGTCGTACAGCTGATTCGGCGGTTCTGGCGTATCCGGCGGCTTGAGTGGGACGACGTGCTCGTTCTGCTCGGCTATCTGCTGCTGCTCGGGTCGAATGTATACGAGGCGGTATTCGGCCGTATCGTGACGACCATTACGCGCCACGGAGCGGCACCGCCGTATCTGCTGGTGTTCGTATTCCTGATCGCGGGAGCCATCAGTTTGAAGATCAACCGCCGGGAACAGGAGCTGTCCGAGAGCCGCCGTCAGCGCGAGGTGCTGACCCAGCTCAACCGGCTGAAAAGCGAATTTCTGCACCAGATGGCGCACGAACTGAAAACACCGCTCACGGTTATGAGCGGCTACGCGCAGCTGACCGACTGGCAGCTTGGCACCGGAGCGGTCAGCGCGGACGCGCATGAACACATGCAGACCATTTCGTCCGAGGCGCAGCGGCTTTCTGCGCTTGTATCGCGGCTGATCGACCTCGCCAACGGCGGCTCACCCGATATTGAGATGGGCGTCATTGACGCGGCGCAGCTGCTGTCCGGCGCGGCGGATGTGTGCCGTCCGATGCTGGAAAAGAAGCACAACCGGCTGGAAAGTGACAGTGGAGAGGGCATTACGCTCTGGGGCAATGCGGAAATGCTGCTGCAGGTGCTCATCAACCTGACGGTCAATGCCAACCGTCACACGGAGAACGGCGTGATCGCCTACCGCATTGCGGACGAGGGCGAGTGGGTGTGCCTGCGTGTGAGCGACACCGGCAGCGGCATTGCACCCGACCTGCTGCCGCATATCTTTGAGAAGGGCTGCAGCGGCGACGGCGGCAGCGGTATCGGCCTGACGATCTGCGCGGACGCGATGAAGATTCACCACGGCTTGCTCAAGGTGGAGCACACCGATGCAGACGGCACGGTGTTCCGGCTCGAACTGCCGAAAAAGCCGCTCAAAACACAAGGAGAGAACGATTGTGGAAGATAAACTGATTTTGCTGGTGGAGGACAACCCGCACATCATGGCGATCAACGACGCGGCACTGCACATGCGCGGTTACCGCACCCTGCAGGCGGAAACTGCACACAAGTGCCGGGAGCTGCTGTGCTTTCACGCGGTGGACTTGATCGTGCTGGATATTCTTCTGCCGGACGGCGACGGCGTGGCGCTGTGCCGCGAGATCAAGCAGGAATACGATGTGCCGATCCTGTTCCTGACCGCTATGGGCGAAAATGAGGATATCGTCAAGGGTCTGACCGCAGGCGGAGACGATTATCTGACAAAGCCGTATGATCTGGAGGTGTTCATGGCCCGCGTAGAAGCGCGTCTGCGTGCGGCGCACCCGAAGGAACGCGCAGTACGGCTTGGCCCGCTGCAGATGAATCTGCTGAGCGGACGCGCGTACATCGGAGAGACCGACCTGAACCTGACGCAGAAGGAATTTGCGGCGCTGCTGTATCTGGCGCGGCACCCGAACCGCAGCGTCAGCGCGCAGGAGCTGTACGAGGCGGTCTGGCAGCAGCCGATGGGAGCCGACCCGCATGCCGTGCGCATGACGATCTCACGGCTTAAGCAGAAGCTCGGCGGCGAGGATGCGAGGGTCACGGTCAATTCGTACCGCAGCAGCGGCTATCGGCTCGAGGAGCAATAATTGAATATTTATAGCGGACGGCGAAGGTAACAAATTTGGTACCTTCGCCGTCCGCCGCCTTTTTGCCCTTATACTGAAAGTACGGTGAAATACCTGTATCCTCGGACGGTGCTCCGCGGTAAAGCAAGGGGAAAGCCGTGGAAACCGTTTATTTCATAAGGCAAGGAGGAAGAAAGATGAAAAAACGAATTTGCAGTTTGCTGCTGATATGCAGTATGCTGGCGGGTCTGCTGCCGCAGATCGTGCTGCCGCAGGCGGCGGCAGCGGATACTGCAGCAGCAAGAGACGGCTTTGGTCTGCCCGCGGAAGAAAAAACGGGCATAACAGACGCAGCCACACTTCGGAATAACCCATACGGCACGCTGGGATGGGTTCCGCTGTTCCAGAACCACGAGCTGGTTGTAGCCGGCGTGGACTCGGATGAGTTCCAGACGACATACAAGGGCGCAGCCAACGGCAAGGGCAGTCAGATGTCTACGTTTCGGTGGAGCAACTCGACCAATGTCGGCAATGCCGAGCGTATTGCGACTGTGGCGTTTGATCCGAACGGCACCGGCAAGGATGAATACATTGCGAATCTGGTATTTGATAAAAGTTCGGAACGGCTTCGTCTGTATGTGACGAACAAGGACCGCAGAGTGTCGGAGGTTGTCCAGATTGGTGATGGAAACGACAGTGAATACATCAAGAAACTGAAATTCTACCAGACCCGCGCTATGCTGAGTCTGGCCGCAGGCGACTTTGACGGTGATGGCAAGGACACGCTGATGATCTATACGCCGGGCAATAACAAGGATACGGCTACTGTAGACAGCATTAAGGAGTATACGTTCAGCGGCAGCACACTGACTGACAACGGTCGCATAATCAACCTCGGTGACGTCATCGACGGCGGCCGAGACGCGCTGAAGGCCATGCTGTACCATGATGGCAACGGCAATAACGAGCTGCGCGCGCATCTGAGCGTTGATATGGAAGTCGGCGACGTGGATATGGACGGTATCGACGAGCTGGCAATGACGGTCAATGTCAACGACCTGAAGGAAAGCGAATACAAGCTGGATGGTAAAACATATACCGACTTTGAAAAGTCTTATCTGACGGTATACGACTATAACAACAGCAACAAATGGTCGCAGATGACGAAGCAAACACTGCTGAACAGCAATGACGGTCCAAGAGGCCGTGCTCGCTTTGCGGGTGTAACCATCGGTTATGTCAGTAATGCGCCGAGCGGCAGCATGCCGCCGGAAGTCGTTGCGGTTGGCTACTACGATAAGAAAGATAATTATCGGGACTGCGAGTTTGACAAGAGCAAGCTGCTGGCATACAGCTATCAGTACAGCACGAAGGATAATTCGTGGACAGAAAAAATCAAGGCGACCGAAGTTGTCACCAACGGCTTTACCAATACCGGCACCAAGGGTGACGATGTGCAGAATCCGATCGCGGTAGCGGCTGTTGCAGCGGACGGTGTGAACTCCCAGGAATATCTGTTCATTTCCGGCAGTATGTATAAAGTTGACCCGACGAACGGCAAGCAGATGTCTATCCTGGACGGCTCGAATAAGGGCCATGACCGCTGGCTGGGCGGCCGACTCATCAACAACAGCGGTATTCTGGACTATGCTGTCGGCAATTTTGACGGCAACAAGCAGGGCATGGAACAGGTATACTACGTTGAGTACCGCAAGCAGGAGACCTTCGACAAGCAGTTTTTGAAGATTGGTCAGCTTTACAAAGACTCGGCTGGCAGCACGTTCAGCCGCTGGGAGGATGACTGGACATACTATGACAAGAGCAACTGCAATCTGGCGATTGCAACGGCAGATGTAAACAACGATGCCATGCTCGCGAAGATCAAAAGCGTCAGCACCGGCTATACCGACCCGAAGGTAATGGCGATTCTGGAGGCGTCGCCGCATTTTGCGGAGGTGAATGACGGCGATATCGGAAACTCGCAGACCGGAATCGGATACAGTAAGGATAATACTGTAGCAGTAACGGCATCCGGTTCGTTTGGTTTTGATATCATGGCGGGCTTTGAATATGTTGCACCGCTGATTGAGACCGGCGGCGGTGTTGAATTTAATACCAGTCATACCTTTACTGTTGGTGCAACAAAATCTACAAGCAAGGAAATAACGGTCGAGTATTCTAATGATACGAACGACAATATGGTGCTCATGTATGCAACACCGATGACATATTACGAGTATCAGGTGAAGTATCCGGATGGCACAAAGAAGGGCAATTCGCCGAAGCTGACCAGTTCTATGACGCTGGCGGTTCCGGGTAATCCTTCGATGAACATGGTTTCGGTAGATACTTATAATAAGGCTGCTTCGGCGTACGAGGGTATGCAGCAGATTGGCAGCAACCTGCATCTGGGCACGTCCGGTCAGCCGAATACTTATCGTTCCAGTCTGCCGAGCGGTTCCCATTCGGAGCAATCCGGTAAAGTTGGTCATTACAAAGATTCGGGTACACAGCTGCAGAGTTTTACGACTGCAACCAGCAGCGGCGTAAACTTTGAGTACACCTATGAGGGTTCGGTGCAGATGTATGGTGTAGTTGGCGGCTTCAAGGCTGGCGGCGGTTATCACTGGGGAGCAAGCGCCGGAACCGAAAAGGTAAACACCAATACGATTACCAAGCTGGGCTCTGTTACCGGCGGCGGTGATTCGCGCTATAACTTTGACTGGAGCTTCGGCACATGGACGGTACCGTTCAACGGCGATGAAGTACCGGTATTGGGCTATGTTGTCAGCAATGTGACGGCACCGCCGTCTCCGGCGCAGGATCTGTCGCTGAGCGAGCAGACCACCAACAGCATGGTGCTGTCGTGGGAATCCGGCGACCGTCCGGCAGAGTATTACAAGATTTACCGCTATCTTGAAGATAATAAGGAAGAACCGTTCGTATTGATTGATACTGTGGATGCGGCTGAATCTTCGAGTGGTCAGTATGAGTACACGCTGAAGGATCTTGCACCTAATACGAAGTATCGGTATGCGATTACCTCGGGATATTACACCAGTCAGGAAGAATCGGTTGAAAGCGAGATTATTGCCGGTACAACTCTGGCAAATGATAAGAGCCGTCCGGACATCAACGGACCGGATAACGTAACCGTTCAGATGAACGGCTCGGCGACCTTCAATGTACTGGCTTCTGTACCTGCTGAGTACAGCAGCACGAGATACCAGTGGCAGCAGCGTCTGCCGGGCAAAAAGTGGGGCAATATTGCAGGGGCAGCTAAGGACAGCTATACCGTAAAGTCGGTAACGAGTGACCTGAACGGTGCGATGTACCGCTGCGTGGTAACATGTTATGACGGTGCAAGAACGCCGATTTCGTTCTACAGCGATGCGGCAACGCTGACGGTTGGTACACCGCAGGCAACCGCCGGTTTGACGGTATCCTGTACTTCTACTTTGGAGGGCAGCGGCACTCAGGAGAAGCCGTATATCGGTCAGAGTAATTTCAACACGGTTAAAACCACGACAGAATCCGTAGAGACAACCGTTCCGTGCACCGTAGAAGTCGATGGCATGACGCTGAATGTTTACAAGGTAAACGATCAAGAGGGAAAATATGTCGGCATCGGTGAAAAGAAGGAAGATGACGGTTCGGTATCGACCGTATACTACGCCGTAACAACGGATGGCGAGACGTATACCGCAGATTCGAAACTCACCATGAATACCACCTATCAGTGGAAGAACGGTGATGCAGACGCAGCAGTGTCGAGTACAATTACGCCGGAAACCGTGGTGATAGACAAAAACGAAAACGAAAACGCAAAAGCAAAAGCGTTTACGCTGGACAGTGCAACGAATGTACCGACAGACGCGGAATACGACGAAAGCAAGTACCGGAACGGCGAGCAGTACCTGATTCACGGTAAGGATACTGTGACGGAGAGCGAAACCACGTTTGACCGCTATATTCTCAGTACAATGGCTAAGTCGACCAGTGGTAGCGCCGGTGCGGAAGAGGACACCTATACTGTCAAGTATTATCAGCTGGTGAAGAAGACAGAGAACAGCTATGAACGGACCGAGCTGACCTGCACACAGCAGACGAAGCTGGGCGATTATGAGGAGCCTTCCTTCACACTGGTAACAAAGGAAACTACGGTTGAAAATAAGGTTACTACCTCTACGCCGGGTTCCGGTACGGCGCTGACCCTGACGACGAAAACGGCGGAGAAAACGGCGGAAAAGAACGGCGCGGCACTCGGCAATGTGGAGTACACGCTGACGATTACGAACACGTCGGACGGCACGGTCAGCACGATTGTCGGCAGAACAAACAGTAGCGGCACGGACAGCAAAACGTGGACCGCACCGACAGCCGGTCTGTATGCCATCACGACCACCGCGACCGGCGGCTTGACAAGTGAGACAGTATACTATCTGGCAGGCGTGCAGAGTGTAGAGGACGGCGAGGCTAACACAACGGAGACCGTTTACACTCTTGAAAGCACTGTTGGCAAAGAAAACAAGATTACGAGCGTATACGGTACGCCGATTGATCTGACCGTGCAGCAGCAGACTGTAACGAAAAACGGAAACAATGTTACCGCAGGCAACAAAACAGAGGTTGAGGGAAATATCACCTACACCTGGCGGCAGTCCGGTCAGAGCGAGAGTACGGAAACGGTTATCACTGACAGCACTTTCCGACCGGAGAAGGCGGGAACCTATATCATCACGGCATACCAGAATTACAGCGATACTTCCAAGCGCACCAAGCTGGCGTCCACGACCATTACGGTAAAGCGCAAGCCGCTGGAGCTGTATGTTACTTGGCCGGGAGATAATGAAAATCATAATTCGACCGAAGCACCGGACAGCAAGCGCGCATTGGTGGTTAAGTCGGATGCTCTGGAGTCGGGTGACGATCTGCCGTCGGCAATTACAGCCGTATGTGCGCTGTATGATGACAAGGGCAAACGAAAGAACGTCAGCGGCCGCTTTGAGGTAACGATTGCGGTCAACGGTGAGGACGCGGCTGTGAAGTCACTGCTCGAGAAGTACGAGCTGAATCTGACCAAGCGCATGCTGGTTGTCCAGCAGGACACCCTGAGCGTAACCTATCACGCCGGTGAAGGCGGCTCACTCAGTGCAAGCTACAAAAGCGGCGACCTCGACCAGAAGTTTGAAAGCGGTAAGAACATCGCTAAGAACACCAAGCTGATGTTTGATGCCAAGAGCAACGACGGTTTCCTTGTAAAGGAATGGAAGGTCAACGGTCAGTCCATTACCGGTAATACAAAGTACAAGGTGACGGAGATTCTGTCGAACGGCAAAAAGGTCGGCGAACGACTGACGATAGCGGCGCTGACGGAAAAGCTGGACGTAGAAGTAGCCTTCAGCAGTGATTCGCATACGATTATCTTCAGCAGCGGCGAAGGCGGTAAGCTGACCGCAGCACTGAAGGACGGCGGTGCAGTCACGACCGGACAGAAGATTGCGGAAGGTGCAAATGTGACGTTCACGGCTGCGCCGAACACCGGTATGTCGGTAGCACGCTGGGTGGTGGACGGCAAGCCGTATTACTGGCCGGGTACGACCGATCTGTACCGTGAGAAAACGCTGACGCTGGAGAACATCGAAAAGGATCACACGGTCAGCGTATCGTTCAGCAACGCCAAGACCCATAAGGTGACCTTCACCTACGTGAACGAATCCGGTACGGCGATTGGTGAGCAGCAGACCTCTGCAAAGCTGGCAGACGGCACGGCGGCAAATCTGAGTGCCATTCCGGACGGCGCGGCAGTGACCTTTGCGCTGGAAAAGCTGAACGACAACTACACGGTCAAGGAGTGGCAGGTAGACGGCAAGGCGGCAGTCGGTTCGGGTGCAAAAACCAGCTTTACGCTGCGCAATATCACGCAGGATCACACGGTCAAGATCGTGATCAGTGCAGCACAGGCGGCAAAGATCACCTTCAAGGCGGTGGACGCGAATAACGCGGATATCACGAACACGAGTATCGCGTCTGTCACCGCGAAAATCGGCAGCACGGAAATCCACAGCGGCGATACGATTCCGGCGTACACCGAAGTGACCTTCACAGCTGCGGTAGGCGAGGACTACTACGTTTCCGGCTGGAAGAACGCAGCGCAGGACGCACAGGACGCCAACAAGGCGGTTCTGACCGGCTGGAACACCGATACGGCAGTTGAAGTAACGGTGCTGGAGAAGCCGAAGGTGACGGTGGCTGCGCCGGTCAACGGCACAGTCGAAGTTGCTGGCACACGCGGCATCCAGAATGTAACATTGATTGGTGCGGCAGGTGAAAACGGCCATGTGAATATGAACAGCACGGCAGCAATTACAGCAACACCGAGTGCTGGCTACTTCGTCAAGAGCATTATCGTTACAACTGACGGTGCAGCGCAGACATTCGATTACGACAATGCGAAGGACTATCAGCCGGGTGAGGTAACGAAGGATGATATCCAGATTACGAAGGATACCTTGGTTCAGGTAATCTTTGCAGAGAAGCCGACGGTAACCTTTGGCGGTGACACTCACATCCATGTAACGGCACAGCAAGACAGCAAGATGCTGAACACCGGCGATTATGTCGAGAAGTACAGCGGCGATATCGTATTCGCGGCAACACCGGATGAGGGCTACGAGACTGATAACTGAACCGTTACCGGTTGGACGAATGTCGATGGAAACGACGATACCACTTATACTCAGATTGGCTCTATCGAAAGCAATGTAGAAGTTCATGCAACGTCTAAGGCGCTCCCGCAGTACGACTTCACCCTGTCCGTTGATTCGCTCGGTGACGAGGGAGACGGCGGTACGGTTTCCGCAGAAATCACCCGCAAGGGCATGCGCGCATACGAGCAGAAGAACCTCGAAGCAGGCACGCATATCTTCTACCGCGACTCGAATATCACGATCACGGCGGTACCGAACGCAGGCTACCGCGTACAGGACTGGACCATCAACGGCCAGACCACGGCGGATACCGCAGCAAGCAAGACGCTGTACAATCTGCAGGATGAAACGACGGTTCAGGTTCGCTTTGTCAAGCTGGTGACCGGCATTACCTTCGGTCCGACGAACGAAACAAGCGAAGGCGGCTATATCAGTGCGGCAGAGGCGAATGAAACGTCTATCCTCGGTGATGCGGCTACCGGCGCGAATATTGCAACAGGCGTGCCGATCAAGTTCACGGCAGAGGTAAAGCCTGGTTACGCAATCGAAGGCTGGTACGTCAACAATGTGCGTGATGACAGCGCAGGCACAGGCGAAACCTACACCTATCCGAACACGACCAGTGCAAACTCGATTTACATTGCGCCGAAGTTCCAGCAGGTCGAGTATGACATCACCACAGGTGATAACGTCACCGTAAACGGACAGAACAGCACAACCGCACGCGGCGGCGAGTCGCTCACCTTTACGGCAGTACCGCCGGCAGGTCAGAATGTGACCGGATGGACGGTCAACGGCAAGGCAGTTGCCGGTAACGGCAATACGCTGACGTGGACGGTCGAGAACGGCTGTCTCACGAAGCCGAACGTAACGGCATATCATGTTGAAGCACAGTTCAGCGCAGGAGAGTACGAAGTAACGTACAGCCAGTCGGCAGGCGGCACGCTGAGTGCATCGGTTGCAGCCGGCACACAGGTCAACGGCGGTACTAAGGTTGCCTTCACCGCAGAACCCGATAAGGGTTATGAGATTGACGAGTGGATGGTAAACGGTCATTCGGTTGCCAACAGCGGCAGCACCTACACCCTGAACGTAACCGAAAACAGCACGGTTGCAGTCACCTTCAAGGCAATGGTTCCGGTCAGCGCAGTGCCGAACGGCAGAAACGGCAATATCGCCATCATCGCAAACGGCAAGATGATCACGGACGGCTATGTTTCCTCCGGTTCGGACGTAACCTTCACCGTAACGCCGGAGAATACGGACGATATGGTGCAGGCATGGCAGGTGAACGGCTCGACAGTCGCTGAGATGACCGATACGGCAGATGCACCGCTCACTTATACGGTCAAGAATGTAACCGCAAAGACTGAGGTTTCTGCAACGCTGATTGAGCGCCCGACATACACCATTACGGTAACGAGCGAGGGCAGCGGCACGGCGTCGGCAGAATCGGCAAGCGTCAAGCGCGGCGGCAGCACGACCATTACCGCAGTACCGAGCAGCAATAGCTACTATCTCAAGGAATGGTCGGTTAACGGCGGTGCTGCACAGGCTGCCTCCGGCAATACGCTGGCACTGACGGAAATTCGCAGAAATACCACAGTCAAGGCCGTATTTGACGGCGCGATCAACTACGATGTAACCCTGGATGTTCAAGGTGCAGATACCGGCACAACGGTTGCTGCAGCGGCAAACGGCAAGGCCATTACGCCGCAGAAGAACAGTCCGGCAAGTGTTACCCGCGGCAGCAAGATCGTATTCACGGCAACGCCTGCCGTAGAAAACGGACGAAACAAGCAGATGGTCGCACAGTGGACGGTAAACGGTGTAGATCAGAATAACATCTCTAACGAGCTGGTTATCCCGAGCCTGACCGGCAAGACCGATGTAGCCGTCAAGTTCGTTCCCTACGAAGGTTTCGCTATTCCGACCGGCGACACCGGCTGGAAGGTCTCCGATGTGAAGCGTACACCGGACGATACCAAGCCGGAGACTGAAATCCGCAAGAACGGCACGCTGACCTTCACGGTAACGCCGGAGGGCGAAAAGCTGTTCCGCACCCTGACGGTAAACGGCGTGGATTGTCTGACACAGCCGAAGGATGGCAATGTTACCGCGGTGAAGAACGGCGCGTCCTACACGATCACCATCAAGGATGTAATAAGCAACATTGCGGTTGACGTAGAAGCAGTAGAATACCAGATCGCAGCCAATACGCTGGATATCGTTCCATCGGCTCTGAGCAGCAAATTCAGCACGATCGACGAGCTGAAAAACGCACTTAGAGCAAAGGTAAACAGCGCGGTAACGGCTTCCAACATCGCATATCTGGATATCGTGCTGCAGTACAAGAACGGCACAAACTGGGTAACTGTTACCAATCCGTCCGACTTCCCAGAGGGCGGCATGGACGTTCAGGTTCCGTACAGCACGCTGGCGGCACAGAACACGCCGGACAGCAGCTATAACTTCTCGGTCGTTCATATGTTCACAACGACTATGAACGGTCAGACTGTTGGCGGCACGGAATCGCTGACATCGACCAAGCAGAGCGACGGCATTACGTTCCACGTGAACAGCCTGTCTCCGTTTGCCATCGGCTGGTATAAGAATACCTCGACCGGCGGCGGTGGTGGTGGTGGCGGCGGAGCCGTTGCCCCGACCACTTACGACATCGTGATCCCGTCCGCGCTGGCGAATACCGTCAAGGCGGATAAGATCAAGGCGGCCGCAGGCGACACCGTAACGCTGACTGCTGCCGGAGAAGGTACGCTGACTGTCACGGACGCAAACGGCAAGTCCGTTGCGCTGACCGACCTCGGCAGCGGCAAATACACCTTTAAGATGCCGTCGGCTAAGGTCAGCGTGGGCTTCAAGACCACCGCAGACCAGCCGTGCGATGGCGGCAAGGATTGTCCGTCCGCACCGTTTACGGATGTAGATACTGCAAAGTGGTATCATCTGTCCGTTGATTATGTGCTCACGCACAAAATGATGAACGGTGTATCGAGCCGTGCATTTGCACCGAATGCCAACCTGACGCGCGGTATGCTCGTGCAGATCCTGTATAACCTGGAAGGCAAGCCGAAGGGCACAGCAGCGAACTTCTCGGATGTGCAGGCTGACGCATGGTATGCCGAAGCAGTCGGCTGGGCAGCGTCCAATAAGGTCGTAACCGGCTATGCAGACGGTACCTTCCGACCGAATGCAGCCGTCACTCGCGAGCAGGCGGCAGCGATCCTGTATCGCTACGCCCAGAGCAAGGGTATCGACGTAAGCGTGGGTGAGAATACCAATATTCTCAGCTATGTGGATGTTCAGCAGGCAAGCGAGTACGCGATTCCGGCTCTGCAGTGGGCAGTCGGCGCAGGCGTGCTGAACGGTAAGAATGGCGGCCGTCTGGCACCGACCGGCACCGCCACCCGTGCCGAGATCGCAGCGATCATGCAGCGCTGGTGCGAAAACATCATCAAGTAACGGCAGACAAAACAGCAGGACAGAGAAAAGGGCTGACCCGACGGGTCAGCCCTTTTTTTATGCGGTTGAATAATGGAGAATGGAAAATTGACGTGACGATTTTCTGTTGCGTGGGCGGCCAATGACCGCCCCTACGGTTACGCGTGTGCAGGTTGTTTGATACGGTGCGCCGAGTCGTCGCACCCTACGGTATAGTCTTACATCAGATACAATTCGTAGATGCCGTCCGTAACAACGCGCAAACGAGTTGCGCAACACTGTTATGTTGCGCCTGCGAAGAGTAGCTGGTATGTGTAGAAGCAATGTATCTGGCACTGCGCAGAGGTAGAGAAATGGGAGCACACTGTGCTCCCCTACGGAAGAAAAAATCCTCTGCCGTTCTCTTTTTCGAAGCGGTCGCCGCTCTCCGATTTTCGCCAGACTATCCCAAAGGGAAAGGGGTGATTCACAAGAGGGTGGAAACCTTGGTGTCTACCCTCTTGTGCCCCTGCCGGG
>ENA-ORUQ01001545-ORUQ01001545.1-human-gut-metagenome-genome-assembly--contig:-NODE-1545-length-21464-cov-4.953991_pt1 | contig 21464 bp, 13 predicted proteins | sample MGYA00242081_ERZ509211 | MGnify/ENA primary metagenome ERZ509211 (study PRJEB26280, sample SAMEA2338785) | human gut metagenome | biome: human gut; feature: human-associated habitat; material: faeces...
TTCGGTAGGTTCAACCCCACCTCGGCATTCTGATGAATATGTCTGCGGTTTTGGGTGATCTCGTCTTTCAGTTCCTGTGCCCGTTTCCAAAAGTCCATAGTCTCGTCCCCTTTTAAAAAATTTTGTAAGCAAAAAGGCAGCATGAAGCAATACCCATGCTGCCTTTATTTTATGATTTACTCAGCGGAAGATTCAGAAGAAGTCTCACTCGTCTCGGAAGAAGTTTCAAAAGATTCCGCACTGCTCTCCTCGGAAGAAGCGCTTTCGTCGCCGCTTTCGGAAGCGACGGAAGACGTGCCGTTCTTCGTGGTATCCGCAAACATGGAGGGCTTGTAGCGGTTCAGTACCTTCTGGTTCCATTCCACGCCCTCAAAGCTCTGTGCAGCCGCGCTGACAGCATCGGCGTATTCGGTATTCTTCAGCTCAAGCAAAAGCTGCGAGCGGTTGTCACTGCTCTCCAGCAGCGTGTCTTCGTCGTCCTTGATCGGCAGACGGTGCAGAACGATCATGTACTTTGTCGATTCCACGACCTCCACGTCGCCTTCGTTCATCTCCTTAATCGCAGAGATGAACGCGTCCGGCATGTAGCTTGACTGCATACCGTTTTCGTCCTTGATGCCGGTCTGGTAGGTGGAGTCCTGCTGTACTTTGAGCGCATAGTCCGTTGCGGCGTCGTTCACGGTCATTGCACCGGATTCGATCTTCGTCTTGTATTTTTCCAGTGTCTCCTTGAGGTCGGCCTTTTCCTCGTCGGTCAGGTCAACAGATTTATTGTCATCATCCGTCTTCGTCAGCGGCGCAGAGAAATACTCGTAGTCGTAGTAATCGTCCTCAATGTGCTGGCGCAGCTCGCTTTCCGGCACTTCGTTTTCGCCGCCTTCGCCGTACAGCGCGTTGAAGACCTTGAGGTACATTCTGTTATACTGGGAATACGCAATGTCAAAGGAGGTTTTTGCAATGCCGAACTTTTCAAAGCTCGTGCCAAAGTAGTTCCAGTAGCTCTCGGTGGTCTGGAGGCATGTGCTGTAATCCTCGTCGGTCATTTCAAGGCCCAGACGCTTCATTTCGTTCTGAATATAGAAATACTGGTTCACATATTCGTCCGCGCGGTTTTTGATCCACGTCTCGGCCGGCGTGCCGTCGATTTCGGACTTCAAGACCTCGCCTTCGGTAGAGACCTTGGAAGCCGCTTCATTGTACGCAATGGAGAGGTAGTAAATGTATGCGCCGGCAGGCAGCTCGGTGTCGTCGTACTTTGCGGACCAGTTCAGATCCTCATCGTAGCAGCCCGCAAGGCTGAAGCACATGGCAACGGCCAAAAGCAGCGCCACGGTAATCTTTGCGATTCTTTTCATGGTGTTTGTTCCGTACCTTTCTTAAATATTGCGGACAAAATGCCCACAAAGGTTTGCTGTTGTTCATTATACCGCCGATACGGCAAAATGTCCAGTTATTTTGTAGCGGGTTTCGGCGCTTTCGCGTCCTCATCGCCGCAGAGAACTTTCAAAACGTCCTCCAAAACGGTGAGCGGTGCTTTGCCGCCCAGCGCCACGCTGATGTACGGGCGGCTGCCGGCGGAGAGCATCACCTTGTTCGGCATACCTTGAATCAGGCGCTTCACGCGCTCCATGTCAAACTTATCTTTGTAGAGCAGAAGCGCGTTTGCCTGCTGCTTGACTTCCGTAATGCCAAGCTGTGTCGCGCGGTTGCGCAGCAAAGCAATGTCGATAAGCCCATAAACGCTTTCGGGCGGCTCGCCGAAGCGGTCAATGAGCTCATCCACAACATCGCTCGAATCCTCATACGTTTTAATGTCTGCGATGCGGCGGTAAACGTCCAAACGCAGCGCGGTGGAATCGATGTAGCTTTCCGGGATATGCGCCTGCACCTGCATGTCCACGGTGCATTCCTCCACGGGGTTCTCGGGCGCTTCGCCTTTCATCATGGCCACGGCTTCGTTTAAGAGCTTCAAGTACATGTCATAGCCCACGCTTTCCATGTGCCCGTGCTGCTCGCCGCCGAGGATATTGCCTGCGCCGCGAATCTCGAGGTCGCGCATCGCAATCTTAAAGCCGGAGCCGAACTCCGTAAATTCGCGTATCGCCGCCAAACGCTTCTGCGAAATCTCACTCAAAACCTTACCGCGTGTAAACGTAAAGTACGCGTAAGCGCGGCGGGTGCTGCGGCCCACGCGTCCGCGCAGCTGGTGCAGCTGCGAAAGTCCCATGCGGTCGGCGTTGTCGATGATCAGGGTGTTCGCGTTTGACACGTCCACGCCCGTCTCAATGATCGTCGTGCAGACGAGCACGTCAATTTCATGCTCCATCAAACGCCGCCAGACTTCGGAGAGCTCCTGCTCGCTCATTTTGCCGTGGCCGATGCCGATCCTCGCCTCCGGCACGCGCTCTCGAATACCCGCCGCCACGCGCTCAATTGATGCTACGTCGTTGTGCAGGTAATACACCTGCCCGCCGCGGCGCAGTTCTTTTTTGATGGCGTCGGAGATGACGCCCGGGTCATATTCCATCACGTATGTCTGCACCGGGTGACGGTCGTGCGGCGCTTCTTCAATGACGGACATATCGCGTATACCGGAAAGCGCCATGTTCAAGGTGCGCGGGATCGGCGTTGCGGAAAGCGTCAGAATATCGGCAGATTTACACACGTCTTTCAGCCGTTCTTTCTGCTGCACGCCGAAGCGCTGCTCCTCGTCGATGATGACAAGGCCGAGGTCTTTAAACTGCACGTCTTTCGAGACCAGCCGGTGTGTGCCGACGATGAGGTCAATGCTGCCGCGTCTCAGTTTTCTCAGAATTTCGTCCTGCTGACGCGGCGTGCGGAAGCGGGAGAGCAGCTCCACATCCACGGGGAAGCCCTCCATACGCTTTAAAACGGTCTGGTAGTGCTGCCACGCCAAAATCGTCGTCGGCACCAAGATGGCGCACTGCTTGCCGGCGGTGATGCACTTAAACGCCGCGCGCAAGGCGACCTCCGTCTTGCCGAAGCCCACATCGCCGCACAGCAGTCTGTCCATCGGCGCTTCACGCTCCATGTCGTTTTTAATCTCGTTGATGCAGCGCAGCTGGTCGTCCGTTTCGTTGTATTCAAAGTGCGCCTCAAAATCGTGCTGCCATTCGTTGTCTTCGGGGAACGCAAAGCCCTTCTGCTTCATGCGTTGGGCGTATAAAACAATAAGCTCCTTTGCGATGTCCTTTACGGCGGCGCGTACGCGCGCTTTCGATTTCTGCCATTCCGTGCCGCCAAGGCGGTGCAGCTTTACGCCGGAGTCCTCACGCGGACCGATGTATTTCGCAACTAAATCGAGCTGTGTCACCGGCACATATAAGGTGTCGTTTTTCGCGTACCGCAGCTTGATGTAGTCCTTCGTGATGCCCTGCATGTCGATTTTGTGGATGCCCTCAAAAATGCCGATGCCGTGCGTTGCGTGCACTACATAATCGCCGGGGGTCAGCTCGGCAAGGCTGTAAACGGCCTTGCTGTTTTTGTCCTTTTTTTTCGCTTTCGGCTGGCTGCCCGCGCTCATGCGCCCGTGCGTGATGAGCGTAAATTTCGCGTTCGGGTATTCAAAGCCTGCGGAAAGCGTACCCGCCACAACGGCTACCGTGCCCGGCGTGATGGCGGAAAGGCTCTCAAAATAGCCCGCAGGCAGTCCGGCGGCCTTTAAATCTGCCGCCACGTTCATCGCGGCGCGCTCCGTGCCGGCTAAAACAGCACAGGCATGCCGGTTGTGCAGCGCAGCCGTCAGGTCTTCGGCCAAAAGCTGCGTGCTGCCGCCCCAAACGGAAAGCTGTCGCACCGTCATGTTCACAAGCGCCTTTGTCGGCGTGTCGTAAGAGCCGCGTGCAAACGCGTCCATATAAACGCTCGCCGTGTCCTCCGCACGCTTTAAGGCGTATTCATACGTCTCGGTGTACATGTCAAGCCCGCGGCACAGCACGCCCTCCGCAAGCAGTCCGCGTACGTCCTCGCCCCACTGCCACAGCGTCGTGCGCATGCGCTCCTTTAGTTTCGAGCCTTCGGAGAACACCAGCAGCGCATCCGTGTCAAAATAATCGAACAGCGTTGCGACTGTCTCGTAAACGAACGTGTAATATTTGTCCATGCACCCAATGTGCAGGTCGTTTTTCAGTTTATCCGCCTCGCGCAGCAGCACTTCCTTTGCGGCAGGCGCCGCCTTGCCGCGCAGCGTTTTTGCGTGTGCCTCGAGTTTCTTTGCAAGGATACTCATGCTGTCCGGCACGACCTCCACGGCAGGGGAGATGGTCACCTCCGTGATCTGGTCGGTGCGGCGCTGCGTCTCCGCGTCAAAATACGAGATGGTGTCGATCTCGTCGCCCCAGAATTCCACACGCACCGGTGCTTTTCCGCCGGGGGAGTAGAAGTCCACAATGCCGCCGCGGCGCGCAAACTGACCCGTGCCGTCAATCTGATCGGCGCGCACATAGCCACAGCGCACCAGCGCCCGCACAATCTCATCCACCGAAATTTCCTGTCCGGCAGAAAGTTTCACCGTGCGCTCTTTCAGCTTTTTCGGCGGCAGAACATACTGCAATGCCGCGTCGATCGTCGTCACAATGCAGGTGCACTGCCCGGTTTGCAGCAGCGTCAGTGCTTCGATGCGCTGGCGCTCATATTCGTGCGAGCTGCCCTCCGTGTCGCGCAGGCTGAAATCGCGCAGGGGGTAAAACGCAGAAGTCACGCCCATCGCGTTCAGGTCTTCCAGCATACGCGTCGCTTCCGCTTCGTCGCCCGCAATAAACAGCGCTTTTTTCGACATGGCAGAAAGCAGCGTGTGCAGAATATTTGCTTTGTGAATGGAAGCCAAACCCGTCACGGCCACCGGCGTCTTGCGCTGCCGCACAGCGTTTTCGATCGCGCGGTATTCCGGCACGCGCCCGAGCGCGTCATTCAAAAAATTCATACGCATAGTAGTGTTCCTTTCGGGGAGCCGCTCAGGAATTATAGCGGTTCATCGCTTTGTCCGGCGCGCCGGAGAGGAGCAGCTCCACGGCGTCCGTTACGTTTTCGGAAACGGTTTTTAGCGTTTTCATCTCGTCATTTGTAAAGCGGGAGAGTACCCAGTCCGCAAGGTCCCAACCTTCGGGCTTGCTGCCTACACCGATCTTCATGCGCGGGAACAGGTCGCTGCCGCTCAGATAAATGATGTTCTTCATGCCGTTGTGCCCGCCTGCACTGCCCTTTAAGCGGATGCGCGTGCGCCCAACGTCAAGCGAAATGTCGTCGAATACAATCAGCGTGCGCTCCGGCGGAATGTGAAAGAAGTTCATCGCTTCCGTTACGGACTGTCCGCTCAAATTCATGAAGGTGGAGGGCTTTAAAAGCACGGCGCTCTGTCCCGCAATGGTGCCCTTGCCGTAAAGGCCCTTGAATTTCACGCGGCGCACCTCAATGTTAAAGTGCTCCGCGATGGCGTCCAGCATTAAAAAACCGGCGTTGTGGCGTGTCATCTCATATTTCGGGCCCGGGTTGCCGAGTCCCACGATCAGCCAGTCCGCGCCGCCCGAAGTTTGATCGTTTTTAGAAAAAAGCTTCATGGAATGTTCCTTTTTACATCAATGTTTTTGTCTTCTTTTTCGCACCGCCCGTTTTCGGGGATGCCGAAAGGCACGCAGAAGCCGCACAGCCGCCGAAAGGGGGAGACCCTTCGCCGCTGCGCTTTTCTCTGCGTGTGTGTGTTTGCGGGCATGCCCGCTTTTCAAATATATATATTATATTATGCCACCCGCAAAAGGGTTTTGCAAGCCTATTTTGTCCGAAAACGCGGGAAAACCCGCCTTAAAAAATCGTTTTGCGGCGCAAAAATCTGTCTAAAAGAAAAATTCTGCGAAAAATTTCCGAAAACAGCCGATTTCTCGAAAAAAGGTATGGAAATTCGCAAATATATTTGGTATAATAGAGTGCGGCGAAACAGTGAATAAGTTTTTTATGCCTTTTTCGCCGGAAAAATCAGTTAATACTCGGTTTAACCGTGTAAATTTTCAAGGAGGTAGTTTCCAATGAGCAAAAAGTATGTCTATTTGTTCACAGAAGGCAACGCGAGCATGCGCGAGCTTCTCGGCGGTAAGGGCGCAAACCTTGCTGAGATGACGAACCTCGGCCTGCCCGTTCCGCAGGGCTTCACCATTTCCACCGAAGCCTGCACCCAGTATTACGAAGACGGCCGCCGCATCAACGATGAGATCCAGGCTGAAATTATGGAGTACATTGAAAAGATGGAGCAGATCACCGGCAAGAAGTTCGGCGATCAGGAGAACCCGCTTCTCGTTTCCGTCCGTTCCGGTGCACGCGCATCCATGCCTGGCATGATGGATACCATCCTCAACCTCGGCCTCAACGAGGACGTTGTTGAAGTTATGGCTAAGAAGTCCGGCAACCCGCGCTGGGCTTATGACTGCTACAGAAGATTTATCCAGATGTATTCCGACGTCGTTATGGAAGTCGGCAAGAAGTACTTCGAGCAGCTCATCGACGCGATGAAGGCTAAGAAGGGCGTAACGCAGGACGTTGAGCTGACCGCTGACGACCTGAAGGAGCTCGCAAATCAGTTTAAGGCTGAGTATAAAGAAAAGATCGGCGAGGACTTCCCGTACGATCCGAAGGAACAGCTCATGGGCGCTATCAAGGCTGTTTTCCGTTCCTGGGACAACCCGCGTGCAAACGTCTACCGCCGCGACAACGATATCCCGTATTCCTGGGGTACCGCTGTTAACGTGCAGATGATGGCATTCGGCAACATGGGCGAGACCTCCGGCACCGGCGTTGCGTTTACCCGTAACCCGTCCACCGGCGAAAAGGTTCTCACCGGTGAGTTCCTCATGAACGCACAGGGCGAAGACGTTGTTGCAGGTGTCCGCACCCCGCAGCACATCGACCAGCTCAAGGAAGTCATGCCGGAAGTTTACGAGCAGTTCGTAAACATCTGCAACACCCTTGAAAATCATTACAGAGACATGCAGGATATGGAGTTCACCATCGAGGACAAGCACCTCTACATGCTCCAGACCCGTAACGGCAAGAGAACGCCGGCTGCTGCTCTGAAGATCGCTTGCGACCTCATCGACGAAGGCATGATCGACGAGAAGCAGGCTGTTCTCATGATCGAGCCGAGAAACCTCGACGCTCTGCTGCACCCGCAGTTCGACGTTAAGGCTCTTAAGGCTGCTACTCCGGTCGCTAAGGCTCTGGCTGCATCTCCCGGTGCTGCTTGCGGCAAGATCGTCTTCACTGCTGAAGATGCAAAGGTTTGGAACGAGAAGGGCGAAAAGGTCGTCCTCGTTCGCCTTGAGACCTCCCCGGAGGACATCGAAGGCATGAAGGCTGCACAGGGCATTCTCACCGTTCGCGGCGGCATGACCTCCCACGCAGCTGTTGTTGCGCGTGGCATGGGCACCTGCTGTGTTTCCGGTTGCTCCGCTATCACCATGGATGAAGAGAACAAGAAGTTCGAGCTCGCCGGTAAGACCTACCACGAGGGCGACTGCATCTCCATCGATGGTTCCACCGGCAACATCTACGACGGCCTCATTCCGACCGTTCCGGCTTCCGTCAATTCCGGCGACTTCGGCCGCATTATGGGTCTCGCGGACAAGTTCCGTCAGATGAAGGTTCGTACGAATGCCGATACCCCGCAGAATGCTATCGATGCAAAGCGCCTCGGCGCAGAAGGCATCGGCCTCTGCCGTACCGAGCACATGTTCTTCGATCCGGACAGAATCGCAGCTATCCGCGAGATGATCTGCGCTGACACCGTCGAAGGCAGAAAAGCTGCCCTTGCTAAGCTCGAGCCGATGCAGCAGGGCGACTTTGAGAAGCTCTACGAGACCATGGAAGGCGAGCCGGTTAACATCCGTTTCCTCGATCCGCCGCTGCATGAGTTCGTTCCGACCGAAGAAGCTGACATCGAGCTGCTGGCTAAGTCCACTGGCAAGACTGTCGAGCAGGTTAAGGCAATCATCTCCGGCCTCCACGAGTTCAACCCGATGATGGGTCACCGTGGCTGCCGTCTGGCTGTCACCTATCCGGAAATCGCAGAGATGCAGACCTCCGCAGTTATCAAGGCTGCGCTGAATGTCTCCGCTAAGCACCCGGATTGGAACATCGTTCCGGAAATCATGATCCCGCTCGTTGGCGAAGTCAAGGAGCTGGCATACGTTAAGGGCGTTGTCACTGCAACGGCTGATAAGCTCATCGCAGAGGCAGGCTCTTCCATGACCTACAAGGTCGGCACCATGATCGAGATCCCGAGAGCTGCTCTGACGGCTGACGAGATTGCGAAGGAAGCAGAGTACTTCTCCTTCGGTACGAACGACCTTACTCAGATGACCTTTGGCTTCAGCCGTGACGACGCAGGCAAGTTCCTCGGCGCTTACTATGATAAGAAGATCTACGAGAACGATCCGTTCGCAAAGCTCGACCAGGTTGGCGTAGGCAAGCTCATTAAGATGGCTTGCGAGCTCGGTAAGTCCACCCGCCCGGACATCAAGCTTGGTATCTGCGGCGAGCACGGCGGCGACCCGACTTCCGTCGAGTTCTGCCACAACGTTGGCCTCACCTACGTTTCCTGCTCTCCGTTCCGTGTACCGATCGCTCGTCTTGCTGCGGCTCAGGCTGCTATCCGCAATCCGCGCCAGTAAAAAGTTGACGCAGTAGCGTAGGCAAAACAACCGATATAAATACGGTCACACAGTCCATTTGGATTGTGTGACCGTTATTTTTTTGCCCATTTTCAGCTGAACACACCGCAAATCAAGCCGCTGGTTTCACTATGAATCAGCGGCTTTTTTCGTTCCCAAAAAATTTTTTGAAATTTTTTCGCTCATTCGCTCAGGGGGTTAAAAATGAGCCTTCTCGCTGCCTACCTATTGAGGAGATTCTTCTCTTGTGCCTTGAAAGAGGCGAATTTTTGAAAAAGTGCGGGAGTTTCGCAGGAAAATTCAGCAAAGGAAAAATGATGAGCGAGTATACACAATCAATGATACAAACCGAAAGAGATTTGTAGTTGTATGCAAATTGAGAGTTTAAATCATAGTATGGCGGAATATTTAGATATTGTAGATGAGAACGGGATCCCCACAGGCGAAACGGTAGAGCGCGAAACGGCGCATGCAAAGGGCATTCGGCACCGCACGGTACATTTGTGGCTCGTGCGTAAGAAAGACGGCAAATTGCAGGTTTTGCTGCAAAGACGCGCCAAGCACAAGGAGTCTTTTCCCGATCGGTACGATACGTCAAGCGCGGGTCATATTCCGGCAGGCAGTGATTACAGAGAGTCGGCAATTCGCGAGCTTTTCGAGGAGCTTGGCGTGCACGCGAAAGCGGAAGACCTTGTGTACTGCGGCACGCGCCGCGTGGTGTATGACGGCGAGTTTTGCGGCAAGTTTGTTTCACGACCGTCAGGTCTCGAAGGTGTTCTACCTTTGGTTTGACGCAGATGAAAGCGCTTTTAACATCGACCCTGCCGAGGTAGACCGTGTTTTATGGATGAATTTAGATGCGTGCATCGACGGTGTGCGGCATAACACGTTTCCGCACTGCATCGAAATGGACGAGCTCGAAATTTTATGCAGCGGTTTAAAGGTCGATTTTGCATAAGTTTTTTACCGCGTAATGACCTGCACCGTGGTATCGGCATAGTCGGAAAGCAGGGAAAAATCCTCTTTCAGTCCGTCCGTAATGTAGACCGTGCCGTCCGCTGCAATGAAAATCGCTTCAAAGTCGCTGCTTTCTGCCCAGAGAGCAGCGGCTTTTTCTAAACCCATCACAAAAAGCGAGGTGGAAAGCCCGTCGCACATCGCGCCGTCCTCGCCGATGACCGTCACGGCAAGCAGACCGCTGTCTGCCGGACGTCCAGTCTTCGGATCCATAATGTGCCAATAGGTCTTGCCGTCCTGTTCAAAATAACGTTCGTATCCGCCGGATGTGACAACGGCTTTGTCGCGCACAGAGACCACCATCATGGGCTCTTTATTGTGAGGGTTTTTCACGGCAATTTGCCATGCGCCGCCGTCCGGCTTGCTGCCGATGGTCTGCACGTTGCCTCCGAGATTCAAAAGTGCGGAGGTGACGCCCTTTTCGCGCAGAAGTTCCGCTGCCTGTTGACCGGCATAGCCCTTTGCAATGCTGCCGAGGTCGATTTCCATGCCTGCTGGCAAGATCACTTCGCCGGTGACTTCATCGTACTGCACATTCGTGTAATCGACCAGTGGCGAAAGGGAGGTGAGCTCCTCCTCGCTCGGCACCTTGTAGCTGCCGGTCGTAAAGCCCCATGCGCGCACAATGGGGTAAACGGAAATATCCAGTGTGCCGTTTGTGCGGCTGCACATCGCAAGTGCCTTTCCCATCAGGTCGGCGGTGCTGCCCGTAACGGTACCAGAGCCGTTTTGGTTGATCTGCGCGATCTCGCTTGTGTCTTTCGTCACAGAAAGCTCGTCTTCAAGACTGTTTATCAGCGCCTCCGCGTCGTCAACGAGCGAAGCGCTGCCGTATACGGTAAATTCCATGGTGGTGTTCATGGCGTAGAATGTCTTTTTTTCGGCTTGTGGCGTGCGGGAACACCCTGTGCACAGTGCAAAAATCAGCACAAAACAGCCAAAAACGGATAAAACTTTCTGCATAGTGGTCTCCTTTTGAGAAAAAATCATAGAATATTAAAAATAGATGATAGATATTTAAAAATGAATACCGTTTCCGGTTGACAACAAAGGAAATTTTTGGTAGCATACTGTGTGGAGGTTAGCGCTGTCTAACTTTATATACACCGTAAGAGCAGAGAACGTAATCCTTCGCGTGAGGGATTGAAAGCCTTTTGCGGCGCATAAAGCTTGGGGTGCTTACACTGATTTTTTTTTCAGTGTAAGTTAGACGCATCTAACCCACGCGCAGCATTATACCACGGAAAAGCGCGCCTTTCAACCATTTTAAGAGATTTTGTTGAAAGCCGTCCGTGGAAATATCCGAAGCGGCGGAGAAACCGCAAAAAATGAAGGAGGCAGCATGAGAAACATTTACAAAAAAGCAGCGTCTTTGCTTTTGGTGACAATGATCCTCTTATCCATGGTCGTGACTGGCGCAGTGGCAGAGGCAGCAGCACCGACAGAAGTGAAAAGCTGCGAAAAAAGCGGGTTTTATACAACCGTTTTGAATTTTGAATTCAGCGATACCACATGGCTGGATGCAGTGAACGGTGTTACCGTAAACGGTACAGCGTTCACAGGCCAGACGATCAGCAGCTTTTCATACGATACCGGCATTTGGTGTGTCGGTAATGCAACGGGTGCATACGGCAGCTATAAAGCCTTACAGCTTGCCATTGAGAACGACGCTTCGTTCCCGCTGACCGTTGAAGTTACGGCTGCAGGCTACAACAAGCTGACGATGGAAGTCGCAAAGGCAACGGTCAACTATAACGATGTCTACACCGCGACCGTAAAGATCTCGGAGACCGAGCCGACCACTCCCCCAACGGAGCCGACCAAGGAGCCGACGCCGGTAGAGGATACGGATCCGCCGACGAGCTTTACGGCAAGTTCTAATTTTGGAAGCGACTTCAATTTAACATTCAGCGGTGCGTATGATTGGTTGAATTCGATCACCGCTGTTCAAGTAAACGGCACTGCATGGGAAAAGGCATCGTCTTCCTTTGGTGTGAGCAGAAATAGCAATTATTATGTCAGACCCGGTAACGAATACGAAGACGGCTATCTTTACATCGGTGAAGGCTTTGATACAAATCCCGCGACCTGCATTATCACCGCAAAGGGATATAAGCCGTTAACGCTTACGTTGGATAAGTCAAACCACAAGGTCACCATCGGTGCAGTGGAAGAAACCACCTACAAGGCTTACGTAGCGAAGGCCGAAAACGGAAGCGTCTCTTTGAGCGCTTCCGAGGACATCAAAAAGGGCGAGACAGTTACAGTTACCGTCACCCCGGATGTGGACTATGAGCTTGATACACTAACCGTAAAGACGGAAAGCAAAGAAGTGGAGACCAAAAAAGTTTCCGAAACTTCCTACACCTTCGTGATGCCGGATGCAAACGTAACCGTTACGGCAAAGTTCAAGGCATCCGCACTGAAAGTTGTAGATATCGACAAGGTCACGCTTACGGAAGATACTTTCGGAAACGATTGGCATATCAACTTCTCCGAGCCGAGCGATTATGTGGAAAACGTTACCGGTTTTAAGGTGAATGGCATTTCTTGGGAAGAAAAGTCGTATAACATTTCCTCCGGCGGCGCATACAGAAAGTATGCGGATGATAACTACATCCAGATTGCGCAAAAGAGCTACTCGGCTTCCGAAAATGAAGTACCTGTCAGAAGCGGCGATGTCATCACCATTTCCGCAAAAGGCTATGAAGACCTGAACCTCAAGTTTGTTGTAGATACAAGCGGTAAGGCTTCTCTCGTTGCAGACGACGGCGAGGGCGATCCATATGAATTGCATGTAAAGATTGAGGGCTCGTTTGAAGCCGCTATCGTCGGCCAGAAAGATTATGACGGCGTTTCCGGTGCAAGCACGGGCGGTTCCACATCGAATAGCAACAGCAACGTTACCGTTTACGGTGTACTGGTTGAAAAAGACAAAGAGCCGACCGACGACGATTGGCAAAAACTCGATAATAACTCCCAAATCGATCTCAACGGCAGCAAGTGCAAGGTCAGCATCGTGCCGGATGTCGAAAGCGGCACCCCGGAAGACGCAGACAGTGGTATGAGCGGCGTTTACATGCCCATCAGCAGTGACCTTACGCTAAGCGGCACACCGAAGGACGCAGGTAAATACCTCGTCTCGGTTTCCATCGAAGACAAGCAGGGTAGAAAAGCGACCAGCAACACGCTGCCCTTTATGATCTACACCGGCGAAGAAACGCTCGCCGAGCAGATCAAGATCGAAAACCTCAAGCAGTATGCAAACGGCCTGTATGCTTGGGATATCATGGAGCCGTGGGCCATCAAGAACTTCGGCAGCAATGTGGACGGTGAAGAGGAAAGCGTCCGTGTACCGGCTGACCTCGAAGTCTGGTTCGGCTCGCATGAGAGCGGCACATACGGCTACCTCGGCTATGACCTTGCTTGGGACGAGGTAGAAGCGGGCAACATTCCGCAGACACTGTACATCCCGGCCGGCTGCAACTTGACGCTCACCAACATGGAAATTCTCAGCAGCGTGCGCATCGTCGTCGAAGACGGCGGCAAACTAACACTGGACGATTCCGTTGTGCAGGGCATCATCGACGTGCAGGGCGGCGGTACGTTCTCCGTGAATTACAGTGCTTACAGCGGCGAATTCAAGACGGGCGCTTCCGTTTGCGGCCAGATCCGCCTTGCAGACGGCGCAATTTTGGAAAACGCAGCGATCTATTCCCATGCTAACTACCTTGCAAACGGCGATTTAACAGACCGCACCACGTCCGAGCCGGTCGTTGTCACAAACGGCAATGTGGCCGTCAAGGGGCAGGTCTTCATTGAAGGCGATGATGCCGGCAATGAGATTGGCCAGACCGCTCTGCAGGTCAACGGCACCCTGACGCTTGCAAACGGCGCAACGCTCGTTGCATACGGCGGCGGTGGTATGACCTATTTTGCGGGCGGCACTGCAATCAATTTGAACGGTACTATCACCGGCAATGGTAAGCTTGTTGCCATCGGCGGTGCACCGCTCTTCGGTGACGGTGGCACGGCAATTTCCGGTAGTGGCACCATCTCCACAAGCGAAACCTTCCTCCAGGGCGGCACGGCATTTACAAGTCGGGATGCAAAGCCCGGCAAGGCGCTGAACGGCGACATTACGCTCACAAGCCAGAGTCGCCATGTAAAAGACGGCACACTGGAAGAAACCGGCACGGACGATCCGCTCAAGGCGCTCTACTGGAATACCGGCATTGAGCTTATCCCGCCGCTCGATGCGTTTACCACCGAGCAGCATACGGATGCCGTAACGGATACAACTGTGTGGAAGTTCGACGAGAACACCCACTGGAACCCGTGCGACGACGTGACCTGCAGCGTACATGTAAACGAAGCGGCACACACCTTCGTTTGGGTCAATGACGAAGCGGAAAGCGACATCAGCACTCGGAGCATAGAAGCCAGAACAAAGCACGAGGAGTGCACCGTTTGCGGCTATACGCGCAATGAAAACACACCCATCACGCCCGATCCGGTCGTGACTCCGGAGCCGTCTGCCAAACCTACGGCGGAACCGACCACGGCACCTACGACAGAGCCATCGGTTACCCCGACACCCACAACGGAACCCACAGCAACACCGGCACCGACCACAGAGCCGACCACAACGCCTGCGCCTACGGCAGCGCCGAGCGCAGCGGCTACCGTTACCCCGGTTCCAAACAATAACAACGGATCAAATACCCCGAAAACCGGCAGCGATTACATTGCCGTCATCTTCAGTATTTCCCTCCTCACCGTTTCCGGCGCAGCCATTGCCGCACTTGTGCTTTTGAGTAAAAAGCGCGGTAAGCACGTCGCAAAGTAAACCCGTTTTCTACTAAACAGAAAATATTTTCTCCCTGATAAACACGCCCCGGTGGACAATTTCCAGTCCGCATGGGCGTGCTGCTCATTCTTTTACAAAAGCAAGACCGAAGAAGCACCTGACGCTGCTGCGCCTGTACTTGATGCGGAAGCACTTGCGAGCCTGCTTGCCGGCAAACCGTCAACCACAGCAAAAAAGCCGAAAACCCTTCGGTTTTCGTTGATAAGGCAGTAAGTCAAATTATCATTGCAGCTGAATCGGCAATGGGCGAATAACCGAGTTGCAAAGCCACGGGTTGACAACGAAAAGTTAAAAGAACTTAGCTGTCAGGCGTAGCAATGGCAAGGGAAATCACCGAGATCAGTCCACTACGGACTTTTTTCGGTGATTTTCTTATATCCGCACATTCCCTGTCGAATGTGCGGAATATAAAGACAGCCCCGATGCGTTCTGAAATGACCCCCAAAAGTCTGGAAAGGGAGACACCGGGGAGATTCGGTGTTTTTTGCATTTTTCGGGAAAATTGTGTAAAGTTTTCTTTACTTCTCTGAGTTAAAGTAGTATACTAATACGTATATATTCGAAAAGTGCGGCAGTTTGACTTTTGGGGTATAGCAGGTATTTTACGGAGGAGTGTATAGGACTATGGAGAAAAAAACAAGCAATTTTTCCGGGCAGCTCGGCTTTGTGCTGGCGGCGGCCGGCAGCGCGGTGGGCGTGGGCAATTTGTGGCGCTTTCCGTACCTTGCGGCAAAGGACGGCGGCGGACTGTTCCTCATCATTTATCTGGTGTTGGTGCTGACGTTCGGCTTTACGCTGCTGACTTCCGACATTGCGATTGGCAGAAAGACGCAGAAAAGTGCCATCGGCGCATATGAGGAGATGCACCCGAAGTGGAAGTTCCTTGGTGTGCTGACGTTTTTGGTTCCGGTGCTCATCATGACGTATTACGCGGTCATCGGCGGCTGGATCACGAAGTACGCGTGCGTGTATCTGACGGGGCAGGCTTCGAGCGCGGCGCAGGACGACTACTTTACGTCGTTTATCACGTCACCGGTGTCTCCTGTGGTGTTCGGCCTGCTGTTTATGGCGGTGACAGCGTTCATTGTGTATAAGGGCGTTGAGGGCGGCATTGAGAAGGTATCGAAATTCATGATGCCGGTGCTGCTGGTTCTTGTTGTTATTATTGCGATTTACTCGCTGACGTTAAAGCACGAGGACGCGGACGGCAACGTGCGCACGGGTTTACAGGGCTTCCTCTACTACATCACCCCGCACTTTGAGGGGCTAACCGTGGAGCGCTTTTTGCAGATTTTGCTCGATGCAATGAGCCAGCTGTTCTTCTCGCTGAGCGTTTCGATGGGCATTATGATCACCTACGGTTCGTATGTGAAGCCGGAGGTTGACCTCAACAAATCCGTTTCGCAGGTCGAGTTTTTCGACACCGGCGTGGCGCTGCTTGCAGGCGTGATGATTATTCCGGCGGTATTCGTGTTCTCCGGCACGGACGGCATGGGCGTAGGCCCGAGCCTGATGTTTGTGTCTTTGCCTAAGGTGTTTGACGCGATGGGCCCGGCGGGCACGGTGGTCGGTGTGCTGTTCTTCATCTCCGCAATTTTTGCGACGCTGACCTCCTGCATTTCGGTTTTGGAGTCTATCGTTGCGAACTGTATGGAGATCTTCCACACGGACAGAAAGAAGACGACGCTTGTGCTGGCGCTGATTTACCTCGCGGCTTCCGCGGTGATCGCGCTCGGGTACAGCGTGTTCTACTTCAACGTGACGCTGCCGAACGGCTCGAGCGCGCAGCTTCTGGACATTATGGACTACGTCAGCAACAGCGTTATGATGCCGTTGATCGCGCTGCTTTCCACCATTTTGATCGGCTGGGTGAAATCGCCGAAATATGTGGCGGACGAGATGGAGCGCGGAGGGTATAAGTTCCGCCGCAAGCGTATGTATTACGTGATGATCCGCTACGTAGCGCCTGTGATGATGCTGGTGCTGTTCTTACAGTCTACGGGTTTGCTTTCGATGATATTTAAGTAAATTTATTGGTGAATTTCCGCGAGAGCGGTTTAAGGCAGTGCCGTGCGGAGTTTTGCGGCGCTGCTTTGCTATTTTAAAAATGAAAGGTGATACTTATGAAATTTCCCGAAATGCTGACCGGTGTGCAGCACATCGGCGTGCCGACGAACGATTTGGAAAAGACCGTTGCGTTTTACGAGACCATCGGTTTTCAGCCGGTTTTGGAGACCGTAAACGAGGCGGCGAACGAGCGCGTGACGTTTTTGCAGCTCAAAAATTTAGTCATTGAGACGTATGAGAACCACGCGGCGGTGGGAAAGCCCGGCGCCATCGACCACATTGCGCTCGATACGACGGATGTTGAAGCGGCGTTCGCAGCGGCGAAGGAAGCGGGGCTTACGATGCTCGACGACGAGATTCACGGGCTGCCGTTTTGGGCGAACGGCGTGAAGTTTTTCACCGTGGAAGGTCCGAACGGTGAAAAAGTGGAGTTCTGTCAGAAATTGTAAGCGATAATTAGAATATAGAATTTCGGCGGCTGAACTGCGTTTTCGGATGCGGTTCGGCCGCCTTTTTTGCTGCCCGAAGGGGGCTTATTTTTAGACGGTATTGCCTTTGGCATATAAAAACACCCCGTTTCTTAAACAGTGTACCATACTGTCCAACAAATGGGGTGCAGTTCATTTGAGGCGTGCTTCCTTTTTGATCATTCACTTTTCGGCGGCGAGGATCATTTTTTCGAGCTCTTTGGCGGCGACGCTCAGGGGTTGGCCTTTCCGCTTGATGACGACGACGTTTCTTTCTGGTATTTTCTCTTCCAAATCGATGCGACAGACATTTGACCATTTTTCCAAGAATTCTTCCGGCACGAACCCGATGCCGAGGTCGGCTTCGACCATGGGCAAAATTTGGTCGGCAGTGAACGCTTCGATATCCGGGTGGTACGGCAGGCCATGCGCGGCGAAGAACCCGGAATAGAACTCGAACGATTTGGTATCGGCGCCGAGCGAGATAAGCGGGAATTCTAAGAGCTCCTCAAGCTTTACTTGGCGGTTTGTGAGCGTTTTGAAAAACGGTGAACATACGGCATACTCGTGGATGGGCCGGACAGGTGTTTCGGTGAGCGAGGCGGACGGTGCGGTGGGGGTGGTGACGACGGCAATATCCGCTGTGCCCTCTTTTAACGCGGCGATAGCCTGCGGCGTGGAGTGGTTGCTGATGCGAATATGGATGCCGGGGTGGAGAAGGCGGAATTCTTTGAGCACGGGCAGCAGCAGGCAGCGCAGCGCGACCTCGCTTGCGGCGACGTACACGGTGCCGGTTTGCAGCGTGCGGCTCTCGGTGATCTCCGCTTCTCCGGCTTCGATATGCTCGAACGCGATGCGCACGTGGGCGTACAAGCGCTCGCCCTCCGGCGTCAATTTCATGCCGCGGTTTGTGCGCAGAAACAGTGGGCACCCGAGTTCGCCTTCCAGGTTTTTGATGGCGCGCGTCATGTTCGGCTGGTTATTTAAAAGCTGCTTTGCGGCCTGCGAGAGGTTACCGTATTTTGCAACGTAATAAAAAATTCGATAGTAATCATAACTGATGTACATGTTGGCCCTGTTCCCCTTGCTATATCATAACGATATTTTAGATATATAGATTATAGATTTTACACATGAATATAAGAGTATTATAATAGTAATGCTGTGGGAAGTCAAGATGATTTCGCGCAGATTTTGTGCTGAAAAGCGTAGATAAAAAGCGGCGTTTCAAGGTTTTGTGCGCCAAACGAAGAAGGTATAAAATGGAAGCGGTAGTTTTTGAAATCATTATGGGTATTTTCTTTGACGCAGGTATGCTGGCGATGGTGGTGCATGCAGCGCAGCACATCGGCGAGGATACCGGTCGCGTTCGCTTTACGGCGGCTGTATTTGCGATTGGCTTTTTCCTTGGGATGATTGCAAAATGCGTTGTGGGCGGCAGCTACATTACGCTTGCCCTGTATGCGCTCGGCTTTGTGCTCTCGTACACGGCGGTCGTTTTCACTGTGCCGGAAAAGGAGCACGCCTATGAAGGTCGCTGAGCCGTTTCATCTGCACGGACAGATGTCCGACAGCTTCCGCGCGGCAGTGTTCATCATTCTCTCCGGCGGATTTCAGGACGCATATACCTACTTTTGTCGCGGCGAGGTTTTTGCCAACGCGCAGACGGGCAACATTGTTTTTTTGAGCACGGCGCTGTTCCAGAAGGACTGGCCGAACGTGGTGAAGTACCTTATCCCGGTGGTATCGTTTTTGATCGGTACAGCGGCCGCGGAACTGATACACATTTGTTTTAAGACGTATGAGAAAATCCACTGGCGTCAGATCATTTTGTTCTGCGAGATCGTGTTTTTGCTTGTCGTCGGCTTTCTGCCGGCATACTTTGAACCGCTTGCGAACGCGATGGTCTCGTTTGTATGTGCCATGCAGGTGCAGACGTTCCACAAGGTGCGCGGCCACGCGTATGCAAGCACGATGTGCATCGGCAACATGCGCTCCGGCACCGAGGCACTGTGCGCGTATTTCAGAACGCGGGATAAAGAGATTTTGCAGAAATCGCTGACGTATTTCGGTGTTATTTTTGTGTTCGGCATCGGCGCCGGCCTTGGCAGCCTGATGAGTGGCCTGCTTGGGACAAAGGCCATTTGGTGTTGCTGTGTGTCTTTGCTCGTTAGTTTTGTAATGATGTTTGTCCCCGAAAAAAACGGATAACCCATCTTCTGCGTTTTCCCCTTGCAGAGAAGTTATAACCCCACCGTGTCATACGGGCCCTGAAAGCTCCCGTGTGGTGCGGTGGGATTTTTATAAGTAAAAATCCTCTCGAGTCGTGTATGATTTGGTAGGATGAGGTGAACCGAGGAAACGGTTCGGGGATTTGTCAAGCGGTGGATTGGAAATCTTGAAAAATTTCTTGATTTTTTCACTGATCTTGAATATAATAATATCAAATCAAGATTTACTAAATCTAAATTTGTATTACTTGGAGGTGTGCCGATGTTTATCGGGAGAGAGACAGAATTAAAATTCCTGAATGATAAATATTCAGAGAATGGCGGTCAACTCATTGTGCTGTACGGCAGACGGCGTGTAGGAAAAACCGAGACGCTGCGGGAATTCTGTAAGGGAAAGCCCCATGTTTTCTTTTCCTGCACGCAAACGACTGATCCGGTACAGCTTCGTAACTTTTCTGCTCGGATGCTGAGAGAAGACATTCCTGCAAAAAGCTATATTACTGAATTTACCGATTGGGAAAGAGCATTCCGTGCGGTACGGGAGTTACCATACGGTGACCGGAAAAAGTTGTTGGTGATCGATGAATTTCCGTATATGTGCCGTGGTAACAAGAGTATTCCCTCTATTCTTCAAAATCTCTGGGATGCGGAGCTGCGGGATGCCAACGTAATGATTATCCTTTGCGGCAGTGCCATGAGCTTTATCGAAAAGGAATTGCTGGCAGAGAAAAACCCACTTTACGGCAGGGCTACGGGTATCTACAAGATGAAGGAAATGGGATTTTATGATGCCGCAAAATTCTTTCCAGATTATTCTGACCGTGATAAGGTGCTGGCTTATGCTGTTCTTGGTGGCATCCCACATTATCTGCGCCAATGGAATCCCGGGCTGTCCATTGACGAGAACATCAAGCGCAATATTCTGACCAAAGGCTGCATCCTTTACAGCGAGGTGGAGTTTTTGTTGCATCAGGAGCTGCGGGAAACACCTATCTACAACTCTATAATCGAAGCTGTTGCGTTGGGCAATACCAAGCTCAACGACATCAGTCAAAAGTCGCTTGTGGAGGATACTTCCAAAACCAGTGTTTACTTGAAAAATCTCATAGAGCTTGGAATTGTGGAACGGGAGTTTTCCGTGAATGCTAAGACCAAGGAACAGGCAAATTCCGGTCGAGGAGCCTATCGTCTGACGGATAACTTCTTCCGTTTCTGGTATGCCTTTGGTTTTGCAAATTTTTCACAGCTTGAGGACGGCGATGTGGACGGCGTATACGAGTATGTTGTAAAACCGGCTCTCCACAAGTTTGCTTCCTTTACTTTTGAGGATATTTGCCGGGAATTTGTTCGTGAAATGCAGAAGAAAAACGAGCTGCCTTTCCGTTATGCAAAGATGGGACGTTGGTTTGGAAAGACTACGGTACGAGACGAGAAAGCAGCTTCCGGACTGCGGACAGCAGAGACGGAGATTGACATACTCTGTATTGACCGAGGGGCAAAGGAATATCTGGTGGGTGAATGTAAATTCAAAGGCGTACCGTTTTCCTATTCTGAGTACTGTGACACGGTGGCAAAGCTTTCTCCGCTGAAAGAAAAAGCCAAGTTTCACTATGCACTATTTTCTGAAAACGGATTTGACAAGAAAATTATCGATCATGCGGCAGAAAACGAAACGCAGCTCTATACCCTTAACCAAATCGTTCATTACGCATAAAAAGCAGAGGATAGCAAAGGTAAAACCTACCCGCCGATAGTGGTGAGTAGGTTTTTCTGTTTTAAAAAGCGGCAATATTGCCGGTTTATTGCTGTATGCTTGAAAGACGGCACATTTGCTCGTAGAGGGATGTGTGATCCGGGTGGACGTACCGGAGGAGCGTAAAGGCCGGGTTGGAGTGACCGATGATAAGAGCAAGGCTTTTAGCATCCGAGCCGTTTTCAATCATTCGGGTCGCGAAGGTATGGCGCAGCATGTGCGGCGATACGCGTCGAATTCCGGCGCACTTTGAAGTGTGCTTTCGATTTCCGGGAAACGCCGCGATAGCCTTTTTCGGGCATCCCGATAGATTTCGAGCGTTTTCGAGGCATATTCCGACACAGCGTATACCTCATACCAAATATCGAGCCATTCTCCGATGGT
>ENA-ORUQ01001551-ORUQ01001551.1-human-gut-metagenome-genome-assembly--contig:-NODE-1551-length-21425-cov-10.442630_pt1 | contig 21425 bp, 20 predicted proteins | sample MGYA00242081_ERZ509211 | MGnify/ENA primary metagenome ERZ509211 (study PRJEB26280, sample SAMEA2338785) | human gut metagenome | biome: human gut; feature: human-associated habitat; material: faeces...
TATTCAGCACCTTGTCAATCTGTTCAAGGCGCGTCGTGATTTGCGGGATACGCTTCTGCTGTTTCTTGGTCTGGTCGGTCTGCTGCATGGCAAGGTTCTTTTTCACTAAGGCTTCAAACTCCGCCCGGTTGCTGATAGAATAGTCCTCGATTTTCTTCAGCACTTCCGCGATGGTCTGCATGAGCAAGTCCGCGTCCATGATGTGCGGGGAATTGCATTTGGGGTTTTTGGCTTTCCCCTTGTGGTACTCACTGCAATAGGCAACATGGCGCTTACCGCCGTTCCGGTAATCTATACGAATGTGCATTTTTGCGCCGCAGTCTTTACAGAAAAGCAAGCCGGACAGAGGGTGGATTTCTCCGTCTCCGTTGGGACGTTTGACGGGTGCGTTTTCTAAAATCCGCTGTGCGGTTTCAAAATCGGTGCGGTCAATAATCGGCTCATGCACGTTCTCGGTTATCTGCCATTGGCTCCGGTCTACATAGTGGTTCCGCTTGTCCCGGAAATGCTTTGTGGTCTTGAAATTGACTACATCGCCGCAATACTCTTGCCGTGTAAGGATATGGGTCAAGGTGGCTTTGTTCCACTTGCAGCGGTTATCCTCATTGAGCGCCTTGTTTTTACACGTCCCCCGTCCCCGGTCTTTCATGTAGAAAGTGGGGGTAGGGATTTGCTCGTTTTTCAGATACACGGCGATTTGGTTGCGGTTCTTCCCGCCGATAAACAGACGGAAAATCAAACGGACAACCTCGGCGGCTTCTTCGTCGATTATCCAAAAATCCTTGTTGTCCGGGTCTTTGACATAGCCGTAAGGGGCTTCGGTGACAATCGGCTTTCCACTCATGCCTTTGGTCTTAATGCCCGTTTTCACTTTCTTGCTGATGTCCTTTGCATACCACTCCGACATGATATTGATAAAGGGCGCAAACTCCAATGTGTCGGGCTTCTCGCTGTCAATGCCGTTGTTGACCGCGATAAAGCGCACATTGTTCCGTCTGAATATCTCCATCGCGTTGCCTACTTGGAGATAGTCGCGCCCCCAGCGGGTGAGGTCTTTCATAATGCAGACACCGATTTTCCCGTTTTCCACATCGTCCATCATGCGGGAGTAGGCGGAACGGTCAAAAAACCTGCCGCTTTCGTCATCGTCGATGTAGTGCCGGATATTGGTTAGGTGCTGCCCTCTGGCATAGTTCTCCAAAAATATTTTTTGGTTCTGTATGCTGTTGCTCTCGCCGCCGTCCCTGTCCTCGTCGCCCACGGAAAGGCGGGAGTAAAGGGCTGTAATTTTGCTATAATCAGTCATGTGCATAACCTCCTGTGCGTCCATGTATGTGTCTTTTACACTTAAAATTATGCACTCCAGCGGGCAGAACCATACTCGATTCCGTGGCGGTATTTCTTGGCATTTTTGCCTTTCAGGTAGACCGCCATGCGAAGGACCACCGTACCGGCTATACCGATCAGCAGGTCCGTGGGATGGAAACTGAGCCATGGGGAGGAAAGGGCTGCCGTGAAGCCGTCCCCAATGGAGAGCAGCTTGCCGGAAAGGTCAGCACCGGGCGCAAGCCGGAAAGCCTGTGCCAGCTTATCGAAGGGATACACGAACAGAAGATACGGAAGGTTCAGCAAAAACAGTTTTTTCATGTTCATCTCTGCACGCTCCGATCTTTGACCTTTACTTTTTCCCGGTCAATGGTGCGGTGTTCCGGTTTCTCCGCCGCCTGTTCCTTCGCCTGGGTCAGCCGCTCCCGGATGGAGGGCTTTTCCTCACGGCTCATTTTCCGGCTGGCAAACTCCTGAAACGCCGCTGTGATGGCATCCGCGTCCCGGCTTTTGAAAAAAACCAGGTAACGGGGCTGCTCTGCAACGGTGTCCTTCTTCAAGGCAAAATCCACATGGTATTTCTTCGCCACATGGGAGAAAGCCTTGATATTCTTGTCACTGATCTCGATATTGGCAAGACCGGTGTTCTGGCTGGCAAGCTGTTTAAGACTCTGCCTGCCGCGGTAGATTTTGGGTTTCTGGCTTTTCTGGATTTCCTCCAGGAACTTTTTGACGGCTTTTTCAAAGACTTGCTCGCTTAGCTTGGCTCCGTCAACAATGAGCGTTACGGCGCCCCGCGTTACTTCCTCTTGCATTTAGCCTCGCCCCCTTTGCCCGTCCCCGTACATATCGTGCTGCACCAAGGAAGAATAGTAGCTGTTGATGGTGACTGGGGCATTATACAGCGCCGCCAGAAGGTATTTCTTGATATTGCGGACATAGGTGGTGTTGTCCTTCATGCAGTCCATAACATACTGAACATGGGAGCTGTCCAGCTTCATAAACCTGGACTTTACCACCTCCGCCGGATAATCGTCTCCGGCAATGCGGATGACTTTGCGGGCAGAACATACGGTATCCACGATCAGGTCAACGATCTCGTCAAGCTGCTCACGGTCGATATGGCTGTCCTGCACCAGATAGCTGTACTCGATGTTATCCAAAATCACTTCACGATAACATTCTCTGGCTCCCATCCGATCCGTTCCCATCCTTGCCCCTGCGGGGGTAGGGGGATTTGATTGGATAGGATTTGATAGTTCCGTACTTGATAAATCAGTCTTTGTTTGATTAGTATTTAATTGTGCGGGGTTTTCCGTACACGGTTCCGCCGTATCCGGGATACCCATATCCGGGTTTTCCGTATATGGCTTTGCCGTACCCGGTAAAGGCGTACCTGGGCTTGACGGCGGCTCGCACTGAGGCATTTCGTAAATGACATACTCGGTATCCGTGATCTTGCCTTTTTCATCCCGGAGCTGAGTGCGCCGGATATACCCGCGGTTTTCCAGCTCTTTCAATGCCGCACCGATGCTGTCCACACCTTCCCGGCAGATCGCCGCAAGACCTCTGGTGGTGTAATTCCACTCGTCAGGGAGCGACAACATCATGGACAGCAGCCCTTTGGATTTCAGGGTCAGCGTCCGATCTTTCAAGTGATGGTTCGACATGACCGTATAATCACGGGTCTTTTCAATACGAAAAACAGCCATCTTCGCACCTCCTTCCTGTGAAAATGAAAAGTGTTGATTTTGAGCGGTTTATCCGTCTGTATGCCTCCATAGCCTCCCACATGGGAAAACACCCACGCCCTGTTCAGAACGCAAGCCACGGAGGAAGAAACAGAAGATTTTCCGCTGATTTTGATACATTTTGGTGTCGGCTACCTCTCACGGTCTTTATGGTCATAGTGGAGATCGCCGGAAAGCACCTTCGCATGGTTACGGATTTTGATATGTCCCTTTTCCTGATTTTCCAAAGCCTTGCTGTATCCGGTGTCGGTCAGGAACAGGCGCATTTTCTCACCCTTCCAGCCAACAGGCGAGTCATGGGTAAGAACATCAAAGACGATCATGTGTCTGGTTGCCGGGTCGAAACGCTCCAAAGCCATAATGTCATGGCCGGATAACTTCTGTGCCCCGGATTGTTGTCTGGCCTCTGCCAGCATTTCCCCGATGGTGCGGGCTTTCTCCGGCAGACGGTATTCGGCCTGCACCTTGCGGATCAAATCCATGCACTCCTGATCCGACAGGGGGCGGAGCTTGTCCAGAAGGCCTTCCGCCGTTTCTTTCGTTGCCGGGTTCGGCGCATAGCGCCATGTCATGTAAATCTCATTCAGGGCAGCGTTCTGATTGGTACTTTCAATCTGAAACACCATCCTCATTTCTGCTTCTGTCAGTTTCATTGCCAGCCTCCTTCAAAAATGGGTATAAAAAAACGCCATAGGTTTTTTGAGCCTACGGCGTTTCTTGCGATATTCACAATTCTAAACTTTCCAGCCACTCGTCAAAAGATTTCTTGGAAACGCGGATCGCATTGCCTATGCGGACGATCCTGAACTCCTCCTGCTTGACGAGCTGATATGCGGTCGTGCGGCCGATGTTGAGCATGGCCGCAATCTGTTCCACGGTATATGTGCGCGGTTCCGGCAGTGACTTTTTCTCTTTCTTGTCCATAGTAACCTCCATGTATTTGCCTTGTCATTTTGACTAAGGGAGTGAAGAATGGCAGTAACAATCGGCTTTGGCTGGGTGTCCTCTTGCTAAGAATTTGCTAATAGGACCACCCAACGGACACATAAAACTGCGTCAGAATAGGTGTTTTGCACCATAAAGTTCGTTTACTACAAGTCATTCTGCGTAAGGGATGATATTGGAAGTTACATCCGAACCGTGTATCACATGGTAAGCCATACTCCTAAGCATGGGGCCGAGGGTTCGACTCCCCCCTGGGACGCCAATCAAGAACGCAGAAGATATATTTCTGCGTTCTTTTTCTCTAACAAATTTCAAAAATTCTGTCTAATCGTCTAATAAAACCTCGATTTTTCTAATAACACGCGCCATTTTCGGTTGTTTTGAACACAAAAAGCTGCTAATAAATGGCGTGTGACAGCCTGTTCCCTGCTGTTAGCAGGAGACTGTCTGATATCACTTTTAACATAACCCTGTGGTGAAATTTTCATCACAGGGTTTTTATTTTATCCGAAAATCATTTGAATGGAGGTAACTAACGTGCAAAAAGACGTCAAACCTCACATCGTTCTGATCGATGGAGTCAAGTATTACAGCGACAAGCCCGAGACCTGCCACAGCTGCTTTTTCCAGAAAAACCGCAAGGTTCCCTGCATTCTTGGGCAGGAAAACTGCTACTATCTCGCTGAAATCATTCAGTCTGAACAGCAGAAGAAATGCGAGGGCTGCTGTTACGCATCCGGCCGCTCCTGCGTGAGTGCGACCTGCTATAAGGATTTGATGGCGCAGTTCAACGCATCAAAAAATACAAAACCAAAGGAAGGTGCCGCCAATGACTAAACACGACGATTGCTTCCGCCGCTTCGAGCGGATGGCAAAATCCGCAAAGAGGAATTTGTCCGGGGATAAGCCCGGCAGCTGCTCGCGCTGTCTGTACTATCGCCCGGATTTTAAGGCAATACCGCATAATTAAACAAGAGTGATTTGCGAGTAAATTTTGCGTACTGACGAGGCACAGTTTTGCGGTAATACTTGATGTATTACCGTGAAACTGCAACAAAGTCAGGACACAAAATTTCCGCAAAGCACCGCCCCTTTAATTGTGCGGTGTTGCCTTAAGTTCCGTTTCTGTCAGTTCACCCGCTGTCCCTATGAATTAAAGGAAAATGTGTTTCGCCGCAAGCCGCTGACTCGCGACAAATTTTCCGGCAAGGGAGGCGCATAAATATGTCCGCAACGATCATTGCAGTCGCCAATCAAAAGGGCGGCACCGGCAAAACGACGACTTGCGAAAATCTGGGCATCGGTCTTGCGAGAGAAGGCAAGCATGTGCTGCTCGTGGATACCGATCCGCAGGTCTCTCTCACCATTGCCCTCGGGTACCCCCGACCGGATGATCTCCCGGTGACGCTGACCGATTTAATGACGAACATCATGCAGGAGCGGCCTGTCAACCCCGAAGAAACCATTCTGTCACACACAGAAGGCGTGGACCTCATTCCTGCCAGCATCATGCTGTCCGGCCTTGAAGTCTCGCTCGTAAACGCAATGAGCCGCGAAACCGTCTTAAAGCAAGTTTTAGAGTCGGTAAAGTCGCAGTACGATTACATCTTACTCGACTGCATGCCCTCCAGATGACACTTTCAAAAATACAAACTTCTTTCTGAACCAGTTCTACATCAACTTGGAATATCATCCAAAATTTTTAAAAAGTTACCAGCAAACTTGCGCCAAAAAGTACATATTCTATCTGAAAAGTGAAGGATTTAAATGAAAGGCAAAAGAAAGCCTTAACTTAATCCGAGAAGGTGAAAATAATGGCATCAATTGTTCACAGAAATGATTGTTTGCTCGTCGTGCATTACGAACGCGACAAGATATACGGCAAAAACAAGCAGAAGTAGGAGCTTATGGAGAAAAATCCAACTCTCCATGCCACGGTTCCTAAGGCTGTATCCCAAAAACGTGAAGTCTGGGATGCCGAGACATTTTTCTCGCACTTGATGTTTGCGATGATGCCCATCTGAAGCTGGCTATCAACACGTCCTTTGCATGCAGTATGTGAATCGTTGAAATTCTTGGTCTGACATGGGACTGTGTCGATATTTCTCCGTAAAGCATCGCAGCCGGAACGGCATCCATCATGATTGAAAAAGAGCTCCAGCGTGTCGACAAGACGGCCATGAAGTCTCTTGAGCAAAAAGACGTCCTCTTCCTCTACCCGCAGAGCTCGAAGCGCAACACGAGCATGCTCGTTCTGAAAAAGCCCAAGACCGAATCGAGCATTCGCAGGGTTTTTATTCCGGCGACCGTTGCCCACCAGCTTAAGGCATGGAAGCGCGAGCAGGAGCGCGCCAAGGAGGCTCTCGGTGGGTGAGTACACCGACTACAACCTGATCCTCGCCAATGGTCTGGGTCATCCGATGAAACGGACGCGCATCACTGCACTTTTGAACGCGTGGAAAAGTCCCTGCTTCACAAGAAACAGCTGTTTCCGGCATCAATCTGTCGCTGCTGAAGAAAATCTCCGAGAACCCGGATCTGTTAAAAATTCTGAGCACGATAGTCGGCAGTCTTTGATGCCCCTCCCATCTAAGAGAGCACCCGTGATTAAGTGCTCTCTTTTCATCTGCTGATCGTTGTGGTATGTTTAATATTGCATATTGTTATGTACACAGTGCGTCTATTTCCCCCGCATCGTGGATGAATAGGCGCTCTTTTTCGTGCCCAAAACCGTGGGCAAATACAAGAGATTGGATGTTGGCCATCAATAAATGGTTTGATTTTCCTCGCGGTTTAGAGTACAATAAAATTGTTGAAATTGCTCAAAACAGTTCAAGGAATAATACCTATTACGAATTACGATATCACACAGGAGACGTCTTTCATGCTTCAACAAGGCCTTTACGAGCAAGTAGTGAATACCGAAATCAAAGATGAACTGCGTCTGCTGCCGGAAGACAGCAAGCACGTCGAGAAAATCGACACAGCCGAGTCCTCCTCTGTCTTAACGCAGTACCTGTCCGAAGTCGTTCACAAAGGTCTTGACCGCATTGCCGGTGACGATATTTCTGCGCAGTTAAATCTGGTCAACAAAATTGTTGATCTGATTTCGCAGGAGACAGCGCAGTACGACCTGCGTGATTTTACTGTGGACGATGAGGGCGAGCAGTTATTCGCATTGCTGTCCCGCGATGATCCTATGATGCGCATCGGCCGGAAAAAAGCAAAGGATCTCCCCCGCCCTGAAACATCGATTGCTCAAAGCAGCTTATTTACCGGAGCAGTTCACGAGCCGCAGATGTTTTCCGAGCTGAAGAAAGAAATCGCCTCCGCAGACCGCATTGATATGCTGGTTTCGTTTGTCAAATGGAGCGGTCTTCGTTTAATCATCGATGATCTTCAGCATTTTGCGGAACGCGGCGGCAGGCTCCGCGTTATTACGACAACATACATGGGCGCAACAGACGTGAAAGCGGTGGAGGCGCTTCGCAATCTCCCCAACACAGAAATCCGTGTATCTTACGATACCGAGCGTACCAGACTTCATGCAAAGGCGTATATGTTCTATCGTGAAACCGGCTTTACCACGGCGTACGTTGGTTCTTCTAACCTCTCCAATCCGGCTATGTCCAGCGGACTGGAATGGAATGTTAAGCTGACAACCAAGGATATGCTGCCGACCATTCAGAAGATGGAGGCAACCTTCGATAGTTATTGGAACACCGCCAGCTTTGAAGTCTATGAGGACGGGTGCAGGGAAAGACTGGAGCGTGCACTGTCAGCAAACGGCAAAGCCAATCCGACAAGCGAGATGCAGTTCGTTTTCGATATTCATCCCTACCCCTACCAGCAGGAGATTTTGGATCGCCTGCAGGCAGAGCGCAAGGTGCGTGGCTATTACCGCAATCTTGTCGTTGCTGCAACCGGTACCGGCAAAACCTTAATCTCTGCCTTTGATTACCGACGGTTCTGCAAAGCCTTTTCCGGTTCGAAGCCCCGTCTGCTGTTTGTCGTTCATCGAGAGGAAATTCTGAAACAGAGCCGAAGTGCTTTCCGTGCGGTGCTGAAAGATCCCAATTTCGGAGAGCTTTTTGTAGGCAGCTTCAAGCCGAACAGCCTGGAGCATCTATTTATTTCGGTGCAGACATTAGCCTCCCAGAAGCTGTATGACGTTCTCCCGGCGGACTATTACGATTTCATCATTGTGGACGAGTTCCATCACGCAGCAGCGCCCACCTATCAAGGACTGCTGAACCACTTCAAGCCGAAAATCTTATTGGGTCTGACCGCAACGCCGGAACGCATGGATGGAAAAAACGTTCTGGATTACTTCAATGGCCGCATTGCATCTGAAATCCGACTGCCGGAGGCGATCGAGCGTAAGCTGCTCTGCCCATTTCAATATTTCGGCGTTTCCGATGATGTTGATCTGTCCAATATTCGCTGGACGCGCGGCGGTTATGATAAAGCTGAGCTTAACAACGTATTTTCTCTGAACCGTGCTGTCGCCGAAAAGCGCGCCGGCCATATTGTCAATTCTCTCTATCGGTATGTAACCGACATCAATACGGTTCGCGGTCTTGGGTTTTGCGTCTCTGTCGAGCATGCTGAATTCATGGAGGAATATTTCTCATCGAAGGGTATCCCCTGCATGTCCCTTACCGGTACTTCCAGCGATAAGGAACGAACTGAAGCCAGACAGCGTCTGGTCTCCGGTGAAATCCGCTTTATCTTTGTTGTAGATTTGTATAACGAGGGCGTTGATATTCCCGAAATTGACACCATTCTCTTCCTGCGCCCTACCGAGTCGCTCACGATTTTCCTACAGCAGCTCGGCCGCGGTCTGCGTCTCTCGGAAGGAAAAGAATGCCTGACCGTTTTGGATTTCATCGGCCAGGCAAACAAGAAATACAATTTTGAAGAAAAGTTTGCTGCACTGCTCTCTCACAGCAATCACAGCATGCAGTACGAGGTGAAAAAGGGCTTTGTATCACTGCCGAAGGGCTGCTATATCCAGCTGGAAAAGAAGGCTTCCGAAGTCATTCTGGCGAATATTCGCCGCTCCTTCGGTGACCGTGCCGGTCTGATTGCGCGTATCGAAACCTTCACACAGGACAGCGGCCTTCCCCTTTCCTTGAAGAATTTCATCGGCTATTATCACCTCGACCCGCGGTCGATCTACGGTAAATTCTCCTTCTCCCGTCTCTGTGCAGATGCAGGCGTCCTTGATGATTTTATCGAACCTGCCGAAAGCATTCTGACAAAGGCGTTCAGCAAGCTGGTTGCCGTGGATTCCCGGCGCTGGATTAAGTTCCTGACGGATATTCTTCCGCGCTTCTCCTGTGAACTTGCGGCTTCGCTTTCCGATTTTGAAAAGCGCATGCTGCAAATGTTCTACATCACCGTATTTCAGGAGGCGGCAGACTGGCGTTCCCATACTACGCAAGCCAACATGCAGCTGCTCGCGGACAGTCCGATCATGATGCACGAACTGAACGAGCTTCTGTCGTTCAATCTGGAACGTATTGACTTTATCGATCAGCCTGTCCCGCTTGGCTTTGATTGTCCGCTGGACCTGCATTGCACCTATACCAGAGATCAAATTCTGATTGCAATGGACTATATGACGCCGAAAAATGTGCGGGAGGGTGTCAAATGGCTGCCGGACAAGCAGGTCGATGTGTTCTTTATCACGCTCAACAAGGCGGACAAGGACTACTCCCCGACTACCATGTACAACGACTATTCGATCAACGAAAGCCTGTTCCATTGGCAAAGTCAAAGCACGACCTCCGATACGGCAAGCACCGGTCAGCGTTATATCAACCACCGGCAGCGCGGCAGCAAGGTCGTTCTCTTTGTGCGGGAGTTCAAGCAGGACAGCATTGGCGCTGCACCGTATACCTGTCTTGGAACGGCAGCCTATGTGAAGCACACCGGCAGCAAGCCAATGAATATTACATGGCATCTGGACCAGCCAATTCCGGCGAAGTATCTTCGCAAGACGAACAAGCTGGTAGTCGGATAAGGAAGGCATTTTATGAAAACAATTCGAGTGGTCGCCGCAGTCATTCGTGATGGCGAAAAAATCTTTGCCACCATGCGCGGCTACGGTGACTTTAGGGGACTATGGGAGTTTCCCGGCGGAAAAATCGAGTCTGGCGAAACACCGCAGGAGGCCTTAAAAAGAGAAATCCGGGAAGAACTGGCCTCCGAGATTTCGGTTGGCGAGTTGATTGATACCGTTGAATTTGATTATCCGACCTTTCACCTTTCAATGGATTGCTTCTGGTGTCAGCTGATTCGCGGTAATCTTGAACTGTTAGAGGCCGCCGAAGCGCGATGGCTGACCAAGGAAACACTGAAAAGCGTGGATTGGCTGCCGGCTGATTCAGGGCTGATTGAAAAGATTGAGAAAGCGCTCGCTTTGCTGCCATCTTGAACTGTAATGCAAGGCGGTGCAGCCATCATCTGCGAAGCCTTTCCGAACTGATGCATTTATTCGTTAATCAGACAGCAAATCACATGAATGTTGCAAGAGGAGCATTACTTTGACCCATCTTTTCGCCCTGTCCGCAGCGGCCGCCGATATTATGAATATTTCGCTTCGTTCCCGCCTGTCCGCCGCGCGGCTGACGTATATCGACAGCCTGCACAGCACCTCCCGTCAGCAGAGCTTCACCGCTTCCCTGCTGCTGGATGAGGCAATCCGCCTTTGCTGTCCGTCCGTGCCGCGCCCGCTCGACATTGCCGCGAACGAGAACGGCAAGCCGTATCTGACTGCCGCGCCGGATGTTCATTTCAGCCTGTCGCATTCCGCCGCATGGGCAGTCTGTGCGGTGAGCGACCACCCGGTCGGCGTAGACATTCAGCAGTGCCGCTCCTTCAAACCCAATATTGCCGACCGCTTCTTCCACCCCGATGAGGTGCAGTACCTGTCCTCGCTCTCGCCTGCCGAGCGCGAAAACGCGTTCTACACGCTGTGGGCGCTCAAGGAAAGCTACGTCAAGGCCGACGGCCGCGGTCTGCGGCTGCTGCGGCAGTTCTGCGTAGATATCGCCTGTCAGCCGCCGGCAATCACCGTCGGCGCACCCGGTTCCCTCTTTGTGCCGGATTTTCCCGATCCCGCCTACAAGCTCGGCGTATGCGTGCAGGAAGAACACTCCGAAGCACCTGCTCTCACTGTTTTACAGCATCTATCCACCCCATAAAACGCAAAAAGAACCGATACCATAAGGTATCGGTTCTTTGAGGCTGTCGCGGAACTACAGTTTCGCCGACAAGCAGGAACGGACCGTGGGCCGTTCCAAAGTCGTCCGAAAGTTCCTATACAGAAACTTTCTCCCTCCAGAAGTTCAAAAATGGTGATACATGCTCCCCCTTTTTGAGCATTTGCAGAGCAAATGCTATTTCATGCGCGCTGCCGCGCGAAATGCTGAAAAAATGCTGACTATACGACTTTTTCGACAGACAGAAAGAACCGATACCATAAGGTATCGGTTCTTTCTGCTTATTCAGACTCTTTCGCCTTGCGAACCGCTGTCGCCAGCTGATCCGAGCAGCTTGTGCCGCGTCCGTTGCATGAAATACCCTTGAAGTAGCCTTCAATCTGCTCCACGGTCATGCCCTCGACCACGCGGCTGATTGCCTGCAGATTGCCGTTGCAGCCGCCCTTGAAGGATACGTTGTGCACGGTATCACCGTCCAGATCGAACGAAATATTCATCGGACATACGCCGTGCGGCTTGTAGTCAAAATGCTGCATGTCTTTCCTTGTCCTCCCTAACTGATCAGAGCAAAGTGCGGATATGCGCCGCTGCCTGCTCGAATGTGCTTACCTCGGTGTAGGACAACTCACCGACCGGTTTCGGCTTGTCCGTCCAGTTGAGCCACACGCCGTCAATGCCGACGTCGAGCGCGCCCTGAATATCGTGCGTGAAGTTGTCGCCAACCATGACGGTCTCCTCCGGCAGACAGCGGCATTTGTGCATCGCCAGCCAGAAAATCGCCGAACCCGGCTTATCCACACCGGCTTCCTCACTCGTAACAAGGCAGTCCACCTTGTCGGCAATGCCGAGGTACTCCAGCTTTTCCATCTGGATATCCGCCAGCATATTGGTGCAGATGGCCACCTTAACGCCCGCCGCACGCAGCTCGTCCAAAAACTCAGCCACGCCCGGGCGCAAGGTCATCTTAGCGAACACCGCATTCCAGTACACGCGGAATGCCTCGCGCGAATAGCGAACGGCGTTCAGGCCCATGCGCTCGAGCGCACCCTGTGCAAACAGCACACGGTCATGCGTAGGCGGCATGGCAGGCTGCTGCCGTGCCAGACGCTTGCGGTTGACACGGAATGCGTCCGCGAACCCCTTGCCTTTGTCTCCAAACGTGCTGATGGCCCACTCCTCCAGCTTTTCGTAGGCGTAGGCGTCCCCGGCCTGAAAGCTGGTGTATAACGTGTCATCCAGATCGAAAAAAACTGCTTTTAATCCCATAAAATCCTCACAAAAGTTTTTCGTTATAGACTGCGCGGCTGCCGCCTACAAACTTCGGACGGCGGCGTGCGCACAGCAGAACGGCTTCGCCGATCTTCTTGGTCTCAATGCGCAGCGGTACGACCACCGGCTTGATGTGCATGCCGATCAGCGTTCCACCGACGTCCATGCCCGCAGAGGCGCTCTGCTTGAGCGACTCAACCGCCACCGGATCATCAAAGCGCTTGTACGCGGTCGTGCCGAACGAACCGCCTGCCTTGGGCTGCGGAACGACGTTGACCTCCTCCAGACCGAACTGCTCTGCCACAGCACGCTCCACGATCAGCGCACGGTTGAGGTGCTCGCAGCACTGTGCCGCCAGTTCCACGCCGTGCTCATGCAGTACGCTGTGAATGCCCTCGAATACCGCTTCGGCTACCTCTACACTGGAATGCGTGCCGATCTTCTCGCCCAGAATCTCACTTGACGAGCAGCCGACCACAAACAGGTCGCCGATCTTCAGCTTGGCCGCCTCGCAAACCTGCTCTGCCGCCTTCGCACTTTGTTCTCTGATTTTAGAAAGCTCCATTTTTCATGCCTCCCCTTATAAGAGTACTATTAGTATAACATAAATGTCGGAACTTGTTAAGAGCGTTCGGAATATTCTGAAAATGGAGAATGGAAAATTGATAATAGAAAATGAATGAGCCGCCATACGGCGGTATTGAATAAATGCGCATTGCGCGTCACCGCAATTTTCCATTCTCAATTCTCAATTTTCAATTTACAGGGTGATGTTATGAACAAAAATCCACAGACCAAGGAGAGTATCCCTGCCGGTCTGCTTTCGCTTGCGATGGCCTTTGTGCCGACGCAGGAATTTGATACGCCGTATGATCCGGTGCTGGCGTTCTCGCGCGGCACGATCTTTCCGGCACTCGACAAGCCGTTTCTCGGAGAGGAGGCAGTGCCGCAATGACCGACAAGGCCAAACTGCTCGGGCGCGTGCGCATGTACGATTTCGCGCTCGTTGAGGTGATCGAGTACCTCGACGGCCATCCGGACAACGCTGCCGCGCTCAAATACTACAACGAAATGCGCACGGCGTTTGACAAGGCCGCTGCCGAGTACGAGGACGCATTCGGTCCGCTGACCGCCCGCGAGGTGGATACCCGCAGCGGACACTGGACGTGGATCGACGATCCGTGGCCGTGGGAAGGAGCTGAGGACTGATGTGGTCATACGATAAACGATTGCAGTTTCCGGTGAAGATCAAGAATCCGAATCCGCAGACCGCCAAAATTGTTATCTCTCAGCTTGGCGGCCCGGACGGCGAGCTGGGTGCGTCCATGCGCTATCTCAACCAGCGGTACGCCATGCCGTATAAGGAATGCAAGGGCATTTTGACGGACATCGGCACGGAAGAACTTGCGCACATGGAGATGATCTCCGCCATCGTGTACCAGCTGACGCGCAATCTCACGCCCGAGCAGATCAAGGAGGGCGGCTTTGACGCCTACTTTGTCGATCACACGACCGGCATTTACCCGCAGTCGGCCTCCGGTGTGCCGTGGAGCGCCGCAACGTTCCAGTCCAAAGGCGACCCGATCACCGATCTGTTTGAAGATATGGCAGCGGAAGCTACACCTTTGTAAGAACAATCTTTTAGCCTTTACACATCATTTTAGCGTACATATCGTTCTTTTTTGTGTGTTATCATACATAATATGATAAATACATGTCAATTTATGATAATCGATTAAAAATTCCAATGAATCTCCACAGGAACCGTTTTCGTGCCCTTTGCGCGCCGACCGACAGTCACATAGTCAATCAGCGTATCGACCATCTCACGGTTCAGGTGCTCAATGTTCATGTACTTCTCGACCAGCGCACGGCGGTTATCTCCGATAGCGATTCGCTCATCAAGCTCTTGTACCTGCTTTTCACCGTCCTCGATCACACGCTCCAGCCGATCACGCTCTCCAGAAAAGTCTTTCGACATAACAAGATAGTCCTGCTCTGTCAGCAGACCCTTCACCTTATCCAGATACAGGTTGCGAATGCCTGTTGTATATTCCTCCTGCTTCTGGCGATAAGTATTGATCTCACTCTGCAGGCGTTTCTTCTGTTTCTGCAAATCCTTGCAGAACGCTACGCTCTCGGCCGCTTCATCTTTATCGAGAAATTCCTGCGCCATCCGGTTCAGCTCTTCCAGTACAGCTTCCTCCAAATGGCTGACCGCAATAAACGCACCGGGACAGGCTTCCACAGAGATATGCCGATTCGGACATTGCAGATAGTGCCGGTCCTGCGTCTTGGAGGACCGAAGCGTATAGCCGCAATATGCGCACCGTGCTTTGCGTGCGAAAATACCAATTTTTCCATCACTGAACGGTCTGCTGCGCTCTGCTCGCCGCCGACATACCTTGTCCCACAATTCCTGGTCAATAATCGGCTCGTGCGTACCACGCACAACATACCACTGATCTTTCGGACGCGGCTTACACTGCTTGGTTTTATACGACACACTGCCATACTTGCCCTGCACCATATTGCCGATGTAAATTTCATTTTCCAGCATATCCGCAATCGCAAAGTATTTCCACAAGGTGCTGTTTTTGCTCACCGCCTGCTTGTAGCGTAAGCCATGCTGTCGTTTGTACTCGGTGGGATTGGGAATCCCGCGTGTGTTCAAAATACGGGCGATCGAAGTTTTCCCATATCCCTGTGCAAATAGATTGAACACCTCACGGACTACTGCTGCCGCTTCTTCGTCTATCAGCAAATGCCCTTTGCGGTCAGGGTCTTTGCGGTAGCCGTACAGTGCAAACGCACCGATATGCAAACCGTTGACACGGCGGTTGGTCAGTACGCTGCGAATGTTATCCGACATATCTTCTAGATACCATTCGTTTACAAGACCGTTGATCTGACGTGATTTCTTGTTGCCCTTATTGTCCGTATCCGCATTATCTACAATGCTGACAAAACGGATACCCCAGATGGGAAACAGACCGTGGATATACTTTTCCACCAGTTCCAATTCACGGGTAAAACGTGACTGTGTTTTGCAGAGGATAATATCGAACTTGTGCTGTTCTGCGTCTTTCAGCAGCCGCTTAAACTGCGGCCGCCGCCTGTCTGCACCAGTATAATCATCATCACTGTAAATCTGATAAACTTCCCACCCCTGTTCTTCTGCATACTGCACCAGCATTGCTTTCTGATTCTGAATGCTGCCCGAATCATCGGTCGCACATAGCTTGTTTTTATCTTCCTCGGATAAACGGCAATAAATTGCTGCTTTTTTCATGTTCTATCCCTCATTCAGATAAGAACAAGCTGTTTCCTACTTTTATTGTAACGCATAACTGCACTTTTGTCATTGCCTTTTCTCCGTAATTTTCGTTTCTGTCCGTTCGATACGATTGATCATCTCTACCCATTTCTCTGTAAATCGTTTCCGGTCGCAGGTTTCCCCTCCATTCTGAAAAACGTGTGTGCAAACCGCTTTGATCTGCTGTTTTGCCATACGGCTTCACCCTTCCTTTCAGAATAGCCTATGTTGCTCTCTGCTAATGTAAAACCCGCCTGCTGCAAAACAGGCGGGTTTTCTCATTCTACTCTCAAATCCAGTATTCGTTGCGGTCGCTGTCCATGATGAAATCATGTTCGTGCGAAACCTCGGTCACGACGGACGAAGGAGCATCCGCCCATGTGTGGAGATTGCCGCTGTAACCGGAAACATCCGGCGAGGTGTCGCGGCCGGTAATCTGGCAGATTGCCTTTGCGAACGTCAGACGGGATACATCACCGCTGAGTCCGATGTTCGTTTTCGCCGCATAAGCCACCAACGTATTGATCTGACCGGAAGTAGCCCAGATACGCAGATAACCGTTCTTCGAGATCGTATAGTTGATCTCGTAATCATCGCCCTCATCCATGCGAGCGGTATCAAATGCGGACGCAGGCAGAACGCCGATAGAAACAAAATACTTTGCTTCTTCCGGAATATCATACTGGTATTTCGGAACGGTAGTCGTGCCGCGCGGCAGCCAAGTGTTGCCGCCGTTAGCAATCAGACGATATACAACCGTGCAGGCTTCCTGCAGGGATACGCGATCATTCGGCCGCCACAGGCCGTCCGCGTAACCACCGAACAACTGATAGTGAATATCCGTCAGCACCGGTGTACCGGACGAACCAGACGAAACGACTTCAATCTCCGGCGAACGGCCCGAAGCCGAACCATTGTCACCCGTGGCCGCGGCAAGATTGGTGTACGTCTTGCCGCTCGCATCGGTCTTGAACTCAACCGTGATTTTCACCACGCGCTTTTCGTTCGGCGCAATGTCACCGAGCTCCAGAGTAAACACTTTGCTCCGAAAACTCCACTTGCTGTTCAGAACGCCGTCCACATAGACGTTGTTCTTCAAAACCGGCGTTACCAGCGTGGTATCCAGTGTGTCTTTGAGAATAACCCGTTTCCACGTCTGGTTAGAATCGTTGCCAACCGTGATGGTAAATGTGGCACGCTTACGGTCTGCCGAAATGCCGGAACCCACATTCACCACAGTTTTATCAACCTCTTTGGTTACATAAAAATTTGTGTTAACGTCCGGCTGTTCTGCCGTGTCAGGAATCGTTACGCCCTTATCCGTTGCAGTGCCATGACCGTTATCGCCGTCAAGTGAAGCCGTATTGGTAATCGTTGTTCCAACCGCATTTTCAAGCACCTGCACGTCAAACGTAATGTTCGCCGATTCACCCGGTTCGAGATCACCTGCGAGCACAGACAGCGCATTGCCGCTCAAATGATACAGCGCGAACTCATTGTTGACATACACACCACCTACCAGCTTAACGCCGGTCGGGAGCGTATCGGTCAGCACAACATTCTGCCATGCGGCAGTTGCCTTGTTGCCGTTCTTTGCAGTGATCGTGTAGGTGAAGGTATCGCCTACCTTGGCAGTCGTGACACTTGCGGACTTGTTGACAATCGGAGCAGCTTCGCCCTCGTCAATCTGAACGCCGCCGTCCGGCATGGGAGTTTCCTTGCCGTTATCATCGAGAATAGCAGTGTTTACGATAAACTTGCCCTGTGAATCATCATCAACAATTACATCGAAGCTAAGAACGGTCTGCGCGCCTGCTGCGATAGCATCCGGCGTGAACGTAATTGTTTTCATCGTAGCATTGTACGAATAATTGACCGTTGCCGAACCATTCTCCTGCACATTGCCTGCAAAACTTACTCCATCAGGCAAAACGTCAATCACTTTCATGTTCTCCCAGTCTGCGGTAGCTGCTGCACCGTTTTCCAGGCGAATGGAGTAAGTGATCGTATCGCCAACTGCTGCGGTGGTCTTGTTTGCGGTCTTATTGCCCGCATGACCGTCTGCCGTACCATCTTCAATGTCCACACCGTTATCTGTACCGCTCTTGTCCGGCGTATTGCTGCCGCTGACGAGGGCGGTATTTTCAATGTGCATACCGTAGGCATCGCTGTTGACAGTCACATCAAAACGAATTGCCTTGGTCTGGTTCGGCGCGATCTCACCGAGCGATACGGTCAGGGTCTTGCCGGTATTGTCGTACTGATATTCTGCGGAGTAGCCGTCTACGGTTACATTGCCGCGGAAAGTCAGTCCGTTCGGAATGGTATCGGCCATAACCGCGTCGCGGATATTCACATCCGCACCGGTCGCATTCGCTGCGTTTACGGTGTAGGTGATCGTATCGCCAACCTTGGCAGTGGTTTTGTCTGCGGACTTGGAAACGGTCAGCAGCGCGTCACCGTCCGCGATTGCTACGCCATCGTCCTTGTCCTGCACCGGGTCTGCATTGTCAGAGGTCAGCGTTGCAAGGTTCTGGATGGTGGTGTTGTACGCGGATTCGTTCACCGTTGCGGTAAAGCCGATGATCTGCTTTGCGTCCGGCTCAATCGTACCGATATTGACAGTCAGCAGGCGGGTATTCTCATCGTAGGTGTAATCGTTCGTGTTCTTGCCGTTCAGCGTGACAGAACCGTATTCAAAGGTCAGTCCAGCCGGAAGAACATCGGTAATAACGCCGTTCTCAACCGGAACAGTTGCGGTATCATCGTTCTTTACGGTCAGCGTGTACGCGATCTTATCGCCCACGCGGGCAGAGGACTTGTTTGCAGTCTTGTCGATCTGCGGCTTTGCCTTGCCGTCACCAACGGTTACGCCGTTGTCCTTGCCGCTGGTGTCCGGCGTATTGTCGGACTTCATCACAGCGGTGTTGTAGATGGTCTTGCCGTAAGCGGCAGTATTGACTACTGCAACAAAAGTTACCGTTGCGCTTTCTTCCACGCTGAGATCACCGACCTTAACGGTCAGAACGCGGGACGCTTCATCATAGCTGTAATCGTTGGTCAGCTTGCCGTTCAGCGTAACCGAGCCGTACTGCATATCCAGTCCGTTTGGAATGGTATCGATCAGTACAGCGTCCTTGATCGCTACGCTTGCGAACTCGCCATTTTCCAGCTTGATTGTGTAAGTTACCTTATCGCCAACATTGGCAGCGGACTTGTCCGCCGTCTTGGTGACTTCCGGCTTGGTCTTGCCGTCACCGATCTCAACGCCCTTGTCCTTGCCCTCGGTATCCTTGATGTTATCGCCGGAGAGGACAGCAGTGTTGTGTACAGTCTTGCCGTAAGCCGACTTGCTCACGGTCACGGAGAAAGTTACGGTGCGTGCTGCGTTCGGTTTCAAATTGCCGATCTGCACAGACAGCTTTCGGCTGGTGTTGTCATAGCTGTACGGATAAGACTTGCCATCCACCTGCACGCTGCCGTCTACGAAGTCCAGTTCAGCCGGAATGGTATCTGCCATTTTAGCGTTTTCGATCTCGTAAACAGCACCGTCACCGTTGCCGACCTTGACGGTATAGGTGATCTTGTCACCGACATTCGCGGTTTCTTTATCCGCAGTCTTGGTCACATACGGCGCGGTATCGCCCTTTTTGACATACACGCCATCGTCCTTGTCCTCGTAAATGTTGGTTTTCTTGCCGTCCGTGGCGGTCACATAACCGTTTGTGCCCTTGGCAACAGCGGTATTGTAGATCGTCTGATTGTACATATCGCCGTTAATCTTTGCCTTGAAAGTGGCAATCACGGTCTTGCCAGCAGCAATATCACCGAGGTTTACGGTCAGCGTACCGTTCTTGACGGTATGAGTAGCCGCTACATTGTTCACATAGACGCTGCCCTCGATAAAGGTCATGCCGGACGGGATTTTATCGGTCAGCACGACGCTTTTCCATGCGGAACTTGCTTTCTTATCGTTCGCCAGCTTGATCGTGTAGGTGATCTCGTCACCTACCTTAGCGTCCTTGACGCTTGCCATTTTTTCGATGGACGGGAGCGCGTCACCGGTGCTGTACCGGTAAGTGATCGTGCGGATATAGCCGCGATACTCATACGCCGGAATGGACTTGGGCGCGGTTTCTGCCTTGCCCGCCGTAGTGACAGACTTTGCGATCTCCTTGCCGTTGGTATCTACGAATTTCTCGACAATGATATTGTACTTGTCATCGTTGTACTTCGCGTCATGCCATTCTTCGGCGGTATGGGATACCGTTGCTTCCATGAGGTCTGTATAACCCCAGAACGATTCTGCAAGATCGTTGTATGGATTTCGCACATTCAGTGCCTTTAGCTTTTCGCGGGTAACAGTGCGGTTAATCATGCTGTTTACCAGCTTTACGGTTTCGGTTCGGGTGATCTCTTTGTCGGGACGGAAAGTGCCATCAGGATAACCCTGAATCCAGCCTGCTTCACTCGCAGCGTTGATATAGCTGTATGCCCAGTGACCTTTCTCTACATCGGAGAAAACCTTGCCGCTGGTGTATTTGAGGTTCTGGAAACGAGCCGCCAGCGCAGCGAACTCGGCACGGCTGATCGGCGCGTTCGGTGCGAAAGTGTCCTTGGACTTGCCCTCCAGCAGACCGATATTGTACAGCGTTTCGACCGGCTCATAGAACCAGTTCTTTGCGCTTACATCCTTGAAGGTGCTGTTTGACATACGGCGCGTGAAACTGGGATAATCGCCGTCATACAGGCGGTAGAAAATCGTAGCAGCTTCGGCGCGGGTCAGATCACCGTTCGGGTGTACGCCCTTGTCGGGATAACCGATGATGTAGGTCAAGTCCTTATGCGAATACACATACTCAACACTTTCGGTATAATCCGCGTAGGTGTAGTTTGTGATCGTCTGCGGGGACTTTTCCTCGTGCGTGACGCTGTATGTCTGCTTTTGGACAATCTCCTTGCCGTTTTCTGCGTCAAGATATTTTGCCGTCACCGAGGACAGCGTGCTTGCAGACTTCGCGCTGACGGCAAACGAACTTGGGATAATCGTTGCCGCCATCGCCAGCGACAGTCCCGCTGAGGTGATTCGCTTTATGATTGACATTGTTTCACTCCTTCACTCCATTTCTGTTAAGTAATCTGAAATGCTCAACTGCCCCGGCAGCACGCCATCCTGCAGCCACCAGTGCAGCACTTCTTCCCCGCTCTGCCAGACAGCAGGCAGTTTTCTGTGTCGGCGTTCCGCAAGCATCCGTTCAAATGCGTGCAGATACGCCCGCTCGTAGGTCGGATACCGACCAAACTCAAACTGCCGCCCGGCACGGCCTGCCAGCGGACAACCGATACAGCCGACACGATGAAAGCCGCGCTCATACAACGGATTGACCGAGATATGCTCGGAACGAATGTAGTCCCACACTTCTCTGTCCGTCCAGTCCACGATTGGATTGCAGACACGTTTCGCCTGCAAGCGGCAGTTCTCGAACAACCGCCGTGTATCGTCGTTATCGTTGCTGATCGTGATTCTGCGGCTAATGTCTGCGGATTGTTTTTCGTAAATGCCGCGGTTCTTGCGGCGCTTGGCACTTT
>ENA-ORUQ01001555-ORUQ01001555.1-human-gut-metagenome-genome-assembly--contig:-NODE-1555-length-21372-cov-8.481775_pt1 | contig 21372 bp, 17 predicted proteins | sample MGYA00242081_ERZ509211 | MGnify/ENA primary metagenome ERZ509211 (study PRJEB26280, sample SAMEA2338785) | human gut metagenome | biome: human gut; feature: human-associated habitat; material: faeces...
GCCAAAGAAAGATACCGCCCCGGGAACTGGATTGCCACCAGGATACGCCCCACCACCGGGATGCGGCCCACGGCCTGCCACGGGAAAGTGTTCGTGCTCATCCAGCAGGCCAGCGCCGCAAACCCTGCGGCCCAAAGCCCCAGGCGGATACTGCGCCGCTCCGGCTGCTGCGGTTCCTCCTTGGCCCGCAGGGTCAGCCAGCACCACAGCAGCACAAACCCACCGGCCAACAATTCCGGGCCAAGGTTGTTGTGGTTTTTCTGCCAGCCGAACAGCTCTGCAATCCGCAGGCCACTGTTTTTCACAATCTGGCCGCCATTTTCGGCACTGCCGGTATACATATTATTGTAGTCGCCGCTCAGCATCAGGGTCAGGAACGGCACCAGGAACCACAGATTCAGCAGCACCGTCAGCACAGCAGCCTTCAGCCATGTGAAGAACACTGCCTTGCTGAACGTCCGGCGGAACCGCATCAGGCAGAACACGGCTGTTGCCAGAACTGCCATCTCCAGGGACAGCAGATGCACCTGCAGCAGCATTCCAAAGGCCGCAACAAGTTCTGCGCAGGCCCGGCGCAGCCGCTTGCGGGTAAGCGGACGTTCCCCATACAATTCATACAGGGCAGCCGGAATCAGCGGCAGAAACGCCATGGCTGTGTACTCCCCCACCGCGCTGAGCCAGTAAATCTTATACAGATGATAGGTAGACAGCATATACAGGACGCTGCCCACCAGGGCCGTCTTGTTATGCCGGAAAATCTGCCGCAGGCTGAAAAAGGCAATGCCAGCCGTCAGCAGCTGGAGTGCCAGCAGATAGGTATGATACGCCCCCTGCACACTCATCCCCAATAAGCGCAGTACCGCCGGGAAGTACAGCAGCAGTTCGCCATAAAACAGCGAGGGCGCATAGCCATACCCATCTTTCGCTATGCTGTAAACGCGGACCGGGAACTGCCCCTCCCGCAGGCCCTGGGCAATGCCCTCGATGCGGGAAAGATGAAACGACCAGTCCGCCCCCTGCAGTGCACCGCTGTTGGTCATGGCCGGGGCGCAGGTCAGCACGGCCACTGCACACAGCACCCAAAGGCAGGCACACAGTTCAGCATCTGCCAGCCGCACCGGGCTGCCGGGTACGGTCAGCAGCAAAAAGGCATCCAGCAGCACAAACAGCAGCAGCCAGCCCGCCACACAGGCCCCCGCATACAGCATATCCTGTTCAATATGCACAGGCCCCAGCGTAAAGATACCGCCATCATTATGAGCTACCAACCGGACCGTTTCACTGTAGTCGCTGACATTCAGCGTCAGGGTGTCCTGCTGCTTTTTCACATTGACGCAGGGCTTTTCCCCGGTAACGGTACCCGCATCATACGAAGCAAAATACACGCAGGAGCGGCGCTCCACCCCCCCCCTCCCACACGCTGGGCACGTAGCGGTAATCCAGCGTCACCTTATAGTGCCCCTTGGGCAGGGTCATGGCTGGGGTTTGGAGGATGTCCTCGCCGTCGGTCATTTCGGTAACGCCGATGCGGCCGTCCTCGTCATAACCGATTTCTGACTCCTGGGCGATGTTTTCCCACTGGTCCGCCGTGAACGTATACGCAGCCGCCGGGCGCAGGGCCGCTGCCAAGGCAAAGCCTATTACCAGCAGTTCGGCTATCAGCAAGGCGATCACAGCCGGTTTACGCAGCAGTAAGCGCAGTTTTTCTTTCATACGGTAAATTCCCCTTACAGGCATACTTTTGTAGTTTCTACTATACCATTTTTCGTGCATTTTCTCAACCTATAAAACAGCGTAAACCACGGCAACTTGACGGGCCGATGCAAGCATCGGCCCCTACAGCAAAACACATATATCAGCCCGTACAAACAAAAGCGGAAACCCGCTTACCGCAGGCTCCCGCTTTATGGGTCGAAATATTAAAAGTTTTTCGCTAGGCCTCTTTTCAAAAAAGGTCGAAAATCCCTCGTCTTAGTCGACGATAATGCTCTTGCCGGTCATCTCAGCCGGGACGGGCAGGCCGATATAGGGCAGCATGGTGGGGGCGATGTCTGCCAGGCAGCCGCCCTCACGCAGCTTTACATCGCCAGCGCCAATGACGGCGAAGGGCACCACGTTGGTGGTGTGGGCGGTGAAGGGAGAACCATCGGGGTTCTTCATCTTCTCGGCGTTGCCGTGGTCGGCGGTCAGGAAGACCACGCCGCCAGCGTTCAGCACAGCGTCGGTGACCTCGCCCACGCACTTGTCAACAGCCTCGACAGCCTTGACAGCGGCGTCAAATACGCCGGTGTGGCCGACCATGTCGCAGTTGGCAAAGTTCAGGATGATGACGTCGTACTTGCCGCTCTCGATGCGGGCCTTGCACTCATCGGCAACTTCGTAGGCGCTCATCTCGGGCTTCAGGTCGTAGGTGGCAACCTTCGGGCTGGGGATGACCTTGCGGTCCTCGCCCTCGCAGGGCTGCTCGACACCGCCGTTGAAGAAGAACGTCACATGGGCGTACTTCTCGGTCTCGGCAATGCGCAGCTGGGTCTTGCCGTGGGCAGCCAGGTACTCGCCCAGGGTGTTCTTCAGCTCGACCGGCGGGTAAGCCACTTCACAGTTGGGCATGGTGGCATCGTACTCGGCCATGCAGACATAGTTGACCTGCTTGCGGCCGCCGCGGCGCTCGAAGCCCTTGAAGTCGTCATCGCAGAAGATGCGGGTCATCTGACGGGCACGGTCGGGGCGGAAGTTCATGAAGATAACGGTATCGCCATCCTGCACACGGCCGCCCTCGCAGGTGACAACGGGCACGACGAACTCGTCGGTCACATCGGCAGCATAGCTGGCCTCGATAGCCTCGGCAGCGTTGGCGGCGTGGTTGCCCTCGCCGTAAACAAAGGCAGCGTATGCTTTCTCCTCGCGGTCCCAGTTATTGTCACGGTCCATGGCGTAGTAACGGCCGGAAACAGAGGCGATCTTGCCGATGCCCAATTCGTCCAGCTTGGCCTGCAGGTCAGCCAGGAAGCCCTTGCCGCTGTGGGGGTCGGTGTCACGGCCGTCCATGATGCAGTGCAGGTAGACGTCCTTGGCACCCAGGTGCTTAGCCATCTCCAGCACGCCGTACCAGTGGTCGGCATGGCTGTGGACACCGCCGGTGCCGACCAGGCCCATCAGGTGGATGGCCTTACCGGCATCGATGGCAGCTTTCATGTTCTTGACCAGCACGGGGTTCTTGAGCATCTCGCCGTCCTTGATGGACTTGGTGATGAGGGTCAGCTGCTGGTAGACGATGCGGCCAGCGCCCATGTTGGTGTGGCCGACTTCCGAGTTGCCCATCTGGCCCTCGGGCAGGCCGACGGCCATGCCGCTGGCCTGGATGGTAGTCATGGGATAGTTGGCAAAGATCTTGTCCAGGTTGGGCTTATTGGCGGCGGCCACGGCGTTGCCGTAGGTCTGATCCGGCGTCCAGCCGAAACCGTCCATGATGCAAAGCATTACAGGTTTTTTAGACATAAATTGAAACTCCTTTTGTACAGGTAGCGCAAAAGGCCCCCTCTGGGAGGGTGACTCCCCGCAGTGTGGGGAGATGTCGCGTAGCGACAGAGGGGTCCGGGCCCGAAGGGCTCCGCCGTAGGCGGTGGGGGAGAGGCATAAAGTAAACCGTTGCTTACTTGAAAGTCTCTCCCTCCGGCGCTTCGCGCCACCTCCCTCGCAGAGGGAGGCATTTTACTCTATTATTGTATCAGCCCTTGGTGGCGGCGTCAACAATGATGGCAAACTGGTCGGCCTTCAGGGAAGCACCGCCGATCAGGCCGCCGTCAACATCGGGCTTGCCCAGCAGTTCCTCAGCGTTCTTGGCGTTCATGCTGCCGCCGTACTGGACGGTCAGGGCCTTGGCGGCATCCTCGCCGTACAGCTCGCCGACGACCTTGCGGATAGCGGCGCAGACTTCCTGTGCCTGGTCAGCGGTAGCGGTCTTGCCGGTGCCGATAGCCCAGATGGGCTCGTAGGCGATAACGACGTTCTTCAGCTCGTCAGCGGTCACGCCGTTCAGGGCGATCTTGACCTGCATGCGGACCAGTTCCTCGGTGACACCCTGCTCACGCTGGGCCAGGCTCTCGCCGACGCAGATGATGGGCTTCAGGCCGCCAGCCAGAGCAGCCTTGGCGCGCTTGTTGACAGTCTCATCGGTCTCGGCAAAGTACTGGCGGCGCTCGCTGTGGCCGACAACGACGTACTCAACGCCCAGGTCGGTCAGCATGTCAGCGCTGATCTCGCCGGTGTAAGCGCCGGACTTCTCGAAGTGGACATTCTCAGCGCCAACGTGGATGTTGGTGCCCTTGGTCTTGGCAACAGCGGTGACCAGGTCGGTGAAAGGCACACAGATAACGACCTCGCAGCCAGCGTCCTTCACAGCGGGGATCAGGGCGTCGATCAGTTCGGCGGCCTCGGTAGCGGTTTTATTCATTTTCCAGTTGCCGGCAATGATTGCCTTGCGGTTCTGCTTATCCATGATAGTTGCTCCTTTATTTCATATATTTTTCAAACAAAAAGGGGCGCAGCGGCTCTGCCGCCGCGCCCTGCGGGTTACAAATTAAGCTTTCTGGATAACGGCGATGCCGGGCAGTTCCTTGCCCTCCAGGTACTCCAGAGAAGCACCGCCACCGGTGGAGATGTGGGTCATCTTGTCGCCCAGGCCCATCTGCTGGACAGCTGCCGCGCTGTCGCCGCCGCCAATGACGGTGGTAGCGTCGCTCTCAGCCATCGCCTTGGCAACGGCCAGAGTGCCGGCAGCCAGAGTCGGGTTCTCGAACACGCCCATGGGGCCGTTCCAGACGACGGTCTTGGAAGCCTTGACAGCCTCTGCGAAGATCTTCATGGTCTCGGGGCCGACGTCGCAGCCCTCCATGTCAGCCGGGATGGCGGTGACAGGAACAATGGTGACCTCGACGGGTGCGTCGATAGGATCGGGGAAGTCCTTGATGCAGGCTGCATCCACGGGCAGCAGCAGCTTGACGCCCTTGGCCTCTGCCTTTGCCATCATCTCCTTGCAGTAGTCCAGCTTGGAGTCATCGCACAGGCTCTTGCCGACCTCATAGCCCTGTGCCTTGATAAAGGTATAGGCCATGCCGCCGCCGATGATCAGAGTGTCCACTTTCTCCAGCAGGTTGGAGATGACGTTCAGCTTATCAGCAACCTTTGCGCCGCCCAGAATCGCGGTAAAGGGGCGCTCGGGATCGTTGACCGCGTTGCCCAGATACTTGATCTCTTTCTCCATCAGGTAGCCGACAGCGGTATCCTTGACATACTCCGTGACACCTGCGGTGGAGCAGTGTGCACGGTGGCAGCTGCCGAACGCGTCGTCCACATACGCATCGGCCAGAGAAGCCAGATCCTGGCTGAACTCGGGCATGTTCTTGGTCTCTTCCTTGCGGAAACGGGTGTTCTGCAGCAGAACGACGTCGCCGTTGTTCATGGCAGCCACAGCAGCCTTTGCGTTGTCGCCCACGACGGTGTCGTCATCGGCAAACACAACGGTCTTGCCCAGCTTTGCGCTCAGAGCCACAGCAACGGGTGCCAGGCTGAACTTTGCCTCGGGGCCATTCTTGGGTTTGCCCAGGTGGCTGCACAGGATGACCTTTGCGCCATCGTTGATCAGCTTCTGGATGGTGGGCAGAGCCGCGTTGATGCGGTTCTCGTTGGTGATGACACCATCTTTCATCGGAACGTTGAAATCGCAGCGGACAAGCACTTTCTTGCCGCAGTAATTCTCATCGTCGATCGTCTTCTTACCTAAACCCATGGTAACAAACTCCTCTCAAATTCTTTTCATTTCGGAATCGAATTTTCTTTTGCTCGCTCTCAGGGTCATTGACCCTACGCTACTATTATAAACAAAAACCATGTGCATTGCAAGGACAGGAGATGGATAATTTATTAACAAACTTTTCTGATACATCCTTTGAAATGTGGTGATTTTGACAGGGAGAACGATAAAAAGCACCCGGGGCCCTAGGCTCCCGCCGGGGCGTTCACTTTCCCGGAGCTGCTCCTCCACCATGTGAAGTTGATGTTTCTACTTATCACTTTTACCGGATCATTTTTCATTTTCCTGCGTATGTAGTATTTTGATTTTTTTCTTTTTCATCTTCCAAATACTCCTCTTTATTTTTCGATATGCCGCATTCATACCCCTTGCGCTTTAACTAACAGATTTTAAAGCTTTCTTTCTGTCTTCCACTTTCTGCATTTCCAGTCAAGACCGCCCGATGTCAAGTCTTGGACAACTTTTTTCACAAATAAATTTGAAAAAGCACAAAAAAATAAGCCCTACAAGGTTTTCAGTCGGTTCCAAACCGATCTGAGCCTTGTAGGGCTTAACTGTTTACTTTATATTATTTTATCTCAGACTGCCTGCAGTGGGGTGTTTTCCATCACTTTCTTAAATTGCTCCACTGTCATATTTGCCTTTTCAGCAGCGCGCTCCATTTTTAAATCACCATCTCGGACAAGCTGCACCAGCATCCGCATCTCACCAATGCTAATGCCTTCGGCTTTCACGCCTTGACTAAGGTTGCACATAACAAGCACCTCTCTTTCCAGTTCTTCGTTCATTGCAACGCCAAATTCTTCTTCAAGAATTTTCTTTTTCTCAGTAGCTGCTCTGGAAGAAGAGAGCAACACATCCATAAATTTCACAATACCTGTATAGTTTTCCGTACCCGGTTCTCCAAGACAAATCGTTACAACACTCATCAAATCGTAGTTTTCCGATTTTTCAACAGCGTTTCCAATCAACTGCTCTGGTCGGATAGAATAACGAATCAGAGTGTTTTGGAACTCCTTGGTTGGGTGTGTACAAACCCAGATAGAGTACACCTTTCGGATTTTCCCATACTCCGAGTTCGTGAATATCGGACCATGCTGTGCGGAGATCATCCTGCTGCAATAATAGATTGCTCGCTTTGTCAACGGGTATCCCGGATTAAAAGCAGTCTGCGCTTCCACATTAATAATAAGACGTATCACATCTTTCTGTGCAGTAGAACCCTCTGATGCTGGTGCAATTGCATCGAACCGAACATCATAATTGATGGTTCCCTCCGTCAGCGTAGAATCCTCATTATTGCTACCAGCAATTACGTCGGAAGTTTTCTTGGGTCTGTTTGTATCATCAACATGAACGCCAACTGTGCCAACTTCTGGAGTTCCTTCGATATACTTCTCTGCAATTTCGTCTACGGAGCAGGCACTGTACTCATTCACGCAGTTTTTCATAATCTGCGCCAGAATCTGTTTGTTGGCCAGCAGTTTCTTGGCAGCCTTATCATAACGCGAATCGTATTCCGTCTGCGTTATTGCATGAGCAAGCTGATTTTCCATCGGCATTCACTTCCTTACAGCAGGGTCAACAGGAGCATATACTACCCCTATTGTGTTTTCATCTTACCATAAAACGCCTTGCATATCAAGCAGGCAGATGTAAACTTTTCAGCATAGATTTGTCCATATTGCCCATTCTGATTTGAATTCAGGCCAGCAAAATATTTCAATAGAGCCGCACCTGTATTCCAGATTTTTCCATCCTTTCTAACATTCCCAGTCATCTTTTTCAAGCGAAATGATAACTGCGTTTTTCTCAGCTTCATATCTTCCCTTAAACTGATAGTCTTTCCCTACAGCAAGGTCATTTGCCTCTAATAATGCCTGGACGAACTGTATTCCATTGATCCTCATCCGGCACTGTCCGTCGGTCAGCAATCTGTCCGGGACCTTAAAAGACATGGGATGTTCGGCAGCACATGGCGTAATCGCAATAGACTGCCGATCTTTCCTCTGCAAAATGCAAATATAGGCCGGACTTCCAAGAATACGGATAACATCTTTTCCCACATTCATTCTCCGGCCTTCCGCCGGAATCGTCACCAGCAAATTCATAATTCGCTCAGAACTCATGTTGGCATTCCTCTCTCAGCAATCCCACCGCTCGGCTGTTCTATACTTTCAGACTGTTTTGCTAAATCCGGCAGTAATATATTTTCAGAGATTTCGCTTTCTTGGGACATCGACTCTTTTGAAAATGAATCTTCCTCCCGTACAGGCTCATCCAATACTGCTGACCCCTGATATCCAATAAAATCCTCAAACATGCTCATCTGATGGTCTGCAATGTAGTCATTATAAGATTTTCCTATGCGATTCTTATAAGTATCCGGGAAGAATTTCATCTGTTTTTTCTTCATTTCACCAGTAAGTGGGTCCTTATATTCCTGTGGCTTCGGGGTGAACATGATTGCTTCTTCCAAATCAAACAACATACAAAGACCCTGATCTGAATTAGCTACCCGCCCAAGCACCTTATAGCGGCATTCCCGGTTCCAGTTCATGAGCTTAAAAATATTCTCCACAAATTCCAAAGAGGTAATATCCTTATTTACCCAGTTTTCGCCCTTTTGCCTTGCCCACTCAACAGATGCACTGTCCTCTTCCGGGCACATAATCAACGCAAGCCGCTTCTTATTTGGATGTAAAATCGGAAGAACGTACTTAATTCCTTCAAAAAGCCGGATACAGGCCATATTAAATTTCATAACGCCGTACTTTATGCTCACCGCTGGCTTATTCAGCATCGAGAACTGTGTACGCGGCGGAAGTTCATAGCCATCGAATTTTTCGTACTCCAATTCTCTTTTATGTTCTTTCCGTATCTGCGCCAGTTCGCGAATCAAGGAGATTTCCCGAACGCTTAGTTCCTGCTCCCTGCTTTTTTCTTCCATTTTACAAATCCTCCTACATCGACATTAAAAGGTCATCCAGTTCACGCTGAACTTCATTTCTGCTCGGAATTGTGCCAATCATGGGATTTTCTACGACTTGGCCGGATTCCATCACATCACGGACCGTAATGCTCTGAATCCACTTGCTCCGATACAATCGGCATTCCAGATTCATCGAACGATTCTCCGCCTGTTCATACTGATTTTTCCTAGTCAAAATCCGGGACTCATCCAATTCAAAGAGCAAGAATTGTGCATTTTCCTGTCCACGGCAGATGCCACGGCACTGATAACGGCAATTCATTCTCCAGTTCAATGTTTGAAAGACCAGACCAGAAAATGCTCTGGCTGAAAAAGCACTATGAACGCCATTGCCCTCTCGCCATTGTATCGCCGTTGAAGAGTCACAGTTGCTCTTTCGCAGGATCACGACCTGTAAAATCGGATGATAAAGCAGTTCCACATACTCGCAGTCGTCCAACCGGGTATGGCAAGCCTTGCTGAAACGGATTCTGTTTTTGGAGATTGTCATAACCGGGCTGCTTTGATTGATAAAAAACGCACCGGAAAGCGTCAAATAATCAGATGGCAATGCCATATCCAACTTCTTTCCAGATCGCATTTCTGCCATCTTGTTCAGTTCGGCCACTTCTTCTGGCAGATAAGCATTCAGGCAAAGGCTGCGGATGCTTTCGGCATTGATGCCGTTCCAGTTCGGATGGATACCCACAAAGCCTTTCAATGCTCCCTGCCGGATTACCACAATATCCTGCACACCGCACTTTTTGCTGCTGGATGCCACAAGATGTGCAGCCCGTGCAATCTCCGGCGAAACAATCGCTTCGTGATGTTCCGGAACATAGGCAGAGCAGCGATTCCCATTATTCTTTGTGACCTTGCCCAGCTTGTAGTCCACCACGATGCTCTTCCTAGCTTCCAGATCACCCCAGCGGCGTTCATTTTTCATAATGTTTGCCACCATCACGCCGTTCCACTCCTGCCTGCCGCGCAGGGTGCTACGCTTCTTCTGCGTCAGCACTGCCGCAATTTGATCGTAGTTATAACCATAGATAAACGCCAGAAAGATAAAACGCACCGTCTTTGCTTCTTCCGGCTCAATTACCAACTGTCCATCTTTGGTATGCCGATACCCCATCAGGTCGGCCACCGGGTACTGACCTGTCATAATACGCTGGTCATACGAAAGGATCATCCGGCGGCTCTTGTTGCCCGATTCCCAATCTGCCAGAAGTGCTTGAATGTCCAAACTATATTGGCTGCTTGGATTCAGCGTGTAGATATTTTCAGTTTCAAAGTACACGCCAATGGGATGTGCCGGGTGCATGGTTTTCAATGCTGCGATCTGCGTCATACAATCCGAAAAATTCCGGGCAAACCGCGAAATGCTGGCACAGATAATCAGATCCATCTTCTGGTCTTTGGCATCTCGCATCATGCGCTTGAAGGCATCACGCTTGCGCAGCGATGTGCCGGATTTTCCCTCATCGCTGTAAATATCCTGCAAATTCCAGTTTTCCGTTTCTGCAATCTTTTTGGTGTAATAAAGAGTCTGGTTTTCAATGGAAGAAATCTGTTCTTCGCTGGAAGTGCTGACACGGGCATAAACGGCTACACGCTTCAGGTCGCTGTCGTAAATCGACGGTGTCGGTTTCGCCGGACGAAAGTAATCTTTTGCCGTTTTCTGGCCCTGTTCTGCCTGCTTATGGATTCTGTCACGAATCTCTGCTTTTCGCCTTTCAGATTCCAGATGTCGGCTCTGCCAGTCTGCTTCACTCGGCAGCACGTCCACATCTTTTGCCGGGATATGTTCTACGTTCATTTCTTTTCAGCCTTTGTCATTTCATGTTCCAGTCGAATTCTCCACTCAAGATAATCTTTCCTGCGAATCGATGTATATTTTTCAGCCAAATCTTTCAGGCTCTGCCGCTGGTTATCAACGTCAAGAATGGTGTCGATTCTCTGGTCATCATCGTCTGTAACAATGTCCACTCGCATCGGCAAGTCAAACAGATACTGCAGCAAAAAACAGAAATCACAGGTGTTTGCTGCAAGATAGGCCCTTGTCTGCGAGAAAATCAGATTTACGGAACCATTTTTGCAATCTTTGAGCAGATGCACCATTTCCGGGCGTTTATAAATTTCCTTATTCCCTGTGATGTCAATATAGACACCAACCAGCCTTTTATCCGCATCATCCCTGAACTTTTCAGCATAGTAGGAACTGTGATAGGCCACTGCTGCATCCTTAGAGCGTTCCCACAGTTTTGCAAGTTTCACATAGCCGCCAACCTTATACCTGTGGTCCATTTACAGCACCTTCTTCCGGCTGAACACTCCAATACCATCTCCGCTTCTTCTGGTAGCAGTGGATTCCCATTTCTGTTTTTACCATCCGCGCCACACGTTTGCTGACCCCCTCGTTGTCCAGACGGCAATAAATTTCATTTGCGCTCATATCGCCTTTTTCAAGGAAATGCTTGATCCAGTAGACAGCTTTCTGCTGCTCGGTATCAAATTTTGGTTCGGTATCCGGCTGTTGTTTTTCAAAGAACTGTGGCCTGCATTCCAGCCACCGAAAGCCCTTGTCGGCAGAAATGGAAAAGCGGATGTCTTCTGCCGTAGGTGCAAGGCTGTTTTTGATTTGATGTACGATTCTTATATCAGGGTTCTCGGCATCCCGTTCAACCTGCAAAACACTTCGTGCTGCTGCCACAACATCAATGCTGCCAAGGCTACGGTACAGCCCTTTGGAACCTTCTTTTTTGTTGAGATGTCCAATCAGAACGATAGCGCAGTCGTAACCAGCAGCCCACATTCCAAGGCGGCGCATGAGTTTTCGCGCTCTGCCTGCAATCTGCAAATCAGAATCACTGCCAAGATAAGCCTGAATCGGGTCAATTACAACCAATCGCGGCCGAAATTCAATGATTGCCTGACGGATGCGCTCATCGTCCAATGTAAGGCCGTTATAAACTTCTTCATTGATGAAAGCGATCTTCCCGCAGTCTGCTCCGCAGCGTTCCAGACGGGGCTTTATCGTGTCTGAAACGCCATCCTCGGAGCATTGATAAATCACCTTTTGCGGTGCACCGATCTTACAGCCATCCGGGGTCTTACCACCTGTTGAAAGCTCTGCAATCAGATTCATCATCATGGTGGATTTTCCATCGCCGGGATCACCCTGCAGCAGTGTGATTTTTCCGATTGCGATAAACGGATACCACAGCCACCGTACATCCGTTGACTGAACTTCGCTATACAGTGTCAGCAGCCGTTCCATTTCGTTTTCCCCACTTTATTTTCGCAGCTTGATTTCATGCTTTTATTATACTCTTATCAGATGATTTTTTCTGTGACCCAGCAGGTCACTTGTTCCTTAAAATGTGATCTACTAGGTCACATTTTGGCCTCAGAAGCCATCTCCGCTAGAGGGGAAAAATAAAAATTCTGACTGCCAAGCGGATTGCTCTTTTGGTTCTTCTTGATTCATTTCTCCATAAGTCAAATAATTAAAGTATTCTTATGCGGGCATTTGAAAGGAAGATTGCCATATGTCCGTAAATTGTACTGCTCTTGGAAAACGAATCAGCTTCTACCGTTCAAAATCGAATCTGTCGCAGGAAGCCCTCGCAGCAAAAGTTAGCTGTAGTCGTGAACACATTGTCCGTATCGAAAATGGAACAAAGATCCCTAGCATTTCTGTTCTTGTCGAAATTGCCAACGCCTTATCCGTTTCTACGGATGAACTTTTGCTCGATTGTCTTGAACATTCTTCTTCCTCTGCAAACTCCGAATTTCACCGCTTGCTGCTGGACTGCAATGAAACCGAACAGGCTGTCATTATCCGAGTGGCAAAAGAATTAAAGGCCACTCTTGTCAGCCTTGGAATTTAACATTTTTTCGCAATAAAAAACACAAAAAACAACGGCCCGCATAAGCTGCAGACGCACCCTCGAATCTTCCTGGGTGCTGTCTGTGGTTTATACGACCCTCCGTTTTTGATTGCTGGAACTTGGCATGTACCTTAGATCAAAAAGTCGCTATAATCATTTTTCTACATATCTGCTTAGCGTCTGGTTATCCCCCTCAATCTATAACTTTCACATTCCCGTGGAATGAAACACCCTCATAGTCGAGAAGATACAAATCCTCTCAACTATGAGGGCGTTGCTTTTATTCAAGCAGTTCCAAAGACAAGCTATCCTAGTCGGGCGTCTTATATGTACCATCCCTGCCGAAGCATTACTGCCGCCAGTTCCAGAAGTACTACCACGCTGCCGACCAGCTGCGGTATCATAAAAATCACAAATCCACCGATCAGCATTTGAAGTGCTTCCATCCCTTGCGACTGCTGCATGAGGTACGAAAGAATCGCCGTTGCCAATAGTACACTGCCCAGCAGATAGAAAAACCATGCAGAACAGTGATGCAGAAATACTACAAACCACTTTGCCAGCCATACAGCAAGGATCAGCGGCAGGGTTATCATCACTAACATCAATTTTAACAGCCATCGAATCGCTTTCATAGTGTCCTCTTTCCGACTGGTCCGTTGCCCATGTTATAACACACTCTTTGATGTTCCAACATGGGCAACCCAGTCCTATCTCAAATTCAGCCTGTATGCAGTGCCTTTACAGTATCCTGTATGCTCTGCTCGTATTTGAACCGTACCACAATGCGCCCTCCATCATGCACAAAGACATTTTCAATAAAAGCCGACACCATACCTGCAGTGAGCCTCGTGCCGTGCAGGAAATTCTCTGCCTGCTCTGCCGCTGCACGCACAGTTCCCGGCACAGCACTCCGAGTGGATTCCACTCCTTTTTCCAGTTCTATTTTTTCTTCTACCTCTGAAATTCGTCTGTCACATTCCTGTTTTTTCTGCTTGTAGGTATCCAGTGGGAGTGTTCCAGCTGCATATTCTTCATACATCCGCATCTTCTCACCTTTCAGGTTTTTAAGTTCCTGCTCCATAAGAGTTTTGCGGCGGCTTGCCTTTTTGTGGGCATCTTTCAAATCCTGTTCTTCCTTTTGAATATCACCATAGAGGGCATCCAGCAGGGAGAGTTCCTTTTTCAGCACCTGAAAAACCGCATTTTCAATATCACTGACCTGAAAGACTTCGGAGGTACACTGAGTTTGCCCCACAAGTTCCAGTCCTTCTCTGCACCAGAATGTTGGAACAGCCTGTTTGAAATTGTGCGCCATCACTCGTCTGCAATTTCCGCAGCGTACTTTTCCTTTTAACGGAAAGTCCACGCCGCCCATCAGCACTTTATGGCTGTTACTCTTTATGACAAGCTGCGCTTTTTCAAATTCTTCACGACTTACGATTGCTTCATGGGTTCCCTCCGTAATAAACTGCTGTCCTTTGGGAACCGTTCTGACAATGCTTTTGCCAGAAATCAGCGTTTTGGTTTTGCCCAAAACCATCGCCCCGGTGTACACATACGCCGTGAGGATTTTCCAAACGCGAGAGCTATCCCAAAGAATCACTGGGGCGATGGTATAGGTTGTTTCCTTTCCATACGCCTTATTTTCTTTGTTATATACGCTCGGCACAGGAACATTTTCGTCATTGAGCATCATCGCTATATCTCTTGTTCCCAGCCCTAGAATCGCAAGGTCGAAAATGCGCCGCACGATTTTTGCGGCTGGCGGGTCAATAATAAATGCACCCTTTTTGTCCGGGTCGAACTGATAGCCGAACGGCGCAGCGGATGCCGTTGTAATGCCTTTTCGCCACTTGACCTGATTGGCAGTCCGCAGCTTCTTTCCTGCATCCCGGCAGTACATGGTATTTACCAGATTACTGACGACCACATCCATCCCCAGCGTCGTACCTTTATAATTATTGCTGTCATAGTTATCGTTGATGGCAATGAGCCGGACCCCCAACAGGGGGAAAATCTGCTCCATGTATTCACCCACACCGATATAATCACGACCAAAACGGGAAAGGTCTTTCACAATGATGGTATCAATCTTGCCATTGCGCACACCATCCATCATCTGCTGGAATCCAGGTCTGTCAAAATTGCTGCCTGTGTAGCCGTCATCTACAAAATCCATCACAGGTACATTTTGCAGGCTTTCTTTGCAGGAGATATACCGCAGGATCAGTTCTTTCTGGTTCTCAATGCTGTTGCTCTTATCCTTGCCATCTTTGCCCAGATCGCCATCAGCCCTTGAAATGCGCTGATACGCTGCAATCATGTTTCTGCACTCTCCTTTCCAAGTTCTGTAAACACATCCTGAAATCCAAAAACAATCCGAATCCGCTTGTCCGCACTCACTTCGATTTTTTGAACAAGGGATTTTACCAACTGAATGTCAAATTCAAAGTTGTCCAGATGTTCTTCCAAATGAGCAGTCATATTCAGGTATTCTTCGATTTGCCGTTCCACTTCCGTTTTTTTGCTCTCCGCTTCCTGCAGCGCAGCTCGCAGGCCATCGTATTGTCTGGAATAATCTTCCCGAATCAGCTGGTAATCTTCGGAATCCAGCACACCAGCCACATAGTCCGCATAAAGCTGTTCCCGCTTCTTGGCCATCTGACTGACTTTATCTGTCAGGCTCATAATTTCACCCTTTGCCCGGTAGACAGGATTCTGCACATCCTCGAATTTCTGCAATTCTTCCAGCACCTTCCGTTTATCGCTCAGCTGGACAATGAACAAATGCAGCTGATCCATTATCAGGGCTTTCAGCAGTTTTTCCGGAATCTGATGGCCGATGCACTTATCGTCAGCCTGTCTTGCCTTGCAGATGTAATAGCAGACCTTTTTACTTTCCTCCGCTCCATGCGGCAGTCGTTCAAACTCCATCGGTCTGCCGCAGTCTGCACAAAATACCATTCCGGCAAGATCATTCTGATATTCCGCCCGAATCTGCTCCGACTTTGCTCTTACTGTCTGGAATACTGCTCGATTCTTGTTCAAGATTTTTTGCACCTTTTCAAAATCATCCCTTGCGATGATGGCCGGATGTGTGTTCTTTGCCACATACCACTGTTCTTTGGGAAGGTCGTGCCTGTCCTGTCCTGCGAATAACTTCTGTGTACTCTTATTGTTGATGGTATCGCCCACATAGGTTTGATTTTCCAGAATATGCCGGATCGTGGTTACGCCCCACTTTTTACAGGTAAGCACTTCTTTTCCCTCAACCATTTTTCTATGCCACTCCCGTGGAGTCGGAACCTGCAGCAATGTCATTCGTCGGGCGATTTCAAAAATCGGTACGCCCATCAGTTCCCACTGGAAAATCAACTGCACATAAAATGCAGCTTCCGGGTCAATTTCATTACGCTTTGTCATGGGGTTCCGAATATAGCCATACGGAGCATCGTTTCCAACAGCATAGCCTGCTTCTTTCTTACGCTGCAAAGAAGTCCATATCTTTTTGGATATGTCTTTCGCGTACATTGCGTTGACCATATTCCGAATCGGGAGAGCCAGACTTTCCATGTCCTCTTTGCGCGTACTGTCAAAATTATCTGTAACAGCAATCAATCGAATCCCCAAAAATGGGAACACCGTTTCGATATAGTATCCTGCTTCCAGATAGTTGCGGCCAAAGCGTGAGAGGTCTTTCACCACGATGCACTTAATTTTCTTCTGCCGCACATCGTTCATCAGGCGGGTAAATGCAGGCCGCTTGAAATTTGTTCCCGTAAATCCATTGTCGAAGTAGGTATCCACATAGCTCAGTTCCCTGCTACGGTTGATATAGTCCTGCACCAGTGCGATCTGCGTTTCCATGCTTTCTTCTTTTTCATCATCCTCAACAGAAAGCCGCCCATAGATTGCCGCAGGCATTTTTGCTTCTTCCAGTTCCGGGAGCAGCACAGAAGCTGCCGCCTGTTCCGGCTGCGGGAGATTTTTTCTACTCTTTCGTGCCACTGTCTGTACCCTCCACTTCTATCCGACTAAGCATCTGTTTCCATTCATCTGTTTTCATGGTCAGGCTGATTTTCGCCTGCCCGTTTTCCAGCAGTGTGACTGTGACCTGTTCGATGTATTTCTTCACAAAATTGCGGTCAAGTTCCTCCGGGGTCTTATACTGTGCCATCTGCTGAATCCACGGATTGCGCAGGCTCAACGCCCGTTCCCATACCAGCGTATCTTCCATAATTGCTGTAAGCTGTTCATTCAATTTCCGATGTGCTTCTTCATAGTCCATCAGTTCCGCATGGTACTGTTCTTCGATGATTTCATTTGCCATATAACTTTCATACAACGGCACACGGCGAAACTGTTCCATATTCAGTTCAGCCAGAATGGACTTCATCTGCAACGACTTTTCGGCTCGAACTACCTCGATTGCTTTCTTGCCTGCTCCCTGCTGAATCGCTGCAGCCAGCTTTTCTTCTTCCAGATGTTCCAGTTCCAGAGCATCCATCACCTTTTTATAAATAGTAGCTGCCGGGACTTTCAGATTCTTTCCGTTTTCCTTGTGTGCGCGGCAGTAACGGCAATAGAAAAGTTCTTCCCCTGTTCTCTTATCCTTGTGCCAGCAGAGTGCGTGGCCGCAAGTGCAGACAATGTGTTTTGCCAGCGGGTTCGGTTTTTTGTAGCTTTTCCGAATGGAGATTTTGTTCTCCCCCTCCCTCATATTGCAAGGGAAAGCATAGAACTGTTCTTTGGTTATGTATGGTTCGTGGCAGTTTTCTGCAATGATCTGGCGGCTTCCATTTGCCGTCGCACCTGTATAAGTCGGATTTCGGAACAAGCAACGAAGCATATCCGTTGTCCACTGGTCGGGTTCTGCATCATAAGGCTTTCCCAGAATTCTCTTTTTGTGTTTCATTGGGGGGTCTACGCCTTGCTCATTCAACCACTTTGCAATGTTACGCATTTTCTGGCCAGACTCATATCTGGAAAAAGCCTCGCTTAAATAAGGAGCAACTTCTTCATCCTTTATCATGTTGCTTTCGCCATTCCTGCGGAGATAGCCAAATGGAACAGAGTTTGTCAGCCGGAATCCCGCGCCTTGTTTTCTTCTCCACGCAAACATAATTTCTGCGTGCATCTCACAGCGTTTTGCTTCAAAATAGTCCTCGACTTCTTTTCGGCTGGCTGTTCTGGTGTCCAAGCCCTCATCCAGTACGATCAGATCGATGCCCGCTGCATAGAGCGTTTCCTTGATTGCTTGCCGTGCCGCCGGGAAATCAGGCCCACAGTAGTACATGGATGCCACAATAATGCAATCAAATTTTCGCTCTACGCCATCATTGGTCATTTGGTCGAACGCGGTGCGCGCGTTTTCATCGTTCTTACGGTCAGAATACTTTTTCTGCAAATCCAGTTCTTTATGCTCGTCCAAATATGTCGCAATGCGCTGATTCTGCTCGGCAATCGTCAGTTCACTTTGATGGTTCTTCCAAGGAAGCGTCCGGGTATAGCTTACACACTTCATACTGCGCTTTCCTCCGTTTCTGCTGCCGGAATACTACTGCAATATTCCAGCACATTGCGAATTTCCTGGTCGAAGCGGTATTTGATATGAATGTGTTCCTTGTCATAGACGGTGATGCTCTCTACCAGTTCCACCAGAACGCGGCGGTTCAGACTTGTCAGGTTTTGGTAGGACTTGAAATCTTCGATCCACGGCAGATGTTCTACATCCAGATTGTTCAGGCAATCCCTCTGGCGGTTCATTTCTGCTTTGGCCTTACGGATAGTTTCAACCTTTTCATTAAAAGAATGGCTGAACTCCTTGTACTCTTCCTTGCTGACAATACCGCTGCTCATATCCTCATAAAGCTGTCGGCGCAAGGTCTGGTATTTCTGTTCTTCCTGCTCCAACATTTTCAGATGTTCTTCCACAGATTTCAGTCTGCGCTCATTCTTGGGAATCTCATTGATTTCATCCAGCCGATGTTCCAGTCCGCTGATCTGCTGAACTTTTCCCTGCAATGCGGCCAGCACCACTTCGGCCAGCTTACTTTCGCTGATAAGATGTGAGGAACAGCCTAAACCATTGTGGTTTGTGACGCAGTGCAGATAAATATATTTCTTTCCGTTTTTTGATACGGTACGCCGTACCATGTTCTGCCCACAGCCACCGCAGCGAACGATGCCCGAAAATAGATTTACGGTCTGCTGTCCTTTCGATGCACAAGTGTCCAGTTTCAAGACCTCCTGCACGGTATCGAACAGCTTTTGCGGAATGATTGCTTCGTGCATATTGGGAACTCTGATCCAGCCGGATTCTTCCACATCCCGAATTTTTTTGATTTTGTAATTGATCTTCTGCCGCCTGCCCTGCACCATCGTTCCAGTGTAGACTTCATTTTTCAGAATCCGAAGCACCTGAATTGCCTGCCACTTTGCATGAGTGCCAGCTTTAAAGCCACTGTGATAGTTCAAACCGCACAGCCGTTTGTACTCGCTGGGAGCCAGTACATTCTCACTGTTCAGCTGTTCGGCAATCGCCTGTGCGCTCATACCTTCCAGTTTTCTGCGGTAGATAGAACGGACAATATCTGCTGCATACTCGTCTACCACCAGACGGTTTTTGTTCCGTTCATCTTTGCAGTAGCCGTAGATTGCATAGCCACCGATGAACTCTCCTTTGCGCCGTTTCATGTCCAACTGGCTGCGCACCTTGATGGAAATATCCCGGCAGTAGGAATCGTTCAGAAGATTCTTGAACGGAACTACTATACTGTCCGAATCACCGCTCTCGGAATTTGCATTGTCATAGTTGTCATTGATAGCGATGAAGCGAATCCCCATCATCGGGAAAATCTGTTCTAGATACTTTCCCATCTCGATGTAGTTACGGCCAAGTCGGGATAAGTCCTTGACGATGATGCAGTTGATTTTGCCAGATTTAATATCCTCCATCATCCGCTTGAAGCCCGGACGTTCAAAGTTAGTTCCCGTGTAGCCATCGTCAGCGTATTCTTCGACCAAATGCAGTCCTGGCCGTTCTTCTGCAAAATCCCGAATCAGTTCTCTCTGATTGCCGATGCTGTTGCTCTCGGCCTTGTCGCCATCCTCGATGGACAATCTCAGATAGGCCGCTGCCCGTATGTCTTTATTCTTTTCCTTAGGTCAGTTTACAAGGAACTACACGCAGACCACGAAACGGGGGCTGCTGACAACAAATAAAGGCTGAGTATCAAGCACCGGGAAAGTGCGGGATATTCAGCCTGTTTTGTTGTCCGGGGTTTCCAAAGGGGCACCCCTTTGGCACACGACTTTGCTCGCAAAGTGTAGTGTGTTATACGCTCTGTCGGCGTTGCTGCGAAAATGAGGTTGCCGCCGGGTCGGGCAAGGGCATTTGAAGCAGCAGGAAAACAGGGCTGTGATTGCGTGTCGTGGAGCCGCAAGCGCAGGGCTGGTTTCGTCAGCAGACAGGGCGTATATGAAAGCCCCCGTTCCTCGTCCCACGCCGGACTTCGGGACAAAATGTCCCGAACTTGTGGACACACTCACAAAAAAGCAAACAGATTTTTCTCTCAAAATTGGAATGGGCGGGGAAGCCATTTTAGGGCTTTGCTATCTCCCTGATAAATGAGAAGTTAAGTTTCGTCCATATATATTTTTACCTCGATGTATTCATGATTTCTTGCATAAGCAAACGACGCTGATTTTCTGATATAGTCAAATATATTTTCGTCTAAATCTTCGTCCCATGTTGTTTCGCTGAAAATTTTATTTTCAGCGGTTGGCTCATACAAGATGTCCACATGGATTTGATAAAACTCTTCATCATCATTTGAAAACTGTCGTACTAATGAAATTTGAAAAAACGGTTCTTTTGAAAAATCAGTAAATGTTCCGGTTTCAAATAAAACCATATCTTCTTCAAGAGGTGTGCTGCACATCTGCTCAAACACATCAACAATTCCTTCCACCGGCATTTTATCAGTTATCTTTTCTTCCAAAAATTTAATTAAATTTTCCATTGATTTTCCTCCTGTAAATTCTTAATTTATTGTTCTCTACTTCCGTCCCCGCTGTGGATTTGGATTTTTTAGCAAATCTGACTTATCAGTTCTTAGAAATGGGCGGGAAGCCGTTTTAGGGCTTTCCCGCCTTGATTGCCCATCAGCAAAGGCGGGCGGGGCTGTCAATGGCGGCGCATTTGTGCGCCGTTCATCTTGACCGTTGACTGGCTCGGCTGGATTTGCTATCTCCCTCGATAAATGGGAATGTTAAGTAGCCGTTAGGCTTTCGTTATAAATTCCTGTATTCCATATTTCGTCAAATTTACCTTTAGAAATAATAGTTGCATAAAAGCCCTCTCCCCAAACCTTTTCGTTTAATTCATCAACGGTTGGAATTGGACACACTTCTACAACATCACAATATAGGTCATTATAAAACTTTACTGTCCTGTCTACAAAAATTTCTATCGCTCTTAGGGCAAAACGGTCATCATTCACATCGACTTCATAAAAATATACCATCGGCATATCATCAGATTCGTATTCCATAAATAGCTGTATATACTCAATATTCCTTTCCATGATAATTACCTCATAGCAACTCCCGATTTGTCGCTCTCTTACTTTCTCCCCCGCTGTGGGTTTGGATTTTTCAGCAAGTCCGACTTCTGTGCAATCTTTTTCAGC
>ENA-ORUQ01001564-ORUQ01001564.1-human-gut-metagenome-genome-assembly--contig:-NODE-1564-length-21247-cov-10.508683_pt1 | contig 21247 bp, 17 predicted proteins | sample MGYA00242081_ERZ509211 | MGnify/ENA primary metagenome ERZ509211 (study PRJEB26280, sample SAMEA2338785) | human gut metagenome | biome: human gut; feature: human-associated habitat; material: faeces...
TGGAACTGCGCAAGCAGACCGACTGCGGCATGATGGAGTGCAAGAAGGCTCTGACCGAGGCTGACGGCAACTTCGAGAAGGCAATCGAGATCCTGCGTGAGCGTGGTCTGGCTACCGCTGCCAAGAAGGCAAGCCGTACCGCTGCCGAGGGCATGGTCTACGCTGACTACTGCCCCCAGTGCAAGGTGGGTGTTGTCATCGAGGTCAACGCTGAGACCGACTTCGTCGCCAAGAACGACAAGTTCGTTGCTTTCGTCAAGGAGGCTACTCAGGTCATCATGAAGCAGAACCCTGCTGATGTTGAGGCTCTGATGGCTTGCAAGACCGAGAACGGCGAGACCGTGGACGAGGCTCTGAAGAACCTGATCCTGGTCATCAAGGAGAACATCAAGGTTCGCCGTTTCGTCCGTTACGAGGGCGTTTGCTCTGCATACGTCCACGGCGGCGGCACCCACGGCATTCTGGTCAACTTCGAGACCACCAACGGCATCGAGGCTAAGGACGAGTTCGTTACCTACGGCAAGGACATCGCTATGCAGGTTGCAGCTGCTAACCCCGGCTATGTCGATGAGGCTTCTGTCCCCGCTGAGGTCGTGGCCAAGGAGAAGGAGATCATGCTGGCTCAGATGGCTGGCGATCCCAAGACCGCTAACAAGCCCGAGGCTGTGAAGCAGAAGATGATCGAGGGCAAGATCAAGAAGTTCTTCAAGGAGAACTGCCTGGTCGATCAGGAGTTCGTCAAGGACAGCGACCTGACCGTTGCTCAGTACACCGCTAAGGTCGCTAAGGATCTGGGCGGCGACATCAAGATCGTCAAGTTCACCCGCTTCCAGAAGGGCGAAGGCCTGGAGAAGCGTGCTGACGACTTCGCTGCTGAAGTTGCAAGCATGGTGAAGTAATTTAACTTCCAAAGTTAAATTGGGAGCTGCAGTACCCGTAACAGGGCACTGCGGCTCCTTTTTGTTTGTGTTTGGCGGGCGGATGTGCTATCATAGAGAAAACAGAAAGAAGGGAGGACGAAAAGCAATGCGCAGTGTAAACAAAACGTCTCTCCGAATGGAGAGCATGATCGGATAAGGAGAATCCCTTATGAAAAAACAAATCATGACTCTTGCGGGCATCCCTGCCATTCTGTACGGCAGCCGGAGCCGGAATGTTTACCTCTATCTCCATGGCAAGAACGGCTGCAAGGAAGAGGCAGAACGGTTTGCCGCTACAGCCTGTGAAGCTGGCTGGCAGGTGCTGGCTATCGACCTGCCCGAGCATGGCGCACGGAAAAACAGCCCTGAGCGGCTTCTGCCGTGGGTGGCTGTGCCGGAGATAGAAGCCGTATACGCCCGCATGAAGCCGGTGTGGGCGCATATCCGGCTGTATGGTGTGAGCATCGGCGCGTGGCTTGCCATGCAGGCGCTGCAGGGAGACGCGCCGGAACAGACCCTGCTGGTCTCTCCGGTGGTGGATATGGAAGCTCTCATCACGAATATGATGCAATATGCCCATGTGACCGAGGAACAGCTGCAGCGGGCAGGGGAGATCCCCACGGATCTTGGGGAGACCCTCTCATGGCCGTATCTGTGCTGGGTGCGGGAACATCCGCTGCACTGGCATGGCCGCACGCAGGTGTTGTATGGTGACAGAGATGCCCTGACCAGCCGCACCCTGATCGAGCGCTTCCGTCAGGAAAGCGGGGCGCATCTGACGATCATGGAAGGTGGGGAGCACTGGTTCCATACCCCGGTGCAGATGGCGGTCCTTCAAACGTGGGAAGAAACGAATTTTTGATTTAGAATGCCCTCCGTTTCACGCTGGGCATAAATAGAGGTATCATTATCTTTAGTTTCTGTATTTTAGAAACGACTGCGGTCGTTTCTAAAATACTTTTTCACGGGAAGAGTCCCAAAGGAAAAATGCAGCTATGTACCGTTACAATTCCTCTGGTGAAAAAGTGTTTGGAGCGGCCCGCAGAACGCCACAAACACGAATCATATAAAATAAAAATGCCGCCGACGGCTTTTCTTCCGTCAGCGGCATTTTGCCTATTCTGTTAAGGGATGCTCCGATTTGAGAGATCAGACCTTTGCTTCGCTGTTCTTCTCAGCTTTCTTGTAAGCGTTCAGGGAGTGGAACACGATGTTCAGGCCCAGAACGATCAGCAGGATGGCCAGGATCAGCTGCAGGCCGTTTGCGATAAACACAGCACCCCAAGTGGTCTCACCAGCGGGGATGGAGACAGAAGCGGCTGCGCTGATGGCCTTGACCATTGCAATCAGGCGCTGCACCAGAGCGGTAAAGGTGACGCAGAGCATGATGATCAGCGGGGGGAACAGCATCTTGTTGTTGCGGCCGGTGACCTTCAGGAACACGCACAGGGTGGCCAGAACCAGAGCGCTCAGCAGCTGGTTGGCGGAACCGAACAGGGGCCAGATGTTCGCATAGCCGATCTTGGTCAGCAGGAAGCCGAAAGCCAGGGTGATAAAGGTGGAGAAGTAGACGTTGCAGAACAGCTTGCGCCAGCCCTCAGCATGCTCCATGTCGTCCACACTGAACAGTTCCTGGAAGCTCATGCGGCCGATACGGGCCACAGCATCCAAGCTGGTCAGTGCCAGAGCGGAAACGCACATGGTCATAAAGACAGTAGCGGCATACACGGGAACGCCGAACATCTCAAAGAAACCGGCAACACCAGTAGAGAAGATCTGGAACGGGGTACCGGCAGCAGGGGTGCCATCGGCAGCAGCGGCGGCACCGGCAACGCACAGGGCCAGAACAGCCAGCAGGCTCTCCAGGATCATGGCACCGTAACCAACCTTGAGCATGTCTTTCTCGTTCTCAACGGTCTTGGAAGAAGTACCGGAAGAAACCAGGCTGTGGAAGCCGGAGACAGCGCCGCAGGCAACCGTGACGAACAGGATGGGGAACATGGTGCCCAGCTTCTCGTTGGTGAAACCAGTGAAGACAGGCAGGTTCATGGTGGGGTGAGCGACCAGCAGGCCGACCACGGCACCGGCGATCATGGCCACGAACATAAAGGTAGTCATGTGATCACGGGGCTGCTTGAGCAGCCACATGGGCAGGACAGCCGCAAAGAAGATGTAAACAAAGGTGATATAGCTCCAGGCTGCCTTGCCGAAGACCAGGGGAACATTTGCGCCGATGACGAAAGACAGCACGATGAAGACGATGCTGATGACGCTTTCTTTCCAGCCGGAGAAGTTGAACTTCTTCTGGATCAGGCCAAAGATCACGGCGAAGACCATGAACATGATGGAAACCATGCCGGCAGCGCCGTTGGTCTGAGCAGCAGCGGACAGAGCGCCATCGGTACCATAAGCATTAAAGGTACCGGCAACCATGTCTGCGAAAGCGGCAATAACGATGCCGCAGAACAGCCAGCAGAACAGCAGGAACAGCTTGCGGCCGGTCTTGCCGATGTACTTCTCGATCAGCATGCCCATGGACTTGCCATCATTCTTGACGGAAGCGTACAGAGCGCCGAAGTCGGTGACAGCACCAAAGAAGATGCCGCCGATCAGGACCCACAGCAGGACGGGCAGCCAGCCGAAAGCGGCAGCCTGGATGGCACCGGTGACAGGGCCTGCACCTGCAATGGAGCTGAACTGGTGTGCAAACACGGTCCAGCCATTGGTGGGAACATAGTCGCGGCCGTCCTCATGGACGACAGCAGGGGTCTTTGCTTTGGGGTCGATGCCCCATTTGTTTGCCAGCCAGCGGCCGTAGAACGTGTAAGCGCCCAACAGACACACCGCTGCAATCAAAACGATGACCAACGTATTCATTTCTTTTGAACCTCTTTCCTTTCTTTCAAACGGCAACGCGTCCGTGACACGGCAGCTGCCTTGCAAAACCACAGACGGAACGGCGGCGCGGGGGTCGAAAAAAGCCTCCCTCTCCAAAAGATGGAATGCAGGAAACATCCATCCATCGAAGACGAAGGCTTGCTACAGTGCATCTGCACTGAGATCTCCGCGGTACCACTTCGTTTGCTGTTTTGCAAAACAGCCGCTTGTGAACGTACAGCTCCCCACACAACAACGGGAACGATACGCCGCCCTGTAACGTAGGCTGCACGGCCATGTACTACTGGAAACGGCGCTGTACCGTTCTGTTCGCGCAGGCTGCTCGCAGGCGAGGGCCCTTTGTGCCTCGCTGTCGCCTCGCATCAGACCGGCGACTCTCTCAAAGTGGGTGTGCAAAGGGTCATGTCCTGTTCATTGCATTTGCCGAATGATTGTGTATACTTTAGCCCCGTTTTCATAAATTGTCAATATATTTTGAGCAAGTTAGGAGACTCTGCCATTTTTGAAAAGTTTCAATTAAGAATTTTTAGGCGATTTTCTTTCAGATGTGAGATGAATAAAACTTGGCCCTTTGTAAAGTGAAAAAAGCTGAATAGGGGGAATCTCGCGTGGAATACTTGACTTTTACACTTTCAAGTGCTAAAGTGATAATGCAACGAAAAAAAGAACATCAGCAGTGCCGCAAAGGAGACCCACTATGGCTGAAAAAAATAACCGCAGAAACAAAACCACCGACGCGCTCTTTGATGCCATCCTCAGCCTGGAGACGCGGGAAGAGTGCTATAACTTTTTTGAAGACCTCTGTACGGTCAAAGAAATCTCAGATATGGCCCAGCGGCTGGAAGCTGCAAAGCTCCTGCTGGGCGGCAGCACCTATGACCAGATCGTCAAAGCCGTGGAGATCAGCACCGCCACCATCAGCCGGATCAACCGCTGCATCCAGTATGGTTCCGGCGGCTATCGGGATACCATTGAAAAAGTAGAGGCCAGGGCCGCAGGGGAGAACCCGCAGTAAAATGGCGCCGCGGGTGGCACCGGGAGCGGCAGGCACATAGAATGGGGTGCGCACAGGTGCGCAATTTCAGACCGGAAAGGATGACCCCTCTATGGCAAATACCACGGATTGCCCCGGCACCCTCAATTGTCCCGCGCTGCCCCGCGTCTCGCTGGATCAGGCGGTGATCGACCTGCTGGAGAGCATCGCCCTGCAGGAATCCGCCCTCAGCCACATCCTCTGCGCCGAGAGCCAGAAGATGAAGACCGCCATGGGCATGGAAGAGCTGGACCTCTGCAAACTGCTGGAAGTCAACGATTCGGCCACCAATATGGTGCACGCCGTGGCCAACCTGGAAATGATGCTCAAGGATAAGCTGGAATTCATCTCCAACAACCTCTATTATCCCTCTACCGGGGAGAGCGGTTCCGCCACAAGCGCCCAGGAATAAAAGAATGGAAAATGCCTGTCCGTGCCCTGCTGGCCCGGGCGGGCATTTTTGCGCTCCGGCAGGACGCGCCGGGCAGAGATGCATAGAATAATGTATAAAATTCAGAAAAACGATTTGTTGGAATTGCTGAGGAGCGAAATCTGTGTTATACTATATAGCGTGTATATCAAATGAAAGGGGAATAAACCTTGCTGAAATACAATGCCATCCTGTTTGACGTGGACGGAACGCTCATTGATTCCGCTCCTGGCATTCTCCATACATTAGAAGAAGTCTTCCACACCATGGGCGTGGATACCACGAATGTCAACCTCCGCCGCTATCTGGGCCCGCCGCTCCGCAAGAGCTTTGGCGAGCACTTCAGCGACAAGGCAAAAATTGAAGAGGCGGCAGATCGCTACCGTGCAAGCTACCATGAGAAAGGCAGCCACGAGTGTGCCGTCTTCCCGGGCGTGCCGGAGATGCTCCGCCGCCTGAAAGAGGCCGGGCTCGTCCTCTGCACGGCGACGTCCAAGCCGACGCGGGTCGTGACCCCCATTCTGGAAGAGCAGGGCCTGGCAGAGTATTTTGATTTTATCGGCGGCGCTTCCATGGACGAGAGCCGGGACACCAAGACCGCCGTTGTCCGTTATGTGCTCGCCCAGCCCATGATGCAGGGCAAGCGGGTGCTGATGGTCGGTGACCGCAACGATGACATGCGCGGTGCAGCGGACTGCGGGCTGGATGCGGCAGGTGCTCTGTACGGCTATGGCAGCCGGGAAGAGCTGGAGCCGTTCCACCCGGTCATTCTGGCCAAGGACTGCGCGGATCTGGCAGACCAGATCCTGCACATGGCCGAGTAAGTTTGAAAGCGAAATGGTGAAAGAACATGAGTCGAAATACACAACCGGAAAAACGCTCCATGACCCCGATGCAGAAGCAGGCGGTTCTGGTCTGCGTGATCTGTGTGCTGGCGGCCTTGCTGACAGCAGGAATTACCACGGCGCTCCTCAAGCGGGGAAAAACGCCCGCGGCCAATGAGCCTGCGGTCTCGGAGCCGCAGTCTGTAGACCCGACCAAGACGGACGGGGATCTGGCAGGCCATTATCAGATCAACAACGCGTCCAGCGCCCTGCTGACCGAAACGGCTGATGCAGGCAGCGAGTATCAGGACAGCACCCTCTTCCTGGGCGATTCCAATACCGTCCGCCTCTACAACAACGGCCTCATCTCCCTGCAGCAGTTCTGCGCCCGGGAGGGCATCGGCACGCAGGTGGCCCTGAACGAGGGCATCGTGACCTTTAAGGGCGATAACAACCACTATACCATTGCACAGGCCGTGGCTAAGATGAAGCCCCGCCGCGTGGTGATGACCTTTGGCACCAACGATACCGGCATGGAGGTGCAGGATTTCATCAGCAACTACACCGCGCTGGTGCAGGCCATTCAGGCGGCTTATCCTTATACGGACATCATTGTCAACACCGTGCCGCCCATCCCGGAGAATCATTCTTCCTACCCCCACATGGATCAGGCCAAGATCGACGACTTCAACATGGCACTGCTGAACATGTGCGAGCAGCTGGGCCTCAAGTTCCTCAACACGGCTGAGACACTCAAGGGCGAGAACGGCTATGGGAACCCGGATTACTACACCGACGGTGACATCCACCTCAAGAGTGCAGGCCTGAAAGCGGCGCTGACTTACCTGCGCACCCATGCTGATCAGACCGAGGACCGCCGTCCGGATACCAATAACATCCCCACCCGCACGCTGGAGTATGTCTCCAACCCCAGCTCCGCGGTGGCGGCTCCCAGCTCGGAGGCAGTCAGCGAGAGCACATGCGTGAGCGAGTCCGTCAGTGAATCCACCAGTGAGTCCGCAAGCTCCTCCGGCAGCGAGAGCACTTCCACCGAGGCGAAGTTTGAAGCCCGCTACCAGGTGGAAAAGAGCGGCGGCGGCACCCTGACCACCGGGGACAGCACCGGCAACAACTCGGTGAGCTATAAGGTGAATGACCCCGGCAAGTCCATTACCGTGACGGCTGTCCCTGCTGAGGGCCATGTCTTTGTCAAGTGGAGCGATGGTGTCACCAGCAAGACCCGCACGGATACCAACTTCAAGCAGAACCTGGATGTCACTGCCATCTTTGGCGCGGCGTCCGTCCGCATCACCAGCGAGGGACACGCCACGCTGGGCAGCGCCTATACCTTTAAAGCAAGCCTGAACGGCAAGTACGCCAGCGCGGAGAACCTGCACTGGTACGCCAACGGCGCGGAGATCAAGGCGGCTGCCGGTATGACCAGTATCACCGTCAAGGTCGATGCTTCCATGTTGAACACATCTTATAAGATCCACGCCGCCATCGTCTACAATGGCTCCACCGTCAACAGCAACAGCCTGGCGGTCTCCATTGGCAGCGGCGTCACCTCGGAGTCCGGTTCCCAGTCCGGGAGCTCCTCCGGGAGTACATCCAGCAGTTCGAGCTCCAGCGCTTCGTCTGGCAGCTCGTCTTCCAGCGCCTCCAGCACCAGCGAGGCAGCCAGCTCGTCCCACGCGGAGAGCCACAGCACTTCGGCCAGTGAGTCGAAAGCAGAGTCCAAATCAGAAGCTGCTTCCAGCTCTGAGGCGAAGAGCGAAACTTCCAGCTCTTCCAAGAGTGAGAGTGCTTCTTCTTCCGAAAATGATGTGGCGCCCAGCGCTTCTTCCAACACAGAGGCTTCTGCCAGCAAAGAGGCACAGAGCACCGCTGAATAACGGCGTGGAAACCTTTTCGCCCCGGGCCGCATAGGCTGGGCGGAGAGGAGGAATGCACCATGGCAGTGCCTGCAGCCGAAACCATGCGGGTGCGTGGTGTCCCGGGGGCCGAAGATGTCACCGATGGTGATGTGGATTACTACGGGACCGACTGGATCAATGTGGAAAACGCTGCCACCGAAGAGCAGATGCAGAAATGCTTCTCAGAGCCCTGCGGCGGCACAGCCCGCTGCACCGGAAACACACCGGAGCAGACCGACGGGCAGGACTACGAAATGATCCAGGAATAAAAACAAAATATCGGGAAGCCAGCTCTGTTTGGCGGGGCTGGCTTCTCGCTGTTATCCAATGAGAGAGGGGAACACAATGGCAAAATATTATTGCGTCCTGTTTGACGCGGACAATACACTTTTGAACTTTGACGCCGCCGAGAGCAAGGCTCTGGCGGAAACGCTGGTCAATTACGGCATTGAGCCGGATGCCGAGACGGTGCAGACCTACCGCACCATCAACGAAGAGCTCTGGAAACAGCTGGAAAAGGGACAGATCCGCCGCGAAAAGCTGATGAGTGAGCGCTTTACCCGCTTTCTGAAAGCGGTCAACGCTGCCGGCAACGGCGTGGAGATGAACCGCTATTATCTGGAGCGCCTTTCCACCCATCCGGACCTGATGAGCCCCAATGTGCTGGAAGTGCTGAGCGAGCTTTCCGAGGTGGCCACGCTGGCCATTGTGACCAACGGCTTTGACAAAGTGCAGAGCCGCCGTGTGGCGGAGTCGGGCATGGCACCGCTTCTGGAGGACGTTTTCGTCTCCGAGAAGCTGGACAGCGAGAAGCCCAACCGCAAGATCTTTGACGCGGCCCTCCGCTCTTTGGGCGTGGAGAACCGCGAACATGTGCTGATGGTGGGCGACAGCCTCTCCAGCGATATCCAGGGCGGCATCAACGCCGGGCTGGATACCTGCTGGTTCAACCCCAGCCACAACGAGAACCCGGGCAAAGTCTGCCCCACCTATGAGATCGAAACGTTGGAAGAGCTGTACCCGCTGGTGATGGAGCCGGAAGAGCTGGCCAATCTGGGCCAGAAGCACCGCCGCCACCAGCCGTAAGAGAATGGAATTGAGAAAACTATGCTGATTCATCTGGAAAAACTGGGCAAGAGCTTTGGCGAGAAGATCGTCCTGCACGATGTGACGGCCAGTGTCGAGCGGGAAGACCGCATTGGCATTGTGGGCCAGAACGGCGCGGGCAAGACCACTCTGCTCAAGATCCTGACCGGGGAATATACGGATTATGAGGGCGAGTTCAGCGTGACCCACGGTGTGACGCTTGGCTACCTGGAACAGAATGCAAAGCTCGATGTCACGCTGGATATCTACGGCGAGATGCGTTCTTCGTTCGCCCATGTGCTGGACGCCATGGCAAAAATGCAGATCCTGGAGCGCAAGATGGCCGCCAGCCCCGAGGATACCTCGCTGCTGGAGCAGCACGATGCGCTGCAGAACATCATTGACGCAGCCGATGGCTACAATATGGATGTCAACATCAAAAAGGTGCTGTCCGGCATGGGCTTTGCGCAGGACACCTGGGAAAAGAACGTCGGCGTCCTGTCGGGCGGCGAGCTGACCCGCCTGCGGCTGGCAAAATTGCTGCTGGAAAAGCCGGATGTCCTCATCCTGGACGAGCCCACCAACCACCTGGACTTTGCCACCATGGAATGGCTGGAAAACTACCTCAAGAGCTATTCCGGCGCGGTGCTGGTGGTCAGCCATGACCGCTATTTCCTGGACCACATCTGTACCAAGATCTGGGAAGTTTCGTTCCAGACCATGACGACCTATAAGGGGAACTTCTCGGCCTACCTGCCCCAGAAAGAAGCGGCGGATGCCCTGCGCCAGAAGCAGCACGATGCGGATGTGGCACTGGCTGAAAAGCTTCAGGATTATGTGGACCGCAACCTCGTCCGGGCTTCCACCACGAAAATGGCCCAGAGCCGCCGCAAACAGCTGGAAAAGCTGGAAATTACCGAGGCCCCCAAAGATGAGACCAACCAGCTCAAATTCCGCTTTGAATATGATGTGGAGCCCTGGAATGAGCTGGTGCTGATGAAAAACCTGACCATCCGGATCGGGGAGCGGACACTGCTGGAGCCGTTTACTTACACGGTCCACCGTGGAGAGCGGCTCATTATCGCAGGTCCCAACGGTGCGGGCAAATCCACCATGATGCAGGTGCTGGACGGCAAGCGCCGTCCCTCCGGCGGTATGGTGCGGCTGGGCACTGGTGCCCGGCCCAGCATTTTTGCCCAGCAGCAGAACCGTCTGGGCGCGGGCCGTGTCATTGACGTCATCTGGAACAAGTACCCCCGGATGACGGAGCTGGAAGTCCGCAGCCATCTGGCAAAGCTGGGCTTCCGGGGGGAGACGGTCTTTAAGCCTTGCGAGGCACTTTCCGGCGGCGAGCTTGCCCGCCTGCGCTTTGCGGAGATCGTGCTGGAGCGGCCGAACCTGCTGTTTCTGGACGAGCCCACCAACCATTTGGACATCTACACCCGTGAGAACCTGACCGAGGCCCTGATGGCCTACACCGGCACGCTGCTCATGGTCACGCATGACCGCCACCTGATGAACAGCCTGGCCTGCCCGATCCTGTATCTGGAAGATGGCAAGGCGACGCTCTACCCGAGTTATGATGCCCTGATGGGCCGCTCCGATCCCGCGCCGGTCGTGGAAAAATCCTCGGAGCCCGCAAAGCTGGGCTACGGCAAGGAGCAGCGCCGCCGCCGCGCCGAGCTGCGGGCCAAGATCAAGGCCTGCGAGGACGAGATGGAGGCCTGCGGTGCCCGGGAAGTGGAGCTGGACAACGAGATCAACTCCCCGGAGGTGTACAACGACCCGCAGCTGCTTCGGGAAAAGAGTGATGAGCTCTCGGATCTGCGGTTCCATCAGGAGGAGCTGTTTGCCGCCTGGGAAGCTGCCATGGAAGAGCAGGAACAGTACGAGCAGGTGCAGGCAGGAGAGAACGAATGATGGACGGAGGAATGTGCCGATGAACCCGAAACGCGGCAGCAAAACGCATGAGATCGCCCTTTCCGGCCTGCTGTTTGCACTGGCTATGGCTCTCTCTTTTGTGGAGGGCACGCTGGTCATCCCCGGGCTGATGCCTGGCATGAAGCTGGGCCTGGCGAATATTGTGGTGATGTATGCGCTGTTTTTCATGGGAGGAAAGCAGGCACTGGTGCTGGACCTGCTCAAGGCGCTGTTCGTCTTTCTGGTCTCCGGGTGGACGGCGGGGTTCCTCTCCCTGTGCGGCGGGTTATTCTCGCTGCTGGTGATGTGGGTGCTGTACTACCATTTCCCGGTGCAGCCCACCTGGTTCATCCTCTCGGTCTGCGGTGCGCTGGCCCATAATGTCGGCCAGCTGCTGGGGGCCAGTGTCATCCTCTCCTCGGCCATGTCGCTCTATTACGCACCCATCATGCTGGTATTCGGCCTCATCATGGGCTCGCTCACATCCATCACCCTGCGGGCCCTGCTGCCCGCCCTGGGCCGCCTGGGCTACAACACCCGCGAAAAGCGCGGTTGAGCGCGCCCCGGTTGCAAGCGGAGCCGCTTTCCGCTATAATACGATCTACAAGTGTTACCCAACAAGAAAACTGCCCTCACGATGACGCGCATCTGCCCGGGCAGTTGGGAGGTTTTGCAATATGTCTGAAAAAGTAACTGTCAAGGTGGAGCGCAATGTCCTCCATCTTCCGGCCATTGCCCTGCGGGGGCTTGTGGTCTTCCCCAACAACCTGCTTCACTTTGAGGTGGGCCGCGACAAGAGCATTGCGGCTGTGGAATGGGCCGTGAGCAATAACTCCGATGTCTTCCTCATCGCGCAGAAAGAGATGAAAGTGGAAGACCCCAATGCCGCCGACCTGTGCACTTACGGTGTTGTAGCCGAGATCAAGCAGGTGATGCGGGTGTCGGACGACCTTGTCCGCATCCTGGTGGAGGGCAAATACCGCGCAAAGCTGACCCAGCTGGATACGGACGGCAGCTTCCTGCTGTCCACGGTCCGTTCCGCCCCGGTCAAGCAGGCAAAGCCGGAGGAGCAGCCCGAAGTGGATGTGCTGGTCCGCAACGTCAAAAAGAGTTTTGACGAGCTGCTGGCCCTCAACCCGCACATCGGCAAGGACGTGGTGTTTACCATCACCACCAGCACGGACCCTGTCTTCCTGTCCGAGTACATCCCGGCCAACCTGTTGTTCCGTTTTGAGGACAAACAGGCCATTCTGGACGAGGGCACGCTGCTGGGCCGCCTGAAGTTACTGATTGAAAAGATGCACCGGGAGCGCCGGATGCTGGAAATCGACAAAGAGATCGCCCAGAAAGTGGACGAAGCGATGGACAAAAACCAGCGCGACTACTACCTGCACGAGCAGCTGCACATGATCAGCGAGGAGCTGGGCGAGGACGACGACACCACCGCCGAGGCGGAGGAGTACCGCCGCAAGATCACGGCCCTGCACCTGGACGAGGAGCGGGAGAAGAAGCTCCTCAAAGAAGTGGACCGCCTGGCCAAGATGCAGAGCAGCAACCAGGAGGGCACGGTCATCCGTACCTATCTGGATACCTGCCTGGACCTGCCCTGGAATACGTTCACCGAGGATGACCTCGACATTGCCAAGGCACAGCGCATCCTGGACCGCGACCACTATGGCCTGAAAAAGGTCAAGGACCGCATTCTGGAAGTGCTGGCTGTCCGCAAGCTGGCCCCGGATGTCAAGGGCCAGATCATCTGTCTCGTCGGCCCTCCGGGTGTTGGCAAGACCAGCATTGCCCGCTCCATTGCCGAGAGCCTGAACCGCAAGTATGTCCGCCTGAGCCTGGGCGGTGTGCGGGATGAGGCTGAGATCCGCGGCCATCGGCGCACTTACATCGGCGCGATGCCGGGCAAGATCATCACGGCTATGATCACGGCCAAGAGCTCCAACCCGCTGATGCTGCTGGATGAGATCGACAAGCTGGCGGGCGATTTCCGGGGTGACCCGGCCGCCGCGCTGCTGGAGGCACTGGACCCGGAGCAGAACAGCACGTTCAACGATCATTTCATTGATATGCCGTTTGACCTGAGCCATGTGCTCTTCATCACCACAGCCAACGACCTGAGCGCCATCCCCGGCCCGCTGCGCGACCGTATGGATGTCATCGAGCTGCCCAGCTATACCCGGGTGGAAAAATACAACATTGCGAAAAAACATCTGGTGCCCAAGCAGCTGGAGGCCTGTGGCCTGAGCGGCAAAGTCACGTTCTCCCAGAGCGCCCTGTACGGCATCATCGATGGCTATACCCGGGAAGCGGGTGTCCGCAACCTGGAGCGCACCATCACCAGTGTCCTGCGCAAGTGTGCCCGCCAGATCGCTTCCGGCGAGGCGGAGACGGTCTCTGTGACCGGTACCACGCTGGAAAAGCTGCTGGGACCCCGCATCGTCAAGCCGGACTTCCTCAACCGCACCAATGCCATCGGCATTGCCAACGGCCTGGCCTGGACCAGCATCGGCGGTGAGACCCTGCCCATTGAGGTGCAGGTCATCGACAACGGTTCCGGCAAGATCACCGTGACGGGCTCTCTGGGCGACGTGATGAAAGAGAGTGCCCAGCTGGCCATTACCTATGCCCGTGTCCATGCGGCAGAGTATGGGATTGACCCGGAACGGCTCAAGAAGTGCGACCTGCACATCCATGCCCCGGAGGGCGCTGTGCCCAAGGATGGCCCCTCGGCGGGTGTCACCCTGACCACGGCCCTCATCTCCTGCCTGTCTGGCATCCCGGTGCGGGGCGATGTGGCCATGACGGGCGAGATCACCCTCCACGGCAATGTGCTGCCCATCGGCGGCCTGCGGGAAAAGAGCATGGCCGCTTACCGCGAGGGGATGAAGACGGTTCTCATCCCCAAGGACAACGTCTCCGACCTGTATGAGGTGGACGATGAGGTCAAGAAGAACCTCGAGTTCCTGCCCATGTCCAACCTTTCTCAGGTGCTGAACGCAGCGCTGCTCAAGCCAAAAGCGGCGGCCACCCACCCCCGTACCAAGAAGAGCACGAAGGCTGCCGATGCCGCCGCCATGTCCCAGACTGCAGAAAAGCCCAAGACCGGTGCCGTCTGCTGAGAGGAAAGGGAAGCTTTTATGAATTACAACAAAGCGGATTTTATGGCCAGCTATGGTATTTCCAGCCAGCTGCCCGACAGTGACCGCCCGGAGATCAGTTTCTCCGGCCGCTCCAACGTGGGCAAATCCAGCCTCATCAACAAGCTGTGCAGTCGCAAAAACCTGGCCCGTGTTTCGGCCACGCCGGGCAAAACGGCTACCATCAACTTTTATGAGGTGGACAGCTGTTATTTTGTGGATCTGCCCGGTTACGGCTACGCCAAAGTAAGCAATGCGGACCGTGAGCGCTGGGATGACCTCATCAACAGCTACTTTGAGGCCCAGCGCCACCACACCCTGCTGGTGCAGCTGCTGGATTGCCGCCATGCCCCCAGCGCCGATGATTTCCAGATGCTCAAGTACCTGCACTACCATCAGATCCCCTATGTGGTGGCGCTGACCAAGGCGGATAAACTCAAAAAGAGCCAGCTGGCCAAGACGCTGGAGGAGTTTGAGAACACCTGCCGCCCCTATGGCTGCCAGAAAGTGGTGCTGACCAGCGGCGAAAACGGCTACGGCATCCCGGAGCTGCAGGCCATTCTCAACAAAGCCATAGAGGCAGAGTTTGCGGACGAGGACGCCGAATAAGATGGCATACAACGAATTTGCATACTTTTACGATGAATTCAACGGGGCGGCGGACTACGACGCTCTGTATGAGCACATCCAGAACGAGCTGAACGCCCACGGCATCCGGGACGGCATTCTGGCTGACCTTGGCTGCGGCACGGGGGAGTTGACCCTGATGCTGACCCAGGCCGGGTATGATATGATCGGCATTGACCAGTCCGAGGAGATGCTCTGCGTTGTCCGGGATAAAGCGGAACAGCTGGGTCTGTCCGGCAAGCTGCTGCTCCTGCGGCAGAACCTGCTCAAGCTGGACCTGTACGGTACCATCCGGGGTGCGGTTTCCACCTTTGATACATTCAATCACATCCCGGACCTCGACACGGCCGTTGCCAACGCGGGCTTCTTTATGGAGAAAGGCGGCGTCTTCCTCTTTGATATGAACACCCCCTACAAGCACAAAAACGTGTTGGGGGAGAACACGTTCACCTTTGAGGAAGAGGACGCCTGCTGTGTCTGGAAAAACCACTACAACGCGGCCGACCGCCGGGTGGAGATCAGCGTGGATATCGACTACCGGGAGACGGGAGAACATTTCCATGAGGCGTTCAGTGAGTACACCTACGATCTGGACACCATCCGCACGGCACTGGAGAAGCACGGTTTTGTGCTGGAGAGCGTCTGCGACGGTGAAACGTTCGGTCCGCTGACCGAGAAGAGCGAGCGCTATTTCTTCTGCGCGGTCAAACAGCATACGCAATTGGAGGAAGACTAAAAAATGGGAAAACTGATCCGAGGCCTGTCAGAAAACGGCGGAATCGTTTTTTGTGGCGTAGATTCGACGGATATTGTCTGTAAAGCAGAACAACTTCACACCACGAGCGCCACCTGCAGTGCTGCCCTGGGCCGCCTGCTGACGGGTGCCAGCCTGATGGGCTCCATGCTCAAGGATGACCGGGACACCATCACCCTGCGCGTTTCTGGCAACGGCCCGGCAGGCGTCGTCATTGCCTGCACGGATGGCACCGGCAATGTCAAGGGCTGCATCGACCACCCGCTGGTGGAGCTGCCTGCCAAGGCCAATGGCCATCTGGATGTGGGCGGGGCTGTCGGCAAGGACGGTGTGCTCACCGTCATCCGGGACAACCGCCTGCAGAAAGAGCCCACCGTCGGCCAGGTGCCGCTGGTCTCGGGCGAGATTGCGGAGGATATCACCAGCTACTACGCCTACAGTGAGCAGGTGCCCACCGTCTGTGCACTGGGCGTGCTGGTAGATAAGGATCTGTCCATCTCCTGCGCGGGCGGCTATCTGCTGCAGCTGCTGCCGGGCGCCACCGATGCCGAGATCACCCAGGTGGAGCAGAACATTGCCGCTATGCCCTCCGTGACCGAGATGCTCCACGCGGGCAAGACCCCGGAGGACATGATGAACCTCGCCATGGCGGGTTTCAACCCCAGCGTGCTGGATGAGCGGGAAGTGCGGTACCAGTGCGATTGCAGCCGGGAGCGCACCGAGCAGATGCTGCTCAGCCTGGGCCGCAAGGAACTGGAAAAACTCCGGGATGAGGATCCCCACTGCGAGGTAGTCTGCCACTTCTGCCACACCAAGTACGAGTTTGACCTGAACAAGCTGGTCAAAAAGGCGGTGGAAAAAGCAGCGCCTGCATCTGAGAACGCAGAGAATTAAAACAACAATGAGATCGATGAAAACGGCAGAGGAAGTTTCAATCCTCTGCCGTTTTCGTGTTTTCCTGGCAAATGTCGGCCGCTATGGTGTAGCAGACCCGGTAATGGAACTGGTCGCCCTCTGCGGAAAAATCTTCTTTCCGGGAGAGGAGAACCGCGTCCGGGTAGGCAGCGTATAGCACCTGACGGCTGTGCAGCCGGGCTAAGGCGAGCAGCTGGTCTCCCGTGTAGGAAAGTGTTTCGTTTTGGGTATGGTAGAATACCGTTTCCTCCACGGAGCAGGGGAGTGCCAGCCCCCAAAATGCCGGATGGAGATGCCGGGTGATGGCGCGGGCGTTTTCCTGGTGGGAGCTCCAGGGGGGAAGAGCAAGGGACTTCCCGGCAAAGTGGAGCTGGTACTGGTGCGATTTGCTCCCGGTGAGCTGGTCTGCGGCCACGGTAGTGGGGAGTGTCTCGGAAAATTCCCACTCAAACTGGGCCAGCACCCGACCGGCCGCAGGCTGAAAGATCAAAGTCCCATCCCGCTCCATGCGGGCCGTTCCAATAAGTCCCTGTCCGGCTTCCACGGCCTGCCCGGGAGTCACCAGCATGGTGCCGCTGGTGAGGTTGGTTTCCAGCACAGTACCCGCCACCCGGGCGGTGATGCCATGGAGCGTCCCGGATGCGATATCTGGCACGGGCTTAGCGGCAGCGGCCTCCACGATCAGCCGCCCTTTGGAAAAATTCAGGCTTGCCCACGAAAACTCGCCGCTCTGCAGCAGGGCATATTCACCGGCAGTCAGTTTTTCCTCGGAGACGAACTCCCCGGCGGAAAGAGCCTGTTGGCGCAGGATGACTTCTGCCCGGGCTCGCTGGCCGGGGGTCAGGGTAGTGAAGTCCGTGGCCCAGACCGCGCCTTGCAGCCAGAGCAACAGGGGGAGAAACAAAAACAGCCCGGCCCAGAGCCCCCGGCGGCGCAGCAGAGGCCACAGCCGGAAAAACAGCCCGTCCCTTTTCTGAACGCGGAGCCGGACCCGGTACCTGCGGGCCAGCCGGGAAAGCTCTGAGTAACGCCATGCGGCGCACCGGGCACAAAACCCGCCGGGCTGGGCAGTAATTGCAGAGAGATGGAGCCCATTCTGTGCCGCGGCGGTCAGCAAACCACCGGTGTTACCGTTTTGGGCCGCGAAGCGAACACCGGCCCAGAGCTGCAAAGGGTCCATGGCCCGGCCTCCTATCAGTGGGTGTTATCGGGAAGTAGCATCCCGGGAAAATTCCGTGCGGAGAATTTCACCCTGCAGAGTGATGCGCTGGGTGGAAAGGGCTGTAATTTTGAGCTGACTGCCGTAAATGGTCAGCAGCCCTTTGCCAAGTTCCAGGCAGAGCTCTCCATCGTCGTAAGAACGGATGCGCCGGAAATGCTCAATTTCTAAGATGCTTCCGCTGAGGTAAACGGAGGTGCGGCCATAAAAATTGGCCGGTGGCTGGCGGAACAACCGCTGGAACCATCCGGTAGGGGAGATGTGCTGTCTGTGCTTCCTGGCCACATCCGCTCCCTCCCTGCCGCTGTGCAAAGCTGCACCCGGTGCTACATATATATGGAAGCGGAGGGTGTGCGTATGAATCAAACCAAGAACTTTTCCGGGCTGGTATCCCTGATGCTGGCTGTTCTGATCGGGGCACTCCCGTTTGCGGCACCAGAAGCCTGCGCGCAGGCATTGCGGGAGGGACTGACCCTCTGCAGCGGTCCGCTGCTGCTCTCGCTGTATCCGTTTCTTGTGGTGTCGGCACTGCTCATCCAGTGCCCTCTGGGGGATGTGCTGGCCCTGCCATTTCGGCCGGTGGCATGGCTGGTGGGAGTGTATGCTCCCTGCGCGGCCCGGGTGCTGCTGGTGGGATTCCTGGGCGGCTTTGCCCCTGCTGCTAACGCTTCTGCCGAGGCGGTGCGCTCCGGTCAGATGACACCGGAAGAAGCGGACCGGCTTCTCCCGGCCTGCGTCTGTTCCGGACCGTCCTTTGTCATCCTGACGGTGGGACAGACCCTGCTGGGCAGCACAGAGGTGGGCGTTTTGCTGTTTCTGGCACAGATCACGGCCAATTACCTCTGTGCGGCTCTGCTTTCCCGACTGAGCAGGACAAACCGAAACGAAAAAAGGCGATCGCCGCGCCCGAAACAGCAGGAAATGCTGCAGCTGCGCCTGGATGGCATTCTGGCGCAGTCCACGCTGACCTACCTGAAACTCTGCGGCTTTGTGCTCTTCTTCCGGATGCTGGCTGCCGGAGCGGGAGCGCTGCTTCCGCCTGCCGTGAGCACGGCCTGCGCGATGCTTCTGGAAGTCTGTTCCGGGTGCGATCTTGCTTCCCGCACGGGCTATTGGGCCAGCACCCTCTGCTGTGCGGCATTGAGTGTACAGGGGCTTTCTGTCCTGATGCAGGTGCGGACGATCTGCCCGCCCGAAATGACCCTCCGGCCGCTGTATACCGCCCGGGCGCTGCATCTGCCGCTGTCGCTGGCCATTTTCACCCTGCTTTTGCCGGAACAGGAGGCAGAAGTGTTCAGCACGCTGCCTGCCCGGGTCATCCTGATGCGGCAGCTTCCGCCGGATTGCGCTGTGCTGCTTCTTGTGGGTTGCAGCTTTGCAGTCTGCCAGCTGACCAATCTGCTTCTGCAGCGGGATTTTCAAGAAACTTCCCCCGGAAATCTTGACAGCTCCCGGCTTTTATGATAGAATACCACATGTTGCAACACTTCAAGATGCTACTGTGGCTCAGCCGGTAGAGCAGCTCACTCGTAATGAGCAGGTCGTCCGTTCGAATCGGATCAGTAGCTCCAAAAAGAAATCCCTGAAAGTTGGTTTGTGAAGCCAGTTTTCGGGGATTTTTGTTTGTGTGTCTTTCTTTCCTTGCAATCCTTGGTCAAATAAGGTACAATACAACAATAGAAAATCATTCTGTCATGGAGGAAATGGATGTTTGACCCAAAACTGAAAGAAGCGCTGGGCCGGGTGCAGAAGCCGGGCCGTTACACCGGTGGCGAGCCGGGCAGCGTATATAAAGATAAAAACAACGTGGATGTGCGGTTTGCGTTCTGCTTCCCGGATACCTATGAAGTGGGCATGTCGTTCCTGGGGGAGAAGATCCTGTATGAGCTGCTCAACTCCCACGAAAACTGGTGGTGCGAGCGTGCTTTTATGCCCTGGCTGGATATGAAAGCGGAAATGGAGCGGCTGCAGCTGCCCCTGTATACCATGGAGAGCAAGGATCCGCTCACGGATTTTGACGCGGTGGGCTTTACCCTCCAATACGAGCTTTCCTATACCAACATCCTGGCCATGCTGGACCTGGCAGGTATCCCGTTTTATTCCAAAGACCGTGATGGATCCTGGCCGCTGATCGTGGCGGGCGGCCCCTGTGCCTGCAATGCGGAGCCCATTGCGGATTTCTTTGACGTTATTCAGCTGGGCGAGGGTGAGAATCAGCTGCCCGGCATCTGCGCCGAAATCGAGAAAGCCAAAAAGGAGGGCGGCGTCTCCAAAAAAGAGCTGCTGCTCCGAATTGCTAAAATTCCGGGCGTGTATATCCCGGCGTTCTACGATGTTACCTATCAGGAAGACGGTCGGATCGAAGCCATCACGCCCAACGAGCCGGGCATTCCGGCCAAAATCACCAAGGCCATCATCAAGGATCTGAACGAGTTTACGCCGCCGACAAATTTCGTCGTCCCAATGGTGGGTGCCATCCAGGACCGCGCCAGCATTGAGGTGCTGCGCGGCTGTGTTCGTGGCTGCCGTTTCTGCCAGGCGGGCTTTTTGTACCGCCCCATGCGCCAGCGGGATGCCAATTTGCTGAACAAGGCCGCCCAGGAGCTCTGCTCCAACACGGGCTACGAAGAGCTCAGTCTGTCCAGCTTGTCCACTTCCGACCACGGCCAGCTGGAAGAGCTGTTGGATGATTTGAACGAGTGGGCACCCAAAGAGCATGTCAGTCTTTCGCTGCCGTCTCTGCGTGTGGACAACTTCTCCGAGAGCCTCATTGAAAAGACCACCAAGGTGCGCAAGAGCGGCCTGACATTTGCGGCGGAGGCCGGTACCCAGCGCCTGCGCAATGTCATCAACAAAAATGTTACCTGGGACGAGATCGAGAAGACCTGCCGCATTGCATTCAAGGGCGGCTATTCTTCGGTCAAGCTCTACTTCATGATGGGCCTGCCTACCGAGACGCTGGAGGATATCGAGGGCATTGCCGAGACGGCCCAGAAAGTTGTAGACCTTTATTATAGTATGGACCACGCCAAGGGCCGCGGCGTTCAGGTGACCATCAGCTGCGCCTGTTTTGTGCCCAAGCCCCACACGCCGTTCCAGTTTGTGCCCATGGACACGGCTGAGACCCTGCAGGCCAAGCAGAAGCATCTGCTGGAGAGCGTGCACAGCCGGAAGATCAAGGTCAACTACCACGACAGCACCACCAGCTTCCTCGAGGGCGTGTTTGCCAAGGGTGACCGCCGTCTGGCTCCGGTCATTCTGGAAGCTTACAAGCGGGGCTGCTACTTCGACGGCTGGGAGGAGTGCTTCAAGTACGATACCTGGATGCAGGTGTTTGAAGACCTGGGCGTTGACCCGCGCTTCTACTGCCAGCGTCCCATCGGGCTGGATGAGGTGACGCCCTGGTCTCATATGGACTACGGCATTACCCATGATTTCCTGGTGCGGGAGTACAACAAGGCTCTTGCTGCCCAGACCACCAAACCCTGCAACCGTGCCTGCAGCGGCTGCGGTGCCAATCATCTGTTAGGAGGTCCCTGCTTTGATTACAGTCAGAATC
>ENA-ORUQ01001572-ORUQ01001572.1-human-gut-metagenome-genome-assembly--contig:-NODE-1572-length-21163-cov-5.033542_pt1 | contig 21163 bp, 19 predicted proteins | sample MGYA00242081_ERZ509211 | MGnify/ENA primary metagenome ERZ509211 (study PRJEB26280, sample SAMEA2338785) | human gut metagenome | biome: human gut; feature: human-associated habitat; material: faeces...
GAGCCCCCGCCGCGATGAGTATGACCGCCGCCGTGAGAGCTTTGCCGTTATGGACGAGAGCACCGCCGGCGTAGCCCATGTGCGCGGTGAACGACCTTCGCGTAGCGGCTTTACCGTTCTGGATGGTTCTGCATCCGAGCCGGCAGCTCGTCCACGCCCGCGAATGGCTCCGCAAGGTCGTCCGCAGCGCCCCAGCCCTCGCAACGCGGGCGGCGGATATAATCGAATCGATTTGAACTCGGACCCGTCGGCGCGTCTGCGTACCGACGACCAGGGACCGCGTGTACGAAGGGACTACCATGACCGATAAAATGACCGTTGCTATTGCAGCCGGCGGCACGGCAGGACACATCAACCCCGCGCTCGCCTTGGCCGAAGAACTGCGTGACCGTGGCCACCACGTTGTGTTCGTGGGCCAGTCGCGCAAGCTCGAGGGTCGTCTGGTCCCCGAGGCTGGGTTTGATTTTGTGCCCATTACGGTCACGGGCTTCGACCGCTCCCGTCCTTGGACGGCGCTGACCTCGCTGTGGCGTGTCAACAAGGCCAAACGTGCGCTCGCCAGTCATTTCTCAAAGGTCGGCAAGCCCGATGCTGCCGTCGGTTTTGGTGCCTATGTCGAGGTTCCGCTGCTGGGGTGGTGCAAGGGCGCAGGCGTTCCGTATCTGCTGCATGAGCAGAACTCTGTTCCGGGCCTGGCCAACAAGATGATGAACTCCCACGCCGCCCGCGTGTGCATCTCGGTGCCGGCAGCGCGTTCGGTCTTTGAGCGCGAAGGTGACCCTGACCACGTGCTCATGACCGGCAACCCCGTACGTCGCTCGGTAATCGAAGGCGATCGCGCTCGCGGCCGCAAGGCACTTGGCGTTCCCGAGGACGCTACGCTGCTGCTCGTCTTTGGCGGTTCACTTGGCGCCCAGCACCTCAACGAGCGCGTGGTTTCGCTCAAAAACGAGCTGCTTTCGCGCAAGAACCTCTATGTGTTGCATTCGACGGGTGCCGACGGCTTTGAGGAGACCGAGCGCGCTTTGGCGCTGACGCCCGAGGAGGCGAAGCGTTACCGCGTCCAGCCTTACATCGACAACATGGGCGATATGCTGGCTGCTGCCGATTTGGTGCTCTCGCGTTCGGGCGCATCGAGCGTGGCCGAGATCGCTGCGCTCGCCGTGCCCTCGGTGCTCGTGCCGTATCCGCATGCGACGGCCGACCACCAAACCACCAATGCCCGGTATCTGGTCGACGCCGGGGCCGGCGTGCTCTGCGCCGATGCCGATATCGACTGTTCTGCCTTTGCCGATGAACTGCTGCACCTGGTCGATGACGCGGCGGCGCGCGACGCCATGCGTCAGGCGGCGCGTGGTCTGGCTCAGGATAGGGCTGCCGCTCTTCTGGCGGATGCGGTAGAGGGTTTGCGTTAGTTAGACGGGATATCGTCGGTCGCCCTCGCGCTGATGCGGTAGGTGCGGTACAGTTAACGGGTTACAGGCAGTGTTTACGCAAGGAGTACACGAGCACATGGCTGATTCCCAGACTGCAACCTCCGCGCCCGAGTTTAAGAGCGCCCACTTTATCGGTATCGGCGGCGCCGGCATGAGCGGCATCGCCCTCGTTCTGCACGAGCGCGGTTATGCCGTTACCGGCTCCGACCTTAAGACGTCACGTTATATCCGCCAGCTTACCCGCGCTGGTGTGAAGGTGCATGTGGGCCATGAGGCCGCCACGATCGACGAGGTCAAGCCCGACGTGGTTGTTGTCTCCACCGCTATTCCGGAGTCCAACCCTGAGCTCGTGCGCGCTCGCGAGCTGGGCATTCCCGTGTGGCCCCGTGCTAAGATGCTCTCTGCTTTGGGCCACGGCTACACCACCGTCGCTGTTGCCGGCACGCATGGCAAGACCACCACGTCTTCGATGTGCGCCACCATGCTCGACCGCATGGGTCTGGATCCGAGCTTCTTGATCGGTGGCATCGTCGAGGGCTATGACACGAACGGCAAGAACGGCTCGGGCGACTACTTTGTCGCCGAGGCCGACGAGTCCGACAGCTCCTTCCTGTTCCTGAACCCCAACGTGGTCATTGTGACCAACGTCGAGGCCGACCACCTCGATCACTACTCGGGTATCGAGGAGATCGAGGCAACTTTCGCCAAATTCATGAGCCTGGTGGGCGAGGACGGCACCGTCATCGTCTGCGGTGAGGACTCGCATCTGGTCGAGCTCGCCAAGTCGACGGGCCGTCACGTGCTTTCCTACGGCTTTGCCGAGAGCAACGACATCGTCTGCATGCACCCGGATGTCAAGGGCATCCAGAGCGACTTTATCGTTCGCTTTGAGGACGGCACTGAGCACGCTGTGGAGATCAAGAGCAATCCCGGTCGCCACAACATGCTCAACGCCACGGCGGTGCTCACCGTCGCCCATGTCCTGGGCCTTGACATCGACGCCGCCGCCAAGGCGCTCTCGAGCTTTGAGGGCGTCCGCCGTCGCTTTACCCACGTGGGCGATATCGATGGCATCACCGTGGTCGATGATTACGGCCATCACCCCACCGAGATCAAGGCGACGCTTGCTGCCGCTTCGTCGCTGGGCTACAAGCATGTCGACGTCGTGTTCCAGCCGCACCGTTATTCGCGTCTGCAGGCCCTGTGCGACGACTTTGCCGATGCATTTGCCAATGCCGATAAACTGCTGCTGATTGATGTGTTCTCGGCTGGCGAGATGCCCATTCCGGGTGTCACCTCTAAGATGCTCGCCGATACCGTGCGCGCCAAGCATCCTGGCAAGGAGGTCGTGTACTGCTCCAGCCGTCTTGAGCTCAATCAGGAGCTCGAGCAGATGGTGGGCGAGGGCGACCTGCTGCTCACTATGGGTGCTGGTGACGTTACGACCGTCGGTCCCGAGTTCATTGAGTATCTGACTGCCAAGAAAGACGCTTAAGTCTAATGGGTCTGTTTAACGCCGTCATGGCGCTCTCGGGCATGATCGACACGGATGTGATCGAGGACGAGCGCCTTGCGCGTCATACGAGCTATCGTATCGGCGGCAAGGCCGACCTCTTTGTGACGTGCCATAGCTATCATGCCCTTCGCCGCGCCGTGGCGGTGCTCGATCGCGAGCAGGTGCCGTGGGTCATCATCGGCAAGGGCTCCAATCTGCTGGTTGCCGATGGCGGTTATCGCGGCGCCGTCATTTCGCTCGGACGTGAGTTTCAGCGCACGGTTGTTGCCGATGACGGTTGTACGCTGACGGTCGGTGCGGGCGTGATGTTTGCGCGCCTGGTCAACGATGCCCTGTCGCGTAGCCTCTCGGGCCTTGAGTTTGCCGTTGGCATCCCTGGCTCGGTTGGCGGTGCGATATCTATGAATGCCGGCACACGGACCGAGTGGATTGGCTCGCTGGTTGAGGATGTCGTAACGTTTGACCCGGCATCCGGTATCAAGCATTATGCGGGGTCCGAGATCACTTGGGGCTACCGCGAATGTAGCCTTCCCCGCAATGAGATCATCCTCGAGTGCGTGCTCAAGCTTAAACCGGCGCCCAAGGCCGACATTCGCGAGCGCATGGAACGGTACCTGACGAGGCGCAAGCGTACGCAGCCCATGGGTCGCGCATCCTGCGGGTCGGTCTTTCGTAACCCGCCCGATGCGAGTGTGGGCAAGCTTATCGAGGATTGTGGATTAAAGGGTTTTTCGATTGGCGGCGCGGAAGTTTCGCCCGTTCACGCTAATTTTATCGTTAATAACGGAACTGCCTCGGCCGATGACGTTGCCGCGGTTATCAGACATGTGCACGGAAAGGTGAGGGAGGCGTATGGCATCGAGCTCAGACCGGAAGTTAAATTCCTCGGCTTCTAGAGCATCGAAACCCACCTTCCGCCGCGCCGGAGGGCGTTCCGGCGCGCCTGCTAAACCTCAACGCAATACCGTCGCGCACTCTAAGTCTGTCGGGCATGCTCGACAGACCAGTCGTCCGGTTGTCGGCTCGCAGCTCGGTAATCGTCCGGCCGCAAAAAAGTCCTCGCGTCCCTCGGTGACGTCAAAGCCTGTTATGGGCGCCAAACCTGCCCGTCCCATGGCAACTCCTAAGCCCTCGACGGGAACTAAAGCGCCGCGTCCAGGTCGCACGCTGGGCGCATCGAAACCGCGCTCGCTGACATCGGTGCCGGCTACCGCCAAGAAGCCTTCGGGTAAAAAAAGCGTCAACCCGTTGTCTTCACTTGGGGCGATGGTAAATAAAACATCAGACGCCGCTTCTGTCGTTGCAGGCAAAGGCAAAATCGTGGGCGGCGTTCTGGCCGCCTTGGCCGTGCTCGTCGTCGTTGCCATCGTGGTGATCAACTCTGGATTGTTTACCGCCACTGATATTCAGATTCAAGGTAGCGAGCATGTGACGAAGCACGATGCTATCCAGCTGATCGATTTGCCCGAGGGAACGTCGCTTTTTAACGTCGATCCCGACCAGATTACCGAGGACCTCAAGCAGAATCCGTGGGTCTCGGGCGTGGATGTCCAGCGTCAGTTCCCGCATACGCTCATCATTACGCCGATGGAGCGCAAGGTCATCGCAATTGCCTATATCAGCTCCGATGACCTTGCCTGGGCCATCGGGGATGATGACACCTGGATCGCCCCACTGTCGACGTCGGTCGAAGTGGACGACCAAGGCAACGTCATCACGACAGGGCAGGGCTCAAATACCTTGACCGGAATCGATGCCGCGCTGGCGCTCGCTAAGCACTATGGCGCGGTGTTGTTGACTGATGTCTCGGCGGATGTCGCTCCGGTTTCCGGCCAGGCAGTGAGCTCCAAGGCCGTTAAGGCTGGCTTGGATTATGTGCGTGGTTTTTCGAGCGAGTTCTTGGGACAAGTCAAGGATATTTCCACGCCTTCGGTCGAAGCCATCTCGGCAAACCTCAATAACGGCATTGAGGTGTCGCTGGGCGATTCGGACGATATCGTCAAGAAGGAACGCGTAGTCACCAAGTTGCTTTCGCAGGTAGAGGGCGTAACGTATATCAATGTGCGCTCTCCGGGTAACTACACATTTAGGAATGCTCCGACCTCGTAGCGCTGGTTGATGCTTTGTTGAGGGGCCATACCACGCCGTTTATCTGGTTTGTTTGGTTTTCACGGTCAATTATTTGACTGATACGTTCATAATGTGCAAACATAATACGGTTTACCTTTGCATTTACTTTCAACCTGAAGGTTAATGTGCGCAGGGGTCGACCCATGCTATGGCTATAACCTTTGTTCGGAGGACCGACATGCACGAGACAGAGATCAACAACTACCTTGCCGTCATTAAGGTGGTCGGCGTCGGCGGCGGCGGTACCAACGCGGTCAATCGAATGATCGAAGAGGGCATCCGCGGCGTCGAGTTTGTTGCCATCAACACCGATGCTCAGGCACTCGCGATCTCTGATGCCGATATCAAGGTGCACATCGGCACCGACCTTACCCGCGGCCTGGGCGCCGGCGCCAACCCCGAGGTTGGCCGCAAGGCTGCCGATGAGTCCCGCGACGACATTGCCGAGGCGCTCGCTGGCGCCGATATGGTGTTCATCACCTGCGGCGAGGGCGGTGGCACCGGTACCGGCGCTGCTCCCATCGTTGCCGATATCGCGATGAACGAGGTCGGTGCGCTGACCGTCGCCGTCGTGACCAAGCCCTTCACCTTCGAGGGCCGCAAGCGCAAGAAGAGCGCCGAGGAGGGCATTAAGACCCTCTCCGATTGCGTCGACACCATGATCGTCATCCCTAACGATAAGCTGCTCGACATCGCCGAGAAGAAGACCACCATGCTCGAGGCCTTCGCGATTGCCGATGGCGTCCTTTCCCAGGGCACCCAGGGCATCACCGACCTCATCACCGTCCCCGGTATCATCAACCTGGACTTCGCCGATGTTAAGACCATCATGAAGCAGGCCGGTACCGCCATGATGGGTATCGGTACCTCTTCTGGGGACACCCGTGCCGTCGACGCTGCCCAGCAGGCCATCTCCAGCCCGCTGCTCGAGAGCTCCATCGATGGCGCCACGCGCGTGCTGCTCTCCATCGCCGGTTCCAAGGACCTGGGCATCCAGGAGATCAGCGACGCCGCCGACGTTGTCGCCAACGCCGTCGACCCCGAGGCCAACATCATCTTCGGTACCGTTGTCGACGAGTCCCTGGGCGATCAGGTGCGTATCACCGTCATCGCTACGGGCTTCTCCGACTCCAACGTCAACCGTCAGGACGAGCTCTTTGCTGCTCAGCAGTCTCAGAGCAAGGCCGCTGCCTCCGCTGAGCCGCAGCGCACCGCTCCTGCCACGAGCCCGGCTCAGGCCGCTCCGACCCGCAATGTCGGTGGCACCGAGCTTCCTAACTTCGGCAACGATCAGTTCGAGCTTCCCGACTTCCTGAAGCGCGGTAGCTTCTAAGTCGTTCTTTGCATTGTTGTGCACAGGGGCGTGTCCGTATGGACGCGCCCTTTTTATTTCGACTTTGTAAACTAGAACCTCCAATCTCTTTACGTTCCCTTTACGATTGCCTCCAGCGCAGCAGGTATCCTTTTAGAGAAGTATGACAGCCGTATAAACGCGGGCTGTAGCGGCGATGCCGCGGTACTTGTGTTATTAGGAGGCTTTAGTATGGCAGCACGTGCGGACAAAGTTTCGCGTGTCGACCATGATGGAGTTACGTTGGTGGAGGGCGCGACATCCGATGTTCGCTTTGCCTTCACCGAGCGTGCCGGTGGCGTTTCCGAAGATGCGTACTCCTCACTCAACTTGGGCTCGCATGTTGGCGATGACCCCTTTGCTGTTCAAGAAAATCGTCGTCGCGCGCTCGAGGCTATGGGTGCCGCCGAGTGCGAGCACAACCTGCTCGTTCCCAATCAGGTCCATGGTGACCATATCGTTGCGGTGACCTCGAACGGCGCCGATGACCTTGAGGACGTCCGCGAGCAGATTGCCGAGGGCTGCGATGCCATCGTCTGTACGGCGCATAACGTGCCCGTGCTGCTCTGCTTTGCCGACTGCGTTCCCGTGGTGCTGGTGGCCCCTGGCGGATTTGCCGTGGTGCACTCCGGTTGGAAGGGTACGATTGCACGTATTTCCGCCAAGGCGTGCCAGGCGCTTTGCGATGCTGCCGGTTGCGATGCGAGCGACGTTTCCGCCTATATCGGCCCCCATATCTTGGGTGACGAATATGAAGTATCCCAGGAGCTCATGGATCGCTTTGCCGCCGAGTTCTCTTGCATCGATGCGAGTACCTCTCGCATGCTCGATCTTTCCGCTGCCATTTGCGAGGCGCTGGTAGATGTCGGTGTCGACGCGGATAATATCGTGGATACCCAGCTTTCGACCGTGCGTCAGAACGACCGCTTTTATTCCTACCGTAACGAGGACGGCACCTGTGGGCGCCATGCTGCGATCGGCGTGATGCTATGAGAAAGATCGTATCGATCCTGAGCGCCGCTGTGCTTACGCTTACGCTGTGCGCCTGTTCTTCGGGATCTTCTACCTCTTCCATTACTGTCGCCGGCTCCACGACCTGCCTTCCTATCGCCGAGATTGCGGCCGAGGGCTTTAAGGAGGAGACCGGCATCGACGTGCTCGTTTCCGGTTTGGGTTCTTCCGCTGGGATCGAGGCCGTCAGCGCCGGCACGGCCGATATCGCCAGCTCCTCCCGTGGACTCAATGCCGACGAACAGGATCTGGGCCTGACTCCCATCGTCATTGCCCACGACGGCATTGCAGTCATCGTGAACGACGACAACCCGGTCGACAATCTCTCGACCGAGCAGCTCCGCGATATTTACGCCGGCAAGATCACCAACTGGAAAGAAGTCGGCGGAGAGGACCTGAAGATTCAGGTTATCAACCGCGACGAGGCGTCCGGTACGCGCGAGGCCTTCCGCACTATCGTGATGGACGGCGCGCCGTTCGATCGCCGCTCGGCTGTTCTTTCGGGTACGGGCCAGGTACGCGATGTCGTATCCCGCTCACGTGGCGCTATTGGCTACATCTCGCTGGGTTTTGTCGAGAGCCTCAACGCCAAGACCTCGGTTAAGGCCGTTTCAGTCAACCATGTCGAGGCATCCGAGAAGACGGTCGCAAGTGGCGGCTATCCCATCTCGCGTGACCTTTACTTCTTTGTGAAGGGTGAGCCTTCACAACAGGCGCAGGATTACATCGACTACGTGACGTCCGAAAAGATGGACAAGCAGATTCGCGAGGCGGGCTTTATTCCCGTCACCAACGACGGAAAGGGGAGTGAGTAGCGTGGAAGCACAGGAAACCCCCCAGATTGAGCATGAGGCGCAGGTGCCCAAAAAGCGTGAGTTGGCGTTGGTGTCACGCAGCACCTATCTTAAGGAGAAGGCGCTGCAGTGGATCTTCTTTGCCTGCGCGTTCTTGGCGGTCGTCACCGTCATCCTGATCTTTGTCTTTACCACGTACTCGGCGCTGCCGGTCTTTACCGACATCGGTCTGGTGGACTTCTTTAGCTTTACGTGGGCGCCCTCTGAGGGTCACTACGGCATCATGTCGCTGCTTGCCGGCTCAGGTCTGGTGACCGTCGGTGCGCTCGCCATGGGCGTGCCGCTAGGTGTGGGCACGGCCGTGTACCTGGTCGAGATCGCCGGCAAGCGCGTGCGCAAGCTCATCAGCCCTGCCGTCGACCTGCTGGCCGGCATCCCTTCTATCATCTACGGCTTTTTCGGCATGATCATCATCCGCCCGTTTATCGCACAACTGACCGGCGGCCTTGGTTTTGGTGCGCTGACGGCGTGGTTCGTGCTCGCCATCATGATCGTCCCTACCATCACCACGCTCACCATAGATGCCCTCAATTCCATTCCCATGGGCATTCGCGAGGCGTCCTATGCCATGGGTGCCACCAAGTGGCAGACCATCTACAAGGTCGTGCTTCCTGCAGCCAAGCTGGGCATTGTCGATGCGATTGTCTTGGGTATGGGGCGTGCCATCGGTGAGACCATGGCCGTGCTGATGGTCGTGGGCAACGCCCCGGTCATTCCGGATAGCATCTCGAGCCCCATCTCGACGCTCACGAGTCAGATTGCGCTCGACATGAGTTATTCCTCGGGCCTGCACCGCTCGGCTCTGTTCGGCATGGGCGTTGTCCTGTTTATCATCTCCGCTGCACTGGTGGGTATCGTCCGCCTGATTTCCAAGAAGAGGGGGTAGGCTATGTCCGATTCCGTTGACACGACGGTCGATACGACCTCGTCGCGTGAGCGCATCAAGCGTGCCCTTTCCCATGGCAAGAAGGGCCGCATCAACAAGGATCTGTCCAACAAGATCATGCTCGGCGTGTTTCGCGCCGCGGCCTATATCACCACGCTGGTGCTGATCGCCATCATCGCCTACGTGGTCATCAACGGCCTGCCGCATATCTCGCTCGACTTTATCTTCGGCTGGCCGCAGGGCGTCAACGCCGAGGGCGGCATTTGGCCCACGATCGTCTCGACCATCTACGTGACGGCGCTCGCCATGCTCATCTGCACGCCGGTTGCCGTCCTGGCTGCGGTCTATCTGGCCGAATACGCCAAGCAGGGCAAGATTGTCGACATCATTCGCTATGCTGCCGATGCCCTGGCCTCGGTGCCCTCCATTGTTATGGGCCTCTTTGGCTACGCCTTGTTTGTCGAGGCCATGGGCCTGGGCCTTTCGATGGTTTCGGCCGCGCTGGCGCTGGCGCTTCTGATGCTGCCTATCGTCATGCGCACCACCGAGGAGGCAATCCGCGCCGTTCCGCGCTATATCCGTTGGGGCGCATATGGCCTGGGCGCCACCAAGTGGCAGGTCGTCTCCAAGATCGTGCTTCCTTCGGCTTTTGGCCGCATCGCCACCGGCATCGTGCTTGCCATCGGCCGCGCCATCGGCGAGACCGCCGTGGTGCTCTACACCATGGGTCAGGCCATCAACCTGCCTATTTCGCCGCTCGATTCCGGTCGTCCCATGACCGTTCACCTGTATCTGCTTGCCAATGACGGCATCAACATGAACGCAGCCTACGGCACTGCGCTTTTGCTGATGGCGATTATTCTGGCCTTCAACCTGTTTGCGCGTTATCTGTCGCGCAAACGCCGCTAGTTAAGGAGTCCCATGTCCGTCTATCAGTCCGCTCCCACGCCGGAGCAAGCGGCCATCACGGCCAAGGATTTCAACTTTTGGTACGGTGACTTTCATGCGCTGACGGGGCTCGACCTCAACATCGCCAAAAACGCCATCACCTCGTTTATCGGTCCTTCGGGCTGCGGCAAATCGACGTTTTTGCGCTGCATCAACCGTATGAACGACCTTATCGAGGGCACCCGCGTCGAGGGCACCATGACGCTCGACGGCAACGATATCTATGCCGAGGGCGTCGACCCGGTCGACCTTCGCCGCCGCGTGGGCATGATTTTTCAGCAGCCCAACCCGTTCCCCAAATCCATCTACGAGAATGTCGCTTTTGGCCCTCGTCTGCAGGGCGTGACTAGCAAAAGCGACCTTGATGACATCGTGGAAGAATCGCTCAAGCGCGCCAACCTCTGGAAAGAGGTATCCAATCAGCTCAACAAGGATGGTTTGGCGCTCTCGGGCGGTCAGCAGCAGCGTCTGTGCATTGCGCGTGTGCTTGCGGTGCAGCCCGATGTCCTTCTGATGGACGAGCCCTGCTCCGCCATCGACCCCACGTCCGTCTCCAAGGTCGAGGATCTGATGGCCGAGCTGGCGCCCGAGATGACGATCATCATCGTCACGCATTCTATGCAGCAGGCCGCTCGTATTAGCGACTACACCGCATTTTTCTTGCAGGAAGTTGCCGGCGAGCCCGCCACGCTCATCGAGTATGGTCAAACCGACGCGATCTTCACCAGCCCGGTGGATTCACGGACGGAAGACTATATCACCGGCCGCTTTGGCTGATCGGTGCGACTAGTCCCAAGCCGATCGGACCTGGTCCGGTGCGTATTCACTGTGCGGGCGGCATGACCGCACCCAACTGATTGGAGTGAACCATGCGCAAACTGTTTTCCCGTCAGCTCATCGAAGCCCGTCACGAGATGCTGAGCATCTACGAGGCTGTAGACCTGGCGCTTCACGACGCCGTGAAGGCCTATGTGACCGACGATCGCAAGCTCGCCACCAAGACCAAGAAGCGCACGCTCTCGATCGATGCGCGCTGCGCCAACTTGGAGGCCGTGTGCTACAACCTGATCGCTACGCAGTCGCCGGTCGCCTCCGACTTCCGCTTGCTGCAGACGATCATCTACGTCGACTTTAACCTGCAGCGCATGACCGATAAGGTTCGCCAGATCTGCCGCGCCACGCGTCACATGGTCAAGGCCGACATCTCGCTGCCCCAGGAACTCGTCGCTACGGTCGAGGCCGAGGCCGAGGCTGTTTACCAGGTGCTGGGTTCGTCACTTTCTGCGCTCGTCACCAACGACATGTCCATCATCTGCAACCTGGCCGGCGAGGACGAGCCGGTGCATGCGGCGTACGAGAAGTTCTTCCGCACCTTTAACCGCATGGACACGGGCGATTTTATGGACGACGACAGCAACTATGACGACCTGCGCCGCGCCATCATGGTCTCGCGCTACCTCGATCGTATCGCCTCGATTTCGATCGATGCCGCCTGCCGTCTGACCTTCCTTTTGACCGGACAGCGTATGACTGCCGGCGATATCGCCCGTACGGACGAGGATGAGCTTGAGAGCATGCGCGTGCCTTCGGGCGAGGGTGTCATCATGAGGCCTGCCGTCGATGCACACTATGTTGCCAAAGTGCCCGCTAACGAGGTGAGCGAGGGTCTCCGCTACCTGCTCGAGCACCTCGAGGACGAGGACGACGCCGAGGACGACGAGGAGTAGGGCGGCCCCGTTCGTCGAAAGATTGTAAATACCTAAGTGAGCGCGGCCTTGCACATGCGAGGCCGCGCTCTTGCGTTAGCATGGGACTACTTGTTTGGCTGTCTGCGGAGGCGATTGGCAATGGATAACTATTTGGACTTGGTACGCGCTCGCCGCGAGCAGATTCTCGAACGTTTTTATGCAGCACTCGATCGCGCGGGTCGTCCCCACGATGCCGCGCGCCTGATTGCCGTCTCCAAGACTGTTGGCGTTGATGAGACCGTTGCCGCTATTCAGGCGGGGTATCGCCATTTTGCCGAGAACCGCCCGCAGGAGCTCGTTCGCAAGCTTGCGGGCCTCGTAGAGCATCCGGAGCTACCCGAGGTGCGCTTCGATATGATCGGCAACCTGCAGACCAACAAGATCAATGCGGTTCTGGGCTCGGCCGAGCTGCTTCATTCGGTAAGCTCGCTGCATTTGGCTCAGGCCATCTCGAGCCGTGCGGTCCGCAAGATTGAGGCGGGCGAGCTCTCCGGCCCCCAGCGCGTGCTCATTGAGGTCAATGTGAGTGGTGAGGAGTCGAAGGGAGGCTTTTCGCCCGATGAGATTCGCGCCGCCGCGGGTGAGTTTGCGGAACTTGAGGGAATTTGCGTACAGGGGCTTATGACTATGGCGCCCCGGGGGAATAAGGATGTGGCACGCCGCACCTTTGCGGGGCTTCGTGAGCTGAGGGATGAGCTGGAGGCGGCGCATCCCGATTTGAACCTGCCTGAGCTTTCCTGCGGCATGAGCGAGGACTTTGAGCCTGCCCTTGAGGAGGGCTCTACGCTCGTTCGCCTGGGCAGGGTAGTATTTAGCCCGGAGTTTGCAGTAAAATAAGGCTCTGAAGTGCGCACTGATTATCGGGGCGCCTGCACTAAACCGCGAGAGGACACAACCATGGGCTTCCTTGACGAGATTAAAAATAAGATGCACCTGGGCGGCCAGCAGGGTTACGACCAGGGTTATGGCCAGGACGACGACTACGGCTACGATGACGGCTATGACGATAGTTATCAGGGCAACGGCTACAGCGGTGCTTCGGGCGAGGGCTTCTACACCCAAGACGAGCCGAGCAACGGCCTGCTTGGTCAGACGCGCCGCGGTGAAGCTGAGTCGGTTGCCGTGTATACGCGCTCCGGTCAGCTGGTCGGCGATGACTCCCGCCATGCCACGACGTATAACCCGCCTTCGCGCTCGCAGGACAGTGTTGCGAGCGGTTATCGTCCTGGTGCCTATGACACGCCGTCTAGCTACGCCGAGAACACCCGCGCCCGTGCCGCCGCTGCACCCGCGCCTGCACCGAGCGATGCCTCGGCCTATGCGAGCAACATCATCAACGCCACACCGCAGCTGCCGGCCTATGTCCTGCGCCCCGAGAGCTATGACGACGTGGAGACCGTGGTGCGCCGCGTTCGCACCAAGCAGCCTGTCGCACTGATTTTTGTGGGCGTACGCACCGAAGTTGCCAAGCGCGTCTTGGACTTCTCTTACGGCTTTGCCTGCGGTCTGGGTGCCACGGTCAAGGAGGTGGGCGACCGCGTGTTCATGGTGCTGCCCGCCGGTTGCGAGGTCAAAGATTCCGATCTCAAGAAGCTTCGTGCCGACGGCTACCTTAAGTAAAGACAAGACGAGGAGATTCCCATCAACATCTACACTATCGTCCAGCTGGTCAACACGCTGTTCAACTTCTATTCCACGCTCATTGTCGTCTACTGCTTTATGACGTGGATTCCCATGAAGCAGGGTGGTTTGCTTCAGGATATTGCCGCGGTGCTTGATAGCGTGTGCGGTCCGTGGCTCAACCTGTTCCGTCGTTTCATCCCGCCGATGGGCGGTATCGATTTTTCGCCGGTCGTTGCGATTATTGCGTTGCAGTTGGTGCAGAGGCTGGTTCTGCAGCTTCTTATAGGTATACTCGTGTAGAACTGACTTAGTAACTTACGTCGGGCGTGTAGCGCCGAGGCGATGAAAAAGGAGACTTGTTATGGCTATTACCCCTGCAGACATCCAGGCTCAGACTTTCTCTGAGGCCAAGCGTGGCTACGATCCTGCCGAGGTCGACGTCTTCTTGGAGACGCTGTCCTCCGAGGTTGACGCTATGCTCGCTAAGATCGTCGACCTTAAGGGTCGTCTGACTGCTACCGAGCAGCAGCTTGCCGATGCGCAGGCTCAGCTTGCCCAGGCTCAGGATACCGCCGACCAGGCCGTTCCTGCCGCCCCCGTGGCTGCTCCCGCCCCTGACTTCTCCGCTCAGGAGCGCCAGATTTCTGCTGCCCTGATCGCTGCCCAGCAGACCGCTGAGACCATCGTCAACGATGCCAATGAGAACGCTGAGCGTATCCGCAACGAGGCTGACGCCAAGGCACGCGAGGTTATCCGCCAGGCTCTGACCGAGAAGCAGGCCGAGCTCGAGGAGATCGATCGTCTCAAGGCTTCCCGTGAGGAGTTCAAGGCCGAGTACCTCAAGCTCATCCAGCACTTCATGGACGATGCCCAAAACTCCTTCCCGGCCGACCTCATGGCCTCCACGCCGGTCGGTTCCGCCGCTTCTCCTGCGGTGACTGTTCCCGCCGAGCCGCTGCCCGTCGCTGACCCGGTTGTCCCCGTGGCCGATCCCTTCGCCCCGATCGACAACTTCGCTGCCGACGACCTGGACTAACATTCGGCCTACAATTTAGTGCCTAGAAAGGACCCGCAGCTTGCGGGTCCTTTTTTATGACTGTACCGGGGCGCGCAACATAAAAAACCGAGCCCTGCACATAGTGGCGCAGAACTCGGCGAACCGGTGAGCGGTCAAGGATAGGTTTTAGGGCATGTCCCAAAATCTACTTGAGGAGGAAGTCGGAGAGGGGAATGGTACGGGCCTCGCGATGCTCGGGATCGGCGATGTGGTCGGCAGGATATCCGCAGACGAGCATGTGATAGGGATAGACGCCCTCGGGCAGGTTGAACTGCTCCTGTGCCACCTCGGGCTTAAAATGGCATACCCAGCACGTTCCCAGGCCCTGCTCGGTGGCCTCCATCATCATCTGATCGCAGACGATCGAAGTATCGATGGCACTCGAGTTCATCTGATCATACGGGCGCACCCAAGCATCATCGGTAACGCTGCAAATAAGGAAGACAAGCGGAGCCCCAAAGATAGACCCATCACGAGCAAACCGAGGCTGACAAGCAGCAGCCTTCTCCAGAAGCTCAGGCGTATCCAACACCATCACACGGGTTGGATGATTATTACAAGCAGAAGGAGCAATCCGCCCAGCCTCAACAATGGCATCCACCACAGCCTGCTCAACAGAACGATCCTGAAATTCACGACAAGAATACCGACCCCGAGCCAGATCCAAATAAGACATACAAGCCCTCCAACAATTTAATAACGAAATAAAAGACAACCAAAGGGTACCCAAAGCAACATTCAGCCAAACGCTCAGCGCTGCCCAAAGTCATGACTGATGCCAAAGACGCTTTCAACCAAAGCCACCATGCATTCCGCCTATTAGCCCAGGTTCCCAATGGTGATACGTAAGGCGAAGGCCCGACACCTATTTACTTTCGAACGACTCTGCCACGCAGCCGGAGTGAGAAAGCAAATAGGTGCCGGGCCTTCGCCGGTGGGACGCGTACCACTAATTAACCGCTTTTGAACGACTCTGCTTGCAGCCGGAGTGAAAAAGGTATTAGTGGTCGGGCCCGCGACCGGTGGGATACGTACCCCCAATTAACTGTTCTTCATGACAATCGAATCCACAACATCGGCCACATTCTCGCAGCAGTCGGCGCAGTACTCCAGGAAGGCGTACACGTCACGCCAAGCGATGACCTCGAGCGGATCCTTGCCGTTAACGTGCAGGTTGCGCATGGCGTTGATGTAGAGCTCGTCGGCCTCGGACTCGATGGTGTTGATCTGGATGACGAGCTCGCGCAGGGTCTTGGACTTGCGGTAGTTGGGCAGCTCGACCATCAGGTCCTTCATGGCGCGGCAGGCATCGGTCACCTTGTGGGCGATGACGATGGCATCGGGATGGATGCTCTGAATGTTGGTGAAGTAGACGCGCTGCACGACGCCCTCAATACGGTCGAGCACGGTGTCGAGCGCGCAGCTCATCAGATCCAGATCCTCGCGCTCGAGCGGGGTGATAAAGGCGGTGAGCAGGGCGTCTTCGAGCTCGTGGTGCTTCTTGTCTGCCGCATGCTCAATCGCATGCATCTTATTGAGCATGTCGTGAATCTGCGCGGGATCGAAGTTCTCAAAAATCTGGGTAAGCAGCTCGGCGGCCTGGACGGCGAGGTCGGCGCAGGCGACGTAGTTGTCAAAGTAGAACGAATCGGGTTTCTTAGCCATGGGTGGGTCCTTTCGAGGCGAAGACGGGTGGGCGAAGTGTTGCGGTCCAGATGGACGTTCGGTTTGACTAGAGGAACATCATGAACAGCTTGGCCATGACAAAGCTGATGAGTCCGCAGGCGGGGAAGGTGAAGAACCAGGTGAACATCATGTCCTTGACGACGCCGAAGTTGATGGCCGAGAGGCGCTTGACGGCACCGACGCCCATGATGGCGCAGGTCTTGATGTGTGTGGAGGACACGGGGATGCCGGTAAGGGTGGCAAGCAGCAGGTTCGCGGCGCCCGCGAGGTCGGCGGAGAAGCCCTGATACTTCTCGAGCTTAACCATGCTCTGGCCGACGGACTTTATGATGCGCTCGCCGCCGACGCTGGTGCCGATACCCATGGTGGCCGAGCACAGCAGCATAATCCAGATGGGGATGCCGGCATCGCCGACGCTGGTCTGGCCGTTTGCGAAGGCCACGCCTAAAAAGAGCACGCCGATGAACTTCTGTCCATCCTGCGCGCCGTGCATAAAGCTCATGGCCGCAGCGCTCGCGATCTGAGCGTATTTAAAGAAGACATTGGCACGTCGCCTGTTGGCGGCGGCGAAAAGAATCGAGACGAGTTTGCACAGGACCCAGCCCATGACAAAGCCCAGGCCGATGGAGAGCGCCAGGCCGTAGATGACCTTCATCCACTCGTGGACGTTGACGCTGCTCGCGCCGCCGAGGGCGATAGCGGCACCGGTCAGGCCGGCGATAAGGCTGTGGCTTTGCGAAGTGGGGATGCCAAAACGCGATGCTGTGGCGCCGTAGACGACGATGGAGAACAGCGCTGCGCAGAGGCACGCGAGCGCCATGGTGCTGTTTCCGCCAAAGTCGACGATATGTGAGATGGTGTTGGCGACGCTCGCATTAAAGTGCGTCATGATGAGCACGCCGAGGAAGTTGAATGCGGCGCTCATGAGAATGGCGGCGCGGGCGGGCATGCAACGCGTAGTGACGCAGGTCGCGATGGCGTTGGGCGCGTCGGTCCATCCATTGACGAAGATGGCGCCGAGCGCGAGGATCACGGTGACGGCAAGGACTGGGTTCGACACAATTTGGCCGAGGAAGATTGAGAACGTTACGTCCATATATGGGCTTTCTCGAAGTTTGCAGGCACGTTACAAAAACATGATAAATCGTATCACCTCCTGTGGGTTTCTTAACGGAGTTCTGACGTGAGAAGTGGATTTTTTGGCACTAAAATTGAATATTAGTCCTGTTGACCGCGGGTATTCTTTTTGCTAACACGCCATGCGGACACGTGCGATTGCTACGACACTCCAAAACCACAGTCTGTTCGCTTTACAACATGCAAACATGCGTTCGATAATAGGAGACATGGAATATCGACAGACAGATGGCAAAACTCGGCGCGTGCACAAGCAGTATGTGGACGTCGTGGCTCGCATCCTCGCGGGCGGACAGGTCGTGCCGGTCACCGTCTGCTGGGTCGACGGTCGTTGCTTTACGATTGACGAGATTGTCTCGACCACTGGGTTTGGCCTGACGGTTCACGGCATTCGTACGGCAACCTATAAGGTGCGTTTTGGCGGGCATGCAACCGAGTTGTATCTGGAGGACCAGACGCGTGAACGACCAGATGGCTCGCAGGCCCATCTGATGCGTTGGTGGGTGTGGGCATTCGACCGTACGCTCGAGGGCGAGCGCCGTAGGTAAGGACGTATGGCATTCGGGTACAATGACAGGAATCTTGTCAGCTACTGCGCCGTTATTTGTGGCGCTTTTTGAAAGGACGAACCTATGAACGATATCCAGGGCTATCAGAACGGCCCCGTCGAGAGCGGTGCAAGCCGCGCCAAGGAGATGTCGCCGCGCGCGTACAATCTCACCATGTCCGCCCTGATCTTCTTGGGCTTTTGCGCCATGGGCGCCGGCGCCTACTTTACGAGCACCATGTCGTTTGCGCGCATGATGATGAGCGGCGCCGCCTTGCCGCTGGTCTTTGGCTCGTTAATTTTGACCATCGTCGGCATGGTCATGATGTCGGCCGCCGCCAGCAAGCAGTCCGTGGGCCTGTCCCTTGTGGGCTACGTAATCTTTGCGAGTACCTTTGGCCTGACCGCGTCGTTTGGCCTTGCCAACTACGACTTGCCCACCATCAACACTGCCTTTATCGCCACGGCTGCCATCACCTTTGTCTTTGGCGCCTTGGGCGTGACGTTCCCCAAGTTTTTCCAACGCGTATATGGCATCGGTTTTGGCATTCTGCTCGCCACTATTCTGGTTGAGATTGTGCTGATGTTCATGGGCGTTTCGCAGTCCATCACCGACCTGATTGTGATTGTGGTGTTTGCCGGTTTTATTGGCTACGACACCTATGTAGCCACGACAGTGCCGCCTACGCTGCCCAACGCCGTGCTCATGGCGTCCAATCTGTTCGTGGACATTATCAACGTGTTCTTGCGCATCCTGAACATCCTTGGCCGTCGCGACTAGTGGCGAATTGCGGCGGTGCTTGCCGTGCGTGCGAATCGATGCGAAAGGCGGTCCTTCGGGGCCGTCTTTTTTGTACGCGGCGGGGTATCATGGATGGGAAAAGCCGATAGCGGCAGCGACAGGAAAGGTGACCACTTATGGCAGACGTCGACAACAGGAACCGTAACCGCAGGTCCAACCGAGCGGGTCAGCCCAATCCCAAGCGCGAGGCCCGTGCCAAGGCCGCCGAGCGTCACGTGGCAACTGTGTCCGAAGCGTGCGCCAAGGATATCGAGCGTTCGCTTGCCGGTGTTCGAGAGTTTGACGGTATGCCTGCTGGCTTTGTCGCGGCGATGAAGGCCAAGGTTCAGAGTGCTGTGGCCGCCGAAGAACAGGTTGCCGAGGACGTCGAGGGCGCGGAGGCTGCCGAAGTCGAGGCAGCGCTCGAGCCCGTCGAGGAGCCTGCCGAGGAAATCGCTGAAGCTGAGTCCGCGCCTGCTGAGGAGCCCGCTCCGGTTCTTCCCGAGGTTACCGTGCTCGATGCCTCCGCCACGCAGGCCATCCTGGACAACGGTCGTGGCTATGCGCAGTTCTGCGACATGGCCGTGCTCGCCTTTGCCTCGTTCACCAATCCGGGCGGTGGCTATATTCAGGGTTATCTGGGCCAGGAGGCCACGCTGTGCGCCGATTCGTATCTGTACAACGTTCTCGATAGGCAGCGCAAATGGTACGGCGAGAACCGTCGCCGCAACATCAACTGCGAGCTTTACCGAAACCGTGCGCTGGTGGTGCCTGCGGTGCGCTTCGACCGCAACCACGTGCATGCATACGCCGACGTGATCGTGGCCGCCGCGCCCAACGTTAAGCGCGCCCGCCAGGAGTATCGCGTGAGCGACGATGCTCTGCTGGATGCCCTGCGCGACCGCATTCGCTTTGTGCTTGCCATCTGCGACGAGCTGGGTCGCGAGAAGCTCGTGCTGGGCGCTTGGGGCTGCGACAACAACGGTTTTGACGCAGAGGCCGTGGCCGAGCTCTTCCGCAAGGAGCTCGCGTCGGGCGCCTTTAAGGTCAAGCAAGTCTTCTTTGCCGTGCCTTCTACGCGCTGGGATGAGGATTTTGCCAAGTTCGAGCACGTGCTGGCAAACTTCCCCGAGCGCAACGAGGAGTCCTATGCCCAGGTTGCCGCTCGCGCTGCGGCAGCTCGCGCCGCCGAGCAAGCCCAGGCTGCTACCGAGGATGATGAGGACGAGGACGATTGGCGCAAGTACCTGTAATCGGTACGTGCTGACAGATAGGTCGAGCCGGCGGGAGAGGCTGCTTCCGTCGGCTTTTTACTGAGCGAGGGGCTTACGATGAAAAACGTTCTATGCTTTGGCGACAGCAACACCTACGGTTACGATCCGGCGGGCATGCGCGACGGCACCGCGGTGCGCTATGCGCAGGATGTGCGCTGGTGCGGCGTGGCCCAACGTGACTTAGGCGAGGGCTGGCATGTAATTGAAGAAGGCCTCAACGGCCGCACGACGGTACGCGACGACATGTGCCATCTGAACACCAATCTTAACGGCATCCGCGCACTGCCGATGCTGCTCGAGGCCCATAAGCCGCTGGACGCCATTGTGATCATGCTGGGCACCAACGACTGTAAGACGGTCTTTAACGTGACAGCTTCCGATATCGCCCGTGGCGCCATGGCGCTGATTCGCGCCGTCCGCGCGTTTCCGTGGACCGACGCTGCGCCCTGCCCGCGTATTCTGCTGATGGCACCTATCAAGATCAAGCCGCAAATCGCCGATGTATATATGACCGATTTTGACAAGCATTCCGTCGAGGCCTCGGAGCATTTTGCCGAGTACTACGCGCACGTGGCCGAGCAGTTTGACTGCGACTTTTTGAATGCCGCCGATTTTGCCGAGCCGGGCGATATCGACTATCTGCATATGATGCCCGAAAGCCATGAGAGCCTGGGACATGCCGTGGCAGCCAAGCTCCAGGACATGCTCGGTGAGTAGCACGACCCAAAGCAGTGCAAAAGTTCCCCTTGCGGCGGCTTGTTTCGTTGGTTTGTTTCGATCTGTAACAGTTGTAAGGCCGAAAACGGGCTAGATGTTACAGATTGAGATAGTTTGGGGCGATATCGGTCATTTGTCTCGATCTGTAACATCTAGGGTCGATTTTGCCGAGTTACTGTTACAGATCGAGATGTTTGTGGGAACCACCGCAAAGGTGTCTGTCCCCTTTGCGGTGGCTTTGGGCTGCGAATCTTAATACTGCCACATGTGGTTGACGGGGCCGGAACCTTTGCCCATGTCAAAGCCGGCGGCGAGAGCGCCGGTTAGGTAGGCCTTGCCGGCGTTGACGGCGTCGGCAAGATCCATGCCCTGCGCCAGCGCACAGGCGATGGCGGACGAGAGCGTGCAGCCGGTGCCGTGCGTGTTGTCGGTCTCAATACGCTTGTGGCGGAACCACGTGG
>ENA-ORUQ01001573-ORUQ01001573.1-human-gut-metagenome-genome-assembly--contig:-NODE-1573-length-21149-cov-6.276192_pt1 | contig 21149 bp, 19 predicted proteins | sample MGYA00242081_ERZ509211 | MGnify/ENA primary metagenome ERZ509211 (study PRJEB26280, sample SAMEA2338785) | human gut metagenome | biome: human gut; feature: human-associated habitat; material: faeces...
GCAGCGCTCACAGAGGGCCTGCACGGCGGAACGGTGCACGTGCGGGTCACGGGCCCGCTCGGCGAGAAGGTCACGGCGGAATACGGCGTCAAAGGCGACCTCGCCATATTGGAAATGGCACAGGCAGCGGGCCTGCCGCTCGTACCCCAAGATAAGCGGAACCCCATGAAAACCACCACCTACGGCGTGGGCGAAATGCTGCGCGATGCAATAAATCGCGGCTGCAAGCGGTTTGTCCTCGGCATCGGCGGCAGCGCAACAAATGACGGCGGCGCAGGCATGCTGCAAGCCCTCGGGTTCGATCTTTTGGATAAAGACGGCAACCCCGTCCCGTTCGGCGCAGAGGGGCTGCGCGTGCTCGCGAAAATCGAGAACAAAAATGCCCTGCCTGCGCTCAAAAACTGCGTTATCCGCGCGGCGTGCGATGTCACAAACCCGCTGTGCGGCGAAAACGGGTGCAGTGCCGTCTTTGGTCCGCAAAAGGGTGCTACGCTCGAGATGATTCGCGAAATGGACGGCTATATGCGAGATTACGCCGCATTGACGAAAGAACTGTATCCCGAAAGCAATCTTGATACCCCCGGCGCAGGCGCGGCGGGCGGCCTCGGCTTCGCACTCGGCGTGTTCCTGCACGCAGAGCTCATGCCCGGCATTGAGATCGTCATGGAGGAAACGCGCTTAGAGGAAAAAATCAAAAATGCCGATTTCGTCGTGACGGGTGAGGGCAGATTGGACGCCCAAACCGCCATGGGCAAAGCGCCCGTGGGCGTGGCGAAGCTTGCTAAGAAGTATCACAAGTCCGTCATCGCGTTTGCGGGCGGTATTGAAAAGGGCGCGGAAGCGTGCAACAAAGCCGGCATCACGGCGTTTTTCCCCGCTGTGCGCGGCGTGACGACATTAGACGAAGCCATGCGCCCCGAAACCGCGGCGGAAAACCTCGCCGAAAGCGCAGAGCAGGTCTTTCGGCTTCTTACCCTGCGATAAGGAGGTACGGTATGCACGATATTTGGAACCCGTGGCACGGGTGCGTGAAGTGCAGCGAGGGCTGCGCACACTGCTATATGTATTTTCTCGACAGTCAGCGCGGGCATAACGGCGCGGAAATTTACTGCACAAAAACGGGCTTTCACTATCCTTTGAGCCGCGACCGCGCAGGCAACTACAAAGTAAAAAGCGGCGAGCAGCTGCGCGTGTGCATGACGTCCGATTTCTTTTTGGAGCAGGCCGATCCGTGGCGGCGTGAAGCGTGGGAGATCATGGATCAGCGGCGGGACATCTCGTTTTTTCTGCTCACAAAGCGCCCGGAGCGCGTAGAAAAATGTTTGCCGTATAACTGGGGCGACGGTTGGGAGCACATCTTTTTCAACGTCACATGCGAAAACCAGCGCCGCGCGGACGAGCGCATCCCCATTCTGCACAGCCTGCCGTTTAAGCACAAGGGCATCATGACAGCGCCCTTGCTCGGCCCCATAGAGATTGAAAAATACCTCGCGATGGGGCAGATTGAGCAGGTTATCTGCGGCGGCGAAAACTACGACGGCGCGCGTCCGTGCGATTACGATTGGGTGCGCTCGCTGCACAGGCAGTGCGCAAACCAAAACGTCACGTTCTGCTTTATCGAGACGGGCACAAACTTCATCAAGGACGGTCGGCGGTACTTCCTGCCGAATAAGCGCGTGCAAAGCGAAATGGCGTATAAATCCGGCATATCGTATCAGGGCAAGCCGATGAAATTCAAGCTCGAAGACGATTACGGCCTGTTCGACGCCGGGCGAAAATACGAAAAATACTTCGGCCCCCAGTGCGAAAAATGCGGCGGCCGCATGATCTGCAACGGCTGCGCAAGGTGCGGTAAATGCACTGTGCTGGAGGGGAAATGAAAATAGACCGCTGTATGTGCGTAATGCAAATCATATAGCGGTCTTTTAATTTTCTAAAAAGCTATCGTTTTTTCGGAGCCCCCCCTTAATAGGGTTCCCCGATTTCAAATGTCCACCGGACATTTGAAACTCCTCTCCTGATTTTTGGTAGGCAAAAGAGTTTCGTCGTCTGCGGACGACGACCAAAGGTTTCATTTTTGAAAACGGACAAGCTTTTGAAAAAGCTTGAGCAAAACTTTTAACCCACGTTGACGGTTACTTTGTTCTTTCCGTCTTCTTCCGTCCCGTAAAAATCGAAACGCCGAAGATGACGAAAAGCAGCAGCACCGCAAAGCACATCCAGCTCACAAACACCGCCGTGCTCTTGCCGCTGAACATATCGTAGTAGCCTTTCAGGTAAATGATGACCACAATCAGAGGCAGAATGTACTGCATGTAAAGGCGGATCCAGTGCGGGAACTTAATGCCCTCGCCTTTATTCGCTTCCTTGAGGAAATTCTCAAAGCCCCAACCGTTTTTGCGCACGCAGAACAGTACGAACACAAGGCTGCCCAGCGGCAGCAGATTGGAAGAAACAAGGAAGTCTTCCATATCCATAATGTTGCTGCCCTCACCCAGCGGCTGAATGCCGGAAAGCACATTAAAGCCGAGAATCGCCGGCAGGGAAAGCACCGTGATCAGCACAAAGTTCACGCCCACAGCCTTTTTGCGGCTCCAACCGCCGATATCCATGAAGAATGCGAGAATCTCCTCGAACACCGCAATGATGGTCGAAAGTGCCGCAAACGACATGAAGATGAAGAACAGCGTGCCCCAAATTCTGCCGCCCGCCATGTTATTGAAGAGCGTCGGCAGCGTGATGAACAGCAGCGACGGACCCGAGCCCGGCTCCACCCCGTAGGCAAAGCACACCGGGATAATGATGAAACCTGCCATCAGCGCAACAAACGTGTCCAGCAGCACAATGTTCACCGCTTCGCCCGTAATGCGCTTTTTGCGGTCCAGATAGCTGCCGAAGATCTCCATGGAGCCGATGCCGATGGAAAGCGTGAAGAACGCCTGCGACATCGCCGCAAACACCGCGTTGCCGAAGCCTTTCTTTGCTACTTCACCGAAGTCCGGCACAAGGTAGAACTTGATGCCTGCCGCGGCATTCGGCAAAAATGCGGAGTTCACAGCCAGTGCAATCATCAAAAGCAGCAGGGCAATCATCATGACCTTCGTCACTTTCTCAATGCCCTTTTCCAGGCCAAAGCCGCATGCACCGAACGAAATAACAATGGCGACAATCGCCCAGAACGTCAGCGTGCCCGGATTTGTCAGCATATCGCCGAACACGCCCTCTACCGCCTTGCCGTCCAAGCCGACAAACGTACCGGTTGCCTCCATAAATGCGTATTTCAGCATCCAGCCGCCCACCATGGTGTAGAACATCATCAGCAAAAAGCTGCCGAGAATGCTGATCCACTTCATGCGATGCCATTTCGTGCCCTTCGGTTCCAGTGTATCGAACGCCTTGCCCATGCCCATGCGGCTGCCGCGGCCCACGGTGAATTCGCACACCATAATGGGCAGACCCAGCACCACAAGGAACACAAGATACATCAGGATGAATGCCGCGCCGCCGTATATGCCGGTAATGTACGGGAATTTCCACACATTGCCGATGCCGATGGCGCACCCGGCCGAAACTAAAATAAATCCCAACCGAGAACCGAATTTTTCTCTTTCTTTCATACGTTTTCCTCCCAAATTTTTTTCCCCTGTATATTTTAAAGAACGCATTTTTGCGTTCTAATCGGGCGAGGTTATGTGCGGAAAGCGTTCCTTTGCCGCACAACTTCATAGAACATCACGGTCGCCGCAATATTCCTCACTGCATGTTTTTCAGCATGGCGACCGCATCCCGCACGTATTCCGAGAGCGTCTTGTCCTGTACGCCCACTACGCTTACGGAGCAGCGGTTGACGGGAATCAGGATTTTCTTAGCAACGCATTCGGAAACAGCCGCCGCCATTTTCGGCGTGATCTCGCCCCAAAGCGCGTTTGCTAAAATAATGCCGATGGGTCCCACGATGACGTCTGCCCACGTGCAGTTTACCACAACGGGGTTTTCGCCCGTGGCGGCAGCGTCCGCACCGGCGCGCAGCATGGCGCTTGTGGCAAGGCTGTTCGTGCCCACGGCAACGACTTCCGCGTCCGGCATGTTCTTTTTAATCTGGTCGGTCAGTGCTGCGCCCATTTTGCCGCCCTGACCGTCAATCACGAGTATTTTCATCAAAATCAACCCTCCGTAGGTTCGTTTGTGTCGCCGTCCAAAACGGCGGAAACGGGAAGTTCGCCGTACATCAGCGACGTGCAGTTGATCTGCATATCGCCCACGGTGACGGGCTTGCCGTCCGAATACACCTCAAGCTTAGAAAGCGTCATGCCCGCAGCTTCATAAAATGCACGGAACGTCTTTGCGATGGCTTCCAGAGAAGACGTGGAGCTGGCGGAGTCTAAATATTCCTGCAAAGCGCCGGAAAACTGCAAACGCACCTCCAGCATTTCGCCGCTCTTCATCGTGGAGACAACCTCGCCGTCTTTAACGTAGTCGAGCGCGTCCAGCGTCACATCCTCCGGAAATGCGCCCTTTTCTGCCATTTTCTGCACGAGCACCGCACCGTCTGCGGGCAGGCTCTTGTAGCTGTACTGGTCAAGGCCGCTGTCGCTCGGCACAAAAATCGAAAGCGACATGTTCACGGCTTCGCGCGTGTCTTCGGAAGCGGTCGGTTCCGGAGTCAGCGTTACGTGGCTCACTTCGCTCTCTGCGGCGGACGAGACCGGCGTGTCGCTCTCTAAAATCACGTCCGGCGTGCGCACGTATTTCGTGCCGAACCACCCCGCGCGTACGGCGACAACGCACAATAAACAGATTACGATGACGCCTACGGCCGCAAACGGCATGGCGCGGTCTACATTGCGCTTCAGACGCTTTGCGCGGCTGTTCGCAGTAAAATGCGGGTCTTTCGATTCATTCAAAACAGAATAATACACGCGGTGCAGAAGATCGTCCGGCGTTTCCAGGGTTTCTACCCATTCGCGCAGGTCGTCCTCGCTCATGTTCGCGGCTTTTTTGGCTTTTTCCAGCTGATTTTGCACGGCAGAAGCGGATTTTCCGGTCACGCGGCCGATAAAGCGCGTGTTGTCACCTGCGCCGTAGTGCAGCGCCACCGCCGTCAGCAGCGTGTAATGCAGGCGTAAAATGTCGCAGAGCTCTTTCGGCGTTTCAAACGGCATGTCTTTTGAGCGCTGTGCAATCTGCTCGTCCGTCAGCTTTTTTCGAATTTTCTGTGCATAATAGTCCATGCAGGTCTTGTGCGTTGTGCGCAGCACCCAAAGGCGCTCCTCGCTTTCGCTTTTAAAGGTTTGCGTGTCTAAAAAGTACTGCATGAATACATCGGAAAGCAGTGTAAGCGTCTCTTTGCCGCTTTTTGTGTGCATATAACAGATGCGGAACGCGTCATCGCCAAAGCGCATCACGGCGCTTTGCAGGGCGGTTTCACTTTTTGTCTGTGGTTTTGCCATTTGCATCGTTTCCTTTCTCTGAGATGAGTTTGCGGCGGCGACGTTCTGTTTTTAGGTCGGAAACATCGCGGTTGATGCCGCTGTGCTGCAGCCACATGGCGATCTCGCCGCCGATGAGCAAAATAAACATGCAGGCGTACAGCCACACCATTAAAATGACCAAAGCGGCAAGGCTGCCGTAGATGGTGGCGTAGTTTGCAAAGTTCTCCACGAAAACGGAGAAGAAAAACGAGAATAAGACCCACCCGGCAGAAGCCAGCGCTGCGCCGAAAAACGCGTTGCGCAGGGATACCTGCTTGCGCGGAATGGCAATGAACATCAACCAGAAGAAGAACAGCAGCAGGACATAGGACATGATGGGCTTAAAGCGGTTGATGAGCGTCGGGAACGCCGGCGGCATCACCGTGATGAGCCATTCATACAGCATGTCGCCGAAGACCATCAGGCCCATGCTGACAAGCAGTGTCATGACGAACACGACCGTGTATAAAATGGCTAAAATACGCATAAAAATATAGTTGTGGTTTTTGGAAACGTCAAAAACGGAGTAAAGCCCCTTGATCAGCGCCACCATAGCCGTGGAAGCGGACCAAACGCAGGTGATAGCCGTCATGGAAATGAGCGTCTGCGGCGCGTGCACCTCTTGAAATAAGTAACTGACAACTTCTTCCACCGGCGGCGGAAGCATTTGAACGAATGCCACGAGAAGCGAGGTGTCTTCAAACCGAATGACCTGCAAAAGGGCTAAGACCAGCATGAGGAACGGAATGAACGAAATGAGGATCCAGAACGAAACCTGCGCCGCGTAGGAGTCGATGGCGTCGTTATTCAGTTTTTCATAAAACCAGCCGAAGTGCTTTTTCAGCAGAATTTTCACGGCGCTTTCTCCCTTCTCACGCTTTCCTTACGTCTTATCGCGCAATTTGAGAACAGTATAACACAGAAATATAGAATTTTCCAGTGAAAAAGCACTTGACAAAAGAAAAAATGTGTATTATAATAAACTACGCTACATTATAGAGCAGATATGGCGGCATAGCTCAGTTGGCTAGAGCATTCGGTTCATACCCGAAGTGTCGATGGTTCGAATCCATTTGCCGCTACCATCTGGCCCGGTGGTCAAGCGGTTAAGACACCGCCCTTTCACGGCGGTAACACGAGTTCGATTCTCGTCCGGGTCACCAGAAAAAAGAGCCTTGTCAAAAAGACAAGGCTCTTTTTTCAACGAAATAAATCCCTTCGGAATTTGTGAAATTGCCCTTCGGGCAGTGAAATGTTGCTGCGCAACGTGAAATACCTGTGGTGTGTGAACCGCGCTGCAGCGCGTAGGGATTTATTTCATTTCAATTGATGCGTAGCATCAATTTTCACATTTCGCAGCGCGAAATATGTCACTTAAAAATGTCGAATCTTGTCAAATAAAACACGCCGTCTGCGAACCGAAAGCGGTTCGCGGACGGCGCTTTAAAATTTATTTATAAATTACACAAATAATCATTCAAAGTCGTGGGTGTAAATTTCGCTGCCGTCGCCGTTCAAGTAGACGAGGCGGACGTGCACGCCGGAGAGACCTACTTCGCTTTCGAGCGTATCGGCGATATCCTCAAAGGTAGAAGCATTTTCTTCGCAGCCTTCTTTTAAAGCATCGAGCACGGACTGCTTTATGTCTTCGTCGGAGAGGTCGTATTCATCTGTGAACTGATATTCATAGACGAGCGCATTGCCGTCTGCGTAGACCTTGATCGTCATGCTGTCATCGGTCTGATTTTCAATTTCGGCATCGATGGACGCTTTTACGTCCGGATCGGCGAGATAATCGGCGAGGGAGGCAAACATGGCTTCCCCGGTGGAGGCCGAAGATTCGGATTCGGAGGATGCAGTGCTGTTTTCGGAGGCGGCTTCGGAGGAAGAGGAGGACTCGGCGGAGGTGCTGCTTGTGTTCCCCCCTACGATGGTTTTGGCGGAGGTGCAGCCTGCAAGCGCAGAGAGCGTGAGCAGACCGGCGAGTGCCAATGCGCAGAGTTTTCTGAGTTTCATTTGGTTTTACCCCTTTGTACTCTATAAAAATAGAGAAAATTTTGGCGGATTTTGTTGCCGCCATGCACTCAATATAGCACATGGGTTTACAAAAATCAAGAAGCATACGGCGAATTAAAATTTGGAGAGGAAAGGAAAAAAGCGGGACAAGGATTCCGGACGACAAGACGGTAAAATTCATATTTCTTGGAACAGGCATGACCGAAATCATGCCTGTTCCGCTTTTATCGGCTCATCTTTTTTGACCATCGACCGTTTTGTAAGCTTATTATGCCGTTCGGGCATAAAGGCTGTGTTAAGCAAGAGGACTTTGGGGCGATTGAAACAGCAAAAGACTGGCTTTTACAACGCGGTTGACAAAACGGATCATTTCCTCTTTGCTGTACTTGTCATAGCCCTCCACAACGACATGCATCAAACCGTTTGACAGATGGGTATACATCATCTCAAGCTCTGTTTCGTCGGCATAGGGCAGCTCTTTCCGCCAGTAGGCAATGCTTTCCTCCTTGGCCAAAGCAATCATCCGCATGAGGACCGTTGCGCTTGTATTCCCCAGAATCAAAACCCGGCAGGCGTCCTGATTCTGATCGACCATATCGTAAATGGCTTCGATCAGTGCCGTCACATCAAACAAATTGACATAGCGAAGGGATTTCTCAAAGGCATCGATGAGTTCATTCTCAATGCTCTCCATCAGGGCAAAGCAATCGCTGTAATGGGCATAGAAGGTGGCGCGGTTAAGCTGCGCCAGCGCACAAACCTCCTTCACCGTAATTCTGTTTACGGGTTTTTCTTTCAGCAGCTTCAGAAAAGACTGCTTGAGCACCATTTGCGTATAGCGTTTCCTTGCGTCCATTTTCTCCATATAGAGCCCCTCTCCAAAAAAGTTTACAAAGAAAAGCAACACTTCAACAGACAATGTTGCTTTTCTTTCAGTCGTATGGCAAGTGCTGATTGTTTCCGTCTTTCCTCTCAAGTATACTGTACTTGTGAAAGATAATCAACACTTGTATGCTTATTTGAGAGGAGGCTTTTTGCATGTTTGATCAATATCTTGTTACAGGCGCTACCGGCTTCCTCGGTAGGGCTGTTGCGGAGGAGCTGGTACGCCGCAGAGCACAAGTGCATGCGCTTGTGCTGCGTGATGACCCCTATATCCATTTGCTCCCCAAAGAAGTCCATACCGTCATCGGTGATGTGTGCATGGAAAGCTCGTTGACAGACTTCTTCGCGGGTGCCGACAGCCGTACCTGTGTGATTCACTGCGCCGGTATCGTCTCTGTCGCGTCCAGACCCGGTTCGAAGCTCTATCAGGTCAATGTAGGCGGGACATGGAGGGTTCTCCGACAATGTATGGAGCATGATGTGGGCAAAATGGTCTATGTCAGCTCCGTCCATGCCATACCGGAAAAGTCAAAGAATTGCATCATTACGGAAGATTGCGAATTCTCTCCGGGGCTTGTGGACGGAGATTACGCCAAAAGCAAGGCAACTGCAACAGAGCTGGTTTTCGATGCGGCGGAGCGCGGGCTGAATGCCAGCATTGTCTTTCCATCCGGCATCATCGGGCCGGGCGACATACAGGGAGGGAGCTTCACCTCAATGGCGAAATCTTTTCTTCGCGGAAAGCTGCCCTTTGCCGTTCGCGGCGGATATGACTTCGTGGATGTACGGGATGTGGCAAAAGGCATTCTCGACTGTTCCGAAAACGGAGAACCCGGTAAGGGATACATTTTGTCCGGCCACTATGTTACCATTCGCAAGATGCTTCAGCTTGTGGGAAAGACCGCAAAGCAGAAGTATCGCCCCATCTGCCTGCCGCTGGGGCTTGCAAAGCTGGCGGCTCCATACTATGAACATCGAAGCCTGAAGAAGCGAAAGCCGCTGTTTTTCACGCCTTATTCCGTTGCCGTCCTTGCCTCAAACGGACAATTCAGCCATGCCGCAGCATCGGAATGCTTTGCATATCATCCGCGCCCGGTGAAGGATACTTTGCGGGACATGACAGCCTGGCTTTTGGAGCAGAGGAGAAAGGACGAAGTGTGACCTCACCTAAAAGCACCTTGGGCAGGCTGTGCATGCTATTGGCATGATCTGCGGTTCCGGTTGCTATCCGTACGTATCCTGTGATATAATTTGACCAAGAGAACGCGGAAAAGCCGTCTGGCCCGCGCTTTCAGGAACAGCACCGAAATTCCGGCAGGGCAAGCGCCTGGCGGATACCCCTCTGCATTTGGAGCACCCGCAAAAAGGAAGTGAACGCTATGACCTGCGACGAGACTTTTTACCACCGATATTTGAACGGCGACGATGCGGGGCTGGAGGCCCTGATGAAAAAATACGGCAATCCGCTGACCCTGTATATCGACGGGTATCTGCACGATGTCCACGAAGCAGAGGATTTGATGCTGGATGTTTTCGCCTATCTGTTCACGAAAAAGCCTCGCATCCGGGACGGTGGCTTCAAGGCATATCTGTATAAGACGGCGCGGAATATGGCGCTGCGCCATAAGAGCAAGCGGAAGTGTCTGTTCCGTTTGGACGAGCTGACCGATGAATCGGACGGGCAGCTGCTTGTGGAGGAGGTTATCCGAACGGAAGAACGAAACCGCATTCTGCACTTCTGCATGGGTGAAATGAACCCGGATTACCGAGAGGTTCTATATCTGACCTATTTTGAAGGTATGAGTTACGCACAGGCGGCGGAGGTTACGGGAAAAACGGTAAAGCAGATTACCAATATGGTGTATCGCGGAAAGGAAAGCCTGCGAAGGCTTCTGGAACGGGAGGGGATTACAAATGCGGAGTCATGAAGAACGCATCGCGGAGACAAAGCGGCGCATCGCCAAGATGGAGCGGGAGAAACGGCTGCGGCGCAATACGATTACCGCGGCTTCCGCTGTGGCGGCGTGCCTTGCGCTGATTGTGGGTGTGTCTTTCGTCATGCCTGATATTGCCGTAAAAATTCAAACCGGCGGCTATGCGGGCTTTGAAACGGCGGCAAGCATCTTTCACGGCGGCGCGGCCTTGGGATACATCGCCATCGGGCTTCTGGCGTTTCTTCTGGGCGTGTGCGTGACTGTTTTGTGCTTCCGGCTGCGGCAAATGAATCGGGACGACACACAGGATAAGGAAAGCGAGGAACGGCATGGAGCTGATTGAGAACCTGCTGCAGCTGCTGGTCACGTTCGTCGGCGCGCTGCTTTCGGGTATATCCTACCGGAAAAGCCGCAGGCAGGCGTATTTTCTGCTGCTGTGCTTCTACGGCTGCTTTGCCCTCGGCGCGCTCTACTGGACGCTGTATCTGCTGCTGTTCGATACCACGCCGAAGGTGTTTTATGTGTCGGAGTTCGGCTGGGTGGCCAGTGTGATTTTTCTGCGGATATTGCAGGCCACGCTGGCAGGCGCAGATGAGCACAGCTTCCGCTGTCGCAGGGCGTGGCTTGCGCCTGCGTTCGGCGTGCCGCTGCTGGCGTTCTACTGCACCTTCGGGGACATTCTCTCCAACCTGATCTGGTGCGGCATGATGATATGGCTTTCCTACTGCGCCATTCGAGGGCTTGCCTATGCAGAGACCCGGACGGGCGCGGCGCGGAATATGCGGTGCTTCCACATCGGCGTGCTGTGCTTTGCGTTCGCGGAGTATCTGCTCTGGACGGCGGGCTGCTTCTGGCAGGATACTTCCCCGGCAAGCCCCGTCTTCTGGTGCGATATGCTGCTGACGCTGACCATATTGGGGCTGCTGCCCGCTGTGAGAAAGGCGGTGGACGCATGACCTATATTGAAAACATATTCCTGTGCATGGTGTCCCCGCTGCTGGTGGCTGCTCTGTGCATGGGCAGGCGGCATCTCCGCTTTTTTCTGTTCTGCATCGTCGGAATGGGTGTGTGCCTGCTTTCGGCCTACATCAATACTTTTCTCGCGTCGGTGTGTCAGGCGGACGCCCTTGCCGCCACGGCGGAGATTGCGCCGGTGGTGGAGGAGATGATGAAGCTGCTGCCGCTGGTGTTCTATCTTCTGGTGTTTGAGCCGGAGGGGGATAAAATCAAGGCTGCCGCAATAACAGTTGCCCTTGCCTTTGCCACCTTTGAAAACGTGTGCTATCTCATTCAGAACGGAGCAGACCGTTTCTCTTTCATTTTCTTCCGTGGCTTCGGCACGGGAGCCATGCACGTTCTCTGCGGTCTGATCGTGGGCGGCGGGCTTGCCTATGCGTGGCAGCGGACATGGCTGAAAATTGCAGGCACCTGGGGGCTGCTGGGCGCGGCCATCACCCTCCACGCCGTTTATAATCTGCTCATCGCCTACGGCGGTGCGGCGCAGTATGTGGCCTACGCCCTGCCGGTGCTGCTGGTAGCGGCGGGAAGGCTGTCTACGTTCCGTTTATCGCGGATGAAATAACCCAACATTCACACCTTGAGAGCTGCTTTTTTGGCGGCTCTCAAATTTTTTTGGAAAATTTTGCGTTTTGGGTGAGAGTTTTTCCGATTTTATGTACCTATATAAGTGAAAGGGTTTTTAGGCCACAGTTTCAGACAAACCGGAGAGGAGGGTCAAACTGTATGTACGATACCGCAAGACGGGTCGCACTCGTCCGGCAGCGGATACGGAAAAACACCCGCCGAAGGCAGCAGCACGGCATATACGGACTGAGTGCCGCGTGTATGCTGCTGTTCGCGGTGCTGATGCAGGCGATAAGCACGGTCGTCAGGCCGGGACAGACCGCTGCATGGGGCGTGTTCGGCGCGATGCTGCTGCGCGAGGATGCGGGCGGCTATGTGCTGGTGGCTGTTGTATCCTTTGCCGCTGCGGCGGCAATCACCGCGCTGTGCATGCGGTTCAGGATCAGAGAAAACCGGAAAAAGGGCGGGACAGGCAAGCCGGACCCGCAGGAACAGGAGGGAAAAACGACATGAAGAAACGAATACTCAGCATTCTGCTTCTATGCTGTATGGTGCTGACCATGATGCCCGCGACGGTCTTCGCGGCGGATGGAGAGGTTGCCGCACGCGCATCGGAAACGGGCGGCCTGTATGAACACCACGAGGCCTGCGGCGCAGACCCGGCAGGGGCATCCGATACTATGATGCCAAAAACGAGGAGCGGGGCAGTCCGTCCCGCTGCCACCCAATTTACCTATACGCTGCATTACGATGCCAACGGCGGAAGCGGCGCACCGCCAAGTCAGAGCGAGATTAGTTCGGCATTATCTGTATGGATCCCCATATCAGAAAAAATTCCAACCCGTGACGGATATACATTCAAGGGTTGGGCGGATAGCCCGTATGGGAAGCCGAAATATCTTCGCGAAGAGGGATATTATTGGAATTACCTGATGGTACATCCGTCTTTGAGCGAAACCATCTATGCCATATGGGAGGTGCACAATCATAGCTGGGGCGAATGGACCTCCAACGGCAACGGAACGCATACACGCACCTGTACCGCGGACAGCAGCCATACCGAAACAGGCAACTGCTCCGGCGGCAAGGCTACATCTACGGAGAAGGCTGTTTGCGAAACCTGCCATACGGCTTACGGAGAGCTTTTGCAGCCTGCCAAAACGGTCATCACCACCCCGCCCACGCTGCGCCTTCCGGCCTATGTCGGCAATGAGTACACCGACAGGGCGCTCAGGGGCGGCGAAGCGAAGGCCGAGAGTACGGGCGTCGTCGTTCCCGGCACGTTCCGCTTCAAGCACTATGAGGGCGGCAGAGTATACCCGGGCGAAAACAGCATGGAGATCCTCTTTACCCCCGACGATACGGAGGCATACACCACGGCGGAATGTATTATTACCGTGACGGGGACAAAGCGCACGGTCACAAGAGTCCCGGACGACGCAATCATCACAAACAAGCCCATTGGCACGGCGTTTGAGGATCTGGGGCTTCCTTCCGGCGTCAAGGTAGAGACCAACACCGGCGCGAGCTACAGTCCCGTGCCCGTGACATGGGACGGCTCCACCTATGACCCGAACAAATATGGCGAGCAGATCATTACCGGCGAGCTGCATGTTGAACAGAGTAACTACAAGGATGATCTGGAGCCGACAAGCGTCAAGGCCACCGCAAGGATAACGCTCATTGACGACCGCGTCTTTACGCCGACGCTGGAGCCGCCCACCTATTCCAAGCAGCTCTACGGCGGAGATCTGTGCTTCCTTGTGTTTGCCGACAAATATCTCTCCGGCGGAACGGCCACGGCGAACGGCGAAACAGTCTCCGGCAAATTCACGCTGGACAAAGATCAGAAAATATACGGACATTCATTGACGGCGAGCACGCTATTGCAGGCAGGGTCGCTGCAGCTGAAGGTCATCTTCACGCCCGACAATCTGAAGCGGTACAACAAGGCGGAATGCACCGTTGATGTGGACGTCATTCCCCGCATATTTGTCAGCTCCGATATCGTACACATTCCCAACAAAAAAATCGGAACGACCTTTGAAGAGCTGAATCTCTCGGATTCATTCAGCTTTTATGCGGTGGGCGATGACAAAGATCCCGAGGGAACAGGGATGGACTTCGGTATGAATGTCGTCACCTCGTGGGACGCTTCGACCTACGACCCCAATTCGTTTGAGGAGCAGACCATCTACGGCGAAGTCAACCGCGCCGAATTGGAGAAGTATTTCACCATACCCGATGGCACCGACCTCCGAGCCGTGAGAAAGGTTCAGCTGCAGCCTGACCCGGTCGAGACGGAAATTACGCAGCTGCCCGTATTCCGATGGAAGAACGGCGATTTTACGTTGCCCGACAACACCATATTCACCTGGCGAAAGCTTCAGGTGGGAACCTACAACGGTGAAGTCGGCACGCTCGTCGGCGGCGTGGCAAAGGTCAAGGGTACGAATACCGTCGCCCCCGGCACGTTCTCCTTCAAGAATGCCCCGCCGTTCTACCTCCGGACTCCGGGTGAACACGATGTGACGGTGGTATTCACGCCGGACGACCTGCGTCTCCACAAGCCGACGGAGATTACCATCAAAATCAACGCCATCAAAAACACCATCGGGAATATCGATGAACCGGATCCCATTACCGATAAGCCGTTCGGCACGCCCTTTGCAGAGCTTGGCTTGCCGGAAAATGTGTGCATCAATGCCGTTGACGGCGCATGGCGCTGGATCGACGTGGCATGGGATGAATCGTCCTATGATGCGGAGTCCGTGGATTGGCAGACCATCATCGGCACGCCGGTGCTTAGCGACGATGACGGAGACATCTTTCAGCAGCCGGAGCCAGCGGTAACAGCCGCAATTCGGGTGAAGCTTATCGATAACCGACCCCCTATGCCGCCGACAATCGTCGCGGAAAGCCTGCCCGACGGCATGGAAGGCGAGGCTTACAGCAACCGCTTGACCGCCAAGGGTACCGCGCCCATCACATGGAGCATTGTGAGCGGCGTCCTGCCCGAGGGACTTAGCCTAAACGAGGACACAGGAGAGATAAGCGGCACGCCTGCCGGGGAAGGGACCGAGGTCTTTACCGTCATGGCGGTAAACGATTTGGGTGAAGATATTAAGGAGCTTTCCATCACGATAGCCAAGGCTCCCGAGACGGAATACGCCGTCACCGTCAGGGACGACGGTCACGGCACGGGCAGCGCGGATCCCGCCTCGGCGACGGCCGGAACGGAGATCACCCTGACCGCTACGCCAAACACGGGCTACCATTTTAAGGAGTGGCAGGTTATGAGCGGCGACGTGACGGTAAGGGACGACAAGTTCACTATGCCCGGCAGCGATGTGGAGATCAAGGCCATCTTCGAGGAGGATGCGCCGCCTACGCCTACGGAGTACACCGTCACCGTGAAAACGGACGGAAACGGAACGGCTTCCGCCTCTCACGCAAAAGCCGTGGTCGGCACAGAGATTACCCTGACCGCTGCGCCAAACGCGGGCTACCATTTTAAGGAGTGGCAGGTTATGAGCGGCGACGTGACGGTAAGGGACGACAAGTTCACTATGCCCGGCAGCGATGTGGAGATCAAGGCCATCTTCGAGGAGGATGCGCCGCCTACGCCTACGGAGTACACCGTCACCGTGAAAACGGACGGAAACGGAACGGCTTCCGCCTCTCACGCAAAAGCCGTGGTCGGCACAGAGATTACCCTGACCGCTACGCCAAACGCGGGCTACCACTTTAAGGAGTGGCAGGTCATGAGCGGCGACGTGACCGTAAAGAACGACAAGTTCACTATGCCGAGCGGCAACGTGGAGATCAAGGCCATCTTCGAGGAGGATGCGTCGCCCACGCTCACGGAGTACACCGTCACCTTTGACGGCAACGACGGTACGCCCTCTGTCGGCAGCATGACCACCACCAAGCAGAAGCTGACCTCTCTGCCCGATGCTTCCCGCAGCAAGCACAGCTTCAACGGCTGGTACACCGAAAAGAGCGGCGGCACAAAGATTACGACGGATACCGTGTTCTCTGCAAATACCACCGTCTACGCTCACTGGACGCATACCGGCGACAACAATCCGCCCGTCAACTACTACACGCTGCGCTTTGAAACAGGCGGCGGCAGCGCTATTCCCGACGTGCGGGAAACGTACAATACCTACATGGATTTGACCAAGTATGTTCCCACTCGGCACGGGTATACCTTTGTCGGCTGGTACAGCGAACGGAGCCTTGTGAACAAGGTCTCAGACATTTATCTGACCGGGGATAGGACTGTGTATGCCGGCTGGCGCGCGGTTACAATCCCGCAGACCGGTGACAGCGGTCAAATGAATTTGTGGAGCACCGCGCTATGTGCATCTTTTGCCGGATGCGTTGCACTGATCGTATGGAAAATCAGGCGGCGGGAGAAAAAATCACTGTAAATCCTCAAAAAGTAAAAGTCTTATCTTCAGGGGCGCGGGCAAATAACCCGCGCTCCATACTATTTCCCAAAAGCAGTAAGGTGGCTGCCCTTTAAAAGGACAGCCACCTTACTTTTCTGAGAGGATAAATCCGTTTGTTAGCCTGCGTCGGCGGCAAGAGCCTGGTCGATGAACTTTTGCAGCTTCTCCGCTTGATTTTTTTCCGTGATGGCGCCTACGATGGGTTCGCCCACGATGTTGCCGTTGCGGTCAACCACATAAGTGGTAGGATAGGCAAAGATGTTGGTGGTAAACTTTCCCGCCTCACCATCGGAGTTAAAATACACATTCTGATAGGTAGCGCCCTTCTTGGCCAGTACATCCTTTGCTTCGGAAATTGCCGCTTCGTCGCCGTCCAGCGTGAAGGTGTTGACGCCGATGAGTGCGCCGCCCTTCTCCGCGAGTTCCTTGTTCAGTGCGTCCAGCTCGGAAAGCTCGCCCACGCAGGGATTGCAGGTTGTGAACCAGAAATTCACTACGGTGACGGCGTTGGCAGAGAACAGCTCGTCACTTTTCACCGTATTTCCATCCAGGTCCTTGCCCTCAAAGGTGGGGAATTTCTGCATGCTGCCGTCATCGGATTTCTGCATACTGCCGTCATCGGGCGGCGTAGTCGTGTCGCTGCCCGCGGGCACGCTCATAGCGCCATCCGTAGATTCCTGTGCTGCCTCGGGGTACTTTTCCTCAATCATGGTCAGCTTGGTTTCGATGTCGCGGATCTTCTCCGCTTCGCCCTGAATCAGTTTCAGCTCATCCGCTGTAAACTGATCCTTGGCGGAGTCGATTGTACTGAGCAGGAAATCACCGTAGTTTTTGCCGTCCTCCTGCATGGTCATGCCCTTGTCGGCTGCCATGAATACCTTTTCCCAAAGGGCTGTGTTCTCCGAGAGAATGGCATTTTCCTGCGCCATCAGATCTTTGTGCATGGCAACCGCTTCCTCGGCATTCTTCGGTTCGCTGCTCATTCCGTCCGCTTTGTCTCCGTTCTTTGTGCCGCAGGCTGTCAAAGACAGCATCATCAGGGCGAGAAGCAGCAGTGCCAGCAATCGGCCGGCCGTATTCGTTCTATTCGTTTTCATCTGTTTTGTTTCTCCTTGTTATTATTGTTTATTGTTTTTCTGCGGCTTTTTTTGCCGCCTTTGTTTTATCTTTACCGTCTCCGAAGCCGTAACGGAAGCGCACGGCGCCCGTCGGACAGGTGCGTATGCACATTCCGCAGCGGATGCATTCGGTATGGTTGGGCGCCTTCGTTACGTCCACATCCATCTTGCAGGCTTTGGCGCATTTTCCGCAGGATACACACTTGTTTTTGTCCACCTTTATCTGAAAGAGAGACACCCGGTTGAACAGCGCGTAAAACGCCCCCAGCGGACAGAGCCACTTACAGAAGGGACGGTAGAATATTACGCTCAGCACGATCACGGCAAGCAGGATGCCGAATTTCCATGTAAACAGGCTTCCCAGCGCCGACCGGATACCGGAATTGGCAAGGGACAGCGGGATGGCCCCCTCCAGCACGCCTTGCGGACAGAGGTATTTACAGAAGAACGGGTCGCCCATGCCTACATCGTTTACAAGGAACGCCGGCAGCAGGAAAACCATCACCAGCAGTACGGCGTACTTGAGGTATCGCAGGGGCTTGAGTTTCTTTGTGGAGAACTTCTTCGTGGGAATTTTATGCAGCAGTTCCTGAAACCAGCCGAAGGGGCACAGAAAACCGCAGATAAAGCGTCCGAGCAGGACGCCGAGCAAAATGAGAAAGCCTGTGATATAATAGGAAAAACTGAACTTGGAAGAGCCCACTACCGCCTGAAACGCCCCGATGGGACAAGCGCCGGAGGCGGCCGGGCAGGAGTAGCAATTCAGCCCGGGCACACAGACGGTTTTCCCTGCGCCTTGGTACAGTTTGCCCTTGAGAAAGTTCGGCAGGTGCAGGTTGGTCAATAAAGCTGCCCCCGCCTGTATCCAGCCGCGGAAGCGGGATATAATCTGTGACGCGCCCGAAAATTTCTTACCCAATGCCTACACACTCCAGACATAATTTAATCGCTTTGCTCAGTACCGTCGCGGCCTCGCCGCGCCATGCGCCGAAGCACAGCATGGCGATACCCACAACCAGCAACGTGGCCTGCGCCGCTGCTTTTTTTGCACAGCTCAATTTTATCACCCTTTCACTTTTTCTGCCATCATCATAGCACAGGAAAGATAAAATCCCTGTTAAGAACGAAAATTTAATGCAGATCTTATCTGCTTTTGCTATAATAAAGAAAAAGGAAATGAAAAGGGGGACTCTTATGCACCTTTTGGTAATTGAAGATGAACGCGCCCTATGCGAGACGATTGTCCGCAGTTTGCGGCGCTTGGCATACAGCGTGGACTACTGCTACGACGGGGAAAAGGCGCTGGAATTTCTGGGTGTGGAGCGCTACGACTTGGTACTTCTTGATTTGAACCTGCCGGGAAAGGACGGCATGACCGTGCTGCGCACCTTGCGGCAGACAGACCGCGAGACGCGGGTGCTGATTCTCTCCGCACGCGGCGAGGTGGAGGACAAGGTTGAGGGGTTGGATGCCGGGGCCAACGACTATCTTGCAAAACCCTTTCACTTGGCTGAACTGGAGGCCCGCATCCGCAGCCTGACCTTGCGGCAGTTCACCCAGCAAGCCGTGTTGCTGACCTGCGGGGAGCTGACGTTCGACACACGCTCCCGCACCGCTGCCGTCAACGGGCAGCCCCTGACACTCACACGTAAGGAGACGGGCATTCTGGAATATCTGATGGTGCATCAGGGACGGCCTGTGAGTCAGGAAGAGCTGATGGAGCACGTCTGGGATAACAGCGTGGACAGCTTCAGCAATTCTATCCGGGTTCATATCTCCGCCCTGCGCAAGAAGCTCCGCGCCGCGTTGGGGTTTGACCCCATCCGTAATCGCATCGGCGAAGGCTATTTGATGGGAGGAGAGGAAACATGAAGCGACTTTCCTTGCAGTGGCGCATCACTCTGATGACTGTCCTGCTCATCGGTGTCACCTGTGTTGTCATGAATCTGCTGCTCTGTTCCTCCGGTGTGTACTATATGGACACAATCGCGGACACCTTACAGGGAGGCGACACGGTTGTTATGAACAGTGAAGGCGCAGAGAGCTTTAATCCGCAGCTCGTAACGCCCGATGAGGATCTGACCATTGTTGTCAACGGAGCGCAGGGGCGCTTTCGCATGACCAACTGGTATATTACGGCTGCGGTGACACTGCTTAGCGGCGTTCTGGCCTATTTTGTCAGCGGACGCGCCCTCAAGCCGCTGCGTAGCTTTGTGTCTCAGGTGGAGAAGGTGCAGCTGAACAACCTGGCGGACATGAGGATTAACGAGAATGTTCTGCCGGAGTTTCGGCAGCTGAGTTACTCTTTCAATCAGATGCTGGAGCGGTTGGACAACGCCTTTGCCGCCCAGCGGCAGTTCACCGGCAACGCTGCCCATGAACTGCGCACGCCGCTGGCACTGATGCAGGCGCAGCTGGAGCTGTTCTCCGCGGAGCATCCCGATATGCTGCCGGAAACGGCGAAGTTTCTCGCGCTTTTGCGGGAACAGACGGAGCGACTGACACAGATGACCAAAACGCTGCTTGAAATGAGCAATTTGCAGCAGGTGGCGCGAAACGAGCAGATTCAGCTTGCCCCGATGGTTGAGGAGGTCTTCACAGATCTCGCGCTTTTGGCAGAAAAGCGCAATATTACGCTGGAGATGGAGGGAGACGGCTTCCTCATCGGCAGTGATGCACTGATTTACCGACTGCTTTTTAACCTGACGGAAAATGCAGTCAAGTACAACCGTTCGGGCGGCTCGGTGAAGGTTTCTGTTACGCAGGAGCCGGAAAAGATTCTGATCCGTGTTTCCGACACCGGCTGCGGCGTCCCGGAGGAATACCAACAGAGCATCTTTCAGCCCTTCTTCCGGGTGGATAAGTCCCGCAGCCGGGAGTACGGCGGCGTTGGACTGGGACTTTCTTTGGTGTGGGAGATTGCTAATCTCCACGGTGGTTGCGTCCGGGTGGAGGAGAGCTCGAAGAAGGGCACCACGATTGCGGTGGAGCTGCCGGTACAGGGATAAGGCGCTCGAAATCTCCGGTGAGCCGTTCGCGGAATACGAACAGATTTAGAAAAAGCAGCGGTTTTGCGATGAACAGAAGGGAAGGCGATGAACACATGAGAATCTTATATGAGCTGTCTTGGTTATGGGAAATGCTGGGCATCGCGCTTGCTGCTGCGGCTGTCTGCGTGACTTGTGCCGCACTGATTTGCAAAGCAACGAAGAGGCGTCCCAACAAAAAAATGCTGGCCGTCGTAGGGGCGGCAGCATTTGCCGGTGCAATTCTGGCAGTCCTTCTGATTGCGCGGACACCGATGCCGCTTTGAAGATATTTAATCCTCCGGCAGCTTGGTTGACAACACGAAGAAGCCTGCCGACACAATCCGTGGCCGGAGAATATATAAGCTGTCAAAAAAAACTCATGCTTTCACCGCTTGAAAGCATGAGTTTTTTAGTGTGCCGGTATGGACAGCCGCTGATGTGGTCGGCTTTTTACCTGCGATTCTATTAAATGTGTCGTTTTTTAAGGAGCAGGGCGAGTGCCGCGAGGCTGCCTGCGCAGAGCGTCAGCCAAAGTGCGGGGGCAAAATCATCGCCTGTTTTGGGGTGGTTCGTCGGGCTTGGGGTTGCGGTCGGCGCGGCAGTCGGTACGGCTGTGGGAGCTGCCGTAGGTGTCGCCGTTGGTTCCGCTGTGGGC